>VFQR01000343.1_pt1 | contig 74831 bp, 66 predicted proteins | sample 3512321 | NCBI WGS metagenome assembly VFQR01 (sample SAMN10412374, study PRJNA504923) | tailings metagenome | isolation source: Relicate 3 Philex TSF1 revegetated site | place: Philippines: Tuba, Benguet | collected 2017-08-29 | reverse complement strand
CGAGCAACACGCCCGTGGCGACCGAGAAAATGCGTTTGAGCATGCGCGACACTGTGGCCAACTCGAGGGCGTTTTAAATAAATGGGTGCATCCCCACATGACTCGCTTACGGCCGACTGGATCGGTGCTCTCCAATCGGTCGCGGACGCACAGGGATATATGTCGTTCGAGCGGTTCATGACCGTGGCCCTTTATCATCCCGAACTGGGCTATTACCGGCGCCACCGCCCGCGGGTCGGCTACGCTCCCGGCACCGATTTCTACACCGCGAGCACATCCGGGGCCGTGTTTGGCGAACTGGTCTGCGCCGCAGTCTGCACCCTGCTTGGCCCGAAGCGGCCCGAGGGGTTTCACTTCGTGGAAATCGGGGCAGAGCCCGGCCAAGGCGTCCTGCGTGACGTGGTGCATCCGTTTGCGTCCTACCAAAGCCTGCCGTTGGGTTCGGAACTCGCCTTCCATGGGCCGTGCATCGTCTTCTCCAACGAGCTGTTCGACGCCCAACCCTTTCGACGGTTTGTCCGACGCCAAGGCGCGTGGCGCGAAGTCGGGGTGCGGCTGGAAGGTGGACGCCTCGCCGAGGCCGAGGTGCCTGTCAATCCGCCCGCCTACCTGCCGGACCACGCACCGGAGGGTTACCGCATCGATGCCCCCGAAGCGGCCGAACGTCTCGCCGCCGGGCTCGCGCGCGAGCCGTGGCACGGTCTGTTCGTCGCCTTTGACTACGGTAAATCATGGGACGAGTTGGTGCATGCGACTCCCCAGGGCACCGCGCGTGCGTACCACCGGCACACCCAGGAGCGCGATCTGCTCGCCCGCCCCGGCGATCAGGACCTGACTTGCCATGTCTGCTGGGACTGGCTCATTCGCGCCTTGAACGCGCAGGGCTTCGAACGTCCGAACCTGCAAACACAGGAAGCGTTCTTCATCAAACATGCCGGCACGCGCATCGAGGCCTGGCTGAACGCCACGACGGGCGTTCCGCCCGCCACAAAACGGAGCCTGATGCAATTGCTGCACCCGGCCTATCTCGGACAGAAGTTTGAGGTTCTGGCCGCCACGCGGGAGGAAACCAAGATTGCCCTTGATTCGGCCCCCGGCCGCTCCTTACTCTCGACCCTTTAACCAACTCGAAACCATGGCCAGAATTTGTGCAATCACCGGCAAGCGCCCCGTCAAGGGCAGCTCCATCAACCGCAAGGGTCAGTCCAAGAAGAGCGGTGGCATCGGCACCCACGTGACGAGCATCACCAAGCGCAAGTTCCGCCCCAACCTGCAGCGCATTCGCATCAAGACTGCAAATGGCGGCACCAAGCGCGTCTGGGTGGCCGTGAAGGCGATCAAGGCCGGCCTCGTCGAGAAGGTCTGATCACCCGTTCAGCTTCATTCAGCAAAAACCGCGCGCCATCGGCCGCGGTTTTTTTGTGTCCGGATGCGACCGGAAACAGCCGGGGCGGTGCCACCGCTCTCCGGCCCGTCAGTCGGGTCAAAGGGCGCGAAACACCACGGACGCGTTCTGCCCGCCGAAGCCAAGATTGTTGCTCAAGACGCCCCTCACCCGCGCTGGACGGGCGGTGTTGGGCACGTAGTCGAGGTCGCACTCGGGGTCCGGCTCGTGCAAATTGATGGTGGGAGCAAGCGTTTGTTGCTCCAGCGTCTTGGCGCAGATCACGCTTTCAATGCCACCCGCGGCGCCGAGCAGGTGACCGGTCATCGACTTGGTCGAGCTGATGGCAAGGCGCGAAGCGTGGGCGCCAAAGACGCGCTTGATCGCCAAGGTCTCGAACTTGTCGTTGTAGGGCGTGCTCGTGCCGTGGGCGTTGACGTAGTCGATCTCGTCCGGAGCCATACCCGCACTCTTGAGCGCCCGCGTCATGGCCATCGACAGGCCCTTCCCTTCCGGGTCCGGCATCGTGATGTGGTGCGCATCGCACGTCGCCGCATAGCCAGCGAGTTCGCAGTAAATCCGGGCGCCACGCGCCTGGGCGTGTGCCAGCGTCTCCAACACCAGCACACCCGCACCTTCACCCATCACGAAACCGTCGCGACCGAGTGAGAAGGGACGGCAGGCGGTGGCCGGATCGTCGTTGCGCGTGCTCATCGCCTTCATCGAGCAAAAGCTCGCATAGGCAAACGGCGTGATCGAGGCCTCCGCCCCGCCCGCGATCATCACGTCGGCATCCCCGCGCCGGATCATGTGCATTGCCTCGCCTAGGGCGTGCGTCCCTGTCGCGCAGGCCGAGACCACACCGAAGTTGGGTCCGCGCGCGCCCAGATCGATCGCCACCATCCCGGAGCACATGTTGCCGATGAGGGACGGGATGGTGAACGGCGACACCTTCCGCGGCCCGCGCTCGGCCATGACCTTGAGTTGGGATTCGAACGTGAACATGCCGCCGATCCCGGAGCCAATCACCACCCCCACCCGGTCGGGGTCCTCACGCGTCATTTCGATGCCGGCGTCCTTCACCGCTTGGCGGGCGGCGACAAAACCGAAGTGGGTGTAGCGGTCGTTTCGCCGCGCTTCCTTGGGATCCATGTGGGCGGCGGCATCCCAGTCGCGCACCTCGGCCCCAATCTGGCAGGCCATCTCGGACGGATCGAAGGCCTTGATCCGGTCTACCCCACCCCGTCCGGCCACCAAACTCGACCAGAATTGGGGAACATCATGACCGATCGCCGTAACGACGCCGAGTCCGGTGACAACCACGCGCTGAGAGGGTGACAAGGTTTCCATGGGCACAGGAGTGAAGGGTGGAAAACAAAAAGGCGTTCTACCTCAGGTCCCGAAGGACGCTTGGTAGAACGCCAGAAAGACAGAAAAGGCTTACTTCGCGCCGGCCTTGGCCTTGATGTAGTCGACGACCTGACCCACCGTCTGGAGTTTCTCCGCGTCCGACTCAGGAATCTCGCCCTTGATCTCATCCTTGAACTCTTCCTCAAAAGCCATGATCAGCTCGACCGTGTCGAGTGAATCGGCGCCGAGATCGTCCAAGAACGAGGCTTGGGGCGTGATCTGCTCTTCGTTAACATTGAGCTGGTTAACGATGATCTCTTTTACGCGTTGTTCGATGGTTTTTTGGTCGGCCATGATAAGAAGTCGCTGATCAACCGGAGGCTTCACATCGCCATGCCGCCGTCAACGGCAAAAACTTGACCGGTGATGTAGCCCGCCTCCTCGCTGGCGAGGAAGGCCGTCATGTGGGCAATGTCTGCGGCTTCACCGAAACGCTTGAGGGGAACCGCCGACAAAATCTGGGTCGAAGCCTCCGGATTGTTGACGAACTCCGTGGTCATGTCGGTCTTGATGAAACCCGGCGCGATGGCATTCACCGTCACGCTGCGCGAGGCGAACTCGCGGGCCAGGGTCTTGGTCAACCCAATCATGCCGGCCTTCGCCGCAGAATAGTTCGCCTGTCCGGCGTTGCCCATCACACCCGAGACGGAGGTCATGTTGATGATGCGTCCCCACCGCGCCCGCGTCATCGGGCGGGCGAGGTGCTTGATGAAGTGGAAACAACTGGTCAGGTTCGTCTGCAGCACGCTGTTCCAGTCGTCCTCGCTCATTCGGAAGAGCAGGCCGTCCCGGGTGATGCCGGCATTGTTGACCAGAATGTCGATCACCGGGTGCTCGGCGAGCAGCTGTTCGCAGACCTTGGCCACGGCCGCTCCGTCCGCGACATCTACCGCCACCGCCTTGGCCTTGCCACCGCTGGCGTTGATCGCCTGGGCCACCGCGCCGCACGAATCGGCCGACTTGGAAACGCAAATCACCGTCACCCCTTGGGCGGCGAGCAGTTCAGCGATGGCTTTGCCGATGCCGCGACCGGCGCCGGTGACAAGGGCGGTTCGATTCTTGAAGGTGAGCATGAGCGAAAAGGTGCGGGGACCAACCAAAGCGTAGCGAGTCGAAAATGGCCGGCGGACACCGGCCCTTGTCACCGGACAACCGTCTCCACCGGCTCAGTACACGTCGCGCTGGTAGCGCTTGTCCTTCTTGAGCTGCTTGACGTACTCCACGGCCTGTTCCGGGCTCATGCCCCCTTGCTGGGCGACGATCTCGTGCAGGGCCACGTCGACGTCCTTGGCCATGCGTTTGGCATCGCCGCACACGTAGAACGAGGCGCCGCCCTGGAGCCAGGCCCAGAGCTCGGCTGCGTTCGCCCGCATCTTGTCCTGCACGTAGACCTTGGCCGCTTGGTCGCGCGACCAAGCGAGATCGAGGCGGCTCACCTGGCCCTTGGCGAGGTAGTCCTTCCACTCGTCTTCGTAGAGGAAGTCGGTCGACTGCTTCTGGTCGCCGAAGAACACCCAATTGCGGCCCGTCGCCCCCACCGCGACGCGTTCCTGCACAAAGGCTCGGAACGGTGCAATGCCCGTGCCCGGTCCGACCATGATCACGTCCTTGGTGGCGTGATCGTCGGCCAGTCCGAAATGCGAATGAGAAACGAAGGTCGGCACCGGCGTCACGTTGACCTGGACCCGGTCGGACATGAAGGTCGAGCACACGCCCACCCGGTCGCGGCCATTGGTCTGATAGCGGACGATCGCCACCGTGAGGTGCACCTGGGTTGGGTAAGGCTTGGGTGAAGACGCGATCGAATACAGACGGGGCATCAGCTTGCGCAGGTGGTCGACGAACTCCTGCGGCGTCAGCCGGGCGCCGGGGTACTCCGCGAGCAAATCCACGTACTCCCGTTCATCGAGGTAGGCCGTCAGCTGTTCCTTGGCCTCGGGCTTCAACAGGGACTCCAGACGGGCCTTTTCCGCAGGATCGGCCGTGCGCGCGAGGAACGTGTTGAGAATCTTGGCCGTCGGCCCCGCCAGCGCGAGACGTGAGGTGAGCGCTTCCCGCAGGGAAATGGGCGCCGCCAGCTTGAGCATCACCGGTGAAACCGGCTCGTCGCCCGTGGCCCCCAGGCGCTGGAGAATCTCCGCCACCTCGGAGGAGCGGTTCGTGGCAAAGATGCCGAGCGAATCCCCAACCTTATAGCTCAACCCGCTGCCGCCGATGTCGACGACCAGATGCCGGGTTTCCTTGGCCGAGCCAGGCCGGTTGAGGAGGCGATTCTCGACGATCTTCGCCGGGAAGGGATTATCCTTGGAAAAGGCAGAGGAGGCGACGGGAGCGGACATAAAACGCCGATTGAGGGCATCGCGCCATGCCCGCGCAAGCCTTAACACCTCCCGTGTTGCTCCCGGCGCCGGCACCCTGTCCGCCGGGCTTGCGTCATCCGTACAAATCACCCCAACTGCCCCGATCATGTCCGCCCAAGAACCGATTCGCGTGCAAAAATACCTCGCCGATGCCGGGGTCTGCTCGCGTCGCGCCGCCGAGGCCCTGATCACGGGCGGCGAGGTCTGGGTGAACGGCCAACTGGCCACCCTCGGCCAAAAGGTCACTCCGGGGATCGACCGGGTGACGGTGAGCGGCAAGAGCATCCGCGCCTCGGCCCAGCCCAAGCTGACTGTCGCCGTCCACAAACCCAAGGGGCTGGTCTGCTCCAACGACGATCCGCACAACGCCGACACCGTCTTTGACCTCCTGCCGCCCGAGCTGGCCCGGCTGCGCTTCTTTTGTGCCGGTCGCTTGGACAAGGACAGCGAGGGTCTGGTGATTCTCACCACCGATGGCGAACTTGCCAACCGGCTGATGCATCCGAGCAACCTCGTGGTCAAACGCTACCACGTGCGCCTCGCCGAGCCCTTCCCGCACACCAAGGTGCCGCGCCTGCGCAAGGGCGTGATGATCGAAGGCGAGCGCCTGCAGGTCGAACGTGCCGCTCTGGTCAATCCGAGCCACCAGATGTCCTGCGACCTCGATGTCTGGATGCACCACGGCAAGAAGCGCGAAATTCGCCAGCTGTTCATGGCCCTCGGCTACGAGGTGAAACGCCTCAAGCGCTACCAGATCGGCTCGTTCCCGTTGCGCGGAATCCCAGTTCGCGCCGTGAAACAACTTTCCACGCGGGAAATCTCAGCTTTATTCAAGATACCGGCGCCCCACGCTCGCTCCGCCGCCGCCAAGACCACCGCCACCGCCCATGAAGACTAAGCTCGTCGTCCTCGCCTCGCTGTTTGCGGCTTCCTTCGCCTCTGCCGCTCCTTTGCCGCAGGCCACTCCGGTCTACGTGCGCCCGGCCGCGGGCGCTCCCGTCATCGCCACCCTGCCCGCCGGCACCGAACCCGCCCCGGTCGCCACCGGCTACGGCCTGCTCCCGACCGGCTGGATCGCCGTGGCCGTCAAAGGTCCCCATGAAGTCTTCGTTCAGAACAAGGACCTGACCAAGAGCCTCGACGTCAAACCGGGCGCGCCGCTCCATCGCGACGCCAACACCCAGAGCGAGGTGCTCGCAACCGGTGCCGAGGGCGATGTGACCGAGATCATCGATCTGCGCGGGCGCTGGACGAAGCTGCTGCTCAAACGCGACCTCGTGGGCTACATCCAAGTGAGCGGGTCCGCCTCGCCCGCTCCGGCCCTCGCGACGGCCACGCCGCCGCCCGCGCCGCGCGCTCCCGCCGCCGTTGCCGCGCCGCCGGCCGCCACCGCCCCCGCAGGCCAGGCCGTGCCCCTCATGCAATCGCCGGGCGAACGCGCCCTGCCCCGCCTCTTTCAGGGCCGCCTGACCAGCACGCGCAACCCCCTTCGTCCGCGCCGTCCGTACGACTACCAGCTGACCAGCGAGGAGGGCGAACGCTATGCCTATGCCGACCTGTCCAAGCTGCTTCAGACCGAACAGCTCGACAAGTATCTCGATCGGGTTGTGGTCGTCTACGGCGCCGCGCAGCCGGTACCCGGCACGCAGGACATCGTGATTGTGGTCGAGTCCCTGCAGCTGCGCTGACCGCGACCTCCGCGGCAGCCGGAACGGTTGTCCTGCTCCGTTGGATACATCCAGCGGCATGCCGCCTGCCCGGGCGTCATGCCCGCAAACACCCGCCTTTTCCCATGACCCTCATCGACGGCAACGAAATCGCCACCACCCTGATCGCCGAACTCAAGGCCGAGGTCGCCGCCCTCCCCGGCCGCAAGCCCTGTCTCGCCCTCGTCCGCGTCGGTGACGATCCGGCCTCGGTGTCCTACGTGCGCAAAAAAGAGAAGACTGCGGCCGAGATCGGGGTTGAGAGCCGCATCATCCTGCCGCCCGTCACGATCACCCAGGAGGCCTTGTTCGCCCTCATCGACGACCTCAATGCCGATCCCGGCGTCGACGGCATCCTGGTTCAGTCGCCGCTGCCCAAACACATCGACGAGGTGGCAGTCTTCCGCCGGGTCGCCGCCCATAAGGACGTCGACGGTTTCAACACCCTCAACCTGGGCAAGGTCGCCCAGGAAGACGAGAGCGGCTTCGTTGCCTGCACCCCTGCCGGGGTCATGGAGTTGCTGGCCCGGAGCGGCGTCGACCTGAAGGGCAAGCACGTGGTGGTGCTCGGCCGCTCCCTCATTGTCGGCAAACCCGTCGCCCTGCTCGCCCTGCAGAAAAAGGCCGGGGCCAACGGCACCGTCACCATCTGCCATTCCGGCACCGCCAATCTCCCGGCCATCACCCGCCTCGCCGACGTCCTCATCGCTGCGATTGGACGACCCGAGTTCGTTACCGCCGACATGGTTAAGCCTGGTGCCGTCGTGATCGACGTTGGCATCAACCGAGTACCCGATTCCTCGAAAAAGACCGGATACCGGCTCACCGGCGATGTCCATTTCCCCTCCGTCTCCGCCATCGCGTCCCAAATCACCCCGGTTCCGGGCGGTGTCGGTCCGATGACGGTGGCAATGTTGATGAAAAACACCGTAAAAGCGCGCCGCCAAGGGGCGAAGTGAGGCTTTGGCGGCCTCCGGGGCGATGTCGGTCATTGCTTCCCAAGTGACCGAACCCTATCTCTTTCCCAATGCCCGCCCCCAAGATCCTGGTGGTCGATGACCAGCCCATCAACGTCCAGTTGCTCAAGCGAAAGCTGGAACGTGAAAACCTGCAGATTCTGCCCGCCTACTCCGGCCAGGAGGCGCTGGAAGTGGTCAAGGTCGACAAGCCGGATCTGATCCTGCTCGACGTCATGATGCCCGACATGGATGGCATCGAGGTCTGCCAGCGGCTCCAAGCCAGCGAGGACACCCGCTCCATTCCGGTGATTTTCATCACCGCCCGCAGCTCCAAGGAGGGCAAGCTGGAGGGGCTGGGCGTCGGCGCCGTGGATTACATCACGAAGCCCATCGATCTCGATGAAACGCTCGCCCGGGTGCAGACGCAGCTCCGTTTCGTTGCCATCAATCGGGAAATGGTCGATCTGCAGCGCCGGCTGGCCGAGGCGCGCCGCGCCGCCACGATCGGCGCCGTCACTCAGGGTATCGCCCATAATCTCAACAACCTGCTGGGTGTGGTCATCGGCTACCTCGATCTGATCAAGGTCGCCCACGACAAACCCGACCAGGTCCTGCGCAATGTCGATCACGTCGAGCAGGCCGTGCAACGCATCGTCTCGATCATCAAGCAGCTGAGCTCGCTCGTGACCAAGACCCGCCTGCCGTCGCAGAAGTTCAAGCTGTCCCGCCTCCTCTCCGGCGCCATCGAACGCTACCACGAGGAGTTCAAAATCAGCCAGCCGGTCGTGATCGACAATCCCCTCGGCGACCTCGAGGTCGACACCCACGTCGAGGTCATCGAGGACGTCATCAGCAAGGTGCTGATCAACGCGTGGGAGGCCTACGAACCGAAGCCGCCCGAGGAGCGGATCATCACGATCCGCACCGCAGTGATCGAGCGTGCCCCCGAGGGGAAGATGGTGCAGATCCGCGTCGAAGATCAGGGCAAGGGCATCGACCCCGAGATCCGCGATCACATGTTCGAACCCTTCATCAGCAGCAAACACACGGTCGGCGTAGGCATGGGACTGACCGTGGCCCGCCATTCCCTGCGCAACATGTGGGGTGACCTCACCCTCGAGGACCGTCCGGGCGGCGGCACGGTCGCCGTCATTGTCCATCCGATTGAACGCCGCAAGAAGAAGCATGCAGAGTAAGATCGCGTTTCTCGGCGCCGGCCGCATGGCCTCCGCCCTTGTCGACGGCCTGCTGGCCAAAGGTACGGTCTCCGCCGGAGCCATCTCCTGCCTCGGCGGCAAAGGTGCCAGCGCCGCCACTCTCGCCCAGCGCACCGGTATCCGTCTCGCCCCCGATCTCGGATCGCTGCTGCACGATGCCGACGTGGTGGTCGTGGCATTCAAGCCTCAGCACCTCGCGTCAGCGGATCCCCGCCTGGCCGACCTCACGGAAGGCAAATTGGTGCTGTCGGTCCTCGCCGCCAAGACCCTGGCCCGACTGGAACGCACGTTTCCCCGTGCGCGCGGGCTGGTCCGCACCATGCCGAACACCCCGAGCGCCATCGGCGCCGGCATGACCGGCTGGTGTTCGCTGCGTCCGTTGGCCGAAGCCGACCGCGGCCTCGTCCTCGCTCTGCTGGGCGCGATTGGCAAGGAGGTCGAGATCCCGGAGCGCGACATCGACGCCCTCATGGCGATCAGCGGCTGCGGGCCGGCCTTCGTTTTCGAATTCTGCGCGGCGCTCCGTGAAGCCGGCGTCGCCGCCGGACTCGAACGCGGGCTCGCCCAGACGCTTGCCCTCGAAACCATCCTCGGCTCGGCCCGCCTCATGGCTCGCACCCAGGCTGAACCGGAAGCGTTGCGCAATCAGGTGACGTCTCCCAACGGCACCACCTTCGCCGGCCTGCAGCGCATGGAGGCCCGCGATTTTCGCGGCATGATGCGCGAGACCGTGCTCGCTGCCAAGGCTCGCTCCGAAGAGCTCTCCCGCCAGGAGTGACCGGGATCCGGATCGCCGGACAAAGTTCTGTTTTGCCTTCCGCGGCCGCTTGTCCGGCTAATGTGCGGACGATGAGCAAGCTTGAGGGACGTATCCTGGTCACCGGGGGAGCCGGTTTCATTGGCAGCGCCTTGGTTTGGGCGCTCAACCAGCGGGGCTACACCGACATTGTCATCACCGACCTGCTCGGCTCCGACGAGAAATGGCGCAACCTCGTGCCGCTGAAGTTCAGCGATTACGTGGAAGCGGGTGAGTTCCGCAGCCGGCTTGCCGCCGGTGCCGACGCCTTCGGGCGCTTCTCCACCGTGTTTCACCTCGGCGCCTGTTCGGCCACGACCGAGCGCAACGCCTCCTACCTGATCGACAACAATTTTGCCTACACCAAGGAACTGGCGGCCTGGGCGCTCGCGCGCGATGCACGGTTCGTCTATGCGTCCTCCGCCGCGACCTACGGCGACGGCACGGCAGGAATGGACGATCGCGACCCACGTCTCGAACGCCTCCGGCCGCTCAACATGTACGGTTACTCGAAGCACCTGTTTGACGTTTACGCGCAACGTCAGGGCTTCCTGTCCCGCATTGCCGGGGTGAAGTACTTCAACGTTTTCGGCCCCAACGAGGACCACAAGGCCGACATGCGTTCGTTGGTGCACAAGGCCTTTCAACAGATCCAGACGACCGGGCGGGTCGGCCTTTTCAAAAGCCACCATCCCGACTACCGGGACGGTGAACAGCGCCGCGACTTCCTGTACGTCAAGGACGCCGTGGAAATGACCCTCCACCTCGCCGATGCTGCGCGCGACACCGGCGGACTGTTCAACCTGGGCTCAGGCGAGGCGAATACCTGGCTCACGCTGGCCCAAGCCATCTTTGCCGCCTTGGGCCGACCGCCGACGATCGATTTCATCGACATGCCGGAGGCGTTGCGGGGCAAGTACCAGTACTACACGAAAGCCGACATCGGAAAACTGAGGTCCACCGGTTACGACCGTCCGATGACGGCGCTGGTCGAGGCGGTTCGCGATTACGTGCAGGGTTACCTGCTTCCGAACAAGCGCCTCGGCGAGTGACAAAAAAAGAGGCAGCCTTGCGGCTGCCTCGTGAACTCAACGTCGTTCGTCGGACTGGTCAGGGCAGTGCGAGCAGTTCCTCGGCCGTCCACGGCGCCGTGCGGCCCGCGGCACCGCCGGTACGAACCGCGGTCACCTGCTCCGTCGTGATCGGCGCGGCGTTGTTGCCCCACTCCGAACGGATGTAGGTCAGAACTTCGGCGATGCGCTGATCGTTCCAATTGTAGGCGCCCCCTTGTCCGAAGGCCGGCATGATGCCGTTGTAGGTGTTGCCCTTGACCTCGATCGGGCCCTGCAGGCCGTGGAGAAGGATACGGATCAGGCGCTCTTCGCTGCCTGTCACCCAATCGGCACCGGCCAGCGGAGGAAAGGCACCGGGGACGCCCAGGCCGTTGGCCTGATGGCAGGCGGCGCAGGCGGTGTAGTGACGTTTGCCGGCCACCCGGGGATCGATCACGGCGGTCTGTGCGCCCGTACCCATCGTCTTGGGATCGAAGCGCTCGTCGTACACCATCGAGTCGAACCCGCCCCGGTAGTGCACGAAGTAGATCGAAACGAGGAAGATCATCGTCGAGATGAACCCGAGGAGGAACAGCGGCATGGGCGCAACGCCCTCCGCCGGCTCGGCCTTTTCCCGCAGAAGGACGCTGTGGACCTTCTGGATGCTTTCGTCAGAGGCCCCGGCCTGCTCGATGCGGGGATCGTTGTTTTTAGGATCGGCGCTCATTTCGCTTCGCCCTCCTCGGCGGCGGGCTCGACGTAGATGTTCTTGGTCTCGGGGAAGGCGTAGGGATCCTTCAGGCTGATCAGGTAGGCCACAAGGGACTCGGCGCGCTCGGTGGGGACAATCTCGTAACCCTCCGGCGGTGTATGGGAGGCCGGCATGCGCAGAGCCTTCGGCGAAGGCTCACCCACGATCTTGCGGGTCTCGAACAGGAAGGGATGCGGCGGCATGGTCGACCCGGGCGAGGTGATCGTCGGATCGTAGAGGTGCAGATAGTGCCACGTCGTGTCGGTCAAACGGGCGCCCACGTTGCGCAAATCCGGTCCCGTGCGCATCGAACCCAGCAGCACCCGCTTCTCACGGATGTAGTCACGGGCCACGCTCTGGCGTTCGCCCCAGCCGCGCTCGATGTCGGCACCAAAACCCGGGCGACGCACCTGCTGCGTGTGGCAATACATGCAGCCGAGATCCTGGTAAACGAGCTTGCCGCGTTCGGCGATACCCGGAATCGCTTCGGGGAAGACCTTACCTTCCTCGGGGGAGTAGTAAGGCGTCAGGCTCCCGTAACCAATTTGGTTGGAGAGGACGATGCCGGTCCAGGAAAACGCCAAGGCACAGAAAATACCGAGGAAAATGAGGGGAGCGCGGTTCATCGGACGACCTCCATGGTCGGAGCATTACGGAAGAGGGTCGGAGCGGTGGCACTCGACTCGCGGGGCTTGAGGAGCATCCACGTGAAGTTCACGGCAAAGGCGATGTGGCCGATCGTGATCAGAATGCCGGCTGCGCTACGGCTGAACAGGTAGGGCAGCGTGTTGCGCACGACATCCATGAAGGGGATGTCCGGATTGTTCATTTCCAATCCCTGTTTCACGCCGCCGACGGAGAGCGCGACGACGTAGGCCATGACCCCGACCGCGGTGCACCAGAAGTGGGCGCTGATCAGCGTTGCAGACGGCCATTCCTTCAGCAGCAGGCGCGGCATGATGTAGTACATGCTGCCGAACATCACCATGGTGAAGAAGGCGTACATGCCCCAGTGGGAATGTCCCACCGTGTAGTGGGTGAAGTGGGTGACCTCCGACCAGCTGCGGATCGACATCGAGGAGCCTTGGAGCGAAGTCAGCGTGTAGGAGACCGCACCGAAGACGATGAAGCGAAGCGTCGGGCTGTACTTAAGGGCCGAGAAGCTGCCGACCATGGTCATGTGATGGTTGATCGCAGTCACAACCACCGGCACGACCATCATGAAACTGGCCGCAATACCGGCCGACTGGACCCACGCCGGCACCGGACCACCGATCAGGTGATGCACGCCCGCCCAGTTGTAGAAGAACGCGAGGGACCAGAATCCAAGCACGGAGAGGTAGTAGCTGTGAATCGGCTTACCCAGGACCTTCGGCAGGAAGTAATAGACGGCCGCAAGGCCAATGGGCGTGAACCAGAGCCCGAGTACGTTGTGGGCAAACCACCAGTTGACCAAGGCCTGCACCGTGCCGCGGGCCGGCTCGAAGATCAGCATCATCTGCGCAATCGAGTACAGCCACGGGAACCAGAACAGGGCGGCGAGGATGTACCACTGCGAAACGTAGATGTGCTCTGACTTGCCGAAACGGAAGGTGATCACCGCCCAGGCGCCGATCAGGGCGTAGGCAACAAACAGCAGCGGCGTCGCGTAGGCCGGCATCTCGAGCCACTCGATCGAGGTGGAGTCACCCGCAAGGATGCCGTACACCCCCACGGTCACACCGATGTTCCAAAAAGCGCCGGCAATGAAGAGGAGCGTCGGATGCCGGAGCACGGAACGGGACAGGCGCGCCATCAGCCAAAAGGCCACCGCGAAGGCCGCATTCACACTCCAGCCGTAGATGACCGTGTTCAGATGGGCCGTGCGGGCCCGGCCGAAGGTCAGCCACTCGTACTCCGCCAGGAAGCCCGGCGTGTGCATCTTGAACGACGAGATCAGGGCGAACACCGTGCCGATCAGGAGCCAAGCCACGGCCGAGATCAGGAAGAACAAGGCCGGGGCCTTCGTCGAGGCGTCGATCGCACTGAGCTCGGCCCGCTTCACCAGATCGGGCGAAGCAGACGGGCTCAGGGAAGCGGCTAAACTGGAGGAAGAAGACATCGTGGGAAAAGGCTGGTTGCGGGGGATGGGCGGAACTCAGCTCCGGGGCGTGCGGGCTGACTTGCCCGGGAACGCATCGGAAGGCTGTCCGATCGGCTCTTTATCGTCGAAGATCGAGGCCGCCCCCTTTTCGAAGTTCTTCAGCTGTCCGTTCCGCGAGGCCCAATAAAGGCCGTACACGGCAGAGGCGAGGAACAGGAGGGCAACCGGCAAGGCGACGGCGTAAAAGAACCAATCCATGCGGCTTATTTCTTGCGCGCGTTGATCTCGTCAACCGTGAGCTTCATCGCCTGCTCGATCGGCAGAAGGACGACGCCTTGGTCCTTGTTGATCCACGAATAGGTCGTCGAAGCCGTCTGCTCGCGGGCGCGAACCTCGGCCAAGCGGGCCTTGCGGCCCTCCGGAGTGAGCTTCCACTGCTCCTCCTCCGGTACGTTCACGGCTTGATCCAGCGGGGTCGGCGGGTTGCGCACAACCTGCAGGATGACGAGAAAGATCGCAAAGACGCCGATGATCGCGAGGACCAACGCCGTCTGGCCTTTGGGTGAGGAGGACGCGTCACTCATGGTGGGTCAAGGATTCGCCAATACGGGGATCGCGGATGGGGATGAGCTTGGCCGTCGGGAAGCTCTTGAGGTAGGCCCAGACACAGACGCCGCCGATGCCGATGACGGCCGTCAGAGTCCAGAGCTGGTGCACGGCGAGGAAGGGCAAGGGATCGCCGAGCTCATTCTTCTTCGAGGGCCAGACGTTGTAGATGATGTCGATCAGGAACACCGTCGCGATGAAGAAGGCGATGCGCGGCATCCAGACCTTGCTGAGCTTGATCGGGTAATGGATCAGGGTCAGGAACGGCGCCACGAAATGGCCGAAGAGCAGGAACATGCCGACCCATTTCCACTGATTGGGTTGACCGTCGCTGTTGTTGATCTCACGCAGGTTGTACCAGAAGGTTTCCTCGGGAATGTTCGCGTTCCAGATCAGGAAGTACTGGGAGAAGGTGACGTAGGCCCAGAACACGGTGAACGCGAACATGAGCTGGCCGATGCTGTGAAGGTGGTTGTTGTTCAGCACCCCCTTGTAATCGCCGCGCAGCCACAGCCAGATCATGATGATCACGCCGGCGGAAAGCGCAGCGCGGACGCAGCCGGCAAAGAACCACACGCCGTACATCGTCGAGAACCAGTGGTAATCGAGCGACTTCACCCAGAGGATGATGCAGAGCGTGAGGGAGATGGCGGCAAGCGGGAGGCCCATGGCGGCCGTGACGCGATTCTTGAAGGTCCACTTCACGTCGCCATCGAGGTCCTGGCTGAAGGACGCCGTGCGCAACCGGGAGGACAGCCACATCCAGATGAGGAATGAGCCCACCGTGCAGAACAGGAACATGTTCGGGTTCAGCAGGGCCGATTTCTTCACCCAGAGGATGTCCTGGCCGACCGTGCCTTCGCCACCGACCTTCGCGAGGTCATAGGCCGGGTCGAACCACTTCCAAATGATGCTGCTGTCCACGAAGCCCGCAATCAGCAGCGGGACGAAGAGCAGCGCGAGCCACTTGAAGGCGGCCAAGCCGTGCTCGAACTGACGCCGGATCACCGTCGACCACGAAGCATCAAAAATGTGATGGATCATCACGAGAAACAGCATGCCGAGGGCGATGCCGGTCCAGAACGTCATGCCGACGAGCCAGGAAACCGCCACTTTCGCGGGGCCCGAGACGAGCAAGCCGACGGCCGTGACGCCGATGCCGGCGAGACCGATGGCAAGAGCCTTGCCGGCCGCAGGGGCACCGGACGCCACCGCGGGGGCGGCGGCAGGAAGAGAGGTGGCGCGAACAGTCGCAGCGTGAGTGCTCATTGGATACCAAGCTCCGCTTTGTGGGACGGGGGGACATCGGCCGCAGTGCCCGTGTGGGCCCGCTGGAGGGCGCGGACGTAAGCCACGATCGCCCAGCGATCGTTCAGGTCCAATTTGTCGCCGTAGCCGTACATCGTGTTTTTGCCGTTGGTGATCGTGTTGTAGATCTCACCGTCGGCCTGGTTGCGGATCAGATCGTTGTGGAAGCTGGCCGCGTTGCCCAAACCGTAGCTGGCCACGATGCCGCGCCCGTCGCCGAGTTGGCCGTGGCACACCGCGCAGTAGATGCCGTAACGTTCCCGGCCGCGCTCCATGAGCACGTTGTCGACGGTGACGCTAGCCGGAAACCCGCGGGCCCATTGCCCGCTGGCATCCTTGCCGGCGGCGAGGTGGGAATCGGCGCGGAGATCGCCGCGGGCAACGACGCCCACCGGCAGAGGCCGGTCCGAGCGGCCATCGGCAAAGAAGGCCGAGGAGCTCTGCGGGTTGTAGCGCGGCATGCGATCCATGTCCGGAAACACTTCCAGCGGAGGCTTGGTGGAGATGGATCCCCGGAAGCCGAGCGCCCCGACGGTCAGGACGACGAGGAAGAAGGTGGCGAGATAGACGTAGCGCATGGCTCAGGCTTCCATTTCGGTGATGTCCTTGCCGCCGGCCTTTTCGAGCAGGGCCTTGGTGGCGGCGAGGTTGAATTTCGGATCGCGCGCTTCGATGACGATGAGGAACTTGTCGTCCAGACCGCGCACGATCTTGTCGCTCTTGAGCACCGGGTGATAGTGCATCGGCAGACGGTTGAGGAAGAGCATGCCGCCGATCGTGGCGAACGCCGTGAACAGGATCGTCAGCTCGTAGGACACCGGAAAGGCGAACATCGGGCTGAAGTAAGGCTTGCCGCCGACGATCAACGGGTAATCCACGGCGCCGGTCCACCAGATCAGCGACATGCCGGTGGTGAAACCGAGCAGGCCGCCGACGAAGGAGAAACGGGGCACCACCGAGCGGCGCAGGCCCATGGCCTTGTCGAGCCCGTGGATCGGGAACGGCGTGATGCAGTCCCAGAACTTGTAGCCGGCATCGCGCACCTGTTCCGCGGCGTGGTACACCTCAGGAACGGTGTCGAAGGTGGCGATCAGGCCATGTGAGGAAGAGGACATGGTCGGAAGGGCTTAGTGGTGGCCGTGACCCGCATGCGGATCAGCCTGGGGAGTGACCGCCTTGAGCTCCGCCATGGGCATGACGGGCAGGAAGCGGATGAAGAGGAGGAAGAGCACGCTGAAGACACCAAAGGTGCCGAAGAACGTGAAGATCTCGACGATCGACGGGCTGTAGTAACCCCAGCTCGACGGCAGGAAGTCGCGGGCGAGCGAGGTCACGATGATGACGAAACGCTCGAACCACATGCCGACGTTGACGAAGATCGAGAGCACCCACACGAGCCACGTGTTCTCGCGCACCTTCTTGAACCAGAAGAACTGCGGCGTGATCACGTTACACGAGATCATGATCCAGTAGGCCCAGGCGTAGTGACCGAAGGCGCGATTGATGAAGGCGAAGCCTTCGTACGGATTCGCGCCATACCAGGCGATGAAGAACTCCATGCCGTAGGCGTAACCGACGATCGTGCCGGTCGCTAGGGTCACCTTGCACATGCAGTCGATGTGGTACTGCGTGATCAGGTCCTCGAGCTTGTAGATCGCGCGCAGGGGCAGCATCAGCGTCAACACCATGCCGAAGCCGGAGAAGATCGCGCCCGCCACGAAGTACGGCGGGAAGATCGTCGTGTGCCAGCCCGGGAGCAGGGAGACGGCGAAGTCGAACGACACGATCGTGTGCACGGAGAGCACGAGCGGGGTCGAGATGCCGGCGAGGATGAGGTAGGCCATCTCGTAGTTGCTCCAGTGACGGTTGGAACCGCGCCAGCCGAGGGCAAAGAAGCCGTAGAGCGCGGAGCGGAGCTTGTTGCCGGCGGCGAAGAACCGGTCGCGCAGGATGGCTAGGTCGGGCAGGAGGCCGATGTACCAGAAGAGCACCGAGACCGTACCGTAGGTCGAGACGGCGAACACGTCCCACTCGAGCGGCGAACGGAAGTTCTGCCAGATCGCGTTGGAGTTCGGGATGGGGAACAGGTACCAGGCGAACCAGACACGACCGACGTGGAAGACGGGGAAGATCGCAGCGCACACCACGGCGAAAATCGTCATCGCCTCGGCGGCGCGGTTGATCGACGTGCGCCACTTCTGGCGCAGAAGGCACAGAATCGCGGAGATCAGCGTACCGGCATGGCCGATACCGATCCAGAACACGAAGTTGACGATGTCCCACGCCCAGTTGACCGGATTGGCGTGTCCCCACACCCCGACGCCCGTGGCGACGAGGTAGGTGATGCCGGCCACGGTGAACGAGGCGACAAAGCACGCGAGGATGAAGCAGACCCACCACCAGGTGGGGGTCTTGCCTTCAATGATCCCGCAGATCTTGTCGGTGATCCAACCGAAGCTCCGGTTGTGTTCGACGAGCGTCGCGCGCGGCAGCTCCGCCGGCTTGACCTCCTTGAGGATCGCCGGAGCGGCGACCGCATGTTCAGCAGCGTGAGCCATTAGCTGAGTCCTCCGAAGTTCTTGGCGGTATCGATGGCGCTGTGACTGTGGCCGTGGCCGTGGTCATGGTCGCCGTGCACGGGATGATTCTTGGCGTCGTATTCCTTGCGGCTGAGCGGCAGGGAGGCGTAGTCGGGCATGGCCTGATTGGGATTGCGCAGCTTGCCGAGATAGGTCGTCCGCGGGCGCACGTTCAGGTAACCGAGCAGCGCGTAATCGTGCTCGAGGGCCTTCGCCTTTGAAACTTCGCTCTGCGGATCGAGGATGTTGCCGAAGACGATGCTGTCGACCGGGCAGACCTGCTGGCAGGCCGTCTTGATCGTGCCGTCCGGCACCAGGATGTTGTTCGAATTGCGGGCGATCGCCTTTTGCTGGATCTTGGCCTGCTGGATACGCTGCACGCAGTAGGTGCACTTCTCCATCACGCCGCGCATGCGCACGCTCACATCCGGATTCTTCACCATCTTGACCAGCTCCGGCATGCCGCTTTTCCCCAGCGGTCCGAGGTAGAGCTCGTCGATCTGGCGCTTGTTCCAGTCAAAGAAGTTGAAGCGACGCACCTTGTACGGGCAGTTGTTCGCGCAATAGCGGGTGCCGATGCAACGGTTGTAGGCCATCGTGTTGAGGCCTTCGTCGTCGTGAACGGTGGCATTGACGGGGCAGACCACTTCGCACGGGGCGAGTTCGCAGTGCATGCAGCCGACGGGCTGGAGCGAAACCTGCGGATCTTCCGGAATTTCACGGTTGCCCGCGCCACCGAAGGCTGCGGCGTCAATGTTGCCGTCGGAATAGTAGCGATCGAGGCGGATCCAGTGCATTTCGCGGCCGCGGAGCACCTGGTCCTTGCCGACGATCGGGATGTTGTTCTCTGCCTGGCACGCAATCACGCAGGCATTGCACCCGATGCACGTGTTGAGGTCGATCGACATGCCCCACTGGTGCACGCCCTCGAAGTTCGGCGTTTCGTAGAGCGAATTGCCGCGCGGCGTGGTCGTGGCGATGAAGGCCGGATCGGCGCCGGCGTCCTTGCCCAGGTTGGCCGGAGCATGCGCCTCCATGCCGATGGTGTCGACGTACGCCGGGTTAGCCCGGAAGCCGCTCTCGCCCTCGAGATTGGCTTCACGGACGATGTCGCGTCCTTCCATCGACCAGTGTTCCTGGGTGTTCGCCAGCGCGTAGGTCTCGCGCGTCACCGTGAGCTTGGCTCCAGTCGCAATCGCCAAGCCGGTCGTGGTGCGGACGGGGTAGAAGTCATGTCCGACGCTCTGCCCCACCCGACCCGACGCCTTGCGGCCGTAACCGAGCGGGAGTACGATGGTCCAGTTCGAGAGTCCGGGCTGGATGCTGAGCGGGCCCCGCACCGTGCGGCCGTTGACCGTCAGCTCGCCGATGAAGGCCATCTCCTGACCGCGTTTGAAGTTCGCGGTCTCCTTGCGGGCGACCTGAATAAGCGAACCCGCCGGATCGATGCCGAGTTCCTTGGCCAGGCGCGGGCTGATGAGAATCGCGTTATCCCACGCCACCTTGGTGATCGGATCCGGACATTCTTGGAGCCAGCCGTTGTTGGCGAAGCGGCCGTCATCCATCTTGTGGTCCGTCACGAACCGCACCTCGAGGCTGTCCTTGGAGAGCGCCGGATAACTCGGGGTGGTGCGGAACAGATCCGCCACGCCAGCCGAGCGATAGGTCACATCGGCGCGCCGATAAGCAGAACCCTCGAGCAGGCCGTCATGGAGGAACTTGCGGAACACCGCCGCCGCATCGCCGCCGGCAAGGCCGGTGACGGTGGTGTAGACCAGCGTGTAAGGATCGGTAACCGTTTCACCCGCGATCCGGGCCAGCACCTCGATCTCGGTCAGCCCGTTGAAGAGGGGCAGGATCATCGGCTGGATCGGCACGATGGTACCGTCAACCGTGCGGGCATCTCCCCACGACTCAAGGTAATGGGCGGCCGCAATGTGCACGTTGGCGATCCGGGAGGTCTCGTCGACGTAGTAGCCATACCGCACGACTTCCCGCGCGGCCTTGGCCACCGCGGCAAAATCGAGATCGGCCGGCGCATTGTAGGCGGGATTACCACCGAGGATGACCAGCGTTGACACCGAACCGGCCTTCGCGGCTTCGGCGAGCTGGGCAAGGGTCGACGCGGACGGGGTCGGAACCTCGACCAACTCCACGGTCGAACCGAGATTCGCGAGCGCAGCGTTGATCGCGTAGGCGATCGCGTGCACCTGCGCCGGCTGATGGGCGCCCGCAATCACGATCGACTGGCCCTTGTGCGCGAGCAGGTCGGCCGCACAGGCGTCGAGCCACTTGTCCTGATCCTTGAATTCAAGCCCTTGGGTAAGGGGAGCAAACGTCGTCTGCCCGGTGACTTTGCCGTGCAAGGCCGCGATGAAGGCCAGCATGTGGCTGCTCGCGAGGCGCAGGCGGTGGTCGGCCATCGAACCCGTGAGCGTGAACGTGCTTTCGACCGCATACAGGCGGTTCATCGCATCCGTCTTCGTGCGCACCCGGCGGGCCTTGCCGAAGTCGCGCGCGTACATCAGCGCACCCGCCTCGGCGTGGAAGAAGTCGGCGTCGACCGACACCACGCGGGCGGCTTTGGCAAAGCGGTAGATCGGCTTCACGTTGCGGCCAAAGGCCGCCTGTGCCGCGGCGAGCGGAGCTTCGTCCGTCACCGGCTCGTACTCGGCCCAGAGGGCGCGGGGGAACTTCCGCTTCAAGGCCGCGACCAAGCGGGCGCGGGTCGGGGAGGCGGACTCCTCGGCCAGGAAGGCAAGGCCGCTGCCGTCGCCCGAACCGAGCGAGGCGAGCTTGTCGTTGATTTGCGCCGCAGTGGCGGAGCGGCCGCCGATCGTGTGCTGGGTGGCGCGGTCCGGATCGTACAGGTCGAGAATCGAAGCCTGGGCGACCAGCGACGAGGCACCGCCATGAGCGGCGTACGTGGGATTGCCCTCCAACTTGGTGGGACGACCCTGGTGAGTTTCGGCCAGCACCGGGAGGGCCGCCTTGCGCAGCGGGAACGCCGTGGCGTAGTACTGCGGCAGACCAGGGATGACGCCCTCGACCGACTTGCCGTACGGGAGGATGTGCGCCTCAGGACGGCGGCAGCCCGACGCCAGGCCCACGCCGCCAAGGGCGAAGGACGCGGCCATCAGCTTGAAGAAGTGACGCCGATCGACGCCGTCGAGCTGGGATGCTCCCTCGGGAAACTCGCGCGCCAGCTGGTCCTTGAAACCCGGCGTGGCGGAAAGTTCGTCGAGACTGCGCCAGTAGCGCGGCCCGGAAAGTTCGCTCGGGGACGGTTCGGGATGGACAACGTTTCGTTTCATCGGTGGCAGCCGGAGCAGCTTTGCGGAGGTTTCACATTCCAGTCGTGGACGAACTTCTTGCCCTGCTCGAGCTGGGCTTCGACGCCGCCGGGATGCTTCCAATCAAGGTTGGTCACGAGTTCAGGCGAACGGAGGAACTTCTCCGGCTCGCGATGGCACTCCAAGCACCAGCCCATCGAGAGCGGCTGTGCGTGGGTGACCACTTCCATTTCGTTGATCTTGCCATGGCACTCCACGCAGGAAACGCCGCGGTTCACGTGAACGGAGTGATTGAAATAAACGTAGTCCGGAGCCTCATGCACCTTCACCCACGGTACGGGATCGCCGGACTCATAGCTGGCCCGGACCGGAGCCAGCAGCGGGCTGTCCTTCTTGACCTGGCTGTGGCAGTTCATGCACGTCTGCGCGGTCGGCACCGCGGCGTGGGCCGCCTTCTCCACCGTGGAGTGGCAGTAGCGGCAATCCAGACCCAGCTGGCCGGAATGAAATGCGTGGCTGAACGGAACCGGCTGGACCGGCGCATACCCGACGCGGGTGTATTTCGGCGTCGCGTAGTACGTCGTCGCCGCGGTGACGATGCCAACGAGCACGAACAGATACACGATGATCTGCAAGGGCAGCCGGTTGGCCGATTTGGGAAAGAGTTTCGACATAGGCCTGAGGGATCCGGGGCGGACCTGACGGGTTAAACGGTTTCGGACCGGCGGGCGACCGCCCGATTTTCAGGACGCAGCACAAACGGGGCCGGACTGGCTGCAGTCTCAGCACGTTGACGGCCAAAAAGTCGGGGCGTGATGCCCGCGGCGGCGATGAGGCCCACTACTTTGCCGAAAAACGACTTTCGAGAATATGGTTGGGTCACGGGTCGACGTGGTTTTGAGAAAATCAGTGGAGGAGCGAAGGCACCGGAGTTTCCAAAGTAAACCAAAAATTCCCACGGAACTTTTTTCTGCGCCAATAAATTAGCGCGAGGGCTCCACCGCGCCCGTGGCACTTATTGACCACCCCGCCCCGCTGGCGCAAATGGGCGTCGGTCTCAGGTCGCGCCGCGGAGTCGGTACTCGTCTGGCGCCCTTGTGACCAGCGGTCGCCGTGCCGCCGTCAGCTGACAAACACGCCGTCGCGCATCGGACGCACGTGGTCGCACCGGTTGGCGATGTCCGGATTGTGCGTCACGAGAACGATGGCTTGGCCGTTCTCCTTCGCGAGGCGAGTCAACAGGTCGAACACGATGCCCGAGTTCTTTTGGTCAAGATTTCCCGTGGGCTCGTCGGCGAGGATGATCGCCGGCTGGTTGGCGAGGGCACGGGCAATGGCAACGCGCTGCTGTTCACCACCGGAAAGCTGCGTGCCAAGACGGTGGGTCTTTTCTCCCAGACCGACCGCGGTGAGCAGGGCATGCGCTCGAGCCTCCATCTCCGCCGCGGAGAGCCGGCCGAGTTTGCGCATCGGCATCATCACGTTCTCGAGAGCCGAGAACTCCAGCATGAGAAAGTGGAACTGGAACACGAAACCAATGTGCTCGCCCCGGGCGGCAGTACGCGCCGCATCGTCGTCATTCGACATCAGCCGGCCGCCGATGGTGATCGAGCCGCCGTCCGGACGGTCGAGCAGGCCGAGTTGGTAGAGCAAGGTGGACTTTCCACACCCCGACGGACCGACGATTGCGTAGACCTGCCCCCGCTCCGCCTCGAACGACACGCCCTTGAGCACATGCACCCGCCCCTCGCCTTGTCCGAGGTAGCGATGAAGATCGGCGCAACGCAGGGCGACGCGCCGATCTCCATCGCGGGAGGAAGGAGGAAGGGAGGACGGAGCAGGGACAGGCATCAGCGAAATCGGGATTGGCGGGTATGGATGTAGGCGCCCAGTCTTGCAGAGAGGTCGGCGGCGTCAGCAACAAGCCGGTCTGCTTGCTCCGCTGCGAGCAAATTGACGCGCTTAGCGACCTGCGCCTGCGAGCGAAGTTCACCGCAGGAGCCCTTGGCGTAGTAAAGGAAATGCACGAATTCCTTGTTCGAACCGCGCTCGTACCCTTCGGCGATGTTCGACGACACGGAGACAGCCGCGCGCTGAATCTGATCCTTGAATCCGTAGTCTTTGCATCCGGCGAAGAGATCGTAAACCTCAGCGGCACGGTCGACGGCCATTTGCCAGACACGTAAATCTTCGAATCGAGAGATCGGTGAGGACTTCATAGGGGATCAGTTGGGAGGCCTAGAATTCGCAAGCGTCATGCGATTGCCATTCCATTTCTCCTGCTCCACCGTTCTCCTTGCTCCATGCCCCATTCTCCCGCTCTGACCGCCGTGGGCGGTCAGAGCGCTGTGCCGCGGATGACGTCTCCCGGCTCGAGGCGGGCAGCCCGGCGGGAAGGGACGAGGCTGGCCACCATGACCATCACAACGGCGGTGGAAGTCGCCGCGATGTAGTGCCAGATTGACCACGCCACGATGAAATGATCGGTGGCAAAGATGCCGCGGATGCGGATCGGCATCTGCGAAACCAAATAGGTGACCCCCGCCCCCAGGGCCGCGCCCAAGACCGTGCCGATCGCAAGCACCACCGCCGCCTGCCAGAGGAAGATCCGAAGCACGTCGCGGCGGGTGTAACCCATCGACCGCAGGATCGCGATGTCCTTGGTCTTCTCCATGACGATCATGGCGAGGGTGTTGAACATGGCTAGGCCGGCGATGAGCGTGAAGACCGAGACGGTGATGGCCGACGAGATGCGCAACGCCCGGAACACCTCGAGCCAGGTTTTCTCGCGCTCCTGCCAGGACCGCACGCTGTGGCCGAGCACCGCCGTCATGTGCGCCGCATCGTCTGTGGCGCGGGCGCGGTCGTACAGGTTGACCTGCAGGAACGACGCACCGGTGGGTTTCTTGATGAGCGAGCGGCCCTCGCCCATGTGCATGTACACCCGCATGCGGTCGATGTCGCTCACGCCGGTCTCGTAGAGCGCGGCGACCCGGTAACGCCGGATCTCACCGTCGAACTGGAGCTGAATTGATTCGCCGATGTCGACCTCGAGGCGCTGGGCCATCTCGAGGCCGAGCAGCACAGTGAGCGGACTGTTGCGGAAATCTTCGAGGCTGCCACGGACAATCTGGCTGCCGAGGTCGGACACCTTGAGGTGATCCTCCAGATTGATGCCATAGACGCGCACCGAGTCACTGCGCATGGCAGTGCGGATCAAGACCGCGCCATGCACGACCTCCGAAACGGCGGCCACGTTGGGGAACCGGCGGATCGCTTCGATCACCAGCTTGGGCTCGGCGACGCCTTCGACGTATTTTCGTCCTTCTTTGTTCGCCACCTGGAAGATGGACCCGCTGCCCCCACCGGCGCTCATGGTGCTGAAGGTCGCCTGGATCTTGTCCTCCACCCGCAGGGCACCATTCGTGCCCAGGATCGTCTTGATGAAAAACTGTTCGAACCCGCTCGTCGTTGCCTGCGTCACGATGAACAGACCGACGCCAAGCACGATGCACGACAGGCTCATGATCATCGACCGCTTCTTCGCTGTGAGAAAGCGGAGGGCGATCAGCAGGTTGGGCGACATCGTCAAACGGTCCGTTGGAAGGAAAGACGCAGGGGCGTCCCTCAGCTTTGGGGCGCAACTTCGGTCTGCGTGCGGACGCGATCGCCAACCCGGTAGCGTTCCAACTGATCGACGATGACCAATTCGCCCGCCTCGAGTCCGGAAAGCACCTCCACGGCATACAGGCTGGTGAAGCCAAGCTTTACCTTGCGCAGTTCAACCCGGCCGTTCGCCACGGCGTAGACACTCTCGCCGAAGAGTGCGCGGCGGGGGATGATCAGGGTGTTTTCACGCACCCCGGTGATGATGCTCACTTCCCCAGTCAGCCCAGGGGCCAGACGCGCCGGATCAATGTCGACGTTGAGCTGCACCGTGTAGCGCTGCGTCGCCGGATCGGCCGTAGGCAAGATTTTCGTGATCGACGCACCGTACTCCTGGGAGCCCAGGCCGAGGAACCGAACCGTGGCCTGTTGGCCGACCTTAAGGTCCGAGTAATGCTCTTCGCTCACCTTGGCTTCCACCGTGCGGCTGTCGGTGATCATCGTGGCCACCGTCGTGCGCTCACCGATGAACTGTTCCGCATTGACGAACACCTCGGCGATCTGGCCGTTGATGCGGGCCTTGATCGTCGCCGCTTCGAGCTGGACCTGCTGGGTTTTCAGACGGTTTTCGAACGAAGCGATAAGTTGGTCCTCGGCGGCCTTTTCAAGGTTGATGCGCTGCTGTAGCTGAGTGACGGCGCGGCGCTGCTTGTTCAGCTCGGATTCGGCCAGGTTGCCCGAGCGGAATTTGTTCTCAAAGTCGGCGAGGACATCCTTGGCGTTCTGCAGGTCCTGCTCGAGGGGAATACCGATCTCCTTGCGACGGCGGGCTGACTCCAAGTCCGTGCGAGTCCGCTCCATTTCCAGCAGCAACGTCGTCGTGTCGAGGTGGGCAAGCACCTCCCCGGCCTTCACGCGCAGTCCGGGATCGAGGTTGTAGTCCTCCGTCTTGATGCGGCCGCCGACTTCGCTGACGATCGGCGAGATGTTCTCCGCCTGCACGGTCACGCTGGCGGGCACCATCATGATGGCCTTGCCGCGTTCGACCGTGGCCACGAGGGCGACTGGCCGGGTCAGGTGCGTGATGCCAAAAAAGAGCGCGACGACGATCGCGAGCGGGAGGACGAGCTTCTTGAGTACAGCCATGATGCGAATCAGCGTCCGACCCCGCGCAGGTTGGCGAGGTTCGGATCTTCCGTCACCAGACCCACAAATTCCGAGGATTTCAACAAATAGTCCGCCCGCGCCTCAAGGGCGGCGAGGAAACCGCCCCGGTACCGGATCTCCGCCTGCGTGACGTCGGAGTCGGAGGAGAGCCCGCGGCTCCGCTGCTCCTTGAGGAAGTTGAGGTAGTTACGATTGCTGTCGAAGAGGCGTTCCTGGATGGCCATCTGCCGGGCCGAGAACGTCAGCTGACGGGCATTGCGCTGCACGTCGCCGTTAATCGATTCGGTGTAACGCTTCAGGTTGAACTCGGCCTGACGAAGACGCGCGAGGGCCGAGCGCTTGCCTGCCCGCGTGGCAAAGCCGTCGAACATCGTCCAGCTCACGCTCACGCCGGCATAGAGCGACCGCAGACCGTACTTCAACGACGGATCGATGGTGTAGCTCTGCTCATCCTGGCTGATACCGGCCACAAGGGAGAACTTGGGCAGCAACCGCGTGCGCTGGTTGGCATAGCTCAGTTCGGCGGACTGGATCTGATCGCGCAACGTGAGGGCCTCGACGGTCAGCGGTTCGGGCCGGCCGACGAAGCTGGCCAGCAATCGGTCAATCTGGGCGGTGGCGGTGTCCACCGGCGGAATTTCATTCGGGATGGACGCATCGGCTGGAGCCTGAAGGCCGGTGAGAGCCGCGAAGCGTCGCTTCAGTTCCTCGAAACTGTCTGCCACGCGGTCCGCGTAGAGGCGGGCCTGGTCAACGGCGATGCGCGGCTGGAAGGCCTCGCTCTCGGAGATCACCCGGCGCAAAAGACGTTCCTCGGTCACACTCAACACCTCTTCCGCCTGGGTGAGATTGAACCGGGCCTCCTCAACCCGTCCCTTGGCGAGGATGAGCTGTAGGTAAGTGGTCCGGATTTCCTGCACGAGCAGGCGGTAGGCCTCGCCGTAGTTACGATCGGCAATGCGCTTGTTGATCTCGCCGATCCGCGCATTGTTACGCCGCTCGCCCCAGTGAAAAACTGGTTGGGTAATTGAGAAACTGTACGCGAGCTTTTCGGTCGAAAGAGTCTCCACGAAGCCCTCGCGCCGATCACGTGTAACGGTGGCCTGAAGGGATCCACCAACCGAAGGAAATAGGGCCGACCTTGAACTTATGCGTTCAGCTGCAGCCATCTCTTGATTCAGACTGAGGTGCAACATGCGCGGCGACTGCTGAATCGCCGCAGACAGAATCTGCTTTAGTTCAGGAAATACATCCTCAGGAAGGACCGGCAGAATTCCGGTTTGGGAAAAGGTTGCGCAAGGCGCGACGAAAAGCGCGAGCGCGACGGCGCGGGCGCGGAAGAACAAGAAATGAACAAGCATGCGAAAGGATGCCTAAACCGCCAAACCTCCCTGAAATGGCAACCGCAAATTCCCTGAGATCCGCACGGAGGGCTCGGCCCCGAGACTTGACACACCCCCAAACGATAGGTTGGAGAACTCTCCACACGGAACGCAGTCCGGTTATTCCGGTAAAATGACGTAGTCGTTTTTGGAGCCCAGACCTACGCTACAATTCAAGATTGCGGGAGTGAGATTGCCTCGAATTGGTGGACACAGACATCCGCGTTGACGCGTATCCCGTGGGTCGCATCCGAGGATAGGAGCCGAAGAGCTTGCCGCAGGAAGCGACCCACCGGCGGCGGATGCGGATGGGCAGACGGAAGACACCATGAATGCAGAGAAGGAAGTGAAGCCAGGCAAAGGCACGCGCCGTATGTTCGACGAGGCGTATAAACGACACGCGGTTGAGCTGGCGCTCCAAGGTGGCCGCTCCGTGCGGCAAATCGCGGGCGCGTTCGGGGTGGCCGACTCGATGCTCCACGAATGGCGACGGCGGTTTGCGCCGCGGCCCGGAGCCGACACGCGCACGCCGCAAACGGCGGCGGAGAAGGAAGAGGAGATCCGGCGCCTGTGGGCCGAGGTCGTGCGCCTGCAGGAGCGGGAGATCGTGCTAAAAAAATCGTTGGGCATCCTCTCCGAAACGCCCGGGAGCGGTATCCCCAAGTGGACGCGATGAAGGGCAAACACTCTGTGGCGTTGCTTTGCGAGGTGCTGGCGGTGTCGCGTAACAGCTATTACCGCTGGAGAGAACGGCGGCCGACACGGCGGCAGCGTGCCGACGCAGCCGCAGGAACTACGGTGCGCCACACATCGTGGAGGAGTTGCGCGAGGCCGGCACGCCCATCAGTAAGCGGCGTTGTGCGCGACTGATGAAGGCGAACGGCCTGCAAGGCCGCAAAAAGCATCGCCGCGGTACGCGCACGACCGACAGCCGTCATGCGCATCCGCTAGCGGAGAACCTGCTCACCGGCACGGCGGTACCAACCGGTCCCAACCAAGCATGGGTGCCCGACATCACCTACATCGAGACCGGCGAAGGCTGGCTCTACCTCGCCGCCATCCTCGATGTGTGGAGCCGGCGCGTCGTCGGCTGGACCAGCGGTCCCACGCTCCATGTAAGTCTGGTCCTCGCAGCGCTCCAAGCCGCTCTGGCCTCCGCTGGCTTGGTTCGCAGCATGAGTCGTCGCGACAACTGCTATGATAACCCGGCGACCGAATCGTTTGGGAGCCCGCTGAAAACCGAGACCTGCCTTGACTCGGCGGTCCCGATCAGTCGGCGTGCCGCCTAGCTCATTGTCTTCGATTACATCGCGACGTTTTACAATCCGACGAGACGCCACAGCTCGCTCGGCTACAGTTCACCTGTACCCATCGAAAACCAGACAATAAAAAACGACATCAAATCCGCCTGAATCGACGTCCATTCTTCGAAGCAAGCCAACAATGCACCCCTCGGTTTGGCGATGACACATCAAGCAACGGCCATTCCGCATTTGTCAATTTCCTATCTGACCTAATAGCGAACGAAACTCATCGCCAAGTCTCGCTGCACCGCGAGAGCTTTGCGCCATTGAAGCCTGATGAAACCCAAGATCCCTGTAGGAACTGAGTCCTACATCCAAACGCTAATATTGGGCATCCAGACCTATTTTCACAGCGGTTGGGCTTTCCTAGTACCCTATCTGGCCGCATACCAAGTCTACCATTGGACGCGCGGACCGGTGCACGAAGGCAGCGAGCTCCCCGCCTTAACTCAGGTATTCGACATCCTACATATCACCCACCTCCTCCTCGCAATTATTGGGTTAAGTAATAAGCTCATCCAAGCAGAATCCTCCCGATCAGCGCGGATACTCTCAGCGATAGCACTCGGAGGCCTGTTCGCTCTGCCCGGAACTTACCTTGAATGGCCCGCCGACCCCTGGGAGCATTGGCGACGTACTACCGAATGGGAAGTGCACCCAACACTCGGCGAGCACTCCGCGCGCTACAAGGCATTTTACTTTCTCACCTACTCCATACTCGGTCACTATGTAATCTCACCCAATCTCTTCTCCCTTGCAAGCAGCATCGCATGCTGCTTGGTGGCTTGGCAATATTATCGACTCGGTGTAGCGTGCGGGCTCTCGAGGCGAGAAAGTCAGCTTTTCGTTGCGGTAAATATCCTGGCTTCCGGAGTATCTATATTTTCCGCATATCGGTACTACTCGGCATCCACTTCGCTATACGCACAAGTCGCTGCTGTGGCTATCCTTCGCATCATTATCGAGCGAATCACCTCCCCTAACAAAGATACACGCACCTCGCGATTACTAAGCAACGCGCTCAGCATATCGCTCCTCGCAGCGATTATTGCATTTAACCACGTTCAGGGATTCGCAATCGCGGGGCTTAGCATTATGGCCGCACTGCTATGGAAACTGACCGATTCGCCAAAACGTGCAATTGTAGCCGGAGCAGGACTCGTGTTCATGTCGGCTCTTGCGCTACTACTCACCGCCCAGTACCGAGATGCCACACCTCAGCTCAAAGGATGGCTTGCGTGGTGGGGGGGATTCGATCTCGGATGGGACTCGCCTGCCGGTAAGCGAATCTACACAACCTTAGGGGCATTTGGGATAATTGAAATATTCTGTGCATGCTGGCTTGCGAAGCGCCGTGAGATCACGGGCTGGCTCGTCGCCGGGCCGTTTCTGCTCCTTTTACTCCCGATTGTTGCCATACCTGTCGTAACAACCATCGCGAGTTCGAACTCCGACGACTTGGCTGCGGTAGGACGACTATTATTCGCGATCCCCGTAGGCATGTCCATAGTCCGGGCCGGGGCCATCGCCCTCAGGAAGATGCCCTCCCTTACCCCAATTTTCATTATACTGCCGTTGGCTTTGGTTGTAACCATTCCTCAGTCATCACCCTATTTCAACCGATCATGGAATCTTCTCGTAGTGCCCCCAGCCGACCTGCGCATGCAGCAAGCGATCGAACCCATCAAACGAGTATCTTTGCCCACCCCAACTCCCGGATTGCTAACAACTGAATCGCATCGCTTTCTATGGGGAACTGCTTCTCCTCGTTACTACGGGTTTCTATTTCGCAAGCGAACCTTTCGCGCCCCCCCGTCCGCCTTTCTAGAAGCACTTGAGATTTCGATTTCTCACAGGGAAGGATCAAGTTTGGTCGTGGCTCCGCAACCAATAAGCCTATTCACCCCTGGATCTGCAAGCGGCTATTTATCCGGACACTGGCTGCCCCATCAGTGCGCACTCGACTTTGCAGGCGGAACGGAACTCTACCACTTAGCAAATTCGCTTGCCGCGGAGGAATCGGCCGCAAACCCTAGAGTTTTCCACCTACGCTGACTCTAGTATGCTAAATATTTCCCACATCTCGAATACAACGCGTTGTCCGATCTGCTATTTTCTGAAATGAGGGACTGTTTCCGCGATACGGATAAACTAAATCACATGCACGATCAGCCACCCGCAAACCTATCATGGCAGATGCGGCGTCGAAGCTGGATGCTATTCGACTACGCGATCGCCACAGTAGCAATTCTGATCGCCTACGCAATGCAGCCGAACTTCGCTTTTGGCTGGGAGTCGTCAAATCCAGCACAGCCCAGCGCCTATCAATCAGCACTTCTCTATCCATGGTTCGTGCTAATAAGCATGCATATTGCCGGCCTGCACGACCCATTAACAGATCGGGGCTACTGGCTGACATTCTTACGAGTAACGATTGCTGTACTAGCCGCGCTCGGCTTGGCCTTGCTCGCGCTCTACTTCTTCTCACTTCAGCAGCTCGGACGGACAATTCTTCTCCGTACTTTGACGATAACCGTGGTTCTCCTTGCAACAGGACGGATTGCAATCTGGCACCTCGGCGAAACGCGTCCACGTCGATTCGGATGCACCCTACGCAGTTCAGCAACCTTGCGATTCAGACGCCAGATTCAATCAAGCCCAGGAGCAGTGGAATTGATATTCCCACCCGCCGATGCGGAATCCCTGAGCCCGGAGGATTTAGCGGCCTACTTCCGCCAGGAAGCGGTTGAAGAAGTAGTCGTTGCGGCCAAGGATAATCGAACAGAGGAATGGGTTGCTTGCCTTAATGCCGGCCTGCCCGTTACCGATGTAAGCATGTTCTTTGAACGAGAGTACTATAAGGTAAACTGCGACGAGATCGATCATGCGTGGCTACTGAGCTTCGACCAGCGATGGAATCATCCCTTCTATAACCGTGTCAAGCGCCTCATTGATATCGCGGTTGCCGCAATAGGGCTTATCCTTTCGGCACCGATTATTTTGCTGAGTGCTCTTGCCATCCGATTCGAAAGCGACGGACCAGTGCTTTATTCACAAATCCGCGTAGGCTTTCGTGGAAAAGGATTCCGGGTTTGGAAGCTGCGCACGATGAGAACAGATGCTGAGAAGAACGGTGCTCAATGGGCCTCTTCTCGTGACAATAGGGTAACGGCTGTTGGTCGAGTTCTTCGCAAAACGAGGATCGACGAGTTGCCCCAGTTCTGGAACGTTATTAAGGGCGAAATGTCCTGTATCGGACCTCGCCCAGAGCGGCCAGAGTTCGTCGGCCAACTCTCCGCCGCAATTCCAATGTACAATCTGCGTCATTGGACCAAACCCGGGATCACAGGTTGGGCGCAAATAAACTATCCCTACGGAGCGGGCGTTGAGGACGCGCGGGAGAAGCTATGTTACGATCTGTATTACTTGAAAAACTCATCTCTAATGCTCGACCTACATATAGCATTGCGAACTCTGGGCGCAGCGATGAAAGGGTCGCGTTGATCTCTCGATGAATCTCCGTGCTATTTTTGGAGGGCGCGCCCAAGGATCGGAGTAAATAGATAACCTTACGCTTGGTCTTGGATGGCGCGCTCAAGGATCGGAGTGAATGCACAACCTGACGCCTGATTCCGAGTATAGAGCGGCTGTTACCGTCGAGTATAGGGGCAAGAACGGCCCGGCCACGGGACCAGGGGAGAGCCCGCAGACCCGGCTTGGCGGGTCTGCGGGCTCTCCTCTGGTTGAAAATCGAGCGGCCGACGCGCAGGCCATGTCGATGAGCACGCGACGAGCGCTGAACCTTACCGAACGCATCGAGCTTCAAGCCGGTCTGAGAGCGGGCGAGAGCCAGGCGGAGATTGCCCGCCGATTGGGCCGTTCGGCAGGCGCGATCAGCGGCGAACTCAAGCGCAACGGCGGTCGCGACCGCTACCAAGCCGAGATGGCTGATCGGCAGGCAAGGGCGAGACGCTCCGCAGCCCGCCGCGGTCGCTGCCACATTGAGGAGCACCCACCGCTTCGGGCGGAAGTGCATGCGCGCCTGCGTCGGGGCTGGTCGCCGGAGGAAGTGGCCGGCAGCCTCTGGCGCGACAATCCCGATCTGCCCGCCATGCATACCAGCCACGAGTCGATCTACCGCTACGTTTACGTCGTGGCCCGAGGGGAACTGAAGCGCGAACTGGTCGCCTGCCTGCGTCGGCACCACGCCGCCCGTCGTCCCCGGCGCCGTGGTGTCGCCTCGGCCCAAGGCCAGCTCAAGGACATGGTGTTGGTTGACGAACGCCCGCCCGAAGTCGAAACCCGGCTCATCCCCGGCCACTACGAAGGCGACCTGATCGTCGGCGCCGGCAACCGCTCCGCCGTCGGCGTCCTGGTCGAGCGCACGACCCGCTACACCTTCCTCTGCCATCTTCCGCAGAAGGACGCCACGAGCGTGCGCGAAGCCTTCGAACGCAAACTCGCGCCCCTGCCAGGCGTTCTGCGTCAAAGCCTCACCTATGACCAGGGCAAGGAAATGGCCGAACATCAGAGCCTCGCCGCCAACCTCCAGCTCAAGGTCTTCTTCTGCCACGCCCATAGCCCTTGGGAACGGGCCACCTGCGAAAGCCAAAACGACCGCATCCGCCACTACCTCCCCAAGGGCACCGACCTCTCCCTGGTCTCCTATCAACAGCTCCGCGCCTACCAGGAGATGCTCAACGAACGTCCACGCAAGATCCTCAACTGGAAGTCCCCCGCTCAATGCTTCCACGAACTCCTTATATCAAACCAACGTTCAAACTGATCCTTGAATGTGCCGATATAATGAATCGGTAACGGGGGAGAAGAGGCGAGTAGGCGGATCTCCTCCGGTTGAAATCGCGTCGGCCGCTGCGCAGATCTTGGCGATGACTACGCGCAGGGCGCTGATTCTTGTTGAACGGATCGAGATCCAAGTGGGCCCTCGAGCCGGCGAGAACCAAGCGGAGATCGCTCGGCGCTTGGGCCGTTCGACAGCAACGATGAGCGGCGAACTCAAGCGCACCGGCGGGCGCGAGGGCTATCAGGCCGAGGCAGCGGATCGACAGGCGCGGGCGTGGCGCTTCGCGGCCCACCAAGGACGCTGTCACATCGAAGAGCACTCGCCGCTTCGCGCCGAAGTGCATGCACGCCTCCGTCGAGGCTGGTCGCCGGACGAGGTGGCCGGCATACTCTGGCGCGACCATCCTGACCTGCCTGCCAAGCACACCAGCCACGAGTCGATCTACCGCTACGTATACGTCGTGGCTCGAGGGGAACTGAAGCGCAAGTTGGTGGCTTGCCTGCGTCGGCATCACTCCGCCCGCCGCCCCCGCCCTCGTGGCATCGCTTCGGCCCAAGGCCAGCTCAAAGACATGGTGCTGGTCGACGAGCGTCCGCCTGAAGTCGAGACGCGACTCCTCCCCGGCCACTACGAGGGCGACCTGATCGTCGGTGCCGGCAACCGCTCCGCCGTCGACGTCTTGGTCGAGCGCACGACTCGCTACACCTTCCTCTGTCACCTTCCGCCGAAGGACGCCACCAGCGTGCGCGAGGCCTTCGTGCGCCCCCCCCCCTGCCGGGCGTCATGCGCCAGAGCCTAGCCTATGACCAAGGTAAGGAAATGGCTGAACACCAGACCCTCGCCGCCAATCTGCAGCTCAAAGTCTTCTTCTGTCACGCCCACAGCCCTTGGGAGCGCGCCACCTGCGAAAGCCCAAACGACCGTATCCGCCACTACCTCCCCAAGAGCACCGACCTCTCCCCCGTCTCGTATCAACAGCTCCACGCCTACCAGGACATGCTCAACGAGCGCCCCCGCAAAATCCTCAATTGGAAGTCTCCCGCTCAATGCTTCCACGAACTCCTAATATCCAACCAACGCTCAAATTGATCCTTGGATGTGCCTATCAATGGAGGCTGGGGGCAGTATCTCCGTATATATAGATTTACGGTCGTTCTCGCCTATCGACCTGACAGCATCGCTCAGAACAGGCCCAACCGTCCGCGTCCCGACAAAACCTCCGACTCATGAGATATCAGGGCTAGACCCGCCTCGTTTCCGAACCTTGGTATCCAACTTTTCGGAATCAGGTCACCATGTCACGGACCTATATTCTCCGACACCCGCGACGTTAAGTCCGATCATGCGCGAACGAACGCAAACCATCCGCAAGTGAAACTTCGGTCAGAAACCCAAGTTGCTCTTGGGCCAAAGCGGGACTTCCACATGAATCCCGAATATCGCCCGCCCGCTCAGGGGCGTATCGTGGCACCAGCTTGCTTTCTGGCCCACCCGAAACCTTACGCCATAACTCGCGAATTGTCGTCGACCTACCTGTGCAGATGTTCGCAACGCCGCTTGATAGTGGTTCGCGCAACGCGGCAATAACATTAGCCCGAGCTACGTCGGAGACATGAACAAAGTCCCGAGTTTGGTATCCGTCGCCAAATATAGTTGGGGGTTCTCCGCGATTCAAATGATCAAGGAAAATAGAGATCACCCCCGAATAAGGAGATCGCGGATCCTGTCGCGGTCCATAAACGTTGAAGTACCGCTGCACACGAACCACCGCGTTCGATCCCGTCGCCGAATCCAGAAGTAATCGCTCTGAATCCAACTTCGCCTGGCCATACGGGCTCATCGGTTTCAGGCGAGAATCCTCCATGATCGGAACCGATGCGGGATCACCATAAACAGCTGCGGTCGATGCAAACACAATCCGGCGAACGCAACCTCGCCGCAGGAGATCAGCAATGATTCCCGAAGTTCGCCGATTAAGCCGATCATTCAAAGCCGGGTCGGCAATGCTTTCTTGTACGCTGACGAGTGCCGCCAAGTGCACAATAACATCCGGTTTTGTTGCGGCTACCAAGTTGTTGAAGAATCCCGCATCCGATACGTCGCCAAACTCGAAGGAGAACCGGGGATCCTGCGCAGCAATAGCTAGATTCTCCCTTTTACCAGTACGAAGGTTATCTACGGCAATCACCCGGCTCCCCATAGCGAGAAATAAATCAACCGTATGACTACCAATAAAACCCGCACCGCCAGTGATAAGAATGGTTGGCTTCATTAAAGAACCAAGTCTTCTGAATATTCACGTCTTAGTCGACGATAAACTTCAGCTAATGAGCTAGCCATCTGTGCCAAACTAAAGCGCTCAATGTATCGTGCGCGTGCGCGCTCGCTAAATCTACGGCGGACTTCATCGTCATCCAGAACGACTAGTGCTTCGGCCAACGCATTCACGTCCCGCGGTTTCACTAGAATACCTTCCTGTCCATTGTCAACCAGCTCACGTAGGCCACCTACGTCAGTGGCAACAATCGCTCGCCCAGCACTCATCGCTTCGATTACCGACAACGGTAAAGCTTCAAAGTGTGATACCAAAGCGAAAACATTTGCACCAGCAAGCAGTTCACGCATATCACTCCTCGACCCCAGACAGGAAACGCGCCCAAAGGCTCGAGGAGCCCAACTCCGAACTGCGGACACGAACTCCGCCGAATCCGTCCCCGTTCCGCACATCGTGAGGGTTGCCGTAGACGGCAATAGTTCAAACGCGCGAACGAGTGTTTCGTGATCCTTCGCATGATTCACCCTCGCAGCCATCAAGATTCGCAAGCAACCTCGAGGCGCTTCGGTCTTAAAGAAATCCGGAACTCCGTTGTGAATCACCACTCCCCGAACCGCAGTCAGTCCAAGAGCACTTTTCCCCTCGGTTTCCACCGACCTTGATACATATATATACTTCGACGCCAACCACGCCGAAAGCAAGCGCTCGATACCAATCACAAGCGCCGCGCCTCTTCGCGAGAGACCCCGCCAGCCCCACCCATGTACAGTAAAGACTACAGGTACTCTTTCCAACGCCATCATGAGTCTCGCATGCAAGCCTGCTTTGGAACTATGAGCGTGAATCACGTGCGGGGCAAAATCCATGGCAATCTTGCATAGAGCTCGCAGTACCCGTAAATCATCTACCGCGGAGAAGTCGCTTCGCAATCCAGGGACGACAACAACATCTGCCCCTTCCTCCCTACAACGCCTCGCAATCGGACCATCACTGCCAAACACTACCTTGAAAGTGAATTCACCTCGTAGCGCCGTGATAATATTGAAAACATGGATAGGAGCCCCGGCTTCGTCACTATTCGTGCAAATAAGTAGTATTCTCACGGTGACGTTGCAATCTCACTATAGAGCATCTCGTAACGTTTGGCAATCTCGCCAAGGCCGAACTCCTTTGCGATCCGCACCCGTTGAAGTTCGCCTCGTCTGCAGCGTTCGGACGAAGACATGCTCGCATTTGCAACGATCCTCGCCGCCAGCGCTTTAACATCCGCGACGGGTACGATGTCCATCGGGTCGCCAACAAGAGCGGCGGCATCACCCACCGCGGTTGATATTGTAGGTACACAGCAAAGTGCTGCCTCACCAAGAACATTAGGAAAGGATTCGCTTCTTGAACTCAAGACGTACGCATCAATTGTATTATAAAGAGCATTCATATCATTACGATGCCCAAGAAGCCTTACGGAATCTCCAACTTGATACTTCTCCAATAATTGGCCAAGCTGAACATTCTCTTCTGTCACTCCGGATCCAGCCAACAATAGCCGAAGCTCAGGCACATCACGACGCGCGATAGCAAAGGCATTGAGAAGCAATGCGTGATCCTTCACCGGAGCAAACCGCCCAAAAGAGCCAATAATCACCTCATCGGTTGCCCAGCCTAGCTGCGCGCGGAGCTGCCTTCGCAGGGTATCATTTGGATAGAAATCGGACGACTCGAAACCATTAGCAATCACGACGGATTTCCCTGATGGGTAACCGTGCTGCTCATGATGATGACGACTGGCTCTTGATACGTATATGACTCGCTTTACACTCCTTCGCTTCGCGAGACGCGAACCGAGTCGAACAAGTATGCGAATTGAGGCCTTCTCGTGTCTCAAGGCATGTAGCGAATGATGTATTGAAAAAAGAGTCGGCACACCAGCGCCGGCTAACGAGACCGCCAGGTTCCCATGGTACATCCAACCATGCGCAACGTGAGGACGAAGCCTACCGATGAGCTGCCGGAGTCGCATTAAGCCGGGCCACGGAAATATCGGGTTCAATCGAACCAGATGCACTGGAACACCAATCGCGTCGAAATTGAAGCCGCAGTTATCTCGCAGTGAGACAACCGTATGACAAATTTCGCTCCGAGCCCTTAGCTCACGCATCAGTCGGAAAAGCATCGTTTCGGCCCCTCCCACAGCAAGACCGGAGCTCACGTGAACTACGTGGAATCGCGGTGAAGTCACGAATGCCCCTCCCCAACTTGACAAGATCCGGAGAACTGCGTGCGCCACTGAGCTATAGCAGGCCAAGGAAGACTTAGAACGGTGGGGCCTCCCTGTTCGGCCCACTTCACCAGCTCTGCCCAGTTGCCCCGATCTATCGAAGGGAGCCCTGTATCGCGAGCAATCTCCGCTGCTCGGTTGTCAATTCGTACTATAAGTGAACGCACTCCGTGCTCAAGACAAAGTATTCCCGCATGAAGACGAGTTCCAACATAATCTATAGACGTCTCGTTCTTGAGCACTTGTAAAAGCTCACTCAATGAGCGCTTTATCATCGCCCCAGAATAGCCAAGACTGCGCACATAAGCCTCATCGCCCGCTCCTTGTGGCCAGCAAAGAAGTCTGGTACCATAGATTCGCTGGAGGTTACTGATTAGCTCACCATCGAGAACCGGATCCTTAGCATAATCTGTAAGCGCAAAGATACATCGATTACCGCGCAACCTCGGAACCGAGGCCATCGTCTCTTCCGTGAGCTGCCACATGGTCGGGCAGGCCGTGTTAACTACGTTATTCACCCTGAGCCCCGCCGAGACCTTCCGCATGGTAAAGTCGTCGCGAACCGAATGAATCATCCGCGGGGAGAGGATACGACTACATACCCAACGACCGTACGCATTCGGCTCCAAATGATACGACCCCCAGCCTACGCCCAAAAGAACTAAGTTTCGATAAAATAGAAGCCCTCTTATCCCAATCTTCCAGGAGGCGGGGCCCCACCAACGAAACCATAGCAAGTTTGAACCACCCACGAGGTTCACATCCACATCTCGCAGGCGCAATATGTCATCTGCACTCGGATAATGGTGCGAACTAATCGCAACGATCTCTGAACCCTCACCGAATATACCGCGAATCTCACGTCGAATCGCGCGCGATATGATCTGATCGCCCATGTTTGGGCTTCCAACGGTGCTTTCGTGAAGACCTGGGTCGAGTAGGCCAATTCTCATGCCATCATCTCCTTCGTATATCCAAACACGCCTTGCCGGGACTCAGGTGCACAGTGGACTGATCGATTTGAGGTCCACGCAGAAACTGCACCTAATGTCACCCAAAAATAATAGGCCGTAAGCATCTCCAACTGCACGTTGCTACCTAAGAAAACCAAGGATCCCAACGCCGCAGTATAGGCGAGGGGGAAGCGGACCGGACGCACGAGGTGCAAACGCATAATAAACCAAGAGAAAAGCCCACCAAAAACAACGAAAGCCGGCACGCCCATGCAACCTAGAACATAAAACCAAGCACTATTCGGATTATCGTCGTCATAGAACGAGTCGCCCAAGCGAGTTGCCTGGGCCCTATTCACTTTCTCGTAGTTTGATATTCCAACCCCTAATAGTGGATTTGACGCGGCCATATAAATCGCCGATTTCATTAACCCAACCCTAGCCGAGAAACTGCCGCCTTCCTGGGCGCTTGCTCCAAACTCAGTCGCTGCGATCTTTGCCCTAACTAGCGTACTCAGGGTCTCACGGTTATTGTACGCAACTGCAACAATCGCAACTAAGCCGACGTAACCGAGACATTTCGCGACTTTCCTTATAGCGCCTGCGCCAGGGCTAGAGGATGCTGCAAGAGCAAGGTAGCATGCGCCCCATCCGGCCAAAATCATTAGCCACGTGCCCTTCGAGAATGTAAAAACTGCAATAGTGGAGGAAACAATGGCCAAAAATATCCCGGTCACGATCCATCCCCGCGTAATCACCAACGAGCACAGTCCGACCGAAACAGCAAGAACGTTACCAATGACATTAGGATTAAATATTTGACGCGTTCCCAGAACATCCGGGTTCATTGGGAACTGGTACGCAACCAAGCCGGAGACAACCACTCCGCAGACAAAAGCGACTATTGGAATTGCACCGTAACGACACACTGCCTGGACACTAAGCACCATAATCCACGCGTGCAGCAGATAGCGAGCGATCTCGAATACATCACGTATCCGAACCCCGTATACTAGCGTATTGAATGCAAGCGATACTAATGCGCATACGCTCAAGACTAGCACTGCTGCAACCGGGATCCTCACCTTGCGATAGGCTCTGAAGAGTGAACGACGTGTTTTCTCACCTGCCATTAACACCAAAGTATAGATACCCACAAGTAAGTCCGCCAGCCCGACCCCCAACGGGTAAAGCTGCGGAAAAGGCAGGTTTCGACCTATTCCAATTAGCAGAAACATTACAAACAGATATACAATCATCTTGGATTGCGAGTCGCCACTTTCTCGGCAAGCGTGCTATATGCTCTTCTTAGCTGCTCGAGGTCACTTGGCCGCAATCGCTCGTTCGAGGCACCGTACGTGCGACTTACCTCGCCATCATAGGTCGAAGCTCTCCACGCCGCCAGTATTCGGATAATCTTCTTTCGGTTATCGCGATCGGAGGGAACATCTGAAATCACGCGCCGAACGAGCGCCGGAAGCTCCATGGGCTCCTTGGAGAGATGTACGGTCGGAAGTAGGTTAAAGAAGTTTCGGGTAAAGACGATCACCGGCTTTCTGAGCAACGCTGCTTCATACGCAATTGTTCCAGTGAGTGCGAATACCACTGCTGCACGTTCGATCAGTAACCGGGAATCAACTGAATAGTCGAGCAAGACCACGCCGGGAATCTCGCTGAGCTCTCTATAATATCTGATCGGTTTTCCATCTACATCAGTAGGGTGAACCTTGACCGCAAGGACATATGATACCGGCAGAGAACGAGCAATCAACCGGACAACGGCGACTTGATCGGAATAGAATGACGCTTGCACGTCGATGGATGATTCCGGCTGGGTATGTAGCGCATAAAGACAGAAAGGCGCTTGAGGCGGCTCGCTTACAGCTGGGCGTGATAGCTTATACCTAGCAAGCCGGCAACGTCGCCGGATATACATTCCAATCAAACTTGGCACGGTATATCGTGCATAATCGTTCCCCGCATCAATGAATGAGCGCCTGAATTCGTACCCAAATGCACGCGCATGCGAAGGCAGCAAGAAAAGGATATCGGCGAAGGTACGCGTTGCCTTCTTTAGCGCAGGCCTTACGGCGCGGCTTTCAAACTTGGCGAGGAACTCTTCGGCCCAAACAATATCCGCGTCGGTAGTTTCCCTTAGTTGAAGCAAGGTATCGGTAAAATGCCCGGTGCAGAATCCATATAGTTCCTGCGGGATACGAATGCGCGTCGGCACGACCCACGGTATACCGACTTGTCGGCAGATCATCATCCCCAGCAACTGCAACGCGGTATCGCGCCAGCTGGTCGCGAGCACGATGCGGTTGCACCGGAGGAAATGCGTGATCGCGCGTTGCAGGTGAGATAGGTAGCGGTACGCGAACTGGCTCGACTTCTTCCTTAGAATCCGGTCCATCATGATCAAGTCGTTGATCATGGGGCCATCCAGCGTCTCGATCTCGGACAACCGACTCCGTTCCTCGGAACTAGGCTCCCCGTTTCCCCGAAATCCCACATTTACATCAAGCACGCGACTGGGATGAACCCCATTTCTCACCAAGTGGCGAGCATCCGATGCCAAGCCGCAGATCCAGTATACATCGAAGCCACACTCGGCCAGATAGCGGCCAAAGGCCACAAAGTATACAGCTGGATATCCGATGAGAACGAGCCGCTTTTCACTCATATGACGAGACTTCCTCTAGACAAACGTACCCGCATATTGCAGCGGCGGATTGTTTCGGGACGATGCGCAATGGCAATGACTGTCAGATCATCGGGAAGACTATCCAAAGTCTCCGAAATGCCCCGCTCGGTTTCCTCGTCCAAGGCTGAAGTTGCCTCATCCATGATGAGTACCTCGGGGTTCTGGTAGAGCGCTCGTGCTATTCCAATCCGCTGACGTTGCCCACCCGAGAAGCTCGTGCCATTCTCACCAAGCATGGAATCAAGTCCATTTACCAATCCAGCCACGTGCGTCTTTAACTTTGCCAGTTCCAATGCACGCCATACTCGGGCGTCGTCGATCTCCTCATCTGGTACTCCGAATGCCACGTTACGCCTGATCGTATCATCGAGAATAAAGATTACCTGGGGAATATAGCCTATTCTTCGGCGCCAAGCACCTAACACCTCAGGATCATCCGAGTCGTCTAGCAGCACCCTCCCCTGCTGCGGGGACAGAACACCCGCGATCAAGTCAACTACTGTCGTCTTTCCGCTGCCGGATTCTCCAAGAAGAGCAACCCGGGCTCCCCGTGGCACCTTCAGGTTTAGATTGTTCACAGCCGGGAATCCGGCGTTTGGGTAAGTGTAGCTAACCGAGTCCAAAACAATGAATCGCCATACCGGAACGGCAGTGTGTCGCGAGGTTTGCGAATCAAATGGAGCAAGACTCTCCTCGTAGGACCGGCGTAGCACTTCGACCGTGGGGTAATAGAAGAGAACTCGCGAAAGAGACATCGCAATTCGGTTCGCGGATGGCAGGAGTCGCACTGCCGCTACGGCAAAGAGTGCGAGGGTCGGCAACATCGAACCGGGATCATCCCCTAACGCAAAGGCGAGACCCACTCCTAGACAAATTGCCGCATATGCAACTGTTTCTATGAACAGACGCGGTGTCTGGTTCAGTACCATCGCAAAGCGCGCCGCCACTGCGAATCGGTGTTCATGAACGTCGAAGCGCGAGATAAAGTAGTGCTCCCGCCCGAGAACCTTGATTTCCTTGATTGCACCGAAACCTTGGCGAATGCATTTCAATCGCTGCGCGTTTTCCTCTTGCTGAATGCGACCATAGCGAAGCACTTTCGGACGTACCACCAGAAGGAAGCCCCCCCCCAAGCTGGCGAGCAACGCTGCGGCGCCTAGGGTTATACCGGGTTCCAAAAAGACCAGCATCAAGAAGATGGCCGTCATGACGAAGAGCTCACTAACCAGAATGAGACAACCCGTTAGCACATGAGTAAAGAACGTGAACACTTCGTTGCTTACATCGCGAATCAGCTCGGCACTGTTAGTCCGAAGGTGAAATTCAAGCGGTAACCGCATGTAATGGCCAAATAGTCGCCTCGAAAAACACTCCATCTGGGTGTATACGAAACGGAACAAGCGATGATTGAGATAGGCGTGATAGGAATTCTTCAGGAGATAGAAGCAAAGCAACATTGCGGCGAATACGACCATGAATTCGCGCTCTGATCGCAGTCCCGACCAAGTGTAGATCTGCACCAACACTGCATGGGTCGACAAGTATGTTGAATCATTCAGCAATGCGACAAATGGGACAATAGCAGCCGCACCAATCGCTTCTAGAACAGCAGCAAGGACCGTAAAGCAGATCAGTCCGTGCAAGCGAGCCCGAGCTGATCGGCCGAAAAGCTGATATATTGTCCGACCCTTCCGCAGTGTATCCCGAATTTCCATCCAGTTATCGGCTGTAGTTACCTATATCGAAATATCTGAGGTTACCCTTAATCCAGCTCACCGTCCGTTCCAACCCGACCCGAAAGTCGATCTCCGGCCTCCATGTTGTGAGCCCTGAGATGAGGCGGTTGTCCGCCACCAAACGATTAACTTCACTTTTCTCGGGACGGACGCGCGCGGAGTCAATTAGTACCTCCGCCGTGCTTCCTGTAATCTCCTGAAGCAGGTCGAGTGTCTGCGCAATCGACCACTCCTCCCCTGAACCAATATTTACGACTCGCCCTTCAGCCTCGCGGCAGAGGCCGAGGGCGAGCATACCTCGAGCCGTGTCCGAAACATAATTGAAATCCCGTGTCGGATGCAGGGAGCCCAAGCGGATCTGCCGTGCGCCGCCCAACAGCTGACTAGCGATGGTCGGGATCACTGCTCGCGCGGTTTGGCGCGGCCCGTATGTGTTGAATGGGCGAGCGATGACGACCGGCAAACCAAAGGAAAGATTGAAACTTTCGGCTAACTTGTCGGCCGCAATCTTCGAAGCCGAGTAAGGCGACTGTCCAACCAAAGGATGATCCTCGCTAATGGGAACTGTTTGAGCGGTGCCATACACTTCGGAAGTGGAGACGTGAACCAAACGAATCAATCGAGGGTTCTCTCGGCAGGCCCCAAGCACATTAAGTGCCCCTATCACATTCGTATCAACATACGAGCGTGGAGCCATATAACTGTAAGGAATGGCGATTAGGCTCGATAGGTGAAATACGTACTCGCAGCCCGAAACTGCATTGCGCACAAGTTCTGAATCGCGAATATCACCGGTGACACACTCCACACGCGATAGACATGAGGGAGGCAGATCCCGTAGCCAGCCACGCTCATTCCAAGAGTTATAATACACTAGTGCGCGGACGGATGCACCGCAGTCCACCAGTAACTCGACTAGGTGACTGCCAATAAAACCGTCTGCACCGGTAACAAGAACATTTTTACCGTGGATGGATTCGTTCATGGCTGGATGGATAACTTTGAGTAAAAGCGGCGCGCTTGTTCGAGATCTTCCGGGGTTCCTACATCGCTCCAGTATTCGTGTACTGGAAATACAGCGACTGGAAGCCCCTTGGCCAACGCAGCAGCAATAAGGTCGGTCATATTGAAAGGGCGACCACGCGGCAAGAGTCCGAGAGCGTTAGGCGATACAGCGTAAATGCCTGCGTTGCAGAGAAATCGTTGAGATGGCTTCTCAATAATCTCAGATACCATCGCCCCTGTTGCGGCAATAACGCCGTACGGGATCTGCACGTGATGATCAACCGCGGCGATCGTGATGAGAGCATTATAGCTCTCATGAAAAGCGCGGAGTGATTCAAAATCCGACGCAGTCAGAATGTCGCCATTCATCACTAAGATGGGCGCCTCAGGTTTTTCTGGCAACAGGGAGAGCGCCCCTGCCGTGCCCAGCTTTTCCCGTTCACGTAAGTACAGAATCTCTAGGCCGAAGCCGCTACCTTCTCCGAAATGATTCTCGATGACATGGCTAAGGTGATTGACTGATAGATAGACGCGCTTGATTCCAGCGTTAACGAGGCGTAATATTTGCCGCTCGAGCAACGGAACTCCGGCTATATCGACCATCGGCTTAGGAATGCTGTCCGTTATTGGTCGCAAACGCATTCCCTGGCCACCAGCCATTATCACCGCAAATGCGTACCCTGTGACAGCCGTGACGGTTTCGGATACAGCCAACTCCGAGAAATGTACGAGGCGAACGAAGCGTCCGTCCTCATCTACCAGTGGAACCGCAAGGATCTTCCCGTGCTGCATCAGATCAATCAGATAGCTACGCGCACTCTTGTCTCGCGCCGTAACCGGGTGGGGATTCATTGCATCCTGTACGGGCGTTTGCAAGGTCCCGCCCGCCAGAAGACATCGACGTACATCGCCATCCGTAAGCGTGCCCATAAGGCGCCCCATAGAATCAGTTACGATAGCAATCCGGCGTCCACTCGCCTCGATTGCCCTTACCGCCTCCATCAAAGGATCCGTTGGCAGAAGCGAGATGCTCATCGATACCAGCCGTCCCGAGTTTCGCCACGCAATGTCATCCGCTTGCGCAGCAGTCTGTGATCCAATGGAGTTGAAGCCAGAACCTCGGCTATCTTTTTGCCGGCATCGCCAAGCCAATACGGATTCTCGCTTTCGCGGCAGACCCGGCGGAACGATTCATCGAACAAACCGCGCTTTACGGCTTCGACGATTGCCTCGGTGTTATAACCTGCATCGGTCACATTGGAGCCGCGTAGACGACCATCTTGTCGTGAACCGATATTGACCGTAGGACAGCCAAAAGCAGGGGTCTCCTTGAGACCAGAAGATGAATTACCCGCACATACAACGCGAATCGAGGGGTCGCGGGCGAGAGCAAGAACTCCATGGTAAAGGGAACGCCCAAGAGACCTATGCACTTGAACCCCGGGAATATTGCACGCCTGGAGTTCTTCGAGGCGTTCAATGATTGCCCTACCGCCCGCGTCGTTATTTGGATACGTGAGAATAACCTGAACGCCTTCGCCCGAAAGGCGGACCATAGCCTCCAATGACGGCCTCACTTGGCTGGCGGCGTCATCGAACTCAGTGGTCACTGAATGTTGAGTGAAGAGCACGATCGGACGTGCGAGATCCAAACTAAGGCGCTTCACAACCTCGGCAGCCGGTGCAAAGCGGCCTTCCGATATGAGGTCGATTGCGGGAAAACCAACCGTGTGAACACGCCATGGCTCCTCACCCATACCGAGGATTCGATTCGAGGCTTGCTGATTGGTAGTGAAATGTAAATGAGCGAGTTTGGTCATTGCATGGCGCACCGAATCGTCAAGCGCACCACCTTCGGTTAGGTCACCACCCTCAACGTGCGCCGTCGGAATATTCATCTGGCTCGCTGCAATCACTGCCGCTAGGCCTTCGAAACGGTCCGCATAAACCACGGCAATGTCTGGCCGCAATTCGTCAAATGCCTTGCTGATTCCAAGCACACCCGAGCCGATCGCTTGGGCTGTTGCAAAAAGAGACGCGGCATCCATTTCTATTCTGACCTCAGAATGCACCTGAAAGCCGTCGGCTTTGATTTCATCGAGCGTCCGTCCAAAATTCGTGTCGAGGTGCGCTCCGGACACCACAAGTCGGTAGTCTAGATGGGGATGATTGCGCACAGCACGTAAAATGGGATATTGCAAACCGTACTCTGCTCTATTCCCGGTGAAAATGGCGACTGTTCTTTTGCTCATTTAGCTGTTCTTTTTGTTCTTAGAAGTTGATCGACGCCGTCTGAAAGCATCGTAAGTGGCCGCCATCCGGTAACCTGTCGAATTCGACCGATGTCCAAGACGAGGCACGAAGGCTCGCTGGATGATTCGGATGAGCGGACGCTACGTTCGCTTTCGCCGGCCACAGTCAAAACAAGCCGCGCGAGGTCGTGCACAGACGTTCCGACGCCTGTTCCGATGTTGAAGATGCCTGCATGGGGCGATAACACGAGCCGAAGAATTGCGTCAGCGGCATCATTCACCCATACAAAATCCCGCACCGGTCGCGCAGTGAGTACTGTGACTTCATCACGGCCAGGCACTTGCTCTAGAATCCTGCTAAAGACATTCCCCTTCGCCATACCCGGACCGTAAAGGTTCGATAACCGGGCTACGACCCCCCCGGCAGCAAGCACTTCCTCTTCGGACAACGCCTTAATCCGTGTGTAACTATCCACCACGGCAATAGGATCAGTCTCCGGGTGTGCGGTATCCTGCCGGTCACCATAGAGCACGGCCGAAGATGCATATACTATCTTGCGAAACCCCTTCTTGCTGAGCCGCGTAATCGTACGCTGCGCTGCCTTTTCGCCTACCAATCCATCAGCGTTCACCCTCGAGCGCTCACTGTCTTGCCCAAGGTGTATGAGTACATCGCCTAGCGGGGCATCGGCATAATCCCCGACCCTCCTGTGCCCGGTCCCTTCGCCCCGAGTAACGCCCATGACCGCTAGACCAGCGGACTTTAATCTGGGTAGCAGGGCAGAGCCTATGAATCCGCTCGCACCTGTAACGACGACAGTGCTCATTATCGTAGCTCGAAGCGATTCACCACGCGGTCAGACCTCCATCAACGATGAACTCTTGGCCCGTACAGTAGCGAGATGCATCGCTGGCAAGATATAGCACCATCCCGACAAGATCGTCACGGTCCGCCATTCTTCCTAAGGGAGTTCGATTGGCATAGCGACGCACGAACTCATCTGAATGCCCGTTGAATACCCCGCCGGGAACGAGCGTATTGACCCTTATGCCCTTGCTTCCCCAATACGTGGCAAGCCACATCGTTAATCCGTGTACGCCCGCCTTGCCTGCGGAGTATGGAGCAAACGGGCCGAAGGGCATACCTTCATAGATCCGGTGATCAGGCGACACCACACCGTAAATGCTCGAAACGTTAATCATGCTTCCCCCACCGTTGGCAAGCAACGCCTTGCCGCCTTCTCGAGCAACGAGGAATACTCCAGTCAGGTTAACCTTTAGAACCCGTTCCCAAACCGCGAGCGGATACTCCTCAAACGGAGCGAACACGTTGCCCACCTTCATGAGATGTTCGCCCGTCGCAGCGGCATTGTTGAGCACCACGTCCACTCGACCAAATCGGGCTTGCGCCTTCGCGAAAAGGAACAGCACGTCATCCTCATTCGTGACATCACAGCCAATACCAAAAGCGTCCGCATCGAACTCGTGCGCGAGTCTTTCCGCAGCTCCAACAGGATCTCGTTCCACTATATCGGCCATAACAACACGCGCACCATTCTCGACAAACGCACGGCTGTAACGGGCGCCAAGTATGCCAGTACACCCGGTCAATACGACAACTTTGTCGCGGAGGTTAAACAGGGAACCAATAGCGAGTGAACGGTTATTCATGGTAGTTCCATACGCTTCCTTAGGAGGAACTCGATAAGGTCAAAATCGTGCTGGCTATCCACGTCATGACTTTTCTCGGGGCCAATGTCGTACCCTTGGGTGACTCCGGACAGCAATCCGCTACCCCGCCGCAAATAAGCCGGTGATAACACGTAGATCGATGCGACATGCTCGTAGACCTTCGGCGCATCCTGTCGGCGAACTATAGGTCGAGGCAGCGCTTTGCATATCGTCAGCCGACCCTCGACCAACTCTAGCATATTGAAATACGGATTCTTTCGCGCCTCGCACACCGAGAAGACCGCATCTACCTTCGACTCCTGGAACTGGGCGATCGCCCGTTTGATATCAGATGGCTCGCGAAGCGGGGAGGTACAGTCTAGGTCCACCAATATATCTATCTTCTCCCCATAATACTGCTCGCAGGCCTCGAGCGCATGCTGCCACACCGCCCACTTCCCTGCCGAATCATTCGCGAGCTCCGGCGGGCGCTTGAACGGTACCTCGGCTCCGAATGCTCGAGCTGCATCGGCAATCTCGTCACTATCGGTTGAGACTACGACCCGACGGATCTCAGCACATGCTTTTGCGTGCTCGATGCTCCACCCAATCAACGGCTTGCCAAGCAATGGACGGATATTCTTGCCAGCTAGACCCTTGGATCCGCCTCGTGCACCAATGACGCAGGTGATATTCATGCAATGGAGAATGTTCTCGAGTGTGTCGTAGCGATACCCGATGGCCGGACTAACTGTCGAGTCGCTGCAGATTCATGGCTGGCAAGCGCGATGCGCAGAACCGCAACAGCATCATTGAGCGACGACCCTGCAGCAATACTCGGTTCGCGAATTCGCCGCAGAAAAAGGTCTGTCTCTGCCTTAAACATGTCGTTACGCTCGAAGTCGAGTGGCACACGGTGCACGACGATTGTCTCCTGCCCTGGCCGCTCCAGCTGCACCGTGCCCGACAAGTAGTCCCAAGAGATTACACCTCTGGCCCCAATGATTTCCATGCTTCGACCATAAGTCGGACGCAGATAGTCAAGATGGACTTGGGCAAGTACTCCTCCGGCACAACGAAGACCGATCTGTGCAATCGCCTCCGTTTCCACCTCAAGCGAGGCTTCGGAGGCGGTCATGGCGACAACTTCCTCAACTTCGCCCACCAGCCAACGAATGATATCGAGTTCGTGTACCAAGTCGAAGATGACACCCCCGCCCTGTGCACGCTTCGCGCTGTAACCAGCGCGATAGTCCACCCCCGGGCGCCATTGACTGAGGTGCTGCCCCACCGCCGCCCGAATTGAATGGACTTTACCGAGCTCTCCTTTGGTGAGGTAATCGCGGATCCACCTGAGGTTCGGGTGAAACCGGAGCATAAAGCCGGCTTCAACGACCAACCCGTCCCGATACGCGAGATCCTGGAGTTCGTCCACCCCAACAAGAGTATCGGACAATGGCTTCTCGATCAACAGGGCCGATCTGCAGCGGGCAAAACGCAGCGCGGTCTCAACATGCAGGTCGGTACGATTTGCAACTACCACGCCGTCGAATGACGCTGCCCCAGTCAGATCCGTCAATCGCCGAACAGACGCCGGAAGCGCCGTGCATTCCGCGCCACCGCGGTGGCTAAAAGCATACACGTCGACACCAAACGCGACCAGGTTATGGATGTGGCGAAGTCCGATCGATCCCGTTCCAACAACAAGAATTCTCATGCAGATCACCAGGTCATTCGACCTGCATACGCTTTATCTGGTATCCTTTCGGCACATCTACGGCAGCCCGTTTTCCAATAAGATTATCGTAATCACGAACGCCAAAATCACCCCCACCAGGGCGCCTCACCCAGATATTGTCTTCGTTGAACGCTTCACCGCGCTTGATGTCCCGAGTAGCTACCACTGAGGCAAACGCGAATGCAATCGTCGGAGCCTCGGCAGCAACGGGCTCCTTTCGTCCCCCCCGGGCCGCAAAGATCGCGCGGGATCCTTCAATAAGGGCGGCAAGCGCCGCCGGATCCATGGAGCAAACGATGTCGGGTCCGATTCGGCTCATGCTATCGGTGAAGTGGCGCTCCAAGATTGAAGCACCCAGCGCAACCGCCCCAAGGCAACAATAATTTGATGTGGTGTGGTCTGAGAGCCCGATTACCGCGTCAGGAAACTCCTTGCGCAGCTCCACCATGGCGCCCAGCCGCACCAACTCCGGCGGTGTCGGATACACGTTCGTACAATGAAGCAATGCAAACGCTACTCCAGCTTTACGTAGAATATCCGCTGAAGGGCGCACCGATTCTATAGAATTCATACCCGTGCTAATAATCACCGGCTTCCCCATCCGGGCGATGTGTCGAATCAGCGGATAGTTATTACATTCTCCTGAACCTATCTTGATTGCTGGTACATCGAAACGGCGCAAACGCTCAGCAGCCGCACGCGAGAACGGTGTGCTAATAAAAATCGCGCCGCGCTGAGTAACGTGCCGCATCAGGCATCGCTCATCCTCTTCCGAAAGAGCGCAGCGTTCCATTATTTCGTAGATTGAGACCGATGCGTTGCCCGGAATTACGCTCCGGGCCTCAGGCGACATTTCATCCTCTACAACATGAGTTTGATGCTTGATGACCTCGGCACCGGCATTGATTGCGGCATCGGCCATCGCGATCGCCGTATCGAGAGAACCTTCATGATTGATACCAATCTCGGCGATCACCAAAGGAGGGTAGTTATCACCTACAATTCTTGAGCCCAGTTTGAAGGAGGCCATGGTGCGAGGGGCTTAATGCTAAAGATTACCTTTAAGAATTATCTGAACGAAAGGAATTACACGCGCAAGCTGCTTGCCCCAAGTTTCGAGCTGACGGATTCGTGCGAGTTGGAACATATTCCGGCTGCCCGCCGGCGAGGCGGCATGACGCTTGAGCCGCTCAACCGCAGCCTTCACATCCTTTGAAAGTGGTTGGATTTTCTCGTTGATAAGCCCCCCGGCAAGTCGTCGCAGACCAAGTTCGGCTTCAAAGTACTCACGTCGTTCGCCAGCGATCTCCACCATCTTTACGGCCCCGCTCTGGCGCAGAAAGGCCAGACCTTGGCTCACCGAGCCCTTGCTGATGCCAAGTTTAGCCACAATCTGGGCAAAGCAGAGCGGGTCGGGTGAAGAGAACAGTAGACCATAAATCGCACCTATGGACCTTGGGATACCGAATACATGCAGATACTCGGAAAATAGAGAAACACACTCACGCTCGAAGGGGTCTCCTGCGGTCGCTTGGCCTGAAGGCACTGCACTATTCGATTGCAAGGTTGCGGAGATATGGAGTGCGACTTCTCAAGTTCAAGAAAAAATGAACGACCGCCATTGTTGCCACTCCCTTTCGAGTCGGCGATTGGGGCCACGACCCCAATCGCGGGTGGATCAAATAAAGGAACGTTAAGCCCAAGGCAGCATCCCGAAGGGTGATTATGCTCTGTGCCGTTGCTTAATTGACATTCTGAATATGGGGGTATTACACGCTCGCGGTGAACGTACGCTAGCTGCAGATCTTGCTCATTTGCCGATCGCGGCAGCGACAGCCGGACCTAAAGTGCTGGATCGTCGAATGGAGGATTGTCAACGCGCCCACGAACCCCACGCTTCCGGGTTCTCGCGTATTATCTGCACATGTCCCTTCATCAATCGAGTCCTACTACTTCCAGAACCACCGCCGCTTCGCCGAGCGCAGCTGATCTCGACGAAACGATAGACTTCAGAGAACTTGCACTCCGCATAATCCGGGGCCTGCCTCAGATCATCGGGCTGGCTCTGATCGGTCTTGTAGTCACCGCAGGCTTGATGCAAATAACTGGATCAGTTCAAAATGCAACCACCCTGACTCGTATCTCTTTCTCCTTCAATGGATTTGAACGTGGATTGTATCCCGACCAATCCAAGTTCGAGGCGGACGATCTTCGTGCGGCTGACTTGGTGAGCGAGGCGGCTGCGAAGGTCGGGCTGGGAAGTGAGAGCATCGACCTCGCCAAGTTGCGGGCTGCCGTCTCGGTTGAGGCGGTCATTCCGGCAAATATCACCAAGGAACGTGATCGGTTGCGCGCCTCGGGGCAGACGCCAGCGCCTTACATTGCTGATGAGTATGCGGTTTCGCTTACCTTGCCGCGCTCGTTCCCCATGGACGATGGGCAGCGTCGGCGATTCCTCAATGAACTGGTCAGCGCGTTTCGCGACCGGTTTCAACGCACGTACGCCCAGCTGCCCGGCGACTTTGGCAATGTCTTCCAGACCCTACGCGGCGCTGACTACTTCGAGTATGAGTTCATTCTCTCTTCGGATCTTCAGACGCTGAATGCCTTCCTGCAGAAACAGGCGCAGTCGGCGCCGACGTTTCGTTCGCAAACCACCAACCTGACCTTTGCCGACTTGCTCCGCTCGTCGGAGCTGTTCAGCCAATTGCGCCTCAATGAGGTGCTGGGACTTATCCGCTCCAATGGCATTTCGCGCGACCGGCGGCTGGCCATGGTCAAGATCGACTATCACCTGAGCCAGTTAGAAGAACGCGAACGCCAGGCCGTCGAAGAGGAGCGTGTTGTCACCGAGCTCATGACTCGAACCCAGGATCGCTCGCAAAACTATGTGCTTGGGATCAAGGGCCAGGCCCAGCGACAGGACACGAATGCGCCAATCGTCGATCAAGGCCTGATCGATTCCCTGCTCCAAAACGACGCCTACAATTTCCTCATGCGCCGCGCTCTCGACGCCGGCTTGGCTGTGAAGGCCATTCAGTCCGAAAAAGCGCGTCTGCTTGAGCGACGCAAGGCCATGGAGGCATTTCTGTCGGATGACCGGAGTTCCCAGGCTTCCGCCCAACAGCAATTGGAGCAGACATTAGTGAATCTCGAAGCGGGCTACATGGATCTGATCGCGAAGGTCCAAACAACCTTCGAAGACTACGCCAAACGCGAGTTCGCTGATGCCGTTCGCGTCAGTGGGCAGATCTCCTCCGAGAGCGTGCTCCGGAGCCTGGCGGTCGCGGGAGTGATTGGCGCGTTCCTCGGCATGGCGCTTGGCGGCGGGCTGAGCCTGCTCGGGATTTATATCGGGCGGGGGCGTAAGGCTGCCTGAGGCGACAGACGCGGGAAAGCGCCAGGTCAGGGGACCCGGCCTACAGTTCGGGAGAAGTCTGCGGGGTGCGGAGAGCGGGGACCGTTTCGCCGCTTTCCTTAGCCCGGCTTTGGGCGGTGCGCTGCACGGGCGCCGGGTCGGGAGACCCGGCCTACAAAGGGGGCTGACTACCGGGATTCCCGGACGGTTTGAGATGGGGCGCGGGACGCGGCCGACCGGCCAAGCAGGAAATGGCCAATCCTCGCCACGTCGGGGGACGTGGCCCACATTCGTGGGGCGAAGCCGACGTTCCGCGAGGATCGCGGCGACGGGCGATGATTTGCGCCTGAGGGTCTGAAAGGTACAAAGCGAGAGAACGAGAACGAAGGCGGAAGCGGCATCGGGAGGCGCAGCCTGCGGCTTGCAAAACCCTACCCGCTACCCGCTACTCGTCTCGGACCCTGAGCCTGTCGAAGGGCTACCCGCTACTTCCTCCCCCCTTGCATCCGCCGAACGCCCAAGCCGACACACCTCCGCCCGACGACGATGCGGTCCTTCCGCCGTCGTCAGACCTGTTTGCTCCGACGTGGGGGCGTGCCGCCTTTGGCCTCGGGTTAGCCGCGGCGGCCTTCTTTCTGCCTCAGGAGGTTCCGCTCGAATACTACCCGCTGAACGAGCCGGGCAACGACATCCTTTACTGGGAGATCTCCTTCGCCTCGACCGATTTCACTGGCAACACCTTCCTGCGCTACGATGTGGGCAAGGGGTTCAACGACCTGCACTCCATTCAGATTCCCATCTCGCCGACCGAGCGGACGTACACCTACACCTTCCCGCTGCTCGATGCCCCCATCACCGCGTTGCGCATGGATCCGGCCGACAAGCAGGGCGAGATTCGGATTCGGCAGATGCGCATCATTGACCGGCGCGAGACGGAGATCCGGCGCTTCACCAAAGACGACATGATGCCGGCATCCGGCATCGCCTCGATTTTTCCCCTCGGGGAAGGCTGGAAGATCGTCACGGCCGCCGACGCCCACGATCCCTACCTGCGCATCCGCCTCGATGCACCGCTCGTCGCCCACGGGCTGAATCATCGCAATTTCCTGCGCAGCCTCTACTCGTGGAGCTACCTCGCGCTGATGCTGTGGATCATCCTGCTCGCGGTGTACTTCACCTTCCTCCGCCACCGCGACTGGCGAACGCTGGCCAAGTCGGTCTCCTTCCTCGCCCTGCTCGCCCTCGCCTTCTCCGCCGTCGGCAACCGCGGGCTCATCCGCAATTCCTGGGCCTACTCCCGCTTCGAAGCCCCCGCCGTTGCCCCGGGTAGCCTGCGGCTCGAGTTCGATCTTGCGACCGACCGTCCGGTGTCGTCGCAACTGTTTCTCGACGTCGGCGCAGGCATCCGCGGCGAGGATTCGCAGCGGCGTGACTTCGAACCGCACCCGTTCATGCAAACGCTGCGCTTCGACCTGCCCCACGCGGGCGAGCTGCGCGAGATTCGGTGGGACCCGGTCGACGCGGCCGCATCGTTTCGTATCTACGGTATCCGGGTCGTCGATCGGACCGGGAGAACCCTGACCAAGCTGCCGCCCAACGCCCTCCATCCGATCCAGCAGGTGGCCAGCCTGACCGAGGAGGACGGGGCCCTGGTGCTCCGTACCACCGAGAACGCCACCGACCCGATCGTCATCTTTACGCCGGAGGCCTTGGCGATGATTCAGGCGGCGCGGCAAACCCACGTCGACGCCGCCCAACAGCCCTGACGCCGATCCTGCGAGCCCCCTGCCCCGGTCCGACATCGCGCTTTACGTCCGGGCGCGGCCCGTCTGTCTTCGCCCTGCGCCGTCATGTCGTCCTCGTCCGCTCCCTCCACCCCTGCCGCTCCCGTGGTTTCGCTCCGCGGCGTGAGCAAGCATTACACGGTGTGGACCGACCCGGCCGACCGCCTGCTCGCCCCGCTCCGAAAGGCGCTGCTGGGCAAAACTGGCAACGACGGCGCCCAGTCCTTCACCGCCGTCCGGGACGTCTCCCTCGAGATCGCACCCGGCGAATGCCTTGGCATCGTCGGCCGCAATGGCGCCGGCAAAAGCACCCTGTTGCAAATGATCGCCGGCACGCTCCGGCCGAGCAGCGGCGACATCCGCGTGATGGGACGCGTGGCGGCGTTGCTCGAACTTGGCAGCGGATTCAACCCCGACTTCACCGGGCGGGAAAACATCCACCTTTACGCGTCGATCATGGGCCTCACGAAGGCGGAGATCGACGCGAAGTATGACGCCATCGTGGCCTACGCGGGCATCGGCGATTTCATCCATAGCCCCGTGCGCACCTACTCCACGGGCATGGCGGTGCGCTTGGCCTTCGCGGTCTGCGTCCACGTGGACGCCGAGATCCTGATCATCGACGAGGCCCTCGCGGTCGGAGACGCCCGGTTCCAATTCAAATGCCACGCCACGCTCGAACAGATGCAGGCGGAGGGACGCACGATCATCTTTGTTTCTCACGACACCAACGCCGTGAAGCGAATGTGCCGCTCGGCCGTGCTGCTCGAGCGAGGCGAGGTCCTCTTCAAGGGCGCACCCAACGACGTGGTCAATCTCTACACCAAGTTGATCACGAGCCCGCACGGCGTGGAGGCCATCCGGGCGGACATCGCCGACGCCCAGGCGCGTGCCCTCGATACGCCTTCTCCGTCGCCGCCGGAGGCCGTGCCTGCGCTCACCGCATCGGACGTTGCCGACCCGACGCGCAAGGCCGCTGCCTCTGCGTTCACCTCGGTCGCTCCTCATCCTTCCGAAGGCGGGGTGCTCATTGCGGAGGAACGCGCCCACCAACAGGTCTCCGACAAGGAGTACGCCTACGGGGGCGAAGCCGGGAAGATCGTCTCGGTTGCGATGGCCGACGATCAGGGGCGCCCGCGGCTGACGTTTGTCACCGGTGCAACCGCCCGCGTGCGTTTCACCTGTGAAGCGATCCGCGATATCGACGATCCCATTTACGCCGTGACGTTGAAGGATGTGCGGGGGCAGGAGATTTTTGGGACCAACTCTTTCTTCCAATCGCTCACGCCCGGCCCGGTTCCGGCCGGACGGAAGGCGTCAGTCGAGTTCGCGATTCAGCTCAACGTGCAACCCGGAGTGTACTTCGCGTCCCTCGGCTGGGTGCGCCTGGTCGACGGAGAGGTCCAGGTGATCCACCGCCGCTACGATGTGCTGCGTTTCGACGTGATGCCGCTCGACCGGTCCTTCGGCATCGCCCACTGCCCGACCTCGATTGTCGTTTCGTCCGTCTGAACCATGGTGCGCATCACTTTCCAGCACGAGCAGCAATCCCGCGCCGTCGCCCTCGGGGAACACTTCGCGAAACCGCGTGAGGCCGGCTTCCGCGATGCTCCGTCCGCCGAATTGCTCGGCATCATCGCCGAGGTGGAAGCAGGGCGGCCGTGGCGCGAGGTTGTGGGCGAACGCTACGCGGCGAGCCGGCCCTGGCTGCATGCCATCATCACGTCGGGTACACGAACGGCCTTCTTCAACCAGGTGCTGCCGGCCGGGCGCGGTCCGGTTCTGGACATCGGTTCAGGCTGGGGGCAGATCGCGCGGCCGCTGGCCCGCCATCGTCCGGTGGTGGCACTCGAACCCGTCGCCGAACGGCTCGCCTTCATCCGGGCCGCCGCCCGGCAGGACCGGGTCGCGGACCAGATCGCCTACCTCGAATCCGACTACCTTGACCTCGCCTTCGAGCCGCAGTTCGAAGCCATCTGTGCGATCGGGGTGCTCGAATGGGCCGGGGCCTTTCAAAACCACACCGACGCCCAGCAACGGCAGCGCGATTTTCTCGCCAAGACCCGGCGCGAACTCGCTCCAGGCGGCAGCCTGATCATCGGCATCGAGAACCGCCTCGGCCTGAAGTACCTGCTCGGCTGCCCCGACGACCACATCGGCATTCCGGGCCTGGCCGTCCTCGACGCCGAACTCGCCAAGGCCCGCTGGCAGGCGCGCCACGGGCAACCGTTGCAGAGCTTCACCTACTCCCACGCCGAGTTGGATGCCCTGCTCCGCGCCGCCGGTTACACCGACATCGCCTTCTACGGTGCCTACCCCGACTACAAACTGCCTCAGGTGGTCGTGCCTTTCGGACCCGAGGGACGGTCCCTCAACGCCTGGCTCGCCTCGGCGTCGCTCCCCCGCGAACACAATGGCTACGATGGTAGCGATCTGACGGATACGTTCCAGGAGGACCTCGCGTCCCATCATCACTCGCTGGCCCGCGAAGGTGCGGCCCATCTGTTCGCGCCCAGCTTTTTTGTCCGCGCCCGCTGACGTGTCCTCCCCCGAGGCGATCTTCGACATCCTGATCCGGCGTGGCCTGCTCGCCGCGGGCCCCGCCCCGGCCCGCCTCACCGGCGGGAACGCTGACCGGAGCGCGGCCCGCTCGTCGTGGCAGGCGACCCTTGCTGACGGAACCGCGGTCAAGCTCACCGTGGGCGCCGACCTGACGCCGACAAACGAGCGTCACCGCGCCGCGTACGCCGCGGCCCCGGATTTCGTACCGGCACCGGTGTTCTTCGAGTGCCTGCCCGAGGGTGACGTGTTCGCCGAACGGTTCGTCCCGACCTCCGGCTCTGCGGAAACGCCGGCCAACCTCTTCACCGCAGTCTGCGCGCTACTCGATGCCACCCGCCGGCCATCGACCGCCGCCGCACGGCGCAACGAGTGGCGGCGGTGGACCACGGAACTGTTGGGACTCGACGCGTTCACCGCCACCGAACGGACACTCCTGGCCGACGTCATCCTCCCGTCGCTGTTTCGAGGGCTGGCGACGGGGCCCGCCACAACCCGTTGGACTAACGGCGATCTGCGCTCAGGCAATGTGAGGATCGATCCGGAAGGCCGTCCCTGGCTGATCGATCACGAACACGGTGCCCGGACGCACTTCTTCGGCGAGGACGACGTCAGGTGGTTTGCCTTCTCTCCGGAAGTCCGCGGCCCCGCTGCGCCTTCTCCCACGCCAACGGCGCTGGATCCGGCGTGGAACCTCTATTTCTGGTTGCGGCAGTTTGCGTTGGAGGCCGTCGGCAACACGCCGGCCTATCGGGCGCGCATGATGCCGGATCGAAAAGCCGTGATCCGTCGACTCGCCGAAGGGGTCTGCGCACGTCCGCTCGATGGCTGGAGCACGGAGGCGTTGAGCGTCGACTTCGCCATCGAAGACCTGCGCTGGCTGCAGCATGAAGAGATGACCGTGTTTGCCTCCGGGTGGTGTCATTTGCCCGGCAACCTGAGCGTCGAATCGTTGCACCTCGTCGCGCCGGACGGGGCCGTGGCGCCCCTCGAACGTGTCCATCGACCCGACGTGCAGCAGCACTTTGGCGCCACATCGGACACCCAGGTGGCCGGCTTCACCGGCCGGCTGACCACGGGCGACTTCACCGGGCGGTTTCTCCTCGGCGCCCGCCGCACCGACGGCGCCTGGTTGCCCCTCGCTCACGTCAATCCGGCTGACGTCGCCGCCCGCGGCCCCTCGACGGGGCATTACTCGGGGTGGGCGCAACGGTTTGATGCACAACCCGCGTTACCCACCGCGGAGACGTCGGCGCCTCGTTTCTCCCTTCTCCTGCCCGTCTACAATACACCTCCGGCCTTCCTGAGAGCGTGCCTCGACTCGGTGTTCGCCCAGAGCCATCGCAACTGGGAGCTGATCGTGGTCGACGACGGATCGCCTGACTTGGCGGTGGGCGAGCTCCTGCGCGCGCTCCCGGCGGATCCGCGCGTTCGCCTGACCCGGCGCGCTCAGAACGGCGGTATTGCCCGCGCGACCAACGACGCTCTCGCCCTCGCCCAGGGCGACTTCATCGTCCTACTCGATCACGACGACCTGCTTCGGTCTCACGCGCTGCACCGGCTCGCGCAGGCGATCGGGCAGGAGCCCGCCGCCGACGTGTGGTACTCGGACGAGGACAAGATTTCCGAAGACGGACGCCGGCTCTTCCCGTTTTTCAAGCCAGCCTACTCACCCGAGTTCTTGCGCAGCGTGATGTACCCGGGACACGTGCTGTGTGTGCGCCGGAGCCTCGCCACGTCGGTCGGCGGTTTCGATCCGGCCTTCGACGGCGTGCAGGATTATGAGTTCTTTCTGCGCCTCTCCGAACACACCACCCGCATCCGTCACCTGCCGGAGATCCTGTATCACTGGCGGCGCTCGCCCGGTTCGAGTGCGCTTCATGGCAATGTGAAAGGCGACATGGACGCCCGCCAGCTTGCGGCCGTCTCAGCCCATCTTGCGCGCCGCGGTGATCCGCGGGTGGCGGAATCGCTGGGAGGCCATCGCGTGCGGCTGCGCGCCGGACCGGCCGGGACGCGTCCGTCCTGCTTCGTGCACACGGTCGGCGCATCGCACGACCCGCTGGTCCTGCTCCGCCGGCTGGCCGCCGAACGAACGGAGGAGGTGCTGATCCTGCTGGGTGTCGCCCACCGAGGAGGCAGCGAAGGATGGGAGGCCGAGTTGGCCGCCGTCGCCGCCCTTGACGACTCCGGCTGCATCGCGCCGGTGCTGATCTCGAGTGAGCATCGCATCCTCGAATCCGGCTGCACCCTCGCCGGCGAGCGCCTCGTCCCGATGATGGTCAATTTCGACCCGGATGACGACGGCTACAACGGCGCCGGACGCTGCAATCGCGAGGTGGTGGCCGTCTCGCCCCTGTGTTTCGCCGTACGGCGGAAGGTGGTGCTGGATTCCCGTTTTGCTCCCGCGCCGGACTGGGGCGGGTTCTTGGCCGCCTTGCAGCAGGTGGGACTTCATCACCGGGTGTGCGCCGCCGCCCGCGTAACGCTGCCGCTGAGCGCAAGCGGCCATGCCCACCCTTGGCGAATGCCGCCCGGCGTGGTCGATCCGTACTTTAACCCGGCGTTTCGCCGCGAGCCTGCGGACTACACGTTTGTCGCCCCGCTGCCCAAGCCGGTCGGACGCGTGGCCTTCGCCCACCACCTCGATTCACCGCTGCCGGAGGTGATCGCAGACGGCTGCCTGGAACTGCGCGGCTGGTGCACGGGGGTGGAGGCGGCACCGGTGGCGATCATCGCCGAGGTTGCGGGTATCCAGTGGACGGTGACAGCGGCGTCACCGCGTCCCGATGTGGCCAAAGCCCTGCGCCTGGATCGGGACGCCTGCGGTTTCTCGATCAATCTTCGCATCCCGACCGGGCGGCACACGCTCGTGCTGCGCGCGCAGGACACCGACGCTCATAGCCACGAGCTCCTGCGCCGCACCATCGTCGTGCCGAGGTCCGCCGCCTGGCGCCGGGCGTTTCGGACGTCGCCGGAGCGACTGCTGGCCTGCCAGTTGGCCGCCACGCCGCAGCATGCACCGCGGCCGCTCCACTCCGCGTCCGGCGCGCGCCGGAAGGCGACGCCGACCGGCGGGCCGCGTTTTTCGGTGGTCACCCCTTCGTTTCAGCAGGCCCCGTTTCTTCGCGAAACCATCACCCGTGTGCTGCAGCAGGACGTCCCCGGCGACTACGTCATCCAAGACGGCGGCTCGACCGATGGCAGCGCCGATATCATCGCCGCGATTGCCCGCGAACCGCGTGGTCCCGGAGCGATGCGGATTGCCGCCTGGGAATGCGCACCCGACTTCGGTCAGACCGACGCTCTGCAACGCGGCTTTGCCAAGACGAACGGCGCGCCGGATGACGTGATGGCGTGGATCAACGCCGACGATTTTTATCTGCCGGGCGCCTTTGCCGTCGTCGCCGACTATCTTGCGCGGCATCCCGAAGTCGACGTGGTTTACGGCCACCGTCTGCTGGTCGACGAGACGTCGCGCGAAATCGGACGCTGGCACCTTCCGCCGCATGATCCGGCGGTGCTGGAACGTTACGATTTTGTTCCTCAGGAAACGCTCTTCTGGCGCCGACGGCTCTGGGAGCGGGTGGGCGGCGTGAATCCCGATTTCCAGTTTGCGATGGATTGGGACCTCCTGCTGCGGTTTCAGGCTGCGGGCGCTACCATAGTCCGTCTGCCCTGCTTCTTGGCCTGCTTCCGATTGCACCAGATTCAGAAAACGTCGGCCCAACTGGGCTCGGTCGGGCAGGAGGAACTCGACACCCTGCGTTTTCGGACCTTCGGCCGGAAGCTGTCCGCTGCTGAACTGATCACGGATCCAAACCTGTACGCCTACCTGAAACGCAGCGCCCGTCTCGACCTCCTCGCCGCGGCGGGTTGGCGGGGCCGCACCGGGTGAGGTCCCGGAATTGCGCTTTACTCGATTCCGCGGCACCCGCCTAAATCGCGGCATGGCCTCCTCCCTGTCTGGCGTCAGCGTTGCGACCCCGCCCTCTGGGCTCTGGGTTCATCGCTCGCTTCTCTGGCAGTTCACGCTGCGCAACGTTGAGCTTCGCCACAAAGGCAGCCACCTGGGCCTGATCTGGTCGTTCCTCAGCCCGCTGCTGCTCCTCGCCCTCTATGTCTTTGTCTTCGGTTTCATTTTTGAAGGGACCTTCGGGCGGCCGGGTGAGACCCGGATCGATTACGCTCTCGGCATTTTTCTCGGCCTGAGCCTGTTTCATTTCCTCGGAGAAACCATCGGGCAGGCACCGGCGCTGATCACCTCGAATCCGAACTTCGTGAAGAAAGTGGTCTTTCCCCTACAGGTGCTGCCCGCGGCGGCGGTCGGTGCGTCGCTGATCCACCTCGCCATCAGCCTCGGCCTCATCCTCGCGGGCATCGCTCTGGTCGGTCCCGGCCTTTCCGCCGGCGTCCTGTGGCTGCCGGTCATTCTGCTGCCGCTGGCGCTGCTCGGACTCGGACTCGCCTGGCTGATTTCGGCGCTCGGGGTGTTTTTCCGCGACATCGCCCAGATCACCCAGTTCGTCAGCATCGGACTGATGTTTGCCAGCGCCGTGTTCTATCCGGTGGAGAAAATCCCCGCCACGGCATGGACCTTCCTTCAGTTCAATCCGCTCCTGCTCGCGGTTGAACTGTCCCGGGATGCTGTGCTCTGGCAGGAGGCGCTGGAGTATCGCCATCTCGGTGTGCTCTACGCGATCGGGGTGCTAGTGGCCGCCGGCGGCTTCGCGGTGTTCCACCGGCTGAAGCCGGCCTTTGCGGACGTCCTGTGACATGCCGCCGCTTTACGATTTTTCCGCCCTTCCGATCGACCGCACGCTCGCCCCGCGTGACGGCATGGTCGATTCCACCCAGCCGGAGCAGTACTTCGATCTCGGTCGGCGCGCGCTGGAGCTGATCCATTTTTCCAGCGTCCTGTGCGACAAGCCGCACTATCCGGAGATTCTCGACCTGCCCTGCGGGCACGGCCGGGTCATGCGCTGGTTGCGTGCCCACTACGGCTACGCCCACCTCACGGCCTGCGACCTCGACCGGGACGGCGTCGATTTCTGCGCCCGGCAGTTCGGCGCCACGCCGGTCTATTCCGCACCCGACCTGCGGACTCTGCCGTTCAAGGCGCAGTTCGACTTGATCTGGGTCGGTTCGCTGGTGACACACCTCAATCAGGAGCGCTGGCTCACGACGCTCGATTGCCTGGTCAAGTGGACGCGCGAATGCGGCGTGATCGTGTTCACCACCCAGGGCCGCACGGTCTCGAGCCTGCTCGCCCGCGGCCGGCGCAATGTGGCGGAGAACGTCGACAAAGCCACTCTGCTCGCCGACTACGCGCGCGACGGGTTTGCGTACCAGCGTTATTTCGAAAGTACGCCTGCAGAGGACTATGGCCTGGCACTCACATCACCGGATTGGGTGATGCGCGCCGTGCAGCGGCATCCCGACATCATCGTCCGCGCCTACCTCGAGGAGGCGTGGGGCATGCAGGACGTGGTGATCCTATACAAGAAGGCCGGTCATTTTGAACCGATCCTGGATGTACCGGAGACGCCCCTCGCTCCCCGCCCGCCCGCGCCAGCGTTGAAGAAACGCTGGTGGTAGCAGCATCCGCTCCCGACTATTGGCTTCACATCCGGGCGGGGCGCGCCTTGATCGAGACCGCCCATGACGTCCGATCACCCGGCATCGGCTGAGCTCCTCCAAACCGTCCGCCAGCAACTCATTCTGGCCCAGGTACGCATCATGGAGCTGGAAGATGCGCGCGATGAACTGGCGCCCCGTCTGGCCCAGACGGAGACGCTGCTCGCCGCCGCCCAGACCCTCGCCGACCAGAAGCTGGAGGAGGCGGCCCATCTTGCCTCGGTCCGCGACGACCTGCTCGCGCAGATGCAGCACCTGCGCCACGTGCAGCACGTGACCCACGAGGCCTTGCAGGCCACCCGCGAACGCGTCGCTGCCGCTGAGGGCGCCCTGGCCAAGGAACGCCAGCTTTCCTCCGCCCTGAAGGCGCAGACGGAGGCCCTCGCCGCGTCGGTCGATGCGCTCGACGCCCGGTTGCGCGAACACGAACGCCTGCTGGCCGATGCCCGGACCGTGGCCGCCCAACGCCTCGATCGCATTCAGCAACTGGACGAGACGGTGCGGACCATGAAGGCCTCGCGCAGCTGGCGTTGGACGGCATGGCTGCGCTCGATCGAGCGCGCGTTTCGTCCCAAGAAGCCGTGAGCGTCTCCTCTGCCCCGCGCCTTCACGCCGAAATCGAATCGCCCCGCCCGCTGCGAGCGGTCGCCGGGCAGGTCGATATCGTGGGATGGTGTTTTGCCGCGGGCCGTTCGGAACCGCCGGCCATGCGTCTGAACACGGCAGCGGGATTGATTCTGCAACGCGCCCGGGAGACACGAACGGACGTGCCGCTCCTCTTCCCGGATGAACCCGCCGCAGCCACGTCCGGCTTTCATCTCGTCGGATCTCTTCCCAGCGGGGTGTACCTCGCCCAACTCGAGGCCGAAGTCGAACCCGGGCGCTGGCGTTGGGTACGCAGCCTCACGTTGGCGGTGGAATCACGCCCCTTCGCGGCCGAAGTGGAGACCATCGCGTCCGGCGCGCCCCTCACCGAGCGCACCCACGTGTCCGGCTGGGCCCTGCATCCGTCGCAACCAGTCACCGCGCTGAGTCTGCGTTATGGTCACCAGGACCTGCCGTGCGTGCTCGGCCTGCTCCGCGAGGATGTACCGAGGCAGTTTCCCGACGTGCCCCATGCTCAGGAGACGGGTTTTCGCAGTGAAACCATCCTGTCTGCTGGCGTCGGGCCGCTGCGCCTGCGCGCCCGCCTCGCCACGGGCGAGATCGCCGTGGCCCGCACACCGGTCACGATCGCGGTGGCACACGATGAGAATCACGGCCCGGGGATCGACCTCCGCGGCGAACGCATTCCCCTGCCCGGCTATGCCCGCCGCACGCCCGCCCCCGCGGCCGGACCGGCCCTGCCGCGGTTGAACGTGCTCTTCGTCCTGCACGGAGATTTCACCGCCAATAGCTCGCTCCAGGCCTGCGCCCTCGCCAACGGGTTAGCCGAACTCGGCCACGACTGCACCTTAGCCGTGCCGCGCGACCTCGAAACGCAGCGCCACCAGCTCGAGCCTCGGTTTCGCGCCTGCCTGCATGCGCAGGCGGTGGCGGAGGGCGGAGGATTCGCGGATGGACGCGGTCCGGACGTGATTCACGCATGGACGACGCGCGAACGTATCCGTGAGGTGGCGACACAGATTCGCGCCCGGCACGGCGGCCGTCTCGTGATTCAGCTGGAGGACAACGAACACGCCATCCTCGCCCACGCCACCGGACAGCCCTTCGCCGCCCTCGCGGCCATGGACGACCGGGACCTGGAGCCGCTGCTCTCCCCGGAGCTGGCCCACCCGCGCCGGAGCCAAGCGTTTCTCGCGTCGGCCGATGCGGTGACGGTCATCGTCGATCGTCTGCGGGAGTTCGTTCCGGCAGGCAAACCCTGCACGACGGTGTGGCCGGCAGCGGACGCGCGGTATTTCTTTCCGCGGCCGCCCGCCGACGCCTTTCACCGCCTGCTCGATGAGCGCCCGGGCGCGTTCGTGCTCTTTTACCACGGCAACGTGCATGCTGCGAATGCGCGGGAGATGCGCGAACTCTACGCCGCCGTGGCCCGCCTGAATGCCGAAGGCGAACCCGTCACCCTCATTCGTGCCGGTGTGGACCAGGTGGCTTTCCTCGAGCCGGCGCTGGCCGCCCGCGTGGCGCCGCACGTGCTCTCGCTCGGCCAGATCCTCAACCACCGTCACCTGCCGCCGCTGATGGCCCTGGCCGACGCCTTTGTGCAGCCCGGAGAACCGGATGCGTTCAACGATTACCGATTCCCGTCCAAGCTGCCCGAGTTCTTCGCCCTCGGACGCCCGGTGATCCTTCCGCGCACGAATCTCGGCGAACACGTACGCCACGGGGAGGACGCCTATGTCCTGCCCAAGGCGGACGAGGCCGGCATCACCGAGGCGGTGCGCGCCCTGCGCCGCGATCCGGCGCTCGCGGCCCGCCTTGCGGCCGGGGCCGCGGCCTTCTCCGCCGCCCACTTCGGCTGGCAACGCAGCGCCGCCACGCTTGCCAACGCGTACGCAGCCCTGACACGGTCGTGAGTTCATGGCTGGAAGAACGCAACGGATGGCGGTGACTGGGGGACGCGGGCGGCTCGCCTCGCTGATCGCCGACGCCTTTTCGGCGCCGTCCTACGACCTGCGGCTTTTCTCGCGCACGGCAGGGCGGGGATTTGCGCCGCTCGCCTCGCTGGCCCGGCCGGAGACCCTTGCGGACACGGACGTCATTCTCCACCTCGCCTGGAGCACGTTGCCCGCCACCTCGGAGAAGGCCCCAGGGACCGAAGCGGCCCACGACCTTCCCCTGCTCGAATCGCTGCTCGCCACGCTCGCCGCCACTCCGGGAGCGGACCGACGGCATTTCGTGTTCTTTTCGTCGGGCGGTACGGTCTATGGCAATGCCCCTGGCCGGCCCAATGTGGAAGACGATCCCTGTCATCCGATTGGCCACTACGGCCGCGCGAAACGTGAGGCGGAGCGCCGGGTAGAACACTATGCGCGGGAGCACGGCCTGCCCTGCACCATCCTGCGCATCGCGAATCCTTACGGTTATCCGGTGCCGAAGAATCGTGCCCAAGGCCTGATTCCGCATGCGCTGCGCTGTGCAACCGAAGGCCAGCCCCTCACGCTGTGGGGCGACGGTACGGCGCGGAAAGACTTCCTGTACTACACGGATTTTCTGGCCGGACTCGCCAGCGTGCTGCGCGAACGCCTGACGGGAACCTACAACCTGTGCGCCGGTGAATCCCACCAGGTGCGCGAGGTGCTGGACTTGGTCGAAGCACAGACCGGTGCGCCGATTGCACTGACCTTTACGGCGGCACCGACTTGGGACGTGCACGACAGCCGACTCGACCGCACGCGGCTCTCCGCCGCGACCGGGTGGCGTCCGCTCGTCCCCCTGACCGAAGGCATCCGCCGGGCGGCCGCCGGCTACGCCAGCCCCTGATCGACGATGGACCCGGACCGCGAGCGCTCCCCCTTCGCCCGCCTCGGCACCCTGCTTGGCTTCGGCCTGATCGCCGCGCTCGCGCTCTGGACGCTGAGCCGCGGGTGGCACGCTTCGATCCAGGACCGGCACGACTTTCGTCAGATTCAGACTGCATTCAGCATTCAATGGCTGCAGGAGACGGGCTTCCAGGCCGCCTACGAAACACCGCTCTTCGGCCCGCCCTGGTCGATTCCGATGGAGTTCCCGGTGTACCAAGGCCTCGCCGCCATTCTGAGCAACCTGCTCGGCACGGGCCTGGAACCCACCGGCCGGGCGGTCAGCGCGTTTTTCTTCCTCGCGCTGCTGCCGGCGGTTTTCCTCATCGCCGGACACTACGGACTACGCGGCCGGGAGCGCCTCTGGCCTGTGGCGGCGGTGCTGCTTGCGCCGATCTACCTGTTCTACGCCCGCACGGTGATGATCGAGACGACGGCACTCGGTCTCGCCGGGTGGTTTTTGTATGCGCACCTGCGGGCGGTGGGGGAACGCCACGCCGGATTTGTCATCCTGGCCACCTTCTTTGCGGTCGGTGCCGCGCTGGCGAAGATCACCACCCTCGTGGCCTTCGTACCGGCGGCCGGCCTGATGGCATTGCCCGCCCTGCGCGCGGCGTGGTCAAAACGTGGCGACGACCCGCAGGCCCTCGTCACGACCGTCCTCTGCGCCGGTTTACCGCTGGCGGCCGCGTTGGGTGCAACGCTCGCCTGGGTGAGCTACTCCGACGCACTCAAATCGGACAATCCCTACGCCGGTTTCCTGACCTCATCCGCCCTCTCGGTGTGGAACTGGGGCACCTGGGACCAGCGTTTTGCCTCTGGTTACTGGGCCGAACTCGGGCACAGCCTGAAAGGCTACGTCTTCAGTCCGACCTCGCTCACCGTGCTGGCGGTGGCCCTCGCGGCCGGCACCGGGCGCACGCGCCGGCTCATGCTGGCGGCCGCCGGACTCTTCCTGGCCGGACCGCTGCTCTTCGCCAATCTGTATTGGCGGCACGACTACTATTTCTGCGCCAACGCCGTCTTTCTGCTCGCCGCCGCCGGGTTTGTCCTCGCCGAAGCCCGCCGCAACCCAGCGCTGCCGGCTGCCGTACGCCGCCTGCTGCCGCTGCTCTTCTTCGCCGGACAGTGGTTCGGCTACCAGGCCCACTTTGGCGACTACACGCGCCGCGAGCTGCCCCCGGCCCCGGGCGTATCGGTCGCCCTCGCTGCTGCCACGCCGCCCGACGGGGTGGTGTTGATCTACGGGTGGGATTGGAACGCCACCGTGCCCTATTACGCGCACCGACGCGCCATCATGGTCCGCAACGGATTCGAGGACGACCATGCCGCGCTCGACGCGGTGCTTGACCGCCTCGCTCCGTTGCGCGTGACCGCCATGGTGGTCTACAATCCCTCACTGCAACGCTCGCCCGAGTTCATCCGGGCCCGAACGGAACGCTTTGGCTTCGCACCGACCCCACTCGTGACCGGGGCCGCCGGCGATCTTTACGTGGGCGAGGAGGCACTACTTCCGGCGGCGCAGGCGCTGCAAGGCCAGCTCCTGCCCGACACCACCCTCCAGGTCGCATTCGCGGAGCAGGATACCGGGCCGGCGTTGCAGGACGAACCCTTGTCGGGGGTCACGTTGGCTTCCTTCCACCCCCAGCCGAGTCGCGCCCGGGCTCTGCACGGCTTCGTCCGGGGTGAACATGAGGGCCGCCCTTCCCTCATGGCCCACCCGGTGGCGGAACTGCATTTCGAACCGCCAACAGAAGCCCGCTCCCTGACGGTCGAATACGGCATTTACCCCGGCGCGTACGCGGCCGACGCGAGTTCGGTGACGGATGGAGTGACGTTCGAAATCATCGAGATCAGACCGAACGGTGTGCGACGGACGCTGCTCCGCCGCACGCTGGACCCCGTCGCGAACGAGTCCGATCGCGGCACCCAACGCGAGACGTTGGCCGCCGGACCCTTTTCCGGAGCGGTCATGTTCCGCACCACCGCCGGCCCGGCCGGCCGGTTCAACAGCGACTGGGCGTACTGGAGCCGGATCGAGTTTCGGTGAGGCGGGCAGACCCGAGCGCCTGCGCTACGGGGCCGGCTCGATCGTCAGCGCGCCGAGCATGATCCAGTCACAGGTGTCGCGGCCGTTGGGTCCGGGACCGAAAAACAGCTCCACCTCTCCGGCCTCCGCGAGCTCGAAGGTGACCTCCCACGGGCGAATGCCGCGATGGTCGGCCCGGGCCCGGGGATCAAAGAGGAGGGAGTGCAACACACGGCTTTCGCCGGCAGCACCCAAGGCGCGCAGCGTCACCTCGACGCCGTCCGTGGTCTTGTCGTCCGGCTGGGACAGATCGTACGCGACGGGCGGCGTGATCTCCAAGGTCGTGCGCAGGACGTGGCGGCCGGCCGGAAGGGCGAAGACCAGCCGGGTCATCGGATGCGCGTTGTAGCGCGGACGTCCCCCGCTGCCGTCGAGCGCCGGGCCGAAGCTGGCGAAGAAACGCACCGGTTGCGGCGACATGGCCTGAAACGGGATCAGCTGGTGGCGCAGCAGGTCGGCGGTACGGAACCATTCGCCCGCGAGGCGTTCCGGCGGCGGTTCGGCGCCGGGCGCCCACTCGACCTCGTGAAAACCCTTCTCCTGGAGCAGGCGCGTGCTCTCCGCGCGGCGGTCGGCCTGGAGATAGACGGTCATGTTCTTCCAGCGGTAGAGCGGACGCACATCGATGCCAAAGTCGACGAACCAGTCGCTCAGGCGCACGGTGTGGTCGGTGGAGTCCGCGACCAGCAGCGCGCCGATCTTCTCGTCGCGCAGATTCGCGAGGGCCTGCTGGAGCCGGTCGGTGTAACGCACTTCCCCAACCCGCAGCATCAGGGCGCGGCGCTCGGAGAAAAACGGCCAGAACGAATCCCAGTCCTGCCCGGTGATCACGATCACGTCCTCGGGCCGCGTCAGTTCCCGCAACGACATGGTCAGGCCGTTACCGCCATGGCTGATGCCGCGCTGCTGGGGGAAATAGTAATGAAAGTACTGATACACCTGCCCGCCCGCGACGGCGAGCGCAGCCGCGGCCACCACCCAGCGGGGCGCACGCGTCTCGGCGAGGCCGACGAGCGCGAGCCCCATGGCACCGACGATCAGCACGGTATTGGCCACGAAGTAGTACTCGTGCAGGGCATAGAGCTCGGGGAAGATGACCAGCGCGGAGGCAAAGACGGCCGAGCAGACGATGATCTCGCGCCAGCGAGGGCGGGCGGCCAGCACGGCCACCGCGGCGCAGGCCACGAGTGCCGGCAGCCAGCTCATCGCCTCGGCCACGATGCGCCCCTTCATCGCCCACATCTCGGGCGAAAGCCGGGTTTCCCATGTGCCGAGGTTGAAATTCTGCAGCCGGTCCGAGGTCAGGAAGTGCGCCATGGGGTTGCGCGCTTTGACCGTGTCCGCGAAGCGCAACCACGCATAGGTCAGGGCAAAGGGCGCGGCGGTGGCCGCCACCATCCAGCCCAGGACCGGGCGCAGCCGTCCCTCGCGCCACGCCCGCCACAGGGTGACGAGCGCCCAGCCTCCGGCCGGGATCAAGTAGAGCAGGTAGGTCGTCACCTTCACCGCACCGGCGCCGGCTCCGGCCAGATTGGCGATCACCAGCCAACCGAGGCTACGACGGTCCACCGCGGTCATGAAGGCGTGCCAGAACCAGAGACTGAACATCAACGCCATCGTCTCGATCAGGAAGCCGCGCACGTAGAAGACGTAGAGCGGACAGGTCAGGAGCAGCCCGATCACCAGCCAGCGCCGGCCGTACGCTACGCCGACGCGGCCGAGGAGGAGAAAGACCGCCGGCAGGCAGAGGTAAAAACACACGATGCTGACCAGACGACCGGACTTGGTCAGGTCGAGACCGGTGGCATTCGACACGCCCACCACCGTCCACTGGTAGAGCGGGAACTCCATCGGAATGGACCACGGCTTACCCAGGACGGGAGTGGGATAAGCGAGCGAGAAGTCGTTGTCCTTCTGGATGTGATAGGCGGACAGGGCCGTCTGCGCCTGGCGAAACTCGATTCCCGGCAGGTTGCGGCTCGTCCATCCCACGCGCACACCCCAAAGATGAAAGGCCGCACACAGGGCCACGAACGCCACCCAGAACCACATCTCGGCGCGGCGCGGGCGATCAGGGGGCGGAAGTTCAGCCATGCCCTGAAGCAAAATCCCGGCACCTAGGTGGCAATCCGATTCTCGTACCGTCATCCAGTCCGTCACGGTCGGCGGCACCCAGCCCGGACATTTGCCAATCAGCGGATAGAACAGGAGGCTGTTGGAATGGCGTTGTGGATACGCCGCGCGGTCGACTGAGTACACGCGTCCGCTTTCGCGTGAGCTCCCCTGCTTCAACCCCGGTCCCGGCGCGCCTCGCGTCGTGGCGCAGAGGCACCTTTGCCCTGGTGCTCGGCGCCGTCCTGCTGGTCGCCACCATCGCCATTTGGTGGCGGAATCACGCTATCCTGCGCGACCTGTACGACGCCTCATCGGTCATCGCCGGTGTGGGCAAGCTTGAGGCCGGACTGAAGCCTTACGCCGACTTTCGGTCCACCATGCAAACGGCGACCTACTGGTTGAATGCCGGGGCGGAGGCGCTGTTCGGCTCCCACTATCTCGGTCTGGTCAAGGGTGGGCTGGTGCTGAATCTCTGTGGCGGACTAGCGCTCGCCTGGTTGTGGCGGCGATCCTTCCCACCGGTGGGCGCCGTGCTGCTCGCCGGGGCGGTCACGCTCGCCGGACTCGCGCCGCACGTGTTTGTTTTCTACAATCCGGTTGGCGTGCTTTGCCTCGCCGCCGTGTGGGCCGGCCTCTCCGCCGAGCCCCGCTTTAGGCCGTGGCGTGGCGTCGATGCGGGGCTGGTGAGCGCGGCGCTGGTGGTGGGAGGGATGAACAAGATCAACTTCCACTGCCTTACCCTTGCCGTCGCCGGCCTGCTGGTCGCGCAGTCGGTCATGACCGGCCGGCAGTCCTTGAAGTCGGCGGCGGCCTCCGGCGCCTGGTTAATCGGTCTCGGATTGTTCGCCCCCATCGGCCTGGAGTTGGCATGGACCGGCGCCAGCCTGTCGGCATGGAGTTACAACGTGCTCGAACTTCCGAGCGAACGGGTCGGCTTCGCCCTGGCCGGCTTTTCGACCGACCTGCTGTGGCAGCCGCCCTACGATGTCCACCACAGCGTGATCTTTAAGCCCTTCGGTGCGACCGGTGCAGGTCTGGTGCTGATCGCGGCTGCCCTCGCTTGGAACTCCACCCGGCGCCTCGGCCTGCCGTCCCTGCGGCGCGCCGGCAGCCTCGTCCTCCTCGTGGTCACCGTAACGGCCCTGCTCGCCGGTGGCTTCCTCCTCACGACCACCAATGTCGAGATCATCACGCTGACCTCCCTGGCGTTTCCCGTCGGCGCGGCCGCGCTGGTGGCCGCCCACCGTCGGGACGCCGCCCGACCTTTGACCGGCTTTGCCGGCGGCCTCGTCCCCGCCGTATCCATCTTATGGATCGTGGTGGGCGGTTATGCCTCGTGGCAGGGCTCCCGCGTCATTTTCGGCGACACGCCGCCTCGCCGAGAGGCGTATGTCCGGCTCGAGAGCCCCAGCCCGGCCGCAGCCTACCTCCGTGGCGTTCGCCTCGAACCCGGATGGCATGACGCGCTCCTCGCCACGATCAAGGAGATCGAACGGATCGAACAGACCGATCCCCAGCTCGCCGGGGTGCTCTTCGGACCGGCTTTTGAGTGGATGGAGCGGGCCTATCCCGCCAGCCGGGTGCCGGAGATGCCCGTCTGGTACCACCACGGCACGTCCCTTTCGAGCGACGACGGTCCGTGGCTGGAAGCCCGGCTGCGGGAAAAAGGGGTGCAGCGCCTCATCCTCAACCCCAACTGGGAAAGCTGGCCGGGATCGTTCTGGCTGCACCTGGCAACGGAGTTCCGCTCCGTGGACCTGAGCCGCTTTACCCGGGTCTACGAACGCAAGGGCAACCGAGGGCTGGCCGGACCGGCACCGGCCGCAGTCGAACTCAAGCCCTGGTCGTTCCGCGAACACACGGGCAGCAACGTGCACTGGGGATCCGGGCGGATCTCGGAGGGAGTTGCACTGTTCGACGGTCCGTGGGGGCGCTTTGCCGGTCGTATAGGCGGCCTGGAGTGGACTTGGAATCAGGGCCCCTTCCTCGCGCAGGGAAATTTCGTGCTGCTCTATGTCGGGGACGGTGCTCCTGCCGTGGCAACCTGCCGCATCCTCGGGCTCGGCGGCGGCGACGCGGCCCCACTCTTCGAGGAAACGCACACCCTGTCCCGGGAACGTCCGGAAATCCGGTTGCCGTTCCAGGTGAGCGCGGGCGGGAATCCGATCCGTCTGTCGATCGAGACGGACACGGATGGCACGTCCCACGTGCTCGGAGGCTGGCGCGATCTCCGCATCGGACATGCCGGCGACGCACCCGCGCCACCGCCAGCCATCGTCGCCGGCCTGTCCGCGATGGATCCCACGGCTGCCATCTCCGGGCCCGTGATCCGTCTTCCAGCCGGCGTGGCTCCGGCCGACGGTGGCTGGCATCCGGCTCCGTTCGAATTCTGGCAACCCGTCGCTGCCGGGCGGCACGCCGTGACCGTGTCATTGGATCTCCAACGCCGGCCCGACCGGAGCGGACATCCCACCCTGCTCACGTTGGCCTGGTACAAGGCGGGGCGGATCGAGTTCCTGCGTCAGACCATCGTGCACCCCGAGGATCGCGACACTCTCGAGCTTTCAGCCGGACTGCCCGAGTCCGGCGGTTGGGTCGGCGTGCTGGGCCTCGCCGCCGATCCGACGCTGGATGCCGGCATCCGGGCCCGCCTGCCGGACTGGCGCTGGTAAGGGCCACGCTCATTAACAGGCTTTACTCCACGGAGGGCGGGCCCGCTTAATTTCGGGCCTTTTTCATGAGTTCCGCCGCCGACTTCCGGTATCACATCGACACCCCCGCCACGTGGCGGCCCGAAAGCGCGTTTCTCCACATCATGGGCTGGCTTTACGTCGGCCCGGAAGGCGGCTGCCTCGACATCCGCGCGCGGGTCGACGACCGGATCAGCCTGGGCAACTACGGCCTCGAGCGTCCTGACCTGCTTGCCTCCCTGGGCGACTCGCTCGGCGCCCGGCGCAGCGGCTTCATCCTGCGGGCCCAGACCTGGCGGGGCGCCCGGAGACTCGCCTTGGATTTTCACGACGGCACCCGGTGGCGGGAGTTTTTCTCCACTCCGCTCGACACCACCGCGCTTCCCGCGGACGCGGTCAAGCCGCCGCGCTACCTGCGCGCGGTCACCGTGTATCAAACGCTTCACTACCTTTACCGGTACTTTCACCGCGAGTCCTGGCGCACCCTCTGCCGGGAGACGGATGCGGTGCTGGCCGATGTCACGACGTACCCGTGCGACACGGGCGGCATCGAGCCCTTCATCGGCCAGATCGAGAATCCCGGCTACTGGATCAATGCCGGTTACGACAAGTTCCGCGTCACCGGCTGGGCCTTTCGCACGGACGGCGAGATCCTGCAGTTGAGCGCGACCACCGGCGTACTGACGGAGAACCGCCTGGTGTATCCGAAGGACCGGCCCGACGTCGCCGAGCACCGCAAGGACCACCCCGGATGCGGCC
>VFQR01000342.1_pt1 | contig 74844 bp, 64 predicted proteins | sample 3512321 | NCBI WGS metagenome assembly VFQR01 (sample SAMN10412374, study PRJNA504923) | tailings metagenome | isolation source: Relicate 3 Philex TSF1 revegetated site | place: Philippines: Tuba, Benguet | collected 2017-08-29 | reverse complement strand
GCCACCAGCTCGCCGCCCGGCCAGATCCAGGTGTAGTTGCCGCCCGCCCCCTGGGCGAAGACGGAATCCCGCGGTGCCTCCGGGTAGCGCGCGGCGGCGTTCAGCCACCAGAGGAAGCCGTAGCTCGGGTTGAGCTTGCAGGGCGTCGTGGACCATTCGATCCACTCCCTCGGCACGAGCTGCTTCCCCTCCCAGTCGCCACCGGCCAGCACCAGCCGTCCGACCAGCGCCTGGTCCTCGGCATGGATGCGCATCCCGCCGCCCCAATGGGTGCCGCCGGGGACGGAGGGCAGCTTGCGGCCATCCACCTCGACTGTGCTGTTGTCATAGGGGTACCAGACCCAGTCCCGGCTGGCGCCGATCGGGTCCATGATGCGCTCCGCGAACACCTCGGGCAGCGGCCGGCGGAACAGCCGCAGCAGGCATAGGGAGAGGCGGTTCACGCGGACATCGTTGTATTCCCAATGGGTGCCGGGCGGCTGGAGCGGCCGTTCGTAGCCCTTCGGGCCGCTGCCCTCCCGCGCCAGGTCGCGGCCGCGGTCGATGATGTCGGATTTCCCGAAGAGCTCGCCCTCCCATTCGGAGGTGTTGGTCAGCAGATGGCGCCAGGTGATGGGGGCGTTCTGGTCGCTCTCGAAGCCGCCATCCTGCACCGTCATCCGCACCGGCTCGTCGAGGTCGGTGATCAGCCCATCCGTCCAGGCGATGCCGGCAAGCAGCGAGATGTAGGATTTCGCCACGCTGAAGGTCATGTCCGCCTGGCGCGTATCGCCCCAGCTTGCGACGGTCTCGCCGCGACGGATGATGAGCCCGTTCGGCGCGCCGCGGGGAAACACCGGGCCGATGACGGCGTTGTGGGGTGGCGGATCGAAATGCCCGGCCTCCAGATGCGCGAGCAGATCCCGGGGGAAGGGCGATTCATGCGCCTCGGCGAAGGCGACGGCGGCGGCGAGCGTGCTCATGCCCTTCCGTAACCCCGTGCAAGCTGCCGGCGAAACCCCCACATTCCCGTCAACTCGAAAAGGAGGCGCCTCATGGCGATGGAAACCGCGACCCTGGGTGGCGGCTGCTTCTGGTGCATCGAGGGCGCGTTGCGCCACCTCGACGGCGTGAGTCGGGCCGAGAGCGGCTATGCCGGCGGGCATGTGGACAACCCGACCTACGAGCAGGTCTGCGGCAAGAAGACCGGCCATGCCGAGGTGGTGCAGGTGGATTTCGACCCGGCGAAGGTCAGCTACGCCGACCTGCTGCGGATGTTCTTCACCCTGCACGACCCGACCACCAAGGATCGCCAGGGTAACGATGTCGGCCCGCAATACCGTTCCGTCATCTACACCCATTCGCCGGAGCAGGAGCGGATCGCGCGCGAGGTCATCGCGGAGATCGACGCCGCCGGCATCTGGGGCGCGAAGGCGGTGACGGAGGTGGCGCCGCTGACGCGCTTCTGGCCAGGCGAGGCGGAGCACCAGGACTATTTCGCGCGCAACCCGTGGTCTGGCTATTGCCGGGTCGTGGTGGCGCCGAAGGTCGCGAAGTTCCGCAAGACCTTTGGCGACCGGCTGAAGAAGGGCGCGGCCTAGTTTCCTCCGCCCCCCCCGCTTTGCCTCTCCCTCCCCGGCTTGCGGAGGGAGCCGGGGCGAAGGGCCCTCAACGCAATGGAGCCATCCATGTTCGGCACCAAGGACAAGACCCCCACCGAGACCTTCCCGGTCGAGAAGACCGAGGCGGAATGGCGCGCGCAGCTCTCGCCGGAGGCGTTCCGCGTGCTGCGCCAGCACGGCACGGAACGAGCTGGCACCAGCCCGCTCAACCTCGAGAAGCGGGATGGCACATTCGTCTGCGCCGGCTGCGGCACGCCGCTCTTCAAGGCCGAGACGAAGTTCGAGTCCGGCACCGGCTGGCCGAGCTTCTGGGCACCCATCGAGGGCGCCGTCGCGACGAAGACCGACCGGTCCTTCTTCATGACCCGCACGGAGGTGCATTGCGCGACCTGCGGCGGGCATCTCGGCCACGTCTTCCCCGACGGGCCGCGGCCGACCGGCCAGCGCTACTGCATGAACGGCGTGTCTCTCGGGTTCCAACCGAAGGAATAGCCGGGACAACCGCGGGGCGCTGGACAAGCGGAGGCCGCGGCCCGATTTTCCCCGCTGCCGTCCACCCCCCGGAACGCCCTTGCGCCTGCGCCGCCTCCTGTTCGCCCTCGCCCTGCTGGCCGCGCCGCAAGCGCGTGCGGACCTGCTCTATGTGCTGAATTCGGGCGACGCCACGATCAGCATCCTCGACCCGGCGACGCGGCAGGAGGTGCGGCGCATCCCGGCGCTCCGGGAGCCGCACCACCTCGTCCTCTCGCCGGATGGCGGTACGCTGGTGATCGCGGATTCCGGCGGCAACGAGCTGCTGTTCTTCAACCCGACCACCGGCGAGCAGCTTCGCCGCGAGCGCATCTCCAACCCCTATCACCTGGAATACAGCCCGGATGGGCGGTTCCTGGTGATCGCGAGCCTGCGCCGCGACCAGGTGGATCTCTACGACGCCGCGACCCACCAGCTGCTGCAGCGCTGGCGGCCCGGCGACATGCCGAGCCATGTGGCCTTCTCGCCGGACAGCGCGCGCGTCTTCGTGACCCTGCAGGGCGATGGCGCCGTGGCGGCCTTCGACGTGGCGGCCCGGACGCATCTCTGGACCGTGCCGGTCGGGCCGCAGCCGGCGGGGATCATCTGGCATCGCGACCGGCTCCTCATCGGCAATATGGGGACGGACCAGTTCGTCTCGCTCGACCCCGAGACGCAGGCGGTGGCGCCGGCCTTCACCATCGGCCGCGGCGCCCACACCATCTTCCCCTCGCCGGACGGGCGCGCGCTCTACGCGACCTCGCGCGTGGAAAGCCGACTGGCGGAGCTCGATCCGGAGACGCTCGCGGTGCGACGCCTGTGGAACATCCCGGGCGGCCCGGACTGCCTGACCTTCGACCCCGAGGGCCGCGTCTGGATGACGCTGCGCTGGGCCGGCCGTGTCGCCGTGCTGGACCCGCGCGAGGCCGAGCCGCAGGTGCAGACGGTGCGCGTGGGGCGCAGCCCGCATGGCATCTTCTTCAAGCCGCGCCGCGAGGGGCTGCGGGGGGATTTCGCGCAATACCTGCCGGGCGCCGTCTCCGGCTCCCGCCCGCTGCCGGCGCCGCTGACGCCGCGCTCGGCGGCCGCCTCCGGCCTGCCGGGCCCCGTGACGCCGGCGGCGCTGCGCCCGGCGCCGTGACCCGACGGGGTTTGCTCGCCGCCGCGCTCGCCGCCTGCGCCGCGCCGGCGCTCGGCCAGCCGCGCTGCGCCGGCGCGCTCTACCTGACCATTGACACCGGCTGGAGCCGCGAGGCGGAGCGGATCGCCGACATCCTCCGCCGCCACGGCGTGCGCGCCACGCTCTTCGTCGCGGACGAGCCGAGTTTTCGGGGGGACACCACGCTGTCCGAGAGCTGGGCGCCGTTCTGGCGCGCCCGCGCGGCGGAGGGCCATGTCTTCGCGAGCCACACCTGGCGCCACTGGTATTTTCGAAGCGACCCCGCCCCCCGACAGGTGCGGTTCGTGGCGCGCAGCGGCGGCGGCGCCGAGGTGCTCGACCAGGCGCGGATGTGCGCGGAGCTGGAACGGCCGATCGGCGCGTTGCGGCGCATGGTGCCGGAGGCGGTGGTGCTGCCGCTCTGGCGCGCGCCGGGCGGCATCGTGACGCCCAATGCGCTCAGGCTCGGCGAGGGCTGCGGCCTCCGCCACCAGGGCTGGACGCGCAACGGTTTCCTGGGGGATGAGCTGGACTCGGCGCAGCATCCCAACGCCGCGCTGCTGCGCCGGAACCTTGCCAATATCAGGGCCGGCGAGGTGCTGGTGATGCATTGGGGCGTGCGCAGCCGGCGCGAGCCCTTCGCCGAAATCCTGGAACCGCTCGTCACCGGCCTGCTGGCGCGCGGCTTCTGCTTCGAGACGCTGCCGGCGGCGGGGATCGCGGCGTGATGTTCGACTGGCTGACGGACCTCTGGGTGGATGCCTCGGGCGCGGTCTTCGAGGGCGCGGTGCAGCCCTTGCTCTACGCCGCGGGGTGGATGCAATGGGCGGAGCGCGCCCAGGAATGGACGGATTTCGCCATCCTCGGCGTGGTGCAGATCCTCGTTGTGTATCTGGTCTGCCGGCCGCTGGAAGCGGTGCGGCCGGTCGAGAAGGTGACCGATGCGCGGGCGATCCGCACCGATGTGCTCTACACGCTGCTCGCGCGGCTCGGGCTGCTGCCGCTGATCGCCTTCGTGCTGCTTTCCTCGGCGGAGCGGACGCTGATGGGATGGCTCGCCGATACCGGCTTCGTGCCGCCGACGCTGGAGACGCTGTTCCCCGCGCTGCGCGAGATGCCGCTGCTGGCGCTGCTGCTCTATGTCGTGATCCTGGATTTCGGGGAGTATTGGCGCCACCGCTTCCAGCACCGCTTCGGCTGGTGGTACGCGCTGCATTCCGTCCATCACGCGCAGCGCCAGATGACCTTCTGGACGGATGACCGCAACCACCTGCTGGATGACGCAATCGCGGCGGTGTGGTTCGGCGCGCTCGCGCTGCTCATCGGCGTGCCGCCGGCGCAGTTCGTGCTGATCGTGATGCTGCGCCAGCTCGCCGAAAGCCTGAGCCATGCGAATGTGCGGCTGGATTACGGCCGGCTCGGCGAGCGGGTGCTGGTCAGCCCGCGCTTCCACCGCATCCATCACGGCGAGCTATCGGCCGGCGAGCATGGCCGGAACTACGCGGTTCTGCTGCCGGTCTGGGACTGGCTGTTCGGCACCGCGGATTTCGACCGGACGAGCTACCCGCGCACCGGCGACCCGGATGCGCCCGAGGCGCTCGCCACTGGCGGCTGGTTCCGCCAGCAGGTCGAGGGGTTTCGCCAGTTCGCCCGCGCGCTGCGACGCGGCTGACCGCTATCGCGCGCGGGCGGCCGTTCGTTCACGGATAGTAGCGGTAGTAGCCGCGGCGGGGCGGCGGGCCCGGATGGTAGCGGCCCCAGCGATCATACCAGCCGGAATAGCGCGGCGCGGGCGGCGGCGCGTAATAGGCCCGCGGCGCCGGCTGGTAATAGGCCGGCGGGGCGGGCTGGTAGTAGGGCTGCGGCGTGGTCGCCGCGCCAGCCAGCGCACCCACCGCGCCGCCGATCACCGCGCCCGCGCCGGCATTGCCGCTGGCGGAGCCCACCAGCGCGCCGGTGCCGGCGCCGATCGCGGCGCCACCCAGCGCGCGCTGGCCGGGATCATACGGGTTGGTGCAGGCCCCGAGCGCCAAGGCTGGCAGGACCAGCAGGGCCGGGAGAAGCCGAGGCATGGTGGTCGCTCCTTCGATGACCATGGTGTTCAAGCAGGGGAACGCGGCACGGATGCGGCGCGATGCGGGCGGGCGCTTCACGGCTGCGCGACCCAACCCTACATTCCCGCCATTCGGGATTCCGGGAGACGAAGGAATGCATCGCAGAACGATGTTCGGTGCCGCCGCGGGATTGCTGGCCGCCGGGCAGGCCGGCGCGCAGCAGCCGCATCACGGCCCGCCGATCCCGCAGGAGCGCATGGCGCCGCTGCGCGGGGCCGGCCCGGTGGGGCTCACGCCCGCGCAATATGCGCAGCGCTTCGTGGACAGCCCCGCCCCCGCCGGCCCGCCCGGCCGCTGGGTGGAGCGCGCGCCGCTGCCCATCCCGCGCACCGAGATGGCCTGGGCGGCCGAGGCGCAGGGCAGGCTCTGGGTGATCGGCGGCTATGCCGAGCAGATGGTCAACAACAGCTACAACCACGTCTACGACCCCGCGACGAATACCTGGGCGGAGAAGGCGCGGCTGCCGCGCGGCGCCAACCATGTCGGCGTGGTCGGCGCGGGCGACCGCATCTACGCCTTTGGCGGCTTCAGCAACCAGAACCGCGGCTCCGACACCCTCGCCTTCGTCTATGACATCGCCGCCGACCGCTGGTCGCCCATCGCGCCGATGCCGCGGCCGCGCGGCGCCGGGGCGCTCGCGCTGGTGAATGGACGGATCCACCACATCGGCGGCGCCTCCGACCCCGAGAGCGAGCGCGCCTCGGTGGGCTGGCACGAGGTGTACGACCCGCAGGCCGACCGCTGGGAGCGCAAGAAGGCGCTGCCCGGCGCGCGCGACCATGCCGGCGTCGTCGTCCACAACGGGCTGATCCACATCATCGGCGGCCGCTTCAACACCTTCGAGTACAACACGCCGCTGCACCATGTGTACGACCCCGCCCGCGACCAGTGGGAGACGCGCGCGCCGCTGCCCACCGCGCGCTCGGGTCACGGCCTCGTCGTCTATCGCGGGCGCTTCTTCGCGATGGGCGGCGAGAGCGGGCAGTTCGTGAACCGCCAGCTCACCGGCCAGGTGCATGGCCAGATGGAAAGCTACGACCCCGCCACCGACACCTGGCAGTCGCACGCGCCGATGCCGACGCCGCGGCACGGCATGGGCGCGGTGACGATCGGCGATTTCATCTACGTCGCCGGCGGCGGCCCGATCGTCGGCGGCGCGGTGAAGACGGCGGTGCACGAGGCGTTCACGCTCGGCTGATGCGGCGCAGGGTCCTGCTGGCCGCGCTGCTGGCGCGGCCGGCCCTTGCCGAGACTGCGCAGGGCGCCGAGGCGGCCGCGCTCGTCGCCGCGCTGCGGGCGGGCGGCGTCGTCGCGGTGATGCGGCACGGCATCACCGACCGCAGCCAGGCCGATCGCGGCGACCTCGCGCGGCGCGAGGCGCAGCGCAACCTCAGCGCGGCGGGGCGCGCGCAATCGGTGCGCACCGGCGAGGCCTTCGCGGCACTCGGAATCCCGCTCGGCGCGGTGCTGACCAGCCCGGTCTTCCGGGCGCTGGACACGGCGGACCTCGCCTTCGGCCCACGCCGCGTGGTGGAGCCGGCGCTGACCGCGGATGACTACACGCCCGACCCCGCGCTGCTGCGTCGGCGCATCGCCTGGCTCGGCGAGCGCGTCCGTCGCGCCTCGGCGCCGGATGCGACGGATGTGCTCGTCGGCCATATCGTGCCGCTCGGCATGATGCTCGGCCGCGGCCTCGCGCAGGAGGAATTCCCGGAGGGCGGCTTCGCGGTCTTCGCGCCGGGCGGCGCGCTGCGCGGGATGCTCTCGGCGGAGACGCTCTGGGCGGCGGCGGGGCTGTAGCCTCGGCCGATCAGACCCCGAGCAGAGTCTTCGCCGCGAAGCCCGCGCCGGCGGTGACGGCGAGCGTCCGCACCAGCCCGAGCTTCAGCACGAAGAGGCACACCGCCGCCAGCGCGCTCAGCGCGACCGCGTCCGGCACCATGCTCAGCGGGTCGGGCAGGCCGAGCCGCATCGGGCCGAGCGTCACCGTCTCCACCCGGTCGAACAGGACCCGCAACCCGAACCACAGGGCCAGGTTCGCGATCACGCCGACCACCGCGGCCGTGACGCCCGCGAGCGCGCCCTTCAGCCGCTTCGCCTCGTGCAGCCGTTCGACGAAGGGCGCGCCGAGGAAGATCCAGGCGAAGCAGGGCGCGAAGGTCACCCACACCGCGAGCAGCCCGCCGGCGACGCCGCCAAGCACGCCGGAATCGCGGAAGCCGGCGAGGAAGCCGACGAATTGCAGCACCAGGATGAGCGGCCCCGGCGTGGTCTCGGCGAGGCCGAGGCCGGCCAGCATCTCGCCCGCGGTGAGCCAGCGATACTGCTCCACCGCCTCCTGCGCGACATAGGCGAGCACGGCATAGGCGCCGCCGAAGGTGACCACCGCCATCTTCGAGAAGAACCAGGCGATGTCGCCGAACACGCCGCCGCCCATCAGCAGCGCCACCGGCCAGAGCCACAGCACGAGCGCGGCGAGCCCCGCCCGGCGCGCCACCGGCGCCATCCGCGCGATGCGGCCGGGATCGGTGGCGAGCAGCGCATCGAGCAGGGCCGGCGGGCCGGGCTTCGCCTGGCCATGCCCCGGAGCGGCGAAGGCGCCCGGCAGCGCATAGCCGATCGCGAGCGCGCCGAGCACGACGATTGGGAATGGCAGCGCGAAGGCGAAGAGCGCGAGGAAGGCGGCGACCGCCATCGCCCAGGCCGCCGGCGTCTTCAGCGCGCGCTTCGCGACCTTGATCAGCGCCTCCACCACGACCACCAGCACCGCGCATTTCAGGCCGAAGAAGAGCGCGGCGACGACGGGCACCGCGCCGAGCGTCGCGTAGATCAGCGAGAGCGCCATCATCACGACGACGCCCGGCAGGATGAAGAGCAGCCCCGCCGCGAGACCGCCCCTTACGCCATGCATCAGCCAGCCGAGATAGGTGGCGAGCTGCTGCGCCTCCGGCCCCGGCAGCAGCATGCAGAAGTTCAGCGCATGCAGGAACCGCGCATCGCTGACCCAGTGCCGCTCCTCCACCACCTCGCGATGCATCAGCGCGATCTGCGCGGCTGGCCCGCCGAAGGAGAGAAGACCGATCCGCGTCCAGACCCGGAGCGCGTCGCGGAAGCTGGGCATGACGGAGGGCGGCGATTGCGTATCCATCAGCGCTTGCCCGGCCAGTTGTGCGTCTCCTCCGTAGCGTCGCGGCACCACAGATGAAAGGCGTCGTAGAGCGCCATCCCGGCATCGAGCTGGGCGAGATCGTCGCGATGGAGCCGCGACAGGCCGAGCGAGGCGGCGAGGAAGCCCGCGCATTGCGGCGCGAGGTCGGGCCGCGCCGTGTCGGCGCCGCGCACGATTGTGGCGAGGCGGTCGAGCGCCGGCGTGGACAGGCCGAATTCCGCGAGCATGGTGTCGAAGGTGCAGGTCTCGCCGCGATGGCTCCAGAAGGTGTCGTCAATGTCGAAGGGTGTCGCACCGAAGCGCTCCGCGACCGCAGCGACCTGGGAGGGCGCGACGAAGAGGAAGACCGCGTCGCGATCCACGAAGCGGCGGATCAGCCAGGGGCAGGCGACCCGGTCCACCTTCGGCCGCTGCCGCGTGACCCAGAGCGTGCGGCCCTGGCCGTCGCGCGGCGGGATGTGGCGCGTGGCGACGAGCGGCAGCCCGGCCTCGGCCCAGGCGAGGAAGCCGCCTTCCAGCGTCTCGGCGTTCGCGCCCTCATGCCGCAGCCAGGCGGCCACGCCCTCGCTGAGCTTGAGGCCCTTCTGGCAGAGCACGACGACATCGCGCCCGCGGAAGGCGGGCGCCCAGGCGGCGACCTCGCGGTGGTCGCGCCGGATCGCGGCGGGGAGGCTGCGCGGATCCGCCTCGTAGTCCTCGGCGGTCCGGACATCGAGGAGCAGCGGCGCATCGGGCAGGCCGACGCGGCGGGCAAGCTGCTGGGGGGAGATTGAGAAAGGCATGGGCGTCCATCCGTAGCGTATGGGTTGGACGCGATGCTTGGGCCGGAGCCTCACGGGGCGATCGCGGCGGCCCCTGCGGGTACGAGATTGGGAGGGATGCGTCCGTGGGTCAAGCCGCTATTCGGCGGCGAGCAGGCTCTGGCCCGGCTGCACGCGGGTGAAGCGCACCGGCTGCCAGCCGAGCGCCAGGCCGCCATCGCGCAGCGTGACGATGGTGCTGGCGAGGCCCTGATCCTCCGGCAGGGACGCCCGAAAATCCTCGCGCCAATGCGCGCCGCGGGATTCCTCGCGCGCCGCCGCGGCGGCGACGATCGCCTGGCTCACCAGGATCAGGCTGTCGAGGTTGAGCCAGTCCTGCCAGGCCAGGTTGAAGCCGCGCCCGGTCGGCACGCCGCCCTCGCGCAGGGCGGCGGCGAGCGCGGAGAGGCTCGCCTCGGCGTCGGCGAGCCCCTTCGCGTCACGCAGGATGCCGGCCTTGTCCCACATGAGCTTGTGCAGCGCGTCGCGGATGGGATTGAGCGGCGCGGGCGGGCGCCGGAAGGGCTCGTGCGCAAGCGCCAGCGCGGCCTCCAGCGCCTCCGGATCGGGTTCCTCGATCGTGCCCTCGCGCGGGACGAAGCGCGCCATGCTGTCGCCGGCGATGCCGCCGAAGACGGTGGAGTTGGCGACGCCATTGCCGCCCAGGCGATTGGCGCCGTGCACGCCGCCGGTGTCCTCGCCGGCGGCGAAGAGACCTTGCAGCGCGGTCGAGCCATCGGGCCGAAAAACGACGCCGCCCATCATGTAGTGCGCGGTCGGCACCACCGGCACCTGGCCGCCGGCGAGGTCGAACCCCATGTCGGCGCAGCGTTCCACCATGCCCTTGAACTGGCGGCGGACATTTTCGGGCCCGAGATGGCCCATCGCGAGATAGAGCCCGCCATGCGCGTTGGTGCGGCCGGCGAGGATCTCGCGGTACATCGCGCGGCTGACGATGTCGCGCGTCGCGCGCTCGCCGCGCGGGTCGTAGTCATGCATGAAGCGCTGGCCGTCGCCGTTCAGCAGATGGCCGCCGGCGCCGCGCAGCCCTTCCTCGATGATGGTGCCGGTCATGCGGGTGCCGGGCCCGGCGAGCACGCCGGTGGGATGGAACTGCACCATCTCCATGTCGCGCAGCGCGAGGCCGGCGCGCAGCGCCATCGCCATGCCGTCGCAGGATTTGTCGCCCGATGGCGTGTGGTAGGTGTACATGGTCGGCCCGCCGCCAGTGGCGAGCAGCACCGCCTTCGCCTGCATCAGCGTGAGCGCGCCGGAGCGGAGATCGATCAGCAGCACGCCGGCGATCTGCGCGCGGTCGCGCGTCGGCAGCAGGGCGAGGGCGCGGTGTTCCTCCAGCCTCTCGATCTCGTGCGACCAGGCCTGCTCGGCCAGGCGGTTGATGATCTCGATGCCGGTGAGGTCGCCCTTGTGGACGGTGCGGTCGAAGGTCTGCCCTGCGAAGGCCTTCTGGTGGATCGTGCCGTCCGCGTTGCGGTCGAAGAAGCAGCCCCAGCGATTCTCGAGCTCACGGATGCGCTGCTGCGCGACGGTCACGAGCGTCCAGGCGAGGTCCTGGTCGTTCAGCCAGCCGCCGCCATGGATGGTGTCCATGAAGTGCCGCTCGGCCGAATCCTGCGGCGAGAGGGCGACGTTGTAGCCGCCCTGCACCATGCGCGTGCAGCCGGATTTGCCGAGCAGGCCCTTGACTGCGACGGTGACACGGAGGTCGGGTGCGGCGGATTTCGCATGCAGCGCGCCGAGCAGCCCGGCACCGCCGGAGCCGAGGATGAGAATGTCGGTGCTGCGGCGGGCGAGCTCCGGCATGGGCGCGGCGCGCTAGCGCGGGCCGCGCGGGCTGTCCGGCACGCCGCAGCCGCAATCCTGCGCGGTCTGGGTCGCGGGCGGCAGCGGCTGCGGGTTGGCCGGCTGGTTGGCCACGAGGACCCCGACCAGCACGGCGGCGGCGACGATGGCGACGACGAACATCACGCAACTCCCAGCTTCGCGAGGGCAGCGGCGCGACGATCCTGCACCGTCTGCTGCACCTGGGCGTAGAGGCTTCCGCCGTGGCTGTCCATGGCGACGAGCAGCGGGCCGAAATCCTTGATGCGGAACTTCCAGAGGCTCTCGGGGTTCAGGTCGTCGAGGTCCACATCCTCGATCGCCTCGATCCAGGTGGTCTCCAGCGCCGCGGTACCGCCGATGATCGCGAGATAGACGCCGCCGAGGTCGCGGAAGGCGGCGAGCGAGTCCTCGCGCAGCCCGCCCTTGCCGATGATGATGCGCACGCCCTCGCGTTCCATCAGCGGGCGGGTGAAGCGTTCCATGCGGTCGCTGGTCGTGGTGCCGATGCAGATCGCCTCGTAGCCGCTGTCGTTGGTCGCGCGCTTCTCCACCTTGCGGACATTCGGCGCGGTGTGGATCACGGCCTGGCCGCGGAGGTCCATCCGCGTGCGGCGGCCATGGTCGAACATGTGGATCTGCGTGGCGTCGCGGATGCCGAACAGCGTGTCCTGCAGGGTGACGTGATCGCCGATTCGGAGCTTGCGGATATCGGCTTCCGTGCAGGGCATGTGCAGCGTGTGGTGGGTCATGGCGTCAGAACCCGATCGCCACGCCATCGGGCGTGAAGGTGGCACTGGCGCGGCGCGCGCTGTGGCACTGGATGTTCACGGCGACGGGATTCATCGTGATGTGGGTCGCGGCGATCTCCACATGCACGGCAAACGCCGTGGAATCGCCGCCCAGCCCCTGCGGCCCGATGCCGAGGCTGTTCACCGCCTCGGTCAGCGCGGCCTCCAGCGCGGCGCCTTCGGCATCGGCGCACACGCTGCCCAGCGGCCGCGTCGCGGCCACCTTCGCGAGATGCATGCAGAGATCGGAGGTGCCGCCGACGCCCACGCCCATGATCACCGGCGGGCAGACCTTGCCGCCGGCCTTCATCGCGGCGTCGATCACGAAGCGCTTCACGCCGGCCATGCCGTCAGCCGGGATCAGCATCTGGAGGAAGGAGCCGTTCTCGCTGCCGGAGCCTTTCGGGATCATCTCCAGCCGCAGGGTGCGTTCGTCCTCCACGAAATCGAGATTGATCACCGGCACATGGGCGCCGCAGCTGGTGTGCTCGTTCTGGCGCGTGATGGGATGGACGACGGAGCTGCGCAGCGGGTGCTCCCGCGTCGCGCGTTCCGTGCCGCGGCGGATCGCCTGCTTGAGCGCCCAGCCATCCAGCTCCACGTTGCGGCCGATCAGGACGTTGAAGATGGGGATGCCGGTATCCTGGCAGAGCAGGTTTTCCGTCCGCTCCGCGACGCCGATATTCTCGATCATCGTGGCGAGGATCGCCTTCGCGGTGCCGTCGGTCTCGCTGGCGTCGAGCCGGGTGAAACCCTGCTTGATGTCATCCGGCAGGATCTTCAACGCACGGATATACAGCAGCTTGGCGGCTTCCTCGATCGCCTCGGGCGCGACGCGCAGCGGCTCGACCCCCGTCCGGCTCATCAGCGTCATGGCGTTCCCTCAGATGACCAACGAGATTCCCGACAGCAGCAGCAGCACGAGCAGCGCCAGGCGGAAGGCCAGCGCCGGCAGCACGTGATAGGCGCGCAGGCCGAGCCAGCTTCCAGCCAGCATGGCAGGAACCGCGCTCGCCGTCAGCAGCAGCGCCTCCGCGGTGAAGAAGCCGGTGAAGGCCAGTCCCACCGTGGTGATCGCCTGCATGAAGACGATGAAGGGCACCATCAGCGCGCGCGCCTGGCGTGGCGGCAGGCCCTGGATATCCGCCCACATCGCCGGCAGCGCGCCGATATAGCCGCCGATGCCGCCCAATATGCCGCTCACGAAGCCGACAGCGCCATCCGCGCCGCGGCTTGCCACGATCCGCGGCGGCGCCAGGCGCAACGCAAGGCGCGACAGCATATAGGCGGAATAGACCACCAGCAGCACGCCCACACCCGTGACGATCACCCGCGCCGGCCCCCAGGCCAGCACCGCGATGCCCACCGGAATCCCGAGCGTCGCGGCTGCGACGTAGAGCCGCATGCGGGGCCAATCGATGTCCGGCCAGAGCGGTCGCACCGCGACGCCCTGCACCAGCAGGCTGCCCAGCACCAGCACCGGCGCCGTCACGGTGGGCGGCATGAAATGCAGCAGGATGCCGGCGGCCACCAGCACGAAGGCGAAGCCCGCCATCCCCGCGCAGAAGGCCGCGACGAAGACGCTGCCCGAGAGGATGAGCGCCTCAGACCACATTCAGCAGGAACAGCAGCCCGGCGGCCAGCGCCAACCCCGCCGAGGCGGCGGCGAGCGATTTCTGGGCCGCCCGCCAGCCGAGGAATTCGAGCGCCAGCACGCGCAGGCCACCGGCCAGATGCGCGGCGAGCAGCACGACGAGGCCGGTCTCGGCGGCCTTCAGCACGGGGTTGTCGGCCCAGCGGAGAAACCCTTCCAGCGCGGCCTCGCCGGCGATCGCCTGGCCGAGCGCCCAGAAATGCAACGGAAGGAAAAGCGCCAGCAGCAGGCCCGAAACGCGGTGGACGAGGAAGGCGATCCAGGCCGGGTGTGTGCGGTCCCTCATGCGGCGTAGAGGCCGAGGGCCGCGCGGATGCCGAAGCCGGCGGTGAGCAGGCCGAGCGCGAGCCACAGCGCATCGAACGCGCGACCGCGCCAGCCCAGCCATTCGGCCGCGATGCCGCGCAGCCCGATCGCGCCATGCAGCCCCGCCGCCAGCGCGAAGACCATGTAGAAGCCGAGCCAGGCCGCGTTGCCGCTGGTGCGCCCGATGATCTCTGCGGCGGAGAGCCCGCCACGGACGGCCAGGATGATCGTGACCAGATGGACCGTGACCGCGACCGCGAGGATCATCGCGGTGACGCGCTGGACAATCCAGAGATGCGTCCCCGCGCGGGTGCTCACCGGTCCAGCCCGAAGGCGTTCCAGAACAGCGTGCGCTTCAGCCCCGCGATCGCGCCGGAGGGGTCTAGGCCCTTCGGGCAGCGCTCCGTGCAGCCCTGGGTGGAATGGCAGGCGTGGCAGCCGGCATCGCCCGCGACGGCCGCGAGCCGCTCGCGCCGTGCGCCGTCCCGCACGTCGTTCGCCAGGGTCCAGGCGCGGTTCAGCGCGGCGGGGCCGAGATAGTCGGGGTTCCAGCCCACGATGTCGCAGCTTGCATGGCAGACGCCGCAGCCGATGCACTCGATGCCGGCATCGGCCGCCTGGCGCTTCGGCGAATCAGGCGGCACCACCGCGAACTCTGCCGGAACCTCCGCAAGGTCCTTCGGCTGGAACCGGCCCATGGCGCGGGACCATTTCTCGAAGAAAGGTGCCATGTCGGTGGCAAGATCGCGGATCACCGGCAGGTTCGCCAGCGGCCGCAATTCCAGCGCGCCATCCTTCGCGACCTTCCGCACATGAGTCCGGCAGGTCCAGCGCGCGCGGCCGTTCACCACCATCGCGCAGCTCCCGCACATGCCGACCCGGCAGGCGAAGCGGTAGGCGAGCGTCGCATCCAGCTCGCGCTGGATGAAGGTGACGACGTCGAGCACCGTCTGGTTCTCGCGCGACGGGACCCGGAACGCCTCCAGCGCGCCATCCTCGGCGCCGCGCCAGACCTTGACGGTGAGAACGTCCTCCATCCGGCGGAAACTACAGGCCAGGGCGCCGGGCACAAGGCTTCCCCCGTGCCTCCGGCACAAGGCTTCCCCTGTGCCTCCGGCACAAGGCATCCCCCGTGCCTCCGGCACGAGACTTCCGGCCGGGGCCGCGCTGCGGCACTGTCCGCCGGGCACACGGAAGGTCTCAGATGGCAAAGTGGCGCGGCGCGGATCTGTTGGTGAAGGGGCTCAAGGCGGCCGGGGTCACCCGGATCTTCACCCTCTCCGGCAACCACATCATGGAGGTGTTCGACGCGCTGCTCGGCAGCGGCATCGAGATCGTCCACACGCGGCACGAGGCCGCGGCGGTCCATATGGCGGATGCCTATGCGCGGCTCTCGGGCCAGGTCGGCGTGGCGATGGTGACGGGGGGGCAGGGGCACGCCAATGCCGTCGCCGCCCTGCCCACGGCGCTCGCTGGGGAGATGCCGGTGCTGCTGCTCTCGGGCCATGCGCCGCTGGCGGAGCTCGGCAACGGCGCCTTCCAGGAATTGCCGCAGGCGGCGATGGCCGCACCTGTCGCCAAGGCGTCCTGGACGGCGCAGCGCGCCGAGGGGCTGGCCGATGACATCGCCCGCGCGGTCGCCACCGCGCTGTCGGGCCGGCCCGGGCCGGTGCATCTCAGCCTGCCGACCGACCTGCTCGAAGCCGAGGTCGGCGACATCGCCGCGCCGGCGCCGGCGCGCACGCCGATGGGGCTTTCGCCCGCCACCGCCCGCCTGGTCGCGGAGGCGATCGCCGGGGCCGCGCGGCCGCTGCTGATCGCGCCGCCCAGCCTGATCACACCCGCAGGCATGGCGGCACTCGCGGCGCTGGAGGCGGCCTGCGGCATCCCGGCCATCCCGATGAACTCCCCGCGCGGGCTCGCCGACCCGACGCTCGGGCCGCTCACGGAGTTGCTGGCGGAGGCCGATCTCGTCGTGCTGCTCGGCAAGCCGCTGGATTTCACGCTGCGCTTCGGCCGTCCGGCACCGAACGCCCGCTTCCTGCTGCTGGAGCCCGACGCCGCGCTGATCGGCCGGGCGCAGCGGCTGCTGGGTGAGCGGCTGCTGTTCGGCGCGGTCGCGGAGCCGATGGAGGCAGTGGCGGCCCTTGCCCAGGGCATGCGCCCCGCGCCGGCCCAGGCCCCCTGGGCCGCGCGCGTGCGGGAGACGGTGGCCTGGCGCCCGCCCGCCTGGGCCGCCTTCGCCGGCAAGCCTGGCCCGATCCACCCGGCCACCCTCGGCCATGCCGTCCACGCCGCGCTGCAAGGCCAGGACGCCACCTTCGTCTGCGATGGCGGCGAGGTGGGGCAATGGGGCCAGGCGATGATCCGCGGCGCGCGGCACATCACGAATGGCGTCGCCGGCGCGATCGGCGCCTCCATCCCCTTCGCGATCGGCGCGCGCGCCGCGGTCGCCAAGCCCACGCTCGCGCTCATGGGCGACGGCTCCTTCGGCTTCCACATGGCGGAGCTGGACACCGCGGCGCGGCACGGGCTGCCCTTCGTCGCGGTGGTCGGCAATGACAGCCGCTGGAATGCCGAGCACCAGATCCAGATTCGCGACTACGGCGCCAACCGCGCGCATGGCTGCGAGCTGGCGCCGGGCACGCGCTACGACATGATCGCGACCGCCCTCGGCGGGCATGGCGAGTTCGTCGAGAGCGGCGAGCAGCTGGCACCCGCGCTCGCCCGCGCGATGGCGAGCGGGCGGCCTGCCGTGGTGAACGTGGTGATCGAGGGGGAGCCGGCGCCGAGCTACCGCCGGTAGCCCCGCGCCGGATTCAGGCGATCACCAGGATATCGTTCGCGCCGATCGCCGGAGTGCCGGTGAAGGCCGCGATCGCCACCGAGCCAAGGCCGCCCACGCCGTCCGGGTCGAAGCGCAGCAGGCCGGCATTCGTGTTGTAGATGAATTGCGGCGTGCCAGCGGCCGAGGTCGTCGCGTTCGAGGCGTGCGCGACGAAGTTCGCCGCCGCGAGGTTGCCGAGCGCGAGACCGCCGAAGGCGGCCTGCCGCACGACGACCTCATCCACGCCGGGCGCGAAATCGGTGATGCGGTCGGTGCCCTCGCCGGTCGCGTCGAACAGGAACCAGTCCGCCCCGGTGCCGCCGGCGAGGTTGTCCCTGCCGAGGCCGCCGACCAGCGTATCCGCGCCATCCTGGCCGAGCAGCACGTCGTTGCTCTCGAGGCCCGAGAGCAGGTTGTTGCCGCTGTTGCCGGTGAGCCGGTTCACCAGCGCGTTGCCGGTGCCGAACAGGTCCGCGGCGCCGGTCAGGATCAGGCCTTCGAGATCGGCGGCGAGCGTCGTGGCGAAGGGAGTGGCGATGGTGTCGTTGCCGCCGCCCGGTTCCTCGACGATCAGGTCGAGCAGGCTGTCCACGGTGTAGCGATCGCCGCCGAGGCCGCCCTGCATCGTATCCGCCCCGGCGCCGCCATTCAGCGTGTCGTTGCCGTTCTGCCCGATGAGCATGTCGTTGCCGCCGCCGCCGGCGAGCACGTTCGACAGGGCGTTGCCGGTGATGATGTTGGCGAGCCCGTTGCCGGTGCCGGTCGTCGCGACATTGCCGAGCAGGGTGAGGTGTTCCTGCTGCGAGCCGAGCGTCCAGTCGACGAAGGACTGGATGAGGTCCACGCCGCCGCCGGCCGATTCGGTGACCACGTCGGTCGCGTCGCGCACGACGTAGGTGTCGTTGCCCGCGCCGCCCTCCATCGTGTCGGCGCCGAGGCCGCCATCGAGGGTGTCGGCGCCGGCATCGCCGACCAGCCGGTTCGCCGCGCCGTTGCCGGTGATCATGTTGTCGAGAGCGTTGCCCGTGCCGTTGATCGCCAGCGCGCCGAGCAGCGTCAGGTTCTCGATGGCGAGGCCGAGCGCGAAGGTGATGGAGCTCCGCACCTCGTCCGTGCCGCCGCCGTCGAGCTCGATCACCTGGTCGCCCGGATCGTCCACGCTGTAGGTGTCGTTGCCGGCGCTGCCCGCCATGCTGTCCGCGCCCACGCCGCCCACCAGGCTGTCATTGCCGGCGCCGCCGATCAGCGTATCCGCGCCATTCGCCCCGTTCAGCGTACTGGAGAGGAAGGGGGTGGCGGTGATGCGGTTGTTCGCGCCGTTGCCGGTTCCGGTGGTGCCGCTGCCGTAGAGGACGAGGTCCTCGAGCCCGGCGCCGAGCGCGAAATCGGCGGTGGAATAGACCGTGTCGGCCCCGCTGCCGCCGGCCTCGCTGACCACGTCGCCGAGGCCGACGAAATAGACGTCGTCTCCCGCGCCGCCATTCATCGTGTCGGCGCCGTTGAAGCTCGTCAGCGTGTCGTTGCCGCCCTCGCCGCGCAGGCTGCCATTGCCGTCATTGCCCCAGATCAGGTTGTCGAGCCCGTTGCCGAAGCCGGCGAGGTTGTTGCTGCCGAGCAGGACCAGCGTTTCCACCTCGGCCGTGAGCGCGATGATGGAGAAGGAGGCGTAGATGGTGTCCCGCCCGCCACCGGACCCCTCCAGCACCGCATCCCCGGCATCGTCGAGGAAGTAGGCGTCGTTGCCGGCCCCGCCCACCAGGCTGTCGGCGCCCGTGCCGCCGTCCAGCAGGTCGTTGCCGCCGCCGCCTTCGAGGGTATCGGACTGGTCTGCGCCATCGAGCGTGTCGCCCGAGGCGCCGCCGATAAGGCGGTCGGCGCCGGCCTCGCCGAACATGCGGGCGCCGGCGATGTCGTTGGCGAAGACGGTGTCGGCGCCGCCGCCGGCCTGCAGGACGAGGCCGGTCGGCACGCCACCCTGGCGGGTATTGATGCCGCGGAAGTCGTAGCTGTCGAGGCCGGCGGTCCCGATCAGGGTGGTTCCGCCGGTCTCCAGCTCCTCGACCTGAAGGAAGGGCAGGACGGTGCCGAGCTGCACCGAGCCCGCGGCGAGATCGGCGAAGTCCGTCCCGATCCCGCCATTGACCGCGACGCCGGTGAGATCGGCGAGGCCCGTGAGGTCGAAGAGGTCTTCGCCATCCTCGCCCAGCATCGTGTCGTTGCCGCTGGCAAGGATGGTGTCGTTGCCGCTGCCGCCAACCACGCTGTCGAAGCCCGGGCCGCCGGTCAGCGAATCGTTGCCCTGGCCGCCTTCCAGCGTGTCGTCGCCACTGCTGCCGCGCAGGATGTCGTCATTGGCGCCGCCCGACAGGCTGTCATTGTCGGCGTCGCCCTCGAGCGTATCGGCGCCGGCCTCGCCGAAGATGGTGTCGTTGCCGATGCCGCCGGTGATGCTGTCGTTGCCGTCCACGGCGCCGGCCAGGGTGAAGTCGCTGAAGCCGCGCAGCAGGTCGTTGCCGTCGATGCCGTTGATGGAATCGTTGCCGCTGCCGCCGTTGATCGTGTCGTTGCCGCCGCCGCCATCGAGCTGGTCGATGTCCTGGCCGCCCTCGATGCTGTCGTCGCCGCCCTGGCCGAACAGGATGTCGAAGTTGAACTCACCGGCATTCTCGCCGTCGTCGAAATTGTCGCCGAAGATCGTGTCGGCGCCGTCGCCGCCGAGGATGCTGTCGAAGTCGCCCTCACCGTAGAGCAAGTCGTTGCCGTCGCCGCCGGCCAGCGTGTCCACGCCGGCGCCGCCGCGGAGGCTGTCGTTGCCGAAGTTGCCCAGCATGTGGTTGCCGGCGGCATTGCCCGTCAGCGTGTCGTTGCCGGCGCCGGCGATGATCGCCTCGAACTCGGTGAAGCTCTCGCCCAGGAAGTTTGTGGCGCCCGTCGCGAGGTTGACGCTGTAGTTGAAGCCGTAGCTCGTGGTGTCGAGCGTGTCGGCGCCGGCGCCGCCGATCGCGACCTCGGGCAGGCCGTCCACCGCGAAGACGAAGTCGTCGCCGCCGCCGCCGATCGCGGTGTCGGCGCCGCCGCCGCCATTCAGCGTATCGGCGCCTTCGCCGCCCACCAGGCTGTCATTGCCGCTGGCCCCGCCAAGCAGGCTGTCGGCGCCGTCCCCGCCATCGAGGGTGTCATTGCCGCCACCGCCGTCCAGCGTATCGGCGTCGAGACCGCCGGACAGGTTGTCGTCGCCGCCGTTGCCGGCGACGCTGTCATTGCCGTCGCCGCCCTCCAGCTGGTCGCTCTGCGCGGCGCCGATCAGCCGGTCGTCGCCGCCCTCGCCCTGTACGACATGGGTGTTGCCGCCGATCGTCTCGCCGCTGGTGGTGACGGTGTCGTTGCCGCTGCCAGCCTGGAGCGTCAGGAAGCCCGGCGTCGCGAAGCCTGGCAGGAAGAAGACGATGCCGGTGAAGTCGTAATTGTCGTTGCCGACGGTGCCGAGGAAGGTGGTGAAGAAGGTGTCGAGCGTCTCGACATTGATGAAGGGGAGCGTGGTCGGGAGCTGCACGTTGCCTTCGAAGAAATCAATACTGTCGTAGTCGGCGCCGCCATCGATCGTCATGCCCGTGAGATCGGCGTTGGCGTTCAGGTCGAAGCCGTCATTGCCGGCGCCGCCGATCATCGTCTCGCCGCTGCTGGTCTCGGAGCCGGGGTTGAAGTAGTCGGCCCCGTCGCCGCCGCGCAGCACATCGGCGCCCGCGCCGCCGAACAGCGCGTCGTTCTCGGTGCCGCCATCGAGGCTGTCGGCTTCGCTGCCGCCGTTCAGCGTGTCCGCGCCGGCCTCGCCGAACAGGCTGTCGGAGGCGGCCTCGCCGGTGATGCTGTCGGCGCCGGCATTGCCGCGGATCAGGTTGCCGACGGCATTGCCGAGCAGCGTGTCGTTGCCGACGCCGGAGAACACCGCCTCGAAATTGGCCAGCGTCTCGCCGCCGAAGTTGGTGAGGCCGGTGACGAGGTTGACAGCGTAGTTGCCGCCATAGGAGGCCGTATCGATCGTGTCGAAGCCGGTGCCGCCATCGGCGCTGTCGGAGCCATCCACCGCGAAGATGAAATCGTCGCCGCCCCCACCCATCGCGGTGTAGCCGCCGCCGAAGGGATTGATCGTGTCGGCGCCTTCGCCGCCCATCAGGCTGTCGCTGAAGCCGCCGCCGAACAGGCTGTCGGCGCCGTCGCCGCCTTCGAGCGTGTCGGCCTCGGTGCCGCCATCGAGGCGGTCATTGCCGAAGCCGCCGATCAGCCGGTCGGCGCCCTGGCCGCCGATGAGCGTGTCGGCCTCGGTGCCGCCATCGAGCGTGTCGGCCTCGGTCCCGCCATCGAGGCGGTCCGCGTCGGCGCCGCCGAGCAGGCTGTCGCCGCCCTGCCCGCCGAGCAGCGTGTCGGCGCCGTTGTTGCCCTCCAGCGTGTCGGCATCGTCGTCGCCGGAGAGGCTGTCCGCGCCATCGCCGCCGAGCAGCCGGTCGAAGCCGATGCCGCCGGCGAGGCGGTCATTCTCGGTGCCGCCGTCGAGCGTGTCGTTGCCGCCATTGCCCTGGAGCGTATCGTTGCCCCCCCCGCCCACCAGGCTGTCCGCGCCGAGGCCGCCATCGAGCAGGTTGTTGGCGGCGTTGCCGGTGATGGTGTCGTTGCCGTCGCCGAAGAACACCGCCTCGAACTCGGTGAAGCTCTCGCCGGCGAAATTGGTCAGCCCGGTCACCATGTCCAGCGCATAGCCGCCGCCGAAGAAGACAGCGTTCAGCGTGTCGTTGCCCGCGCCGCCCACCGCCACATCGGTGCCGTTCGAGGAAAAGACGTAGTCGTCGCCATTGCCGCCGAGTTGCGTGTCCGGGCCGTGGCCGCCGCCAAGCGTGTCCGCGCCATCGCCCCCCGAGAGGCTGTCGGCCTCGAAGGCGGAGCCGCCGAACAGGCTGTCCGCGCCGCCGCCGCCATCGAGCGTGTCGCTGCCGTCGCCGCCATCCATGTGGTCGAAGCTGGCGCCGCCGACCAGCAGGTCGGAGCCGGCCTCGCCGAGGATCTTGTTGAAGAACTGGTCGGGCGGGACGAGGAATTGCAGGATCGTGAGGTCGGTGTTCGGCGCATAGACCGTGTCCGCGCCCGCGCCCGCGCTCAGCAGGCGGAGCTCGACCGGCAGGTTGAAGCCGGGCGAGAACATGGTGAAGGGGCGGAAATCGTAGAGATCGTTGCCGCCGGTGCCGAGGAAGAGGGTGAAATAACTGTCCAGCACCTCGATGGACTGGAAGGGCAGGACGGTATCGAGCTGCACGGTGCCCTGGATCAGGTCCGCGCTGTCATTGCCGTTGCCGCCCTGGATGATGAAGCCGACGAAGCTGGTGACGCTGTTGAGGTCGAAGCCGTCATCGCCGCCCTCGCCGAACAGGCTGTCCACGCCGCCATCGGCGATCAGCAGGTCGTTGCCGTCATAGCCGTAGAGCTCGTCGTTCCCGGCGCCGCCGCGCAGCGTGTCGTTGCCGGCGCGACCGTCCAGCGTGTCGTTGCCGCCGCCGCCATCGAGCGAATCATTGCCGGGGCTGACGAAATCGGGGTCGCCCGCCAGGCTGTCATTGCCAGGCAGGTTGGTGCCGGTGCTGTTGTTGGTCGGCGTGATGGTGTCGGCGCCGGTGGTGCCGATGAGGGTGGCCATGGCGATGTCGCCCCTGCTGCGCCCGGGAGCCTAACGATTTCCTGCCGTTCCGCCAGCAACCAAGGGCCGCATTGTTTCGCGCGCCCCTCGCAACGCGCGAAACCATGTTTCGTCTCGGCGATCGCCTCGCGCGGCGGTTGCAGCCGGCCGGAGGTCCCTTCCGGATCGGGCGGCGTCAGAGCAGCAGGATGTCCGCCGCCGTCAGCGCCGGCGCGCCGATCAGCGTGACCACGATCTGCCGCGCGGCGGCCCCGCTGCCGTCCGGGTCGAACCAGAGCCGGCCGAGATCGGTCTCGTAGGTGAAGCGCGTCGCGGCATCGGGCGCGAGGCCGGTGAGGTTCGCGGCGAAGCGCCCCGGCTGCGCGGCGAGCGCGCCAGGGATGAGGCCCGCGGTGCCGCCCGGATCGAAGCCGGCGAGCAGGATCGCGATCGCATCGCCGGGCCCGAAATCCATCACACGGTCGGCGGTGGCCGTCTGCGGCGCCTCGGCGAAGCGGAACAGGTTATTCCCCGTGCCGCCGATCAGCGTATCCGGCCCGGCGCCGCCATCGAGCGTGTCCGCGCCATCCGCGCCGCGCAGCAGGTCGTTGCCGGCGCCGCCATCCAGCAGGTCGTTGCCCGTTCCGCCATCGAGCGTGTCCTGGTCGGCGCCGCCAGCGAGCATGTCCTCCCCGACATTGCCGGTGACGAGATCGTTGCCGGCGCCGCCGGCGACGGAATCATTCCCCGCCCCGCCATCCACCGTGTCCGCGCCGCCCATGCCATCCAGCGTGTCGTTCCCGTTCACGCCGCGCAGGCGGTTCGCGCCGGTGTTGCCGGTGATGGCGTTGGCCAGCGTGTTGCCGACGCCGCCGAAGCCGCCGGCGCCGAGCAGGGTGAGATCGGCCAGGTTGGCGCCGAGCACCCAGCCGAGGCTCGCGAAGACCGCGCCCGGCGCGTCGGGCTCGTCCACGATCACGTCGGCGGCGTTGTCCACGACGAACAGGTCGCGCCCCGCGCCGCCGATCAGCACATCGGCGCCACCCATCCCGTCCAGCGTGTCGGCGCCGTCCCCGCCATCCAGCACATTCGCCGCCGCATTGCCGACCAGGCTATTCGCGAGGGCATTGCCGATGCCGAAGCGCAGCGCCCCGAGGAGCAGCAGGCCCTCGGCGAAGTCGGGCAGGGCGGGCAGCAGGACGGCCGCCTCGATCGTGTCGGCGCCGCCGCCATCCAGCATCGCCACGCCGGCGACCAGCGGGCGCAGCACATCGTCGCCCAGCCCGCCATCCAGCGTGTCGCCGGCCGCGCCCACCAGCGTGTCGGCGCCGTCGAGCCCGCGGATCAGGTTGGCGCCGCCATGGCCGGCCAGCCAATCGTCGAAGCCGCTGCCCTCCAGGTCCTCGACGTCGACATAGATATCCCCGGCGGCCTCGCCGGTATTGGCCGACGCGTCGCCGAGATCGGCGCGCACCCCGGCCTCGGCGCCGCGGTGGGTGACGAGATCGCGCCCCGCCCCGCCATCCAGCCGGTCGCCCGCGGCGCCGCCTTCCAGCGTGTCGTCGCCCTCCCGGCCCTGGATCCGATCCTCGCCATCGAGGCCGCGGATGAGGTTGCCGCGGGCATCGCCGTTCAGGAAGTCGAAGATCGCGCTGCCCTCGATGTCCTCGATGCTGGAGAGGCCGGGCGATTCGAAGGCGATGGTGCCGACGCCGACAGAGACGGAGGGTGAGAAGGAGCCGACGAAATAGAAGCCGGTGGCGAGATCCACGCCAAACCAGCCGGGCGGCGTGTCCGAGTCGAAGAGGAAATCGACGATGGGCGCGCCGCGCAGGAAGGAGATGGTGTCGCGCCCGATGCCGCCATCCACCGCATCGTCGTTGCTCGTCTCGCCGCCCGGGGCGACGCCGTTCACGTAGAACAGGTCGTCGCCGCCGCCGCCGCGCGCGACATTGCTGTTGAAGCCGGCCTCGATCGTGTCGTTGCCCTCGCCGCCCTCCAGCGTGTCCGCGCCTTCGCCGCCGACGAGGGAATCCCCGCCCGCCGCGCCGACGAGCAGGTTGGCCAGCGCATCGCCCACCAGCGTGTCGTCATGCGCCGAGCCGGCCAGCCCCTCGATGCCGAGATAGACATCGCCCGCCGCATCCCCGGCATTGAAGGCGGCATCGGCGAGCGAGGCGCGCACCGCGGCGGCCGCACCCTCATGGCTCGCGATGTCGAAACCGGTCCCGCCATCGAGCGTGTCCGCCCCGCCGGCGCCAACCAGCGTGTCGTCGCCGTTGCGACCTTCGAGCCGGTTGGCGGCGCCGCTGCCGGCGAGGCGGTCGGCGAGGCTGCTGCCGAGGATATTCTCGATATCGGCGAGGCCGCCCTCGCCGGGCAGCTGCGCCAGCAGCACGGATTGCACCTGCTGCGGATTGAGCCGCACCTCCGCCCGCAGCGAGCCGGCGACGAGGTCCACCCGGAAGCCGAGCAGCTCGGTGACGACCGGCCCCGGCAGCACCAGCGGCCCGGAGGGCGTTTCCGCCAGCGAGAGCGTGTCGGTATCGGCGCCGCCGCGGATCGTCTCGAGACGCGGCCCGAAATCCTCGCCGCGGCCGAAGGCGAGGAGCAGGTCGTCGCCGGCGCCGCCGAGCAGCAGGTTGGCATCGCCCTCGCCGCGCAGCGTGTCGGCGCCCTCGCCGCCCTCCAGCGTGTCGTTGCCGAGGCCGCCGCGCAGGATATCGTCGCCCGCTTCGCCGAGCAGGCTGTCGGCGCCGCCCTCCGCGGCCAGCGTGTCGGCATCCTCGCCGCCCTCCAGCCGGTCGGCGCCGCCGCCGCCGAGCAGCGTATCGTTCCCGAGGCCGCCGATCAGGCGGGAGGCGACGCTGCCGGCAGCCAGCGTGTCGGCGCCGTCGCCGCCATCGAGCACGGCGGCCCCGTCGGCCCGGAGCGAATCCGCCCCCGCGCCGCCCGAGAGGCTGTCATTGCCGTTGCCGCCGAGCAGCACGTCATCGCCCTCGCCGCCGTCCAGCGTGTCGTCGCCGGTGGCGCCGCCGTCGAGGGAATCATTCTCCGTGCCGCCGTCGAGGTGGTCGTCGCCGTCGCGTCCGTTCAGGCTGTCGGCGCCGGCGCCGCCGCTGACGCTGTCCGCATCGGCGCCGGCATCGAGCCGGTCATTGCCGTCGCCGCCTTCGAGCGTGTCGGCTCCCGCGAGGCCGAACAGCGTGTCGCTGCCGGCCAGGCCCCTGAGCCCGTTCGCCGTGTTGGTTCCGGTCAGGCGGTCGCCCAAGCCGGTGCCTTCCAGGTTCTCGATGGAAAGGAAGAGATCGAGCTTGGCATCGCCGTCGCGCTCGGCAGGGTCGGCGAGCGAGATGGTGTGGGCAAAGGTGGCGCCGGCGAAGCTCGCCCAGTCATTGCCGCTGCCGCCGCTCAGCGTGTCGCCGCCCTCGCCGCCTTCCAGCGTGTCGTCACCGGCGTTGCCGGAGAGGCTGTCATTGCCCGCGCCGCCGCGCAGCCAGGAGCCCTGCTCGCCGTCGAGCAGCGTGTCGGCGCCGGCTTCGCCATCGAGTGTGTCGGCGCCGCCGCCGCCGACCAGGCTGTCATCGCCGCCGCCGCCGAGCAGATGGTTGGCGCCGCCATCGCCGCCGAGCGTGTCGGCGGCGGCGCCGCCGCGCATGTTCTCGACATCGGCGTAGGAATCGCCTGCCGCCTCGCCGGTGTTGAAGCCGATCGAGACGAGGAAGGCGACGACGCCGCCGGCGCCGGCATAGTCCACCCAGTCGAGGCCGGCGCCACCATTGAAGAAGTCGCCGCCCGCCCCGCCATCCATGGTGTCGGCGCCATCCTCGCCGACCAGCAGGTCGGCCTCGGTGCCGCCGCGCAGCAGATCGTCGCCGGCATCGCCGAAGAGCCAGTCCACGCCGGCGCCGCCGATGAGCGTGTCGGCGCCCGGCACCCCTTCCATCGTGCCGCCATTCGCGTCGCCGAGGAGGGTGTCGTTGCCGCCCGCCCCGTCCAGGCTGTCGCTGCCACCCTGGCCGACCAGCAGGTCGGCGCCTGGGCCGGGCGAGGGCTGGCCGGCGACCGAGACGAAGGCGGGCGTGATGGTGTCGTTGCCCGCGGTGCCGAGGCTGGTGGACATGCGAAGGGGCTCCGTGCCGAGAGTGGTACGTTACGAGGTCGTCGGGGAATGGAAAGCGCCGGAGCCGGTGCGTCGCCATGCAGCGCCGCGCACCGGCATGCAGGGAGATCAGATCAGCGCGATGTCGGCGCCGGTCAGCGCCGGCGCCCCGGCCAGGGTGACGACGAGCATCGCCGCCGCGGCGCCGTTGCCGTCCGGGTCGAAGAACAGGCGCCCGGCATCCGTCTCATACGCGAAACGCGCCTCGGCAGTGGTCGCTGCGCCTGTCGTGTTCGCCAGGAAGCGGCCGGGCTGGGCGGCGAGCGCGCCGGGGAGCAGGCCCGTGGCGCCGCCCGGATCGAAGGCCGCGAGCCCGATCTCGATCCGCTCGCCGGGGTCGTAGCCGGTGATCCGGTCGGCCTCGGCCGGCGCGACGACGAACCGGAACAGGTCGTTGCCGGCCCCGCCACTCAGCGTATCGGGGCCCGTGCCGCCTTCCAGCGTGTCGTCGCCGGCATCGCCGCTCAGCAGGTCGGCACCGTGGCCGCCATGCAGCGCGTCGTTGCCGTCGCGGCCGAGCAGGGAGTCGTTGCCGCCGCCGCCCTCCAGCGTGTCGGCGCCGCCATGCCCGTTCAGCGCATTGCGGCCGGCATTGCCCGTGAGGAGGTTGTCGAGCGCATTGCCGATGCCCTGGAAGCCTCCGGTGCCGGCGAGCGTCAGATCGGCAAGGAAGGTGCCGAGCCGCCAGCCGAGCGCGGCGATGACATGGCCGGGCGCATCGGCCTCGTCCGCCACCAGGTCGTTGCGGCTGTCCACGAGAAAGGTGTCGCGGCCCGCGCCGCCCACCAGCACGTCGTCGCCGGCGCCGCCATCGAGCGTGTCCGCGCCCTCGCCGCCATCCAGGATGTTGGCCGCGGCATTGCCGGTGATGCGGTTGTCGAGCGCGTTGCCGATGCCGTGGCGCAGCGTGCCGAGCAGGTCGAGATCCTCGATCGTGGGCAGCAGTTCGAGCAGCGCGAAGCTCGTGCGCAGCCTGTCGCTTGCGCCGTCCGTGCCGCTGTCGAGGATGGTGGTGCCGGGGGCGTAGTGGTAGATGTCGGCGCCCTCCCCGCCATCCAGCGTGTCGCCCTGCTCGGCTCCGTCGGGCGAGTCCGCCATCAGGCTGTCATCGCCGCCGAGGCCGAGGATGAGGTTGTCGCCGCCATTGCCGCGCAGCGTGTCGGCATGCCCCGAGCCTTCGAGGTTCCGGAAGGGGGCGAGGATCACGTCCCCGGCGGCCTCCCCGGTGTTGCCGGCGGGGTCGTCGAGGAAGACGCGCAGCCCCGCGGCGGCGTGCCGGTGGGACAGCGTGTCGCCGCCCCAGAGGATATCGGCGCCCGGCCCGCCTTCCAGCGTGTCGTTGCCGCCGCCGCTGTGCAATTCGTCATCGCCGGCGCCGCCACGGAGCGCGTTGTCGTTCCCGTCGCCGATCAGCGTATCGGGCAGTTCGCTGCCGACCAGGTTCTCGGTCGAGGCGAAGGCGAAGGAAAGAACCTGGCCGGGCGCGATGTCGCCGATGACCAACGTGGGGCCGGCGGCGGACTGCGCCGCGACAAACATGTTGGCCAGGTTCACCACCCATCCGACGATGGCGCTGGTGCCGCCGGACACCGCGACGAGCTCGGCGGCGCGTTCCAGCGACAAGGTGTCGCGCCCCGCGCCGCCATCGAACAACTCGTCGGCGCTGCCGAATGGAACTAGTCCGGTGACGAAGAGCAGGTCGTCGCCCTCGCCGCCGCGCAGCGTGTTGGCGCCGGCGCCGCCATCCAGCGTGTCGGCGCCCTCGGCGCCATCCAGCAGGTCGTCGCCGCCGAGGCCGGAGAGGCTGTCCGCGCCCGCGTCGGGGAAGGGCTGGCCGGGGACGGAGACGAAGCCGGGGGTAAGCGTGTCCGCGCCGGCGGTGCCGATGATGGTGGCCATGCGCGGGACCTCCGGACCTCGCCGGCGATGCTACCCGCCCCCCGGAGCCGGGCGGTAGCGATTCAGATCAGCGCGATGTCGGCCGCCGAGAGCGCGGGCTTGCCAATGAGGATCGCGACCAGCGCGCGGTCCGGCCCGCCCGACCAGTCATCGTCGTACCAGAGCCGGCCGGCATCGGTCTCGTACACGAAGGACGGGCCGGCGATGGCGAGGCGGCCGGAGAGGTTGGCGGCAAACAGCGCCGGATCGAGCGGGCCGGCTGACGGCGCGGTGCCGGGCAGGCGGGACGCCTCGATCTCGATGCGGTCGCCCTCGGCGGCGTTGAAATCAAGCAGGCGGTCATAGGTGCCGTCGCGGAAGCCGTCGCCGCCGAGCCGGAACACATCCGCCCCGGCATCGCCGCGCAGCCGATCGAAGCCCGGGCCGCCTTCGAGGATGTCGTCGCCGGCGCCGCCCAGCAGCACGTCGTCGTCGGTGCCGGCCAGCAGCGTATCCGCGCCCTCGCCGCCGAGCAGCGTGTCCTCGCCATTCCGGCCGTCGAGGCTGTCGGCGCCGCCACCGCCGGCAAGGCGGTTCACCCCGTCGGTTCCCTGGATGAGGTTGTCCAGGCCATTGCCGGTGCCGTCCATGCGGGGCAATGCGGGGGTGAGGATCAGCCCCTCGATCCCGCCGGGCAGCCGGAAGGACAGGTTGGCGGTCACCACGTCGAAGCCGCCGGGATCGCGGAGGACCACATCGCCCGCTTCGACCGAGTAGGAATCGTCGCCGAGGCCGCCATCCATCGTGTCGGCGCCATTGTCGGTGACGAACAGGTCATTGCCCTCGCCGCCGAGCAGCAGGTCGTCGCCGCCTCCGCCGCGCAGCGTGTCGTTGCCGTCGCTGCCGACCAGCGTGTCGGCGCCGCCGCCGCCGCGCAAGGAATCGGCGCCGAGCGTCCCGGCGCCGCGCAGCCCGGCATCGCTCGCCAGCAGCAGCCGCGTGATGCTGCCGGGCAGCGTGTAGGAGACGCTGGCGCGCACCTCGCCCTGGCCATCCGCATCGGCGACGAGATCGCCGGGATCGTCCACGAGATAGATGTCGTAGCCGCGGCCGCCGAGCAGCACATCCGCCCCGGCGCCGCCATCGAGCAGATCGTCGCCGTCGCGGCCTTCGAGCAGGTTGTCGAGCGCGTTGCCCGTGAGGTTGTTGGCGCGCTCATTGCCGATGCCGATCCGCGCCCCACCGATGAGGCTCAGGCGGCCGATGCCGGTCGGAAGCGCGAAGTCCACGGAGGCGATGACGAGGTTCTCGCGCGTGGAATCGAAGGTGTTGTCGGCGATCGTGACGCCGGGATCGTCCACCAGGTAGGTGTCGTCGCCATTCCCGCCGAGCAGCGAATCGTCGCCGGCACCGGAGAGCACGTCGTCGCCATTGCCGCCGATCAGCCGGCTCGCGCCGCCGAAGGCCGTCGCGTCGAGCGTGTCGGCGCCGCTGCCGCCGCGGATGATCGAGATGCCGAGCAACACATCGCCCGTCCCGCCGACCGTCGCATTGCCGAGGGCGTCGAGGGCGATGCCGAGGTTGGCGGTCTCGTTCAGGAAGTCGGCGGTGTCGGCGCCACCGCCGCCGCTCAGCGTGTCGGCGCCCGGGCCGCCCGTGAGGCTGTCATCGCCGCTGCCGCCCTCCAGCAGGTCGTTGCCCTCGCCGCCCACCAGCGTGTCGGCCGCGCTGCCGCCGCGCAGCGTGTCCGCCCCGTCGCGGCCCTCCAGCAGGTTGGTGTCGGCGTCGCCGATGATCAGGTCGGCGAAGCCGCTGCCGAGCACGATCTCGATGCTGCCGGTGGCGATGCGCGCGAGTGGGAGGGGAAAGAGCACGGCATTGCCGGCGCGCAGCGTGCCGGCGACGAGATCGAGTTCGAGGAGCGGGAAGGTGACCCACTCGGTCAGGTCGAGCGTGTCACGGCCGAGCCCGCCATCCACGCTGTCCGTGTCGAGCGCCGAGTCGCCGCGCAGGATGAAGGTGTCGCTGCCGTCCTCGCCGCGCAGGGTGTCGCTGCCAGGTCCGCCATCGAGCGTGTCCGGGCCGAGGCCGGTCTCCACGAGGTCGTTGCCGGTGCCGGCATTCACCCGGTCCGGCCCTGTTGTGACGAAGGGCTGGCCGGGCGGCGTGGCCGAGGCCGTGATGGTGTCGTCGCCATCGGTGCCGATGATGAACGCCATGCGGGCTCCTGGTCGGTACGGTGTGTGAGGGGGTCAGAAGAGCGCGATGTCGGCGGTGGACAGCGCCGGCCTGCCCACCAGGATCGCGACCATCACGCGGTCCGCGCCGCCCGACCAGTCATCGTCGTACCAGAGCCGGCCGGCATCGGTCTCGTAGACGAAGGACGGGCCGGCGATGGCGAGGCGGCCGGAGAGGTTGGCGGCGAACAGCGCGGGATCGAGCGGACCGGCGGGTGGGGCCGCGCCGGGCAGCTCGGCGGCCTCGATCGCGATGCGGTCGCCCTCGGCTGCGTCGAAGTCGACGATGCGTTCGGCCTCCGTCGAGATGGAGGGCGAGACGAAGTTCTGATCGCCGATCACGAAGAGGTCCGCGCCGTCATCGCCGCGCAGCGTGTCGAGGCTGCCGCCGCCGACGAGCGTGTCGTCGCCGGCGCCGCCGGCGAGGAGGTCGCGGTTCGAACCGCCATCGAGCGAATCCGCGCCGGCGCCGCCGAGCAGCGTGTCGTCCCCGCGGGAGCCGGCCAGCGTGTCGTCACCGCCGCCGCCGGCCAGGCGGTTCGCGCCCGGATGGCCGGTGATCGCATTGGCGAGGCCGTTCCCGGTGCCGTCGAAGCGCGGCGCGGGGTCGCCAAACGCGATCTCGAGCACCTCGATCCCGGCGGCGAGCCGGTGGGAGCCGATGGCGATGACGCGGTCATGGCCGCCGGGATCGGCGAGGACGACGTCGTTGCCATCCACCTCGAAGGTGTCGTCGCCGAGGCCACCGTCGAAGGTGTCGGCGCCGTCGCTGCGGCGGAAGCGGTCATCGCCGCCGCCGCCGAGCATGAGGTCGTCGCCGCCCTGGCCATCGAGCGTGTCGGCGCCCTCCCCGCCGGCCAGCGTGTCGGCGCCGGTGGCCGTGCCGCTCATGAGGTCGTTGTCGAAGCTGCCGCGGCCGTGGAGGCCGGTCTCGCCGGTCAGCGTCAGCCGGGTGATGCCTCCGGTGAGGGTGTAGGAGACGCTGGCGCGGATCTCGCCCTGGCCATCCGCATCGGCGACGAGATCGCCGGGGTCGTCCACCAGGTAGAGGTCGTCGCCGGCGCCGCCGAGCAGGATGTCCGCCCCGCCGCCGCCATTGAGCGTGTCGTTGCCATCGCCGCCCTCTAGCAGGTTCGGCGCGGCATTGCCGGTGATGGCGTTCGCCAGCGCGTTGCCGGCCCCGTAGCGCGCCGTGCCGAGCAGGAGCAGGTCCTCGAAATTGGTGCCGAGCGTGTAGTCGAATGGCGCTTCCACGCGGTCGCGGCCGCCTTGCTGCAGGGCCTCGACGATGACCACATCGGGCGCCAGGAGGCGGTAGGTGTCGCCATCGCCCTCGCCGACCAGGGTGTCGCCGGACCCGCCGATCAGCAGGTCGGCCCCGCCCGCGCCCGTCAGCCGGTTGGCGCCGGCGTGATCGCCGTTCAGCGTGTCCGCCCCGCCGCTGCCGGTGAGGTTCTCGATCCCGACCAGGCGGTCCTCGGCTGCCGACCCGCCGGTGGTGATGCTGCCATCGGCGGCGATGGTGATCGCGACGCCGGCGAGTCGGCCGCGGTAATCGGCGGTATCCACGCCGGTGCCGCCGATCATCGTGTCGGCGCCGCCCAAGGGCACGAGCAGGTCATTGCCCGAGCCGCCATCGAGGTAGTCGTTGCCGAGTTCGCCGAACAGCGTGTCGGCCGCGGCCTCGCCGTACAGCGTATTGGCGCCGCCGCGGCCATCGAGGTGGTTGGCGTCGCCATCGCCGCGGATCCAGTCGTCGAAGCCGGTGCCGGCGATGTTCTCGATGCTCCCCTCGACGAAGCTCGCGAACAGGAAGAACAGGCCGGCGCCCGCCCCGCCGCGCAGCGTGCCCTCCGTCAGGTCCAGGCGCAGGACGGGGAAGGTGGTCCAGCCGATGAGGTCGATCAGGTCGCGGCCGGCGCCGCCGTCAATGCTGTCGAACTCGCCGAGGAGCTCGCCGCGGAGCAGGAAGCGGTCATTGCCGTCGCCGCCGGCCAGCGTGTCGTTCCCGAGGCCGCCATCGAGCGTGTCGGAGCCGCCGAGGCCGTGCAGGATGTCGTTGCCGCCGCGGCCCTCGATGCTGTCCGCGCCCTCGGTCGCCAGCGGCTGCCCGAGGATGGAGGTGAAGCCAAGGATGACGGTGTCGGCGGCTTCGGTGCCGAGGATGATGGCGGCCAAGGGGTCAGGCTCCGCGGGAGGACGGGTCCTGACGGTAGGCGATCATTCTAGCCCCGGTCCAGCAACCGGGGCGCGTGGGGCGCTTCAGGCGAAAGCGCGCTCCACGAGGGGGCCCGGCGCCGGCACGGCGGCGATCTCGCGGATGATCTTGCGCTTCACCGCGGTCTCGAAGGCATCGAAGCCCTCGGCGACCATCAGGAAGGCGCCGGGGCCGCCGATCACCTCGTCGCGGAAATACTGGTCGAGCGGCGGCAGGCCGGCGGACCAGGGCTGCGGCGTGCGGTCCAGCACCGCGAGGCCGTTCAGCACGATGCCCTGGGCCAGCGCATCCGCCCGCGCATCGGCGACGGGGCGGCCGGAGTTGTTCACGCCGTCGCCCGAGATGTCCACGACCTTGCGCGTGCCCTCATAGCGCTGGCCGAACAGCTTCGCCGCATGGTCCATCGCGCCGGAGATCGAGGTGTAGAGCCAGGTGCGGCGCGGCGCGGCATCCACAGCGGCGGCGAATCGCTCGGCGCCCGCCGCGCTGTCGATCTTCGTCCAGGGGACGACGAGTTCCTGGATGTGCCAGTCGGACCAGGTGAACAGCGTCACCGCGATCTGGCCGAGCGGGCCGCCGGCGATGCCTTCGATCAGCTTCGGATCGCGGAAGGCGGCGGCGTAGCCGTTGAACTGCAACTCCTGCTCCTGCGGATCCACCGAGCGGCTGACATCCACGGCAAGCACCAGCTCCACATCGACCGGTTCGGGCTCCGTCGCATGAGCGCGGCGGAAGGCGAGGGTGGGGGCGGCAAGCGCCGCGCCGAGCAGCAGGCGACGCGGGAGGGCGGGGCGGCGGGGAGGGGGCAGGAACAGCATGCGGGCGCCTTTCTTCGGTCCAAAGCTGTCGGTGTCCGATCCTGGACACGCCAATCATGGCCGCTGGCGCTTGCTCCTCGGTTGATGACTAGGCCCTTGGCGCAGGGCATCTCAACGCGATTCGGGGGTGAAAATGGTGCATCCGCAGGCGAATCGCCTATGGCTTGGGCGCGCCCTGCATGCTGCGTCGCAGCAATGCGCAAAGATGAAGCGGATGGCAGGTGTCAGGCGCGCACGAAAAAAGGGGGCGCCCTTCGGCGCCCCCCGTATCCGCCTCGCCTCTCGGCCAGGATCAGCGCAGGACGATCTCGACCCGGCGGTTCTGCGGCTCGCGCACGCCATCGGCGGTCGGGACCAGCGGGCGGCTCTCGCCGAAGGCCTGGATGACCATGGCGGAGCGGGGAACGCCGCGGCGCTCAAGCTCGGCGGCGACCGCATTGGCGCGGCGCTCCGAGAGGCGCTGGTTGTACTGCGGCGTGCCGGAGCGGTCGGCGTGGCCGGAGACCTCGATCCGCGTCGTGCCGGTGCCCTGCGCGGACTGCGCGGCCTCGCCGATGATCTGGCGGGCGCGGTCGGTGAGGTCGGCGCGATCCCAGTCGAAGAAGACGAGGAAGGTGCGGGCCGGAGCCGGCGCCACGGCCGGCGGCGGTGCCGGCGGCGGGGCGGCGCCGAAGGCGTAGCGGGCGCCGATGAAGATCGCATGGTTCTGGTTGGACAGCTCGCCCGTGCCGCGCGCCACGCCGGCGGCGGTGAAGCGTGCCGCGTCGGTCTCGGCGTCCAGCGTCGCCATGTAGCGGTATTCGGCCGTCAGCGAGAGGTTCGGCGACACCGCCGGCAGCGGGAAGGCCGCACCGATGATCGCCTGGTAGCCGAAGGTCCACTCGCCCTGGGTGAACTGCGTCACCGAGGTCGCTGCGCCGGCCACGACGCCGCGCTGGATGTCGTTGGCCGTGACGTTCATGTAGCCCACGCCGGCGCCGACATAGGGCGTGATCCAGGAGCCCGGGCCGAGGTCGAAATCGTAGAAGCCGTTCAGCATGAAGCCGTAGGTCCGCAGCCGGCCGCGGGTATTCGCCGCGCCCGTCACGCCGAAGCCGGATGAGGCCGTCACGTCATTCTGGCGATGGCTGAGTTCGATCTCGCCGCGGAACCCGTTGCCATAGGCGTAGCCGAGGCTGAGGACGAAGGCGGGCTCCCAGTCGAACTCGAACTTGCCGCTGGTGGTGCCGGGCGCCGCGCCGCGGATGCTGACCGAGCCCGAACTCTCCTGCGGGAAGTTCAGTCCGGCGCCCAGGCCGATGTAGAGACCGGGCATCTGCTGCGCATGCGCCGCGAGGGGCAGCGCGATGATCGTGGCCGCCAGCAGAGACTTCTTCAACATCGTCGCTAATCTCCCCGCTCCGGTCGGCCCTTGCCCGGCGCGGATTCGCGCGGGCGGCTCGCACCGTGGATTCGTGCTCTACGACGCGAACGATACACGCCGGTTGCAGCGCCAAAAAGCCGAAAAGCCACAATGTGCCCGCGCGACAGCAACACGGATGCATCACTGGTAAATATGCAACAGAAAAGGGGCGCCTTGCGGCGCCCCTTCCCAGAACTCACGTAGTTGCGAGGTTCAGCGCAGGACGATCTCGACCCGGCGGTTCTGCGGCTCGCGCACGCCATCGGCGGTCGGGACCAGCGGGCGGCTCTCGCCGAAGGCCTGGATGACCATGGCGGAGCGGGGAACGCCGCGGCGCTCAAGCTCGGCGGCGACCGCATTGGCGCGGCGCTCCGAGAGGCGCTGGTTGTACTGCGGCGTGCCGGAGCGGTCGGCGTGGCCGGAGACCTCGATCCGCGTCGTGCCGGTGCCCTGCGCGGACTGCGCGGCCTCGGCGATGATCTGGCGGGCGCGGTCGGTCAGGTCGGCGCGATCCCAGTCGAAGAAGACGAGGAAGGTGCGGGCCGGGGCCGGAGCGGCCGCGACGGGGGCCGGCGGCGGCGGGGCGACGCCGAAGGCGTAGCGCAGGCCGACGAACAGGCTGTGGTTGAAGTTGTCCACCTCGGCCTGGCCGCGCGAGGTCACGCCACCGGCGGTGCGGGTCGCGTCGAGCTCCGGCGAGAGCGAGCCCATGAAACGGTACTCGGTGGTGAGCGCCAGGCCCGGGGTGATCTGGGTCAGCGGGAAGGACACGCCGACGATCGCCTGGTAGGCGAACTGGCCCTCACTGCCGTCGATCACGGTGCTGCCGGCGGCGTTGCGGACGAACACCGCGTCGTAGTCGTGCCACATGTAGCCGGCGCCGACGCCGATATACGGGTGGAAGATTGCGCCCGGGCCCATGTCGAAGTCGAACAGGGCGTTCGCCATGATGCCGTAGCTGCGCGCCGTACCGCCCGAGGTGCGCGGCGCCGCCGTGCCGGAGAAGCCGCTGACGGTGTCCACGTCGTTCTGGCGGTAGCTGCCTTCGATCTCGGCGCGGACGCCGTTGCCGAAGCCGTAGCCGAGGCTGACCACGCCACCGAAGCCGAGGTCGAACTCGGCCTGACCGGTGCGGAAGCCAGGGCCGGCCGGGAAGGCACCGCCGGAGATCGAGACATCCGACTCCTGCAGCCAGTTAATGCCGGCGCCGGCGCCGATGTAGAAGCCCGTCACGGGCTGGGCCTGCGCGGCGACCGGCAGGGCCAGCACCGTCGCGGCGAGAAGCGCCTTTTTCAGGCTCATCGAACACTCTCCTTGAACAACCGTCGGCACCGCGGATGGCCACGCCTCGACCTGGCCTCCCGTTGCGAAACCGCGCGATGGCGGTGCTTGGAGCTCAGGTGCGGCGCCGCTCAGGGGAGCGATGCATGCGGCGCAACTTAGCACCGGATTCGGCGCGCCAACAGCATGAGTGGTGCGGATTGAGTGCGGTGTTGCGCGGCTGCCACAGAGTGTCACAACGGCGCGAGACAAACCGGGTCCAAGGCCCCGGCGAGGGTGCCGAGCGGGAGCAGGCGCGTGGCATGGCCGAGCTTCCGGCCCTCCCGCGCCTCCGACTTGCCGTAGAGGTGAAGCGCGACGTTCCCCCCTGCCGCCAGATCGCGCCAGCGCGCGAAATCCGCCGGGCCGACAAGGTTTTTCATCGCCGCATCGTGATGCCGCCCCGGATCGGGCAGCGGGAGGCCGGCGACGGCGCGGACATGCAGCTCGAACTGCCCGTGCAGGCAGGCATCCATCGTCCAATGCCCGGAATTGTGCGGCCGCGGCGCCATCTCGTTGGCGAGGAGGCGCCCATCGGGCAGCAGGAACATCTCGAGCGCCAGCAGCCCGACCAGGTCGAGTCGCTCGGCGAGCCGCGCCACCGCCGCGCGCGCCGCGGCGCCGATCGCCGGCGCGACCGGGGCGGGGGCGAGGGAGACATCCAGGATGTGGTGGCGATGGATGTTCTGCGTCGCCTCGAAGGTCACGACCTGGCCGTCCGCGCCGCGCGCGGCGATGGCGGAGATCTCGCGCTCGAACGGGATGTAGGCTTCCAGCACCAGCGGGCGCGGCGCCAGGCGGTCCCAGGCGGAGTCGAGATCGGCCGGCGCGCGCAGCACCGCCTGGCCGCGCCCGTCATAGCCGAGCCGGGTGGTCTTCAGCACCGCGGGCAGGCCGAGCGCGGCGACCGCTTCGTCCAGCCCGGCGCGAGTCGTCACCTCCCGCCACGGCGCCACGGCGAGGCCGGCGGATTCGGAAAAGCGCTTCTCCTGCACGCGGTCCTGGCCGATGCGCAGCGCCGCGACGCCGGGGCGGCAGGGCACCAGCGGCGCCAGGATGTCGAGCGTGGCGGCGGGGACGTTCTCGAACTCGAAGGTGACGACATCCACGGCACGCGCGAACGCCGCGAGCGCCGCGGCATCCTCGTAGGCGGCGACGGTGCGCGCGGCGGCGACCTGCATGCCGGGGCTGTCGGGCTCCGGCGCGAAGACATGGCAGCGATAGCCGAGCGCCGCGGCGGCCAGCGCCGACATCCGCCCGAGCTGCCCGCCGCCGAGGATGCCGATGGTCGAGCCGGGCGGCAGCGGGCTCACGCCGGGCTGTCCGGCACCGCCTCGGTCCGCGCGGCGCGCCATGCTTCGAGGCGCGTGGCGAGCGCCGCGTCGGACAGCGCCAGGATCGCCGCGGCGAGCAGCGCCGCATTGGTCGCGCCCGCCCTGCCGATCGCGAGCGTGCCCACCGGGATGCCGGCCGGCATCTGCACGATGGAGAGCAGGCTGTCCTGCCCGGCGAGCGCCTTGCTCTCCACCGGGACGCCAAGGACGGGCAGCGTGGTGAGGGAGGCCGTCATCCCAGGCAGGTGCGCCGCGCCGCCGGCGCCGGCGATGATCACCTTGAGCCCGCGGCCGGCAGCGGCGCGGGCATAGTCGTACATGCGCTGCGGCGTGCGGTGGGCGGAGACGACCTTGGCCTCGCAGGGGATGCCGAGAGCGTCCAGGGTCTCGGTGGCGTGGCGCATCGTCTCCCAGTCGGAGGTGCTGCCCATGATGACGCCGACCAGCGGCGAGGTCGCGCTCATGCGATGATATCGGGCACCAGGCGGCTTTCCAGCCAGGCGATCTCGTCCTTCAGCTTCAGCTTGCGCTTCTTCAGCCGCTGGAGCTGGAGCGGATCGGCGCCGGATTCGCCCAGCCGCGCAATGACCGTGTCGAGGTCACGATGCTCGCTCCGCAATTCGTGCAGGCGGCGGAGGAGGCTGTCGCGATCGGCCAGCATGCGCCCCCGGATGCAAAACGTTGTGACAATCGCGTGGCAAAGAAATCCTGGACCACGCGCGGGAGTGGCATAACATGAGAGGCGCGGGGGCAGAAGTGACGGATCGCGGGGGGCGCCCCGGATGGCACGGCGCACCGCCTCCCCGGCCCGCCATGGCTCCTGCCGACAATGGACAGGGACATCGCGCATGATCGAAATACCCCGTCTCCGGGCCCTGGAGGAGCGCCACGCCGCCCTCGAGGCCCGCATTGCCGATGAGGACAACCGTCCCCGGCCGGATGCGGACCAGCTCGCCAGGCTCAAGCGGGAAAAGCTTCGACTGAAGGAAGAAATGGAGCGGCTGAAGAACCACCGGGTGCACTAGGCGGGGCCGCGAGCTTCGCGGCGCCGGTTCCCCTCCCCCGCAGGCGGGGGAGGGACGCGATCGCCCTACGCCGCGTCGTCGGCCGGCATGATGGGCGCGGTGTTCGTCGCGCCGGTCCGCGCATTGGCGGCGGCGACCGCCTCGTTCAGCGCCGTCTGGGTGCAGAGGCCCAGCGTCACCGGGTCGCGCGGCTTGATGTTCGCCGTGTTCGGATGCGTCTTGTCGCGCACCTTCTGGATCGTCTCCTTGGTGGTCGCGAGCAGCTTGACGATCTGCGGGTCCGACAGCTGGGGGAAGTTGCGCAGCAGCCAGGCGATCGCGTCCGGCCGCTCGTTGCGCTTCGCCACCGGGATGTAGCGCGCGCCCTTGCCGCGCGGCTTGGGCAGCGGGATCGTGCTCTCGATCAGGCTGAGCCGCGCCGAGGGATCGTTCTCGGCCTTGACGATCTGCTCGCGCGTCAGCTGGCCGTTGGCGATCGGGTCGTAGCCCACGATGCCCTGCGCCACCTCCCCATCGGCGATCGCCTGCACCTCCAGCGGATGCATGCCGACGAAATCGGCGATCTGGTCGAAGGAGAGCGAAGTCTTCTCGATCAGCCACACGGCGGTGGCCTTGGGCATCAGGGGCGTCTTCATTGCGGGGAAGCCTTCGGGACTTTCGGTGCTCCGGCCGGCCGGGGCATGCTGCCGCCCGTATAGTGATCGCCCCCGGCCGGGTCAAAGGGCAGAGGGCGGAGGGAAGGGGGCAGGGATGGAGGAGCCGGAAGGGCCCAGGCCGCGGAACCGCTTCGCGCCGCCGGTGATCGAGCGCTGGGGGGTGGAGGAGCTGCGCGCCTACATCGCGGAGCTGCGCGACGAGATCGCCCGCGCCGAGGCGGAGATCGCCAAGCGGGATGCCAGCAAGGCGGCGGCGGACCTGTTCTTCAAGCGGCCCGGGTAGAGGGATCAGCCGCCCAGCCGGCGCTGGAGGAAATCCACCGCGCGCTCCAGCGCCCGCCGCCCGTCCGCGCCATCCAGGTCGAACTGGTATTCATGCCCAAGCGGCGGCTCATGATCGGGGCGGAAGAACAGCGTCTCGACCGACACGCCCTTGGCGACCAGCGCGCGGGCAAGCTCCTCCGAATGCGGCGCCAGCGGGTCGGCATTGCCGACGGAGATGAAGGCGGGCGGGAAGGAAGCGGTGACATGCGGCGTCACCGACATGCGGAGGAACTCAGGGTCTTCCATGAAGTCGCGCCGTCCGCTGTAGGACCACAGCACGATGCGGAGGAAGATCCCGAAGGGGCCATCCAGCCGCACCTGCGTCACGTCATAGGGGCCGCAGAACAGCAGCACGCCGCGCAGGCTTTCGGGCGGAAGCGTGGGCTCGATGCCGACCGCGCGCGCATAATCGGGCCCGGTCGCCAGCGCGGCGATCTGCGCGGCGATCTGCGCGCCGGCGGAATCCCCGGCCAGCACGATGCGGTCCGGATCGAGCCCCAGCGAGGCGGCTTCCCGCCGGAGGAAGCCGAGTGCCGCGTTCACCTGGCGGATCGGCGTGGGATAGGTGGCGGCCGGGGCCAGCGAATAGCCGACCGCGACGCCGGCGAAGCCGCGCCCGGCGAGGATGCGGAGATAGGGCTCCACGTCGCGCCGGCCGCCGGCGATGAAGGCGCCGCCATGCACCCAGACCACCACCGGCAGCGCGCCCGCCGCACCGGCGGGACGGTAGAGATCGAGGCGGGCGGCCGGATCGGCCGCGTCGTAAGGGATGTCGTGCCGCGCCTCGATCCCCGGCGGGGCGTGCCGCGCCATGCCCGCGGCCGCCTGGGCGGCGCCACGTTCGAACAGGAGGCGGATCGCGGTGGCGCCGGGCCATGGGCTCGCCAGCCCGGCGCCGATCAGCAGGGCCGGGACAGCGACAACGGCGATAAGAAGATTGCGCAACCAGCGCCGCATGAGAAAGGTCCGGGGTGGAGGAGAAGTCTCCTCCACCCCGGACCCGTTCGGCAACAGGGAAGCTGCCCCGCCGGGGCGGGGCAGCTCGTCGGTCAGGCCGCCTGGGCGGTCTGGCCCTCATTCGCCGCGATGGCGCGCGGCGCGGCGCCGGCCTGGATCGCGATGCGGCGGGGCTTCAGCGCCTCGGGGACGACGCGGCGGATCGTGACGTGCAGCAGGCCGTTCTCCAGCGTCGCGCCCTCCACGACCATGTGGTCGGCGAGGACGAAGCGGCGCTCGAAGGCGCGGCCGGCGATGCCGCGGTAGAGCACGCGGGTCTGGTCCGTCGCCTGTGGCGCCTTGCCGGTGATCGTCAGCGTGTTCTCATGGACGACGAGGTCGATGTCCTGCGGCGCGAAGCCGGCAACGGCCATCGTGAGGACGTAGCTGTCCTCGCCGGCCTTCTCGATGTTGTAGGGCGGGTAGGCCGGGCCCTCGGAGGCCGCGCGGGCGGTCTCGGCGAGGCGCGCCATGCGGTCGAAGCCGATCGCGGCGCGCATGAGGGGGGAGAGGTCGAACGCGTTCATCGGGAGCTCCTTCGTGAGCAAGCTCGGGTTGTGTCTGCGGCCCGGAGCGTGACGGCCCCCCAAGCGGGCGAGCCTTCCGGTCCGCGCCGGCGACCCGCGAGGGCGTCGCCGACAGCGAAGGAGATGGAAAAGCGGGGCGTCGGCTTCAAGAGCCCCGGAACGCGAAGCGGCGCGCCCGGGTGGGGCGCGCCGCGCAACAGGCCGGACGGGGTGGGGCGGTCAGCCCTTCTTCACGCCGATGCCCGCGAACTTCTTGTTGAACTTGGCGATCTGGCCGCCGGTGTCCACCACGCGCTGCTGGCCGGTCCAGGCCGGGTGCGACTTCGGGTCGATGTCGAGGCGCAGCGTATCGCCTTCCTTGCCCATGCAGGAGCGGGTCTTGAAGGAAGTGCCGTCCGTCATGATGACGGTGATCTCGTGGTACTCGGGGTGGATGTCGGGCTTCATGACGGAACTCGCGCGCGGATGGGCCCGCCGACGGTGACCGGCAGACACGGGAGGCGGGCCTATAGGGCAGGCTGGCCGGGCATGCAACGGGCGGGGCCAAAGGGCCTGGCTTGCCGCTGGCGTGCCCTCCGCAATGGTTTGACGAGCAGATTCACGCCTTCGGGCGATTCCGCCCTTCGACGATCTGCTCTAGCGTCCGCGCCTTTCCGAGCGGGACAGGACCATGCGGCTCAAGGGCAAATCCGCCATCGTCACCGGCGCGGCCTCCGGCTTCGGGGAGGGTATCGCGCGGCGCTACGCGGCGGAGGGCGCCTGGGTGCTCTGCGCCGACCTCAACGAGGCGGGGGCGCAGCGCGTCGCGGCGGAGATTGATGGCATCGCGATGGGTGGCGACGTCTCCCGCGAGGCCGACATCCAGGCGATGGTGGAGAAGGCCGTCAGCGAGTTCGGCGGGCTCGACATCGTGGTGAACAATGCCGGCACCACGCATCGCAACAAGCCGATCCTGGAGGTCACCGAGGCGGAGTTCGACCGCGTCTATGCGGTGAACGTGAAATCCATCTTCTGGATGGTGCGCGCCGCGGTGCCGGTGATGCAGCGGCAGGGGCGCGGCGGGTCCATCATCAACATCTCCTCCACCGCCGGCATCCGGCCGCGGCCGGGGCTGACCTGGTACAACTCCACCAAGGGCGCGGTGAACACGGCGACGCAGGCGATGGCGCAGGAATTCGCGAAGGACAACATCCGGGTGAACGCCGTCTGCCCGGTGATGAGCGCGACCGGCCTGCTCACCGAGTTCATGGGCGGGCCCGACACGCCGGAGACGCGGGCGCGCTTCGTCTCGACCATCCCGCTCGGGCGGATGTCCACGCCGGAGGACATCGCCAATGCCTGCGTCTGGCTCGGAGAGGACGCGTCGAGCTTCATCACCGGCGTGCTGCTGCCGGTGGACGGGGGGCGCTGCGCGTGAACCAGGCGACCTCGCCCTCCGATGCCGGGCGTCCGCTCAATATCCTGAGCATCCAGTCCTGGGTCAGCTACGGCCATGTCGGCAATGCCAGCGCCGTCTTTCCCTTGCAGCGGCTGGGCGCCGAGGTCTGGGCCGTGAACACGGTGCAGTTCTCGAACCACACCGGCTACGGCCAGTGGCGCGGCCAGGTGTTCGGCGCGCCGCTGATCCAGGATCTTGTCGAGGGCATCGCCGAGCGTGGCGCCCTCGGGCGCTGCGATGCCGTGCTCTCGGGCTACATGGGCGATGCGGCGATCGGCGAGGCGATCCTCGGCGCCGCGGAGCGGGTGAAGGCGGCCAATCCCGAGGCGATGTATTGCTGCGACCCGGTGATCGGCGATGTGGGTCGCGGCGTCTTCGTCCGCCCCGGCATTCCGGAATTCATGCGCGACCGTGCCATCCCCGCCGCCGATATCGTGACGCCGAACCAGTTCGAGCTGGAATGGCTGACCGGCGAGGCGGTGACGAGCCTCGACGCCGCCAAGCGCGCCGTGGCGATCCTGCAGGGCAGGGGGCCGCGCTGCGTGCTGGTGACCTCGCTCCACACCGCCGACACGCCGGGCGATTCGATCGAGCTGCTGGCCGGCGAGGGCGGCGCCTTCTGGCGCGTGCGCACGCCGATGCTGCCGATCAGCGTGAACGGCGCGGGCGATGCGATCGCCGCGCTGTTCCTGTTCCACCGGCTGCGCTGGGGCGAGGCGCGCGTCGCGCTTTCGGCCGCCGCCTCCTCCATCTACGGCCTGCTGCGGCGGACGGCCGAGGCCGGATCGCGGGAGATCCTGACGGTGGCGGCGCAGGAGGAATTCGTCACGCCGAGCCGGGTCTTTCGGGCCGAGCCCTGCTGAACCATCCGGTCAGGGCGGGTGGAGGAGATCGCCGGGCGCGACCAGGCCGAGCAGCAGCCCCTCCGGCGTGCAGACCGGCAGATGGCGCAGGTCGCGGCTGCGCATGAGCTCGAGCGCGGTCCTGGGCTCGGTATCGGGATGCACGATGACGGGATCGCGCGTCATCACATCCTCCACCGCCAGGCCGCGAAGGCCCTGGGCGCGGAAGGCGACGACGCGGACGATGTCGTGCTCGCTGATCAGGCCGACGAGGCGGCCATGGCGGTCGCGCACGGGGATCGCGCCAAGGCTGCGGGTGGCGATCAGGCGAGCCGCTTCGGCGGCAGGGGATTCGGGTGTCACGGAGAGCATCGCGCGCGCGGCGGGCACAGCGGTGATGGTGATGCTCATGCGGGGACGCCTCCGGCCTTGCGACGTTGGTTGATGTCCCCGCAGGGTCGTTACCACTGATCGGCCGGGCGGCGCAACGGTTCTGTCATGCCTCTGCGCCGCGGCCGCGCCGACCGCTCAATGCATGTAGCTGCGCGTGACGTAGGCGGTGAGGCTTTCCACCGCATGCTCCTGCAGCGCGACGCGATGACGCACCAGGTCGCGCACGCTGACGAGGCCGAGCAGCTTGCCCTCGCCATCCACCACGGGCAGGTGCCGGAAGTAGCCTTCCTCCATGATCTGCAGCGCCGCCTCGACCGGCGTGTCGGGGCTCACCATGATGACGTCGCGCGTCATGAGCTGCTCGGCGACGAGGCCCACGATGCCGTCCGCCCTTGTGGCGAGCGCGCGCACAAGATCGCGTTCGGAGAGGATGCCGAGCACGCGCTGGGCCTTGTCGAGCACCATGACCGCACCGATGCGGCGGCTCGTGATCATCTTCGCCACTTCGACGACGGGGGTGTCGGGCGTGACGGAGATGACGTGGCTGCCCTTCTGGCGGAGGACGACGGCGATGGTCATGGCAGGGGGTCCCTGAGATCGGTCGCGGCGGGATGGGAAGGCGGCTGGCTCGAACCGCCCCGCCCCGCATGTTGCAACCGAATCCGCCCACGCCAGGGCGCGCGGGCGGTTAATTCGCCTTCATCAACGAAAGTGACAGCTTGGGCTGTCAGACACGTCTGACATTGATCGGCAGGGTCAGCCCCTTCTGCAGCGGGGTGAGGTTCCGCCGCCAGGCGGCATCCACGAAGTACTGGCCGAGCGGGATATAGGGCACGTCCTGCCAGACGGCGGCCTGGATGCGGCGCGCGATCGCCTTCTCCGCATCGAGGCTGGTCGCCGCGAGCCATTCCTCGCGCAGCGTCTCGAGCGTCGGGCTCGTCGGCCAGCCGAACCACGCCTGGCGGCCATTGCTGCGCAGCAGGGGATGCACGCCGGGATTGCCGAGATCCACGCCGCCGAACAGCACGATCAGCGCGTTCCACCCGCCCTGGCCCGGCGGCTCCTGCCGCGCGCGGCGTTGCAGCACGGTGCCCCAGTCGCTGGTGGCACTCTCCGCGTTCAGGCCGCTGCGCTTCAGCGCATCCACGAGCACGGTCGTCAGCGCGTTGTTGTTCACGACATCGGTCGGGTGCAGCACGGTGACGGGCTGGTTCGCATAGCCCGCCATGCGCAGCGCCTCGCGCGCGCGGTCGAAGCTGCGCGGGCTGGTGAGCACGGAGATGCCCTCGTCATTGGCCAGCGGCGAGGCGGTGGGGAAGGCGCCGATCGCGTCCGCCCACAGCGCGCGGTCGGTGCCCATGATCGAGGTCATGAAGTCGGCCTGGTTGATCGAATGCAGCAGCGCGCGGCGCACGCCCGGATTGTCGAAAGGCGGATGCAGCTGGTTGAAGCGGAGATGGGCGACGAGCCCGCCGAAATCCGTCCGATCCACCACCACGTCGCGATGCCGGCGCAGCACCGGCCGCAGGTCCGGCGCCACTTGTTCCCAGATATCGATCTCGCCGGCCTGGATCGCCGCGGCGGTGGTGCCGGAATCGGGCATCCAGCGGAACACCAGCCGCTCGAAATGCGCCATCTTCGCCCCGCCCAGCAGGCTCGGCGGGTTGGGGTTCGGCACATAGCCCTCGAAGCGGCGATAGACGGTTCGGTCGCCGACGAGCCGCTCCTCCGGCACCAGGCGATAGGGGCCGGAGCCGACGACTTCGGTGAACGGGCGCGTCGGGTCCACGCGGGCGAAGCGCTCCGGATAGACGAAGCAGGGGTAGGAGGAGGGCTTGCCCAGCGCCTCCAGCATCGGGCCGAAGCGCTGCTTGAGGCGGATCTCGAAGCGCCGGTCGTCCAGCGCGCGGATCGCCTCCGTCCGGTCGCGCAGCGTCTGGCCGAGCGTGTCGCGCGCCCACCACCGCTCGATGGAGGCGACCGCGTCCTGCGCGCGGATCGGCTCGTTGTCGTGGAAGCGCGTATTCGCGCGCAGCGTGAAGACCCAGCGCAGCCCGTCATCCTCGACCGTGTGGCCCTCGGCGAGCTGCGGGCGCATGGCCAGGTCGCTGTCGGGCCCGTAGAGCGTGTCCCAGCACATATGCGCGTGGTTGCGCACGCCGTAGCTCGTCGTGCTCATCGGATCGAGCGAGGTGACGTCGCCGTTCGGGACGTAGCTGATCTGGTGCGCCGCCGTCCCTTGGGCGAGCGCGGGGCGGGCGGGCCCGAGGGCGATGGGCGCGGCGAGGGTGGCGAGCAGGGTGCGTCGGCGCATGGGCGCGGTCTCCGGCATGGTGCGCGGAGCATGCGTCGCGGCGACCTGCGGCGCAATGACGCGAAGGAGAGGCAGCCGAGGGAAGGTCCGGCGCGTTGACGACCGCATCAACCCACCGCCGGAGAATCGCGCATGCCCCGCAGCAAGTCCCCGTCCCGTCCCGCACCGGGCGGGAACGGCACCACCCATCGTGGCGCGGGCGGCGAGACGCATCAGCAGGCCGTCGAGGGCGGCGACGTCCTGACCACCAACCTCGGCATCCCCGTCGCCGACAACCAGAACTCGCTGCGGGCGGGGCCGCGCGGCCCCTCGCTGCTCGAGGATTTCGTGCTGCGCGAGAAGATCCACCACTTCGACCATGAGCGGATCCCCGAGCGGATCGTCCACGCGCGCGGCTCCGCGGCGAAGGGCGTCTTCACCCTCACGCGCTCGCTGGCCAGATACACCCGCGCGCGGATCCTGACGGAGGTCGGGGCCGAGACCGAGGTCTTCGTCCGCTTCTCCACCGTCGCCGGCGGCGCGGGCTCGGTGGACACGCCGCGCGACGTGCGCGGCTTCGCGGTGAAGTTCTACACGAAGGAAGGCAACTGGGACCTCGTCGGGAACAACATCCCCGTCTTCTTCATCCAGGATGCGATGAAGTTCCCGGACCTCGTCCACGCCGTGAAGATGGAGGCCGACCGCGGCTATCCGCAGGCGGCCTCCGCGCATGACACCTTCTGGGATTTCGTGAGCCTGATGCCGGAGACCGCGCACATGATCATGTGGGCGATGTCGGACCGCACCCTGCCGCGATCCCTGCGGATGATGGAAGGCTTCGGCGTGCACAGCTTCCGACTGGTGAACGAGGCGGGCGAATCCTGCTTCGTGAAGTTCCACTGGAAGCCGCGGCTCGGCCTGCAATCCACGCTGTGGGACGAGGCGGTGAAGATCGCCGGCGCCGATCCCGACTATCATCGCCGCGACCTCTACGAGGCGATCCGCGCCGGGAACTTCCCCGAATGGGATCTCGGCGTGCAGATCATCACCGAGGCGATGGCCGAGGCGCTGCCCTTCGACATCCTGGATGCGACGAAGCTGGTGCCGGAGGAGATGGTGCCCGTCGAGATCATCGGGACGATGGTGCTGAACGCCAACCCGGACAATTTCTTCGCGGAGACCGAGCAGGCCGCCTTCCTGCCAAGCAACCTGCCGCCCGGGATCGACGTCTCGGAGGACCCGCTGCTGCAGGGGCGGCTCTTCTCCTACCTCGACACGCAGCTCAAGCGACTCGGCACGCCGAACTGGCACCAGCTTCCGGTGAACCGCGCGAAGGGCTGCCCGGTGCAGAATTTCCAGCGCGACGGGCAGATGCGCTTCGACATCCCGAAGGGCCGCGCGAACTACGAGCCGAACAGCCTGGCCGGCGTGGGCGAGCCGGCCGGCCCGCGCGAGACGCCGCGCGGCCTCGTCGCGGCGGCGGCGCGCGTCGAGGGCGGCAAGGTGCGGCTGCGGGCCGAGAGCTTCGCCGACCACTACAGCCAGGCGCGGCTGTTCTTCCGCTCGCAGACCCCGGTGGAGCAGGACCACATGGTCGCGGCGCTCGTCTTCGAGCTGTCCAAGGTCGGGATCGAGCATGTGCGGCTGCGCGTGCTGGCCGGGCTGCGGAACGTGGATGAGGGCCTCGCGCGGCGCGTCGCGGCGGGGCTCGGCCTGCCCGAGTTGCCGGATGCGATGCCGCCGGCGGCGCCGGTGCAGGAGATGGAGCCCTCGCCGGCGCTGCGGCTGACCGCGCGCGGGAAGCTCCCGCTGAAGGGCAGGGCGGTCGCGCTGCTGGTCACGGATGGCGCCAGCGCCAGGGACCTCGCCGGGCTGCGCGATGCCTGTTCCAAGGCCGGGGCGACGGTGAAGGTGATCGCGCAGAAGGTCGGCGGCGTGACGCTGGATGATGGCCGCGCGCTGGCGGCGCATGGCCAGCTCGCCGGCTCGCCCTCGGTGCTGTTCGACGCGGTGGCCGTGCTCGCCTCGGACACCGGCTGCGACGCGCTGATCGGCGACAGCGCCGCGGTGGATTTCGTCACCAACGCCTTCGTCCACCTCAAGGCGATCGGCTTCAGCGCCGCCGCGCGCCCGCTGCTGGACCGCTGCGCGGTGGAGCCGGACGAGCTGGTGGTGCCGGCGCGCAAGCCGGCGGAGTTCGCGAAGGCCGCGGCCCAGCGCCAGTGGGACCGCGAACCCCGGGTGCGCCCGGCGCTCTGAGGGGGGTGGCGCGCCGCACCGCCCGCGTTCATCATCCCGGGAGGGAGACTGTCCCTCTCGGGGAGATGCACGATGACATTGTTCCTCTCGCGTCGCGCCGCGCTGCTCGGCGCGACGCTCGTGCTGCCGGCCGTGCGGACCGCGCGCGCGCAGCAGACCTTCGAATGGGTGGCCGGCTCGGTCGGCGGCGGGTGGTACACGATGGCGGCGGGGCTTTCCTCGCTGATCGCCGAGGAGAATCCGGAGATCCGCATCCGCGTGGTGCCGGGCGGCGGGCTCGCCAATTCCACCCGCGTCAACAACAACCAGTCGCCGATCGGTTGGGGCATCGATGCCTTCACCGCCGCCGCCGCGCGCGGCGAGGATCCCTACAACGCGAAGCACGAGAACCTCCGCAGCCTCGGGACCGGCTACAGCCCGACCGAGCACAATTTCCTCCGCCGCGCCGATGGCGGGCCGGAGGGCATGCGGGAGATCCTCACCATGCGCGGCCTGCGGCTCGCCGCGCCGCAGCGCTCCAGCACGGATGAGATGACGCTGCAGCGCATCATGCGCTTCCTCGGCACCTCGCCCGACCGCATCCGCAGCGAGGGCGGGCGCTACCTGAACGGCAGCTATGCGGACATCTCGGCGGCCTTCACCGACGGCCAGGTGGACTATCTCTACGCCGCGCTGGCCAAGCCGGCGGCGATCCTGACGGAGATCGGCCAGGGGCGGCGCGCGGCGCGCCTCGTCGGCTTCCCGGACGACGTGCGCAAGCACCTGATCGACACCTACGCCTATGCCGAGGGCGTGCTGCCCGCGGGGACCTATCCCACGCTGCAGACCGGCGACCTGAGGGTCACCACGATGGACAGCGTGATCCTGGTGCATGCGTCGGTACCGGAGCCGGTCGCCTACGCCATCACGCGCACGCTGATCCGCAATCGGGGCCAGCGGCTGACCCAGATCCATGCCAGCATGGGTGCCTTCGATCCCGCAAAGGCATGGCGCTACGAGGGTGTGCCGCTGCACCCCGGCGCGGCGCGCGCCTTCCGCGAAGCCGGCGTGATGCCGGGGGCGTGAGGCGTGACGTGCTCCCTTCCCCGCAATGCGGGGGAGGGCTGGGGTGGGGGTGCGGTCGTCAAGCGCGCCCCTCTCCTCGAACCGCCGCCCTGACCCTCCCGCGTGAACGGGGGAGGGAGGCGCCATGCGTGACCTGACCGGCCCGCTCCGCGTCATCTGCTGGCTCTGGGCGGCGGGCGCCGCCGCGGTGCATCTCTGGTTCGGCGGCACGGGCTTCCCCGAGCCGATCCAGATGCGCGGCTTTCATCTGCTGATCTTCACGCCGCTGCTGTTCCTGCTCTACCCGGCGACCAGGCGTTCGCCGAAGCACCGCCCCTCGGTGCTCGACTGGCTGTGGGCCGTCGCCGCGGCCACGCCGCATGCCTGGGTGATGTGGAACTGGATGGCGGTCGCCGACCGCATGGAATACGTGGACCCGTTCACGCCGACGATGATGGCGCTCGGCATCGTCTGCATCGTGACCCTGCTGGAGGCGACGCGGCGCGCGGTGGAGCCGGGGCTTGCCTGGATGGTCGCGGGCAGCCTCGCCTACATGCAATGGGGCTACCTGATCCCGGGCGTGCTGAACGCGCGGCCCTTCTCGCCGGCCGAGATCATCGAGGCCGCCTGGCTCGTCCCGACCGCGGGCGGCGTCTACGGCCCGCTGACGGGCATCGTCGCCACCACCATCGCGGTCTTCATCCTATTCGGCGCCTTCATGCAGGGCAGCGGCACGGGGCGGCTGTTCTCCAACCTCGGCGCCGCCGTCGCCGGGCGCTATTCCGGCGGGCCTGCCAAGGTCGCCGTCGTGACCTCGGGCCTGTTCGGCACGATGAGCGGTTCCTCCGTCTCCAACGTCATCACCACGGGCGCGATGACCATCCCGCTGATGGTCCGCATCGGCTACCGCCCAGCCGTCGCCGGCGGCATCGAGAGCGCATCCAGCGTCGGCGGCGCGCTGATGCCGCCCGTGATGGGCGCGGCCGCCTTCGTGATGGCGGAGATCACCAACATCCCCTACGGCGACATCATCGTCGCCGCCGCGCTCGGCGCGGTGATGTACTACTTCGCGATCCTTGCCGCCGTGCATTTCGAGGCGCGAAAGCTCGGCATCGAGCCGATGCCCTGGGCCGACATCCCGAGCTGGCGCGAGGTGCTGCGGGACGCGCATCTCGTGCTGCCGGTCGCGGTCCTCGTCTGGCTGATGATGGAGCGCTGGAGCGGCAACTACGCCGCCTTCTGCGCCACGGTCGCGATGGTCGCCGTCTCGATGCTGCGGGCGCGCACGCGCATGACGCCGCGCATGATCGTCGAGAGCCTGGCCCAGGCAGGCTTCACCATGGCGCCGCTCGCCGTCGCGATCGCCGGCGCGGGCATCGTGGTCTCGGCGCTCACCGCGACGGGCATGGTCGTGGCCTTCGGCGGCATCATCAAATCCGCCGCCGGCGGGAGCCTGCCGATCCTGCTGATCCTGCTGGCGCTGACCGTGCTGGTGCTCGGCCTCGGCATCCCGACGACGCCGAGCTACATCATCGCCGCCGCGATCGGCGTGCCGCTGGTGCTCGAATTCGGCCGCCCGCTCGGCGTGGACCTGCTCCAGGCGCACATGTTCACCTTCTACTTCGCGGTGATCGCGGATGCGACGCCGCCCGTCGCCGCCGCCGCCTTCGCCGCGGCCGCGATCGCCAAGGCCGGCCCCACCATCACCAGCGTGCATGCGACGCGCTTCGGCATCGCCGGCTTCACCGTGGGCTTCGCCTTCATCTACGATCCCGGCATCATGCTGCGCGGCTCGCTGTCCGACATCCTGCTGGCGGTGTCGAACCAGCTGGCGGCGCTGACGCTGATCACCGCCGCCTATGCCGGCTTCCTCTTGGCGCCGGTCGCCGCGCCCCTGCGTCTCGCCATGGCGCTGGCCGGCCTGTTCACTGCCTTCGGCTACGTCGCCGAGGACACCACGCGGCTGGCGGTCGGCATCGCCATGCTTGCCGCCGTCGCGGCCGGACAATGGGCGCGGCGGCGCGCCCGACAGGGAGGAACCGCATGATATCGAGGATCTTGATTGCGCTCGGCACCGTCTGCGCGCTCGCTGTCCCCGCGCTGGCGCAGACCGTCGCCGCACCCGGCCCGACGCTCGCCGCCACGCGCGCCAAGGGCGCGGTGGATTGCGGCGCGCATCCGGGTGCCGCCGGCTTCAGCGTGGCCGACAGCCGCGGCGAGCACCAGGGGCTCGATGCCGATACCTGCCGCGCCGTCGCCGCCGCGATCTTCGGCGATGGGAGCCGCGTGCGGTTCTCCGTCGTGACCTCGGCGGCGCGGCTGCCGGCGCTGCAATCCGGCCAGATCGACCTGCTGCCGCGCACCACGACCTGGACCCATTCGCGCGACACGGCGAACGGGCTGAACTTCACCGCCGTCACCTTCTATGACGGCCAGGGCTTCATGGTCCGCCGCAACTCCGGGGTGACGCGCGCCGCCCAGCTCGATGGCGCCTCGGTCTGCGTCACCTCCGGCACCACCAACGAGCTGAACCTGGCGGATTGGGCGCGCAGCAACCGCATCACCATCCGTCCCGTGGTGTTCGAGCAGAATGACGAGACGCGCGCCGCCTACAGCGCCGGGCGCTGCGACGCCTTCAGCACCGATGCGAGCCAGCTTGCCGGGACCCGCACCACCTTCCCCCGGCCGGACGACCACATCATCCTGCCCGACATCATCTCGAAGGAGCCGCTGGCGCCGGCGGTGCGGCATGGCGACGACCAGTGGTTCGACATCGTGCGCTGGACCGTCTTCGCGCTGATCGAGGCGGAGGAACTCGGCATCACCCAGGCGAATGTGGACCAGATGCTGGCGAGCCCCAGGCCGGAGATCCGCCGCCTGCTGGGCGTGACGGGCGATCACGGGCCGTTCATGGGGCTCGACCGGCGCTGGGCCTACAACGCGATCAAGGCGGTCGGGAACTATGGCGAGATCTTCGAGCGGCATCTCGGCAGCGGCTCGCCCATCGGCCTGCCGCGCGGGCTGAACGACCTCTGGACGCGTGGCGGCCTGATGTATGCGATGCCCGTCCGGTAAGGTCTTGATGCGGGGGGGCGGCGGGCCGATCTTCGGCCCGCCATGTCCCGCCATTCTCCCCGTCCCCTGCTCGCCTCGCTCCCCCTGCCGGCCCGGCGCGCCGGGGGGATGGCGCTGCTGGCGCTGACCCTCTGGCTCGCCGCCTTCCTGGCGATGCTGCGCTAGATGGAGCGCCCGCCGCCCTGGACCGTGCCGGCGCCGCTGGAGGCCGCCCGCGCGCAGCTGGAACAGGGCTTCGCCCGCTTCCGCCACGGCACGCGCGGCCTGCTGCTGCCGCTGCTGCTCTGGCCGCTCTTCTTCGACGCGATCTGGGAGATCGCGACGGGCGATGTCCGCGCGCTGACCGGCGGCCTGCTCGGCGTGGGCTTCACCCTGTTCGGCGTGCATCTGCTGCGCCGTGGCCGCCGCGGCGATACGCGGCGGGCGGCGGTGATGGTCGCGGTCGCGACCGGCATGATCGCCGGCCTCGGCGCCACGCTCCCCATGCCGATGCCGGTGCTGCTCGCCGCCGGCGCCTGGCTGGGCACCCGCCTGCTCTATGACGGCGCCGTGGCGGAGGTCGCGCCGCCGGCACCCCCGCCGCCGCCGGGGCCGCTCGACGAGGCCCGCGCGCGGCTTGCCCGCATTGCGGCGGAGCCCCGGCTGGCCGGCGTCGCCGCGGCGATCGGCGGCGTGCTGGACGATCTCGCGACGAGGCCCGAGCGGCTGACGGAAGCGCGCCGCTTCCTCACGGTGAACCTCGACGGCCTCGACCGCATCCGGGAACGCCTGGAGGCTGGCGCCGCGCCGCCGCCGGGCCTGCCGCGGCTGCTCGATGATCTCACGGCCGCCGCGGGCGAGCTGCGGACAAGGTTGCGCGAGGAGGAGAGCGCGGCGCTCGACATCCAGGTCAAGGTGTTGTCCGAGCGGCTGCGCCAGGAGGGCTATGCATGAGCGACGAAGTCCGCATCACCTTCGGCGACGCGACGCCCACCCCGGCCTCGCCCGCCCTGCCCATCGCCCGCGCGGCGGAGGAGCGCGCGCTGACGCCCGAGCACGCCGCGGCGGTCGAGAGCCTGGCGCAGCAGATCGATCTGGCCGATCCCGGCACCATCCTCCGCTTCGGGCAGGAGGCGCAGAACCGCGCGCAGGCGGCAGCCGACGCCATGCTGGAGGGCGCCCGCAACCAGGAGACCGGGGAGGCCGGGCGCACCCTCTCCTCGCTGCTCACCACGCTGCGCGGCTTCGACGTGACGAAGCTCGACGAACGGCCCGGCTTCTTTGCGCGCATGTTCACCAAGACCGGCGCCGAGCTCACCGGGATCATCCAGCGCTACGAGACGGTGAAGGGCCAGATCGAGACCATCGGCGACCGGCTCGACACCCACCGCACCAAGCTGATGGAGGATGTCGAGCAGCTCGAACGGCTCTACGGCGCGACGCTCGAATGGTTCCACGCGCTCGGCGAGCACATCGCCGCCGGCGAGCAGGTGCTCGCCCGCACCGATGCCGAGATCATCCCCGCGATGGAACGCGCGGTGGCGGAGGCGAAGGACGACCTCGCGCCGCAGCGCCTGCGCGACCTGCGCGGCGCGCGGGACGAGCTGGACCGGCGCGTGCATGACCTGCGGCTGACGCGCCAGGTGGCGATGCAGGCGCTGCCCTCGATCCGGCTGATCCAGGAGAACGACAAGGCGCTGTCGTCCAAGATCCATTCGGTCCTGGCCAACACCGTGCCGCTGTGGCGCCAGCAGCTCGCCCAGGCGCTCGCGATCCATCGCATGCGCGAGGCGGGTGCCACGGTGAAGGCGGCGACGGACCTGACGAACCGCCTGCTCACGGCGAATGCCGAGACGCTGCGGCGCGGCAACCAGGAAGCGCGGACCGAGCTCGAGCGCGGCGTCTTCGACATCGAGGCGGTGAAGCAGGCGAATGCTGCGCTGGTCGCGACGATCGAGGACAGCCTCAAGATCGCCGACGAGGCGCGCGGCCAGCGGGCCCGCGCGGCGGAGGAGCTGGAGAAGCTGGAAGGCGATATCCGCCGCGTGCTGATGCAGGCGCGCAGCGGCAAGCCGGCCGGAAAGACGGGCTGACCTCTTCCCCGGACGGGAACAGGCCGGGCGCCGCCCTTCCGGCGCGGTCGGCGCGCCCCGGCGCGCGAGGGTGCGCGCGCCGGGACACGCCAGGATCAGCCGCGCGGCGTCGCGGGGACGAAGATCACGCTGCTGTTCTCGCCGCTACCGACGCTGAACGCCACGGCTCCGTCCGGCTCGTCCTGCACGAAGCGCGGGTCGAGATGGCGGATCTCGGAGTTGTTGCCGTCCTGGCGCCCCACCACGGCGCCGCCGCCGACCAGCGTGCCGCGCGGGGTACCGGGGCCGAAGCTGTACTCCGTGTTCTCGCCCTGGGTGATGCTGATGGGATAGGCCGGGCCGGCCTGCGCCTGCGCCAGCGCGGGGGCGCCCAGCACCAGGGAGGCGGCGAACAGGCCGGGAAGAATGCTACGCATCGTCTTGTCCTCTTTGACGGGGAGGGCGGAGCGGGATAGCCCGTCCATTCCCCGATGCGCCCGAGATGGGGGGTGGGGCGGCGCCACGCCCATCGCGATCACGAATGGCGAATATCGGTCGCGCTGATTCACGAAGCGCGGCGTTCGCCCCATCTCCCGCTGACATCCCGGAGGCCGATCCCCATGAGCACCACCGATCCCACCGACCCGATGCCCGCCTCTCCTGCGCCCGCTGGCCTGGAAGCCGTGCTGCTGCCGCGCAGCCACGACATCGGCGGCTTCGAGGTGCGGCGCGCGCTGCCGGCGACGCAGCGCCAGATGATCGGGCCCTTCATCTTCTTCGATCAGATGGGGCCTGGCGAATTCCTCACCGGACGCGGCGTGGATGTGCGGCCGCATCCGCATATCGGCCTCTCGACCGTGACCTACCTTTTCGAGGGCGAGATCCTGCATCGCGACAGCCTCGGCACGGAACAGCCCATCGCGCCGGGCGACGTGAACTGGATGACGGCGGGGCGCGGCATCGCGCATTCCGAGCGAACCGCCGCCGCGCGCCGTGCCGCGCCGCATCGGCTGGCGGGCATCCAGTCCTGGGTGGCGCTGCCGAAGCACCTGGAGGAATCGCCGCCGGATTTCGCGCACCATCCGGGCGCCACGCTGCCACTGATCGAGGCGGGTGGCGCGAGGCTGCGGCTGATCGCCGGCCATGGCTGGGGCGCGACGGCGCCGGTCGCGGTGGCGTCCGAGCTGTTCTACGCGGACGCCGTGCTCGCGCCGGGTGCCGCGATCCCGCTGCCGGACCATGAGGAGCGCGGGATCTGGGTGATGCAGGGCCAGGTCGAGGTGGGCGGCGTCGGCTTCGAGGCGGGGCGGATGCTGGTGTTCCGGGCGGGCGACGCGGTCTCGGTCAAGGCGGGCGCGGAGGGCGCGCGGCTGCTGCTGCTGGGCGGCGCGGCGATGGACGGGCCGCGCTTCATCTTCTGGAACTTCGTCTCCTCCTCGCGCGAGCGGGCTGGGCGCGGGACCGGATGGGCCTGGTGGTGCCGGGCGATGAGAGCGAGTGGATCCCGCTGCCGGAGAAGCGGGCGGTGCGGGCAGGGACCGCGGAGTCGTGAGCGCAGTCAAGAAAATTATACTACCTATGGTTGTGGTCGCGCATATGTGATTGTTGGCCCCCGCAGCCGGCGTTAGTCTCGAAAAAACGACCTGCGGGGGGTCAACGGCTTCGTGCAAGCCCAGGCAGCATTGGCGCGCCAGGCGGATGGCGACGGGCCGGCGGCCGAGCCGCCGCCCCGCGCCGCGACCACGGTCGAGGATCTGCGCAATGGCTGGCGCCTGATCGCCAATGCGTGGATCGGCGAGGCGCCGATCCAGGTGGTGCTGATCCAGCCAGGCATCGGCGTCGCGCTGATGCAGATCCATCCGCACTGGACCCCCGACGCGCTCGACCGGCTGCGCCGGCGGATGGCGGAAGCCGGGTTCGCCGAAGCGCATCCCGGCACGCTGCCGATGATCCATCGCCGCCTGCGGCCGCAGGACGTGCCGAATCTCGATTTCATCCTGGCCGACGCCTTCGTCTGGCAGGATCCGATCACCCTGGCGCCCGACAGCGGCTGGGAGGATGCGCTCACCGAGCTGCTGGCGCCGGGCATCCTCCAGAAGCCCGCCGCCGCGCCGCCGGTCGAGCCGCGACCCGTCGAGCCCGCCGGGGCGGCGCCGGCGCCGCGGCGGTCACCCTGGCGGGGGCGTGTGCTGGCCGGCTCGGCGGCGCTCGCCGCCGGCCTTGTCCTGCTCGCCCTCGCGAATCGCGACCGCTGGGCGCCGCCGCGCGAGGGGCCGCCGGGCCAGGCCTTCGCGGCGCGCGGGCCTGCCTTGGCGCTTCCGGAGACCCCGCCCGCCGCTCCCATGGCCGAGGCGCTCGCCCCGGCCGTGACCCCCGACCGGGCCGAGGCCGCGCCGCCGGCCGCCGAGGCCATGCCGGATCCGGTGCTGCCCGGGCCGGCGGCCGAGGCGCTCGCCCCGGGCGAGGCCGTCCCGCCGGCCGCCGAGGCCATGCCGGACCCGGCGCCGCTCGCACCGCTGGCCGAGGCGCTCGGCGCGGGCGCGCCCGTGCCGCCGCCGGCCGAGGCCATGCCCGACCCGGCGCTGCCCGCGCCAGGAGCCGAGGCGCTCGCCTTGGGCGAGACCGTGCCGCCACCCGCCGAAGCGCCTCCCGCGCCGGCGCCCTTGCCGATCCTGCTGGCGGCGCTCGGCCCCTGGCCCGCCGCCCCGATGCCCGCGCCGATTGACGAACCGATGGACGCGCCACTGGTCGAGCCGCTGGCGATCGGCCCTGTGGAGCCACCGACGCCGCCGCCCCCCGTCGCGGCCGCTGCGCTTCCGGCCCCCGCTCTCCAGACCCCCGCTCTGCTGGCCCCCGGACCCCAGGCCCCCGCTCTCCACGCCCCCGCTCTCACCCTAGTGGCGCCGCTGCGCGCGCCGCCAGTGCGCCTTTCCCCGCCGCCGATCCGGCTCGCCGATGCATCGGTACCCGGCAGCCTCGCCCTTGCCGCGCCCGCGCTCCGCCCGCCCTCGCAGGTGCCCGGCCTGCCAGGCGCGCCGCGCGCCCCGAGCGTGCCGCATGCCGCCGCACCGCCTTCCGTGCCCGAAGGGCCCTGGCCGCCGGCGCCCGCCCCGCCGGTCGGCGCCGCGGCCACGCTGCCCGAGGCGCCGGCCGCGCCGCAGCGGCTTGCGGCGGCGCCGGCCACGCATCCCGTCCCGCCCCCGGGCAGCCAGCCACCCGTGCCGCCCGCGGAGGCGATGGCCCAGGCGCCCGCCGCGCCAGCCCCAGGCGCCGCCCCGCCCGCGCCAGCGGCGCCGCTCTCGCCGGCGCTCGAAGCGATGCAGCGGCGCGGCGAGCAGATGCTCGCCAATGGCGACATCTCCGCCGCCCGCCGCCTTCTCGAACCCGCCGCGCGCGCCGGCAGCGCGACGGCCGCGCAGGCGCTGGCCGAGACCTATGACCCGGCGACGCTCGCCCAGCGCGGCGTGATCGGCCTGCCGCCGGATCGCGCGCAGGCGCTGTTCTGGTATCGTCGCGCCGCCGCGCTCGGCGCGGCCGTCGCCCCCCGCATCGCCAGCCTCGAGGCCGAACCATGACGCAGCCTTCGCGCCCCGGCCGCCGCGCCCTCCTGATGGCCGGGCTCGCGGGCCTCGCCAGCCCCGCTCTGGCGCAGACCACCTTCCAGCAGCAGCTCTCGCGCCGAACCGCCGAGGCCAATGCCGGCACCGTCGGCATCATCGCGGGCGGCGTGGACGGCACCTATATCCGCATCGCCGCCGATCTCGCCGCCGTGCTCGACAACGGCAACGAGCTGCGCGTGATCGCGATGATCGGCAAGGGCTCGATCCAGAACATCCTGGACATCATCCTGCTGCGCGGCGTGGATATCGGCATCGTGCAATCCGACGCGCTGGCCTTCGCCCGCCGCAACCGCATCGTCCCCGGCGTGGACACGCAGATCCAGTACATCACCAAGCTCTACGACGAGGAGATCCACCTTCTCGTCCGGCCGGGCATCAACAGCCTCGCCGATCTTGCGGGCCAGGTGGTGAACGTGGACGTCGCCGGCAGCGGCACGGCGATGACCTCCTCGCTCGTCTTCGAGACGCTCGGGCTGAATGTCCGCTTCGCCAACGACGTGCAGGACCTCGCGCTGCGCAAGCTGCGGGATGGCGAGATCGCGGGGATGGTCTTCGTCGCCGGCAAGCCGGCGCGGCTCTTCGCGGGCATCCCGCCGGACAGCGGGCTGCGCTTCCTGCCGATCGCGCCGACGCCGGCGCTGATGGAGACCTACCTGCCCGGCACGCTGGCCGCGAGCGACTATCCCACGCTGATCCCCGCCGGCCAGAGCGTGGAGACCATCGCGGTCGGCGCCGTCATGGCGGTCTATGCCTGGCAGCCCGGCGCCGAGCGCCACCGCAAGGTCGCCCGCTTCGTCGAGGCGCTGCGCGCGCAATTCGCGGACTTCCTCCGCCCGCCGCGGCATCCGAAATGGCGCGAGGTGAACCTCGCCGCGCAGGTGCCGGGCTGGACGCGCTTCGACCACACGGCGCGGCCGCGCGGGGTCAGGCGGGAGAGCGATTGAGCGTCCCGAGCCAGTCGCGCGCATAGGCCACCGTCTCCGCATGCGCGGCACGGTGGCGCGGCTCGATCTCCAGATCGGCCATGACCGCCGGCGGGAAGGCGCAGCGCGCGGCGATGGCCGCCCAGGGCACGCTGCCCCAGCCCATCGGCAGATGCAGGTCGCCGATGCCGAAGGCGAGCGCCTCGGTCGGCGTGCAGGTCCAGAAATCCTCGCGCTGGCCGAAGCTATCATGCAGGTGGAGATGCCGCGCGAAGGGCGCGAGGGCGGCGGCCTCGGCCAGGAAATCCGCGCCGAGCGCCGTGCAGTGCAGCAGCGCGTGGCTCAGGTCGAAGGTCGCGGCGAGGTTCGGATGCGTGAGCAGCGCCAATTCGCGGGCCAGCCGTGAGGGCAGCGCGGTGTGGCCGCGCCCGGCATGCTCGAAGATGTTCTCGACGCAGAGCGTCACGCCATGTGCGCGCGCGAAGTCGGCCATCGTCGCGAGTTCCGTGCGCTGGTGGTCATAGGCGGCCTCGATCGCCGCCTTCCCGGCATGCGGCGTGAAGCCGCTATGGATCACCACATGCGCGCAGCCGAGCGCGGCCGCGACCTCGATATTCGCCTTGAGCACGTCGCGATGCAGGCCGATGCGCGGCGGCGTCTCCATCAGGTTGATGCCGAGCGTCGCGTGCAGCGAATAGGCGAGGCGCCGGCCGGCGCAGAGCGCGCGCACCGCCGCGACGCGATCGGCGCGCACGCGCCCGCCGATGATGAGCGGCAGCTCCGCCATCGGCAGTTCCGCGAAGTCGAGCCCGAGGGCCTCGGCCTCGTCGAGCCAGGCGGCCAGATCGCCGAGCGCGGGATCGCGCAGCTCGAGCGTCAGCCCGAGGCGATGCGGCGCCGTCATGTCTCGCGCTCCGCCGCCTTGGTCTCGACCCATGCGGCTTCCATCGCCGCAAGCCCGGCATCCTGCGGCGCCAGCCCGCGCGCGGCGAGGCGCTGCTCCACGCCGGCGAAGCGGCGCTCGAACTTCGCATTCGCGGCCGCAAGGCACGCTTCCGGGTCGAGATCGAGCTTGCGGGCGAGGTTGGCGAGGACGAAGAGCAGGTCGCCCACCTCATCGGCCTGGCGCGCCTTGTCGGCCGCCGGCAGTTCGGCGCGGAGCTCGGCCGCTTCCTCCTCCAGCTTGTCGAGCACCGCGGCGGCATCCGGCCAGTCGAAGCCGACGCGCGCGGCGCGGCGTGTCAGCTTCAGCGCGCGGGTCAGCGCGGGCAGCGTGCGCGGCACGCCGGCGAGCGTGCCGGTCTCGGCGCGCGCGGCGCGCTCGGCCGCCTTCTGGGTCTCCCAGGCGGCGGTCTGGGCTTCCGCGCTGCGCTGCTCCGCCTCGCCGAAGACATGCGGGTGGCGGCGGACCATCTTGGCGCTGATCGTCTCCGCGACCTCGGCGAAGCCGAATTCTCCGCGCTCGGCGGCCATCTGCGCGTGATAGACGACCTGGAACAGCAGATCGCCGAGCTCGTCCTGCAGCATCGGGAAATCCGGGCCGCGGGCAATGGCGTCGGCGACCTCGAAGGCCTCCTCGATCGTGTAGGGCGCGATGGTGGAAAAATCCTGCTCGCGGTCCCAGGGGCAGCCATCGGGCGCGCGGAGGCGGGCCATGATGCCAAGCAGGCGGAGCAGCGCGGCGCCAGGGTCGGGCGTGTCGGGCTTGTCGGGCATGAGGGGCCTATCGGAGCAGGTCGGGCCGGATCGCCGGCGGCACGCGCGTGCCGAGGCGTGGCCGGGTCGGCGCGTGGCCGGCAGGGACCATAGAGGGCAGGCTGGCCGGCTGCGCAACGGGGCGCCGGACGGGGGACGTTCCGCGCTCCGGCGAAGCCCGCGAAACCCGGCACGCGTTGCCGGCCGCGACGAAGGGGGCGCAGATTGCGCTACCGGCGGTTGTGGCGTGCAGGCACGTCCTGCACCGACCGCACGGTGGGCGGAGGCGAGGATGACCAAGCAGGAGTATGCGGCGATGCTGCGCGCGCTGCGCAACGGGATCGCGGGTCAGATGGCCGGACAGCGGAAGCAGCTGCCGCAGGGCGACAACAACGTGGATTTCCACACCCTGACCTTCCCGGCCAATGACGAGCGGCAGGGCCTGCAGATCGGCTACCGTCGGCGGGATTGCTACATCCTCGGCTACCGGACCACCGGCGGTACCGTCTACGCCACCTCCGGCAACACCGCGATCGCGCAGGGCTCGATCGATCTCGGCTTCAAGGACGACTATCCGAACATCGGCTGGAAGGACAAGGACAAGACCAACATCGTCAAGACGATCGAGGACCTGGACGGCGCGCTGTGGCGCGCGTCCGACGGGAAGATCGGCGCGATGGACTACGGCACGATCGCCATCACGCTGGCGGAGGCGCTGCGCTTCCAGGATGTGATGATGGCGGTGGTGAACGGCACGGAGATTTCGGGCCGCATGGTGAAATGGGACGCGCAGGTGCAGGCGGGCAACGCGGTGCTGCTCTCGGGGTGAGGGCGGCGGCCGCCGCGGGGGAGGGCGCTGGGCCGGCGTCTGCGAAGCGCCGCGCGGCCCTGAAAGCGCCAGCATGACGGAGATGCGCCGTGATTCACGTCTTCGCCGCTTTGCTTGTCCCTGCTCTCGCGGGCGGCACGCTGCCGACCACGGCCGGCCAGCGTGACGAGCTTGCAGGCTTCGACCTGATCCATCGCACGAAGGCCGCCAATTACGATGGGATCGTCGGTCGCTACCTCGGCACCAACGGCCAGGGCGAGGCCGAGCATGAGGTCGTGATCCGACCGACGCTCGGCTACTACAAGAACCTCACCATCGTGGATTTCGAAAGGCTGATCGAGGGCGATCCGCTTCAGTACGTCTACTTCTCCCGCGAGGATGCGGGAGCGATGTCGGTGTTCATGAACATCTCTCCGTTCAGCCGGCACGGCACCGACGTGAGAGCCGAGACCCTCACGCTGAAGGTGCGCGGCGCTGATGCGATCGCGGCGGCGCAAGGACGGGTCTTCTATCGCCGCGTTGACAAGACAGTCGCGATCTACGGCGAGTATCGCGGCGTCGCGCGGGTGATCCCGTCGCGGCACCGCACCGCCTGAGGTCAGGCCCGCCTGCGCCTGCGCACCGGTTCCGGCTGCGCAACCGCGCCGTCGCGGGCCAGGATCGGCGCGAGGAAGCGGCCGGTGTGGCTTTCCTTGACCGCGGCGACCTCTTCCGGCGTGCCGGCGGCGACGATGCGGCCGCCGCCCTCGCCACCCTCCGGCCCGAGATCGAGGATCCAGTCGGCGGTCTTGATGACCTCCAGGTTGTGCTCGATCACCACCACCGTGTTGCCCTGTTTTACCAATGCGTGCAGCACCTCCAGCAGTTTCCGGACGTCCTCGAAATGCAGGCCGGTCGTCGGCTCGTCGAGGATGTAGAGGGTGCGGCCCGTGGCGCGCCGGGACAATTCCTTCGAGAGCTTGATGCGCTGCGCCTCGCCGCCCGACAGCGTCGTCGCCTGCTGGCCGAGATGGATATAGCCGAGGCCGACATCGCGCAGCACGACGAGCTTTTCCCGGATGGCGGGGACGGCGGAGAAGAACTCCACGCCCTCGTCCACGGTCATGTCGAGCACGTCGGCGATGGACTTGCCCCTGAACTTCACTTCCAGCGTCTCGCGGTTGTAGCGCTTGCCCTTGCAGGTGTCGCACGTCACGTAGACGTCGGGCAGGAAGTGCATCTCGATCTTCAGCACGCCATCGCCCTGGCAGGCCTCGCAGCGGCCGCCCTTGACGTTGAAGCTGAAGCGGCCGGGCGCGTAGCCGCGCGCGCGTGAATCGGGCAGCTCCGCGAACCAGTCGCGGATCGGGCCGAACAGGCCCGTATAGGTCGCGGGGTTGGAGCGCGGCGTGCGGCCGATCGGCGACTGGTCGATGTCGATGATCTTGTCGAGGTGTTCGAGGCCCTCGATCCGCTCATGCGGCGCCGGCACCTCGCCGCTGCCCATCAGGCGGCGCGACGCGGCCTTGTAGAGCGTCTCGATCACCAGCGTGGATTTGCCGCCGCCGGAGACGCCGGTGACGCAGGTGAAGGTGCCGAGCGGCACCTCGGCGCTGACATCCTTGAGGTTGTTGCCCTTTGCGCCGATCACCTTCAGCACGCGCTTCGGGTCCAGCGTGCGGCGTGTCTCCGGCATCGGGATGCGGCGCGCGCCCGAGAGATACTGGCCGGTGATGCTGGCGGGGTTGCGTTCCACCTCCGCCGGCGTGCCTTGCGCCACGATGCGGCCGCCGCCCTTTCCGGCGAGCGGGCCGATATCGATCAGGTGGTCGGCGCTGCGGATCGCGTCCTCGTCATGCTCGACGACGAGCACGGTGTTGCCGATGTCGCGCAGCCGCCGCAGCGTCGCCAGCAGGCGCTCGTTGTCGCGCTGGTGCAGGCCGATGCTGGGCTCGTCCAGCACGTAGAGCACGCCGGTCAGCCCGCTGCCGATCTGCGACGCCAGGCGGATGCGTTGTGATTCGCCGCCCGAGAGTGTCGCGGAGGCACGGCCGAGCGAGAGGTAGTCCAGCCCCACATCGTTGAGGAATTGTAGCCGCTCCTCGATCTCGCGGAGGATGCGCCGCGCGATCTCGGCGCGCTGCGGCGTGAGCGTCGGCATCACGCCGGCGAACCAGTCCCGCGCGCGGCGGATCGAGAGCGCGTTGACCTCGCCGATATGGTTGCCGGCGACCTTCACGCTGAGCGATTCCGGCTTCAGGCGATGGCCGTTGCAGGCAGGGCAGGGGCGATCGGCCTGATAGCGGGAAAGCTCCTCCCGCGTCCAGGGATTGTCGGTCTCGCGGAACCGGCGTTCGAGGTTCGGGATCACGCCCTCGAACGGTTTTCGCACGTCATAGCCGCGCAGCCCGTCCTTGTAGCGGAGGACGACAACTTCCGTGCCGGTGCCGTTCAGCACCACCTGCCGGAACGCCTTGGGCAGATCCTGCCAGGGCGTGGTCATCGCGACCTTGAAGTGCCGCGCCAGGCTTTCGAGCGTCTGGTCGTAATAGGGCGAGGAAGCGCCGGCCCAGGGCTGCACCGCGCCATCCTTCAGGCTGCGCGTGTCGTCCGGCACCACCAGCATCGGATCGAAGAAGCTCTGGGTGCCGAGCCCGTCGCAGGTGGGGCAGGCGCCTTGCGGGCTGTTGAAGCTGAACAGCCGCGGCTCGATCTCCTCGATCGTGAAGCCGCTGACGGGGCAGGCGAACTTCTGGGAGAACACCGTCCGCGTGTTGTCGTCGGCATTGTCCGCATAGGCGATGCCCTCGGCGAGGCCCAGCGCGGTCTCAAGGCTGTCGGCGAGCCGCGCCTGCGTGCCATCCCGCACGACGATGCGGTCCACGACGATCTCGATGTCGTGCTTGAACTTCTTGTCGAGCTTCGGCGGATCGCTGAGCTGGTGGACGGTGCCGTTGACCTTCACCCGCTCGAAGCCGCGGCGTTGCCACTCGGCGAACTCCTTCCGGTACTCGCCCTTCTTGCCGCGCACGACGGGGGCGAGCAGCAGCAGGCGCGTGCCCTCCGGCATCGCCATGATGCGGTCCACCATCTGGCTCACGGTCTGCGCCTCGATCGGCAGGCCGGTGGCGGGGCTGTAGGGCACGCCCACGCGCGCCCAGAGCAGGCGCATGTAGTCGTGGATCTCCGTCACCGTGCCGACGGTGGAGCGCGGGTTGTGGCTGGTGGTCTTCTGCTCGATGGAGATCGCGGGCGAGAGACCCTCGATCGAATCCACGTCGGGCTTCTGCATGAGCTGCAGGAACTGCCGCGCATAGGCGCTGAGCGATTCCACGTAGCGCCGCTGGCCTTCCGCATAGATCGTGTCGAAGGCCAACGACGACTTGCCCGACCCCGACAGCCCCGTGAGCACGGTCAGCGTGTCGCGCGGGATGTCGAGATCGAGGTCCTTGAGATTGTGCTCGCGCGCGCCGCGGATGCGGATCAGGCCGCTCATGGGATGCATGCCTCGGGGTGACGGCCGGCCCCCGCGAGGAGACTCGACGTTCGCATTGTGTTCTGGGGGTTCTACGGCCATATAGATGGGCTGGAAAGAGGGTTTGCCAGAGGGGGCGCTGCCCCGCATGGCTGGCCTGCAACGGAGGGGCGGGTTAGGTTCCGCGCCGAAAACGCAAGGAGTCCGGGCATGGCCGGGGTGAACAAGGTGATCGTGCTGGGCCGGCTCGGCCGCGATCCCGAGGTGCGGAATTTCCAGAATGGCGGCCGCGTGGTGAACCTGCGGCTGGCGACGTCCGAGCGCTACAAGGACCGCGAGGGCAACCCGCAGGAGCGGACGGAGTGGCATTCCGTCGCGATCTTCAACGAGAAGCTGGGCGAGGTGGCGGAGAAATACCTCCGGAAGGGCTCCGAGGTGTACATCGAGGGTCAGCTCGAGACCCGGAAGTGGCAGGACCAGTCGGGGCAGGACCGCTACACGACCGAGATCGTGCTGCGCCAGTTCCGCGGCGAGCTGCAGCTGGTGGGTGGCCGCGCCGGCGGAGGCGGCGGTGGCGAGATGGGGGAGCCACCAGAGACTGGAACCGGCTATGGCGGCGGGCGGTCCTCGGCTTCGAGTGAGCGCAGCGGCGGCGGCTGGGATCGCGGGGGTGGCGGCGGCGGCGCGCGGTCCGGCGGCGGCGGCGCGAGCCGGGCGCCGGCGAAGAGCGATCTGGATGATGACATCCCGTTCTAGGCGGGCGGCGGTAAAGGCCCGATGATGGCTCTCCCGGCGCGGCTGAAGGCCGTGCGCGACGTGGCGCGGCACCCTCTGAACCGCGACGCGCCGGCGGCGGCCGTGCTGCGCTATCTCGGGTGGAACATCGGCCGCCGGCTGTTCTCGGCGGATTATGTCCTGCCGCTGGCCGGCGAGGCGCGGCTGATCCTCTCAAACGGCGAGAACTACGCGACGCTCGCCTATACGGGCCAGCTCTGGGACTTCGAGGAGATGGCCTTCCTGCTGCACCTGCTGCGGCCGGAGGATCTCTTCGCCGATATCGGCGCCAATGTTGGCGGGTATTCCGTGCTGGCGGCCGCGGTGGCCGGAGCCGCCGCCATCGCCTTCGAGCCGGTGCCCGAGACCTACGCCAAGCTGCGGCGCAACCTCCGCCTCAATGGCATCGAGGACCGGGTCGAGGCGATCAATTGCGGCCTGGCGGACCAGGCGGGGGAGCTGCGCTTCACCGCCTCGCGCGGCGGGCTGAACCATGTCGCTGTCGGCGAGGCGGCCGATACCGTCACGGTGCCGGTGGCGACACTGGATGATGTGCTCGGCGGGCGGCGGCCCGTCATGCTGAAGATGGATGTCGAGGGCTACGAGATGCATGTGATGCGCGGCGGCGCGGCATGCCTCGGCGATGCCGCTGTCAAGGCGGTGATCCTGGAGCTCAACGGCAGTTCCGAGCGCTACGGCGCGGGCGACGCGGCGCTGCATGGCCGGATGCTGGAATTCGGCTTCCGGCCGCACGCCTATGAGCCGGGCGGACGGCGCCTCACCCTGCTCGACACCTACCGGACGGACGGGCTGAACACGCTCTATTGCCGCGCCGCCGATCCCCTGATCGCGGAGCGGCTCGCCGCGGCGCCGGCCTTCACGGTGCGGGGACGGCGTTTCTGACTGCGTGCCCGGGCGGACCACCCCCGGATCCTTGTGCTGATCCAGGCCCGTCAGGGCTGATTTTCTGGCGGTTTTCCGCCGGCTTGGCCCGGTTTGTGCCGACGCCCCTGCTGGCCTATATAGGCCACGTGAGACACGATTCTGCGCGGCTGGCCCGCGGTGCCGGCCGCAGGGCGCGCCCGGCGCCGCTGGCATCATGATGCCAGCCCAGGGGACCACGGCTTGAGCGACACCACACCCGAGGATCCGAACGCCCCCTCCGACATCGCGCCCGTCGGGCTCGAGGACGAGATGCGGCGGTCCTATCTCGACTACGCCATGTCCGTCATCGTCGCGCGCGCGTTGCCCGATGCGCGCGACGGACTCAAGCCGGTGCATCGCCGCATCCTCTTCGCGATGCACGAGGCCGGCTACGCGCATGACAAGCCGCACCGGAAATCCGCTCGTGTGGTCGGCGACGTGATGGGCAAGTACCACCCGCATGGCGACAGCGCGATCTACGACGCGATGGTGCGCATGGCGCAGCCCTTCTCGATGCGCGTGCCGCTGATCGACGGCCAGGGCAATTTCGGCAGCATGGATGGCGATGCGCCGGCGGCGATGCGCTACACGGAGGTGCGCCTCGCGCGCTCCGCCACGGCGCTGCTGACCGGCATCGACGAGGACACGGTGGATTTCGTCCCGAACTACGACGAATCCGCCGAGGAGCCGCGCGTGCTGCCGGCCTCCTACCCGAACCTGCTGGTCAACGGCGCCGGCGGCATCGCCGTGGGCATGGCGACCAACATCCCGACGCACAATGCCGGCGAGGTGATCGACGCGACGCTCAAGCTGCTGGCGGAGCCCGACACCTCGCTTGTGGAGCTGATGAAGATCATCCCGGGGCCGGATTTCCCGACCGGCGGGCTGATCCTCGGCCGCGGCGGCATCCGCGCCGCCTTCGAGACCGGCCGCGGCTCCATCCCGCTGCGCGCGCGCGCGACAATCGAGGAGATGCGCGGCGGCCGCTCGATGATCGTGATCAGCGAGATCCCCTACCAGGTCAACAAGGCCAAGCTGATCGAGAAGATCGCCGAGCTGGTCCGCGCCAAGACCGTCGAGGGCATCTCCGACCTGCGCGACGAGAGCGACCGCGACGGCCTGCGGATCGTCGCCGAGCTCAAGAAGGATGCGACGCCGGAGGTGGTGCTGAACCAGCTCTACACCTTCACGCAGCTGCAGATTTCCTTCCCCGTGAACTTCGTCGCGCTGGACGAAGGCCGGCCCAAGCAGATGGGGCTGCTCGATGCGCTGCGCGCCTTCATCCGCTTCCGCGAGGAGGTGATCATCCGCCGCAGCCGCCACCGCCTCGCGAAGGCGCGCGAACGCGGCCACAACCTGATCGGCCTGGTGGTGGCCGTCGCGAACATCGACGACGTGATCGCGCTGATCCGCGCCGCGCCGGACGCGAATGCCGCGCGCGCCGCGCTGATGGCGCGCGACTGGCCGGCCGCCGATATCGGCCCGCTGCTCGCGCTCGTGGACGACCACCGCAACCTGCTGACCGCCGAAGGCACGGTGCGGCTCACCGAAGACCAGGCGCGGGGCATCCTCGACCTGCGCCTGCAACGCCTCACCGGGCTCGAGCGCGAGAAGATCGTGCAGGAGCTTAACGAGGTCGGCGGCACGATCCGCGACCTGCTCGAAATCCTCGCCTCCCGCCCGCGGCGCGTCGAGATCATGGTGGAGGAGCTGCAGGCGGTGCGCGCGCAGATCGCCTCGCCGCGCATGACCGAGATCACCGACACGGTCGCCGAGCAGGACGACGAAAGCCTGATCGAGCCCGGCGTGATGGTGGTGACGCTGACCCGCGACGGCTATGTGAAGCGCACCGGGCTCGAGGTGTTCCGCGCGCAGAACCGCGGCGGGCGCGGGCGGACGGGTGCGGGGCGGCGGGAGGACGACATCGTCGTCCGCAGCTTCGTGGCGCACACCCATCAATGGGTACTGTTCTTCACCAGCCGCGGCATCGCCTTCCGCGAGAAGATCTGGCAGTTGCCGGAAGGCGGCGCGACCGGCCGCGGCCGCTCGCTGCGCCAGGTGCTGCAACTGCAGGCCGACGAGACCGTCACCGCCGTGCTGCCGCTGCCGCAGGATGAGACGCTGTGGGAGAACCTGCACCTGGTCTTCGCGACGGCGCAGGGCAATGTGCGGCGCAACCGGCTCTCGGATTTCCGCAATGTGCGCGCCGCCGGGCTGATCGCGATGAAGCTCGATGAGGGCGACAGCCTGATCGGTGTCGCGACCTGCCGCGAGGGCGATGACGTGCTGCTCGCCACCCGCAACGGCCGCGCCATCCGCTTTCAGGCGGAGGAGGAGACGCTGCGCGTCTTCGCCGGCCGTGCATCTGACGGCGTGCGCGGCATTCGCCTGCTCGGCGAGGATCGCGTGATTTCGCTCGCCGTGCTGCGGCACGTGGAGGCAACGGCGGGCGAGCGCGCGGCCTACCTCAAGGCGGCCGCCCAGAAGCGCCGGCCGGCGGGCGAGGAGGAGGGCGAGGAGCAGATCGCCGCCGCCGCGCCGGAGGAGCCGGAGGAGGCGGTCGAGACCGTGACGCTTTCGCCCGAGCGGGAGGCCGAGCTCGCGGCGGCGGAGCAGTTCGTGCTCGTCGTCACGGAGAAGGGCTTCGGCAAGCGCAGCTCGGCCTACGAATACCCGACGAAGGGTCGCGGCGGGCAGGGCATCCGGAGCATCGGCTTCGACGATCGCGGCGAAGGCGCGCGGTTCCGCACCGGCAGCGAAGTGGTCGCGACCTTCACCGTGCAGACCGGCGACGACCTGCTGCTGGTGACGGATGGCGGCAAGGTCGTGCGCACGCCGGCCGACCAGGTGCGGATCACCGGGCGGACAGCGATGGGCGTGCGCCTCGCGCGGCCCGACGAGGGCGAGCGCGTCACCTCCTGTTTCCCCGTGATGGAGGAGCCAGCGGGCAACGGCAGCGACGCTCCTCCGGAGAATGGGAACGGCACGGAGATCCCCAATAATGGCTGAGCCGAAGCGGATCGGGCTCTACCCCGGCACCTTCGACCCCGTCACCAACGGCCATATGGACGTGATCGGCCGCGCCGCGCGGCTGGTGGACCGGCTCGTCGTCGGGGTCGCCATCAATGCCGGCAAGGGCCCGCTCTTCCCGCTGGAGGAACGGGTGGAACTGGTGCGCGCCGAGACCGAGAAGGTCGCCCGGCGCAGCGGCTGCGAGGTGGTGGTGCAGCCCTTCACCGGCCTCCTGATCGGCTTCGCGCGCGAGGTCGGCGCGCGGATGATCGTGCGCGGTCTGCGCGCCGTCTCCGATTTCGACTACGAGTTTCAGATGGCCGGGATGAACCATCGCCTCGACCCCGAGATCGAGACGGTCTTCCTGATGGCGAGCGAGACCAACCAGTTCATCTCTTCACGTTTCGTGAAGGAGATCGCGACGCTGGGCGGCGACATCACCAGCTTCGTCCCGGCGCTCACGCTCGAACGCACGCTGGCGCGCGTGCGCAACCGCAAGGACCATGACGCATGATCCTCTCCCGCCGCCTGGTCATTGGCGCGGCCCTGGCGACCCCGTCGCTCGCGCTGGCGCAGCCGACCGATCCCGAGAACACGCTGGTGATGACGCTGAAGGATGGCGAGGTGCGCATCCTGATGCTGCCGGATCTCGCGCCGCGCCATGTCGAGCGGATCAAGGTGCTGGCCCGCCGCGGCTTCTATGACGGCACGCCCTTCCATCGGGTGATCGAGGGCTTCATGGCCCAGGGCGGCGACCCGACCGGGCGCGGCACCGGCGGCTCCGACCTGCCGGACCTGCCCGCCGAGTTCTCGCCGCCGCAGCGCGCGCGCTTCCTGCGCGGCACCTGCGGCATGGCGCGGACGCAGAACCCGAACAGCGCGAACAGCCAGTTCTTCATCATGTTCGCCCCGGCGCCGAGCCTGGACGGCCAGTACACGATCTGGGGCCGCGTGGTCTCCGGCATGGACGCCGTGGACAAGATCAAGCGCGGCAGCGGGCAGAGCGGGATGGTGCAGGGGCCGGACCGCCTGATCCGGATGCGCGTCGCCGCCGATACCCGCTGATCGCTTGCGCAACCAGGGCGGGCATGGGACACCCCCGCCCGCAACGCCAGGACATACCCGCATGACCGACGCCGCCCCCGCGCCCGAGAACACGCTGCTGATGGAAACCAAGGACGGGGTCGTGACGATCGAGCTGCTGCCGGAGCTCGCGCCGCAGCATGTGGAGCGGATCCGCACCCTCGCCGCGCGCGGCTTCTATGACGGCACGCCCTTCCATCGCGTGATCGAGGGCTTCATGGCCCAGGGCGGCGATCCCACCGGCACCGGCACCGGCGGCTCCGACCTGCCGGACCTGCCGGCCGAGTTCAGCCCGCCCAACAAGGCGCGCTATGTCCGCGGCACCTGCGGCATGGCGCGGACCAACAACCCGAACAGCGCGAACAGCCAGTTCTTCATCATGTTCGCCCCGGCGCCGAGCCTGGATGGCCAGTACACCATCTGGGGCCGCGTGGTCGCCCGCATGGAGATCGTGGACAGGATCAAGCGCGGCGGCGGCAGCAACGGCATCGTGCGCGAGCCGGATGTGATCAAGTCCATGAAGCTCGGCAGCGCCGCCGCGCCGGACGCCGCGCCGGCCGCCGACCCGCAGGACAGCACCCCGGCGGCGGATGCCTGAGGCGCCGCGCATCGGCGTTGCAATCGGTTAATCAGCGCGGATAGCCTCCCCCGGTCCGGTGGTCTCCGGGGGATGGCATCATGTCGAATCTCGGCTTCGGCGACGACTGGTCGGTTGGCGTCTTCCTCGATTTCCAGTTCGAGATCGCCGAGTATCTCGACATCACGCCGACCGTCGCGACCAGCACGACCCTCATCGGCGATTACCGCAAGCTCGGCTCGCCCACCTACGTCAGCTCCATCCAGGGCACGGGCTTCACCTACAACGCCTCCGGCATGCCCTTCGCCGGCACCATCAACCGCCTGACCGACCTGTCGGATGGCAAGCTCGTCTTCGACTGGTCGGCCCTCGATGTTCCGGTCAGCAGCTTCACCGTCTGGGCTCAGCAGAACAACCCGTCCGAGGCCGTGCGCACCATGCTCGGCGGCAGCGACAACATCTCGGGCACGCTGTTCCACGACACGCTGAACGGCCATGCCGGGAATGACCGCATTGACGGGCGCGCCGGGCGCGACCGGATCTCGGGCGGCGACGGCGCCGACCTGCTGATCGGCGGCGCGGACGCCGACACGCTCACCGGGGATGCCGGGGATGACACGCTCGAAGGCGGGCCCGGCGCCGATGACCACCAGGGCGTCGGCGGCTACGACATGGTCACCTACGCCAATGCCGGCGGCGGCGTCTCGGTGAACCTGGACGGCAACAGCGGCTGGTCCGGCGAGGCGACGGGGGACCGGTTCGGCTCCATCGAGATCCTGCGCGGCTCGCGCTTCGCCGACATCCTGATCGGCAGCAGCGACCACAACGTGATCGAGGGCGGGCCCGGCGCCGACACCATCGCGGGCCTCGGGGGGAACGACTGGCTCTCCTTCGAGAACGCGGCGGGCCCGATCGCGATCAACCTCGACAGCGGCGCGGGCTGGGCGGGGGACGCGACCGGCGACCTGGTCAGCGGCATCGAGAACCTGCGCGGCACGCCCTTCGGCGACTACCTGTTCGGCGATGCCGGCGCCAACATCCTGCGCGGCGATACCGGCCCCGACGTGCTGTACGGCGCGGCGAATTCGGACACGATCTACTATTCCACCTCGGCCCAGCCCGTGATGGTGGACCTCTCGACCAATTCGGCGAGCGGCGGCGATGCGGAGGGCGACACGCTCGTCTCCGTCGAGAACGTGTTCGCGACGGCCTTCTCCGACCTGCTGATCGGCGACAGCGCCTCCAACACGCTCGTCGGATGGCTCGGCGTGGACCGCCTGACCGGCAATGGCGGCAACGACATCTTCCGCTGGAGCGCACTCAACGAGAGCGGCGTCGGCGCCGGGGCGCGGGATGTGGTGACGGATTTCGTCCAGGCGCATGGCGACCTGCTGGATGTCTCGGGCATCGACGCGAATACGACGACCAGCGGCAACCAGGCCTTCAACTTCATTGCCGGCGCCGCGTTCACGGCGGCAGGCCAGCTGCGCTTTGTCTCGAGCGGCGCCGGCGCGACGATCGTGGAGCTGAACGTCAATGCGGACCTGGCCGCGGACATGCAGATCGAACTCGGCGGCACGATCGTGCTGGTGATCGGCGACTTCATGCTGTGACGGGGCCGCGAGGCCCGGGGTTGACATGACCGCCCCCGCCGCCGCTTAAAGCGCCCCGCCCCTGCGCACGAGCCCGTAGCTCAGCCGGTAGAGCACGTGACTTTTAATCATGGGGTCGTGGGTTCGAGTCCCACCGGGCTCACCAGGGACTTGGCGGCCTTGTCCACACCATGAAGATGCCGCCAGGCTTCAGCGGGGCTCCACGGTGGGTGCCACCGCTGGTCGGGTGTCGCTCCCGCGCCCCGAAACCGGCACCGCCCGTGCCCGCTGCCGCCGGGCCGGCGCGCCGCGCATCGCCGACAACCCCGACCTTTCGCCCGTGCGCGCTGTTGCCCGGGCGCTGGACGAAGGGCGCCGACAGATCGGCCGCCCGAACAGGAGGACGCGCCCGGACCCGACCCGTCTCAAGTCGCGCAGCTCCACCAGGGCAGTCCAGTGCCGGTGCGGCGGCACCGCCGGCAAGGGGCAGGTGTGATGCGCCCTTCGATCACCGAGGCTCTGCCTGTCAGCCGCTATCCTATTGGACGCCGTGGCGGATGTCGGGAGGGTAGCGGTCCACGGACAGGCCTTCGTGAAACAGCGGATGCGGCTCGCCCTTCACCAGGGCGGCCGTGATCTCCGCGCAGAGCGGCGCGAGCGTGTAGCCGTTGGGGACGGCGAGCGCCGAGAAGAACCCCGGACAGGCCTGGGTTGGGCCGAGGACCGGGCAGATGTCCGGCACGCGGTAGATGTCGGCGCCCCAGCTCCGGAGCAGATTGATCCTCCCCATGCGCGGAACCAGCGCCAGGGCGACCGCAAGGTTCCCCTCCACGCTCGCGCGCAGCACGTCCACACCGCGCTCGCCACGGGTGGCCGGCCAGCCGCCCCCGATGATGAGGTTGCCGCGCCGCGCCTGCTTCAGGGTCAGTCGGTGCCCGGCCTGCTGCACCAGATGCGGCAGGAAGGCCGAGGTCGCCTCGGTGACGTTCATCAGGAATGGCCGCGCTTCCACCGGCAGGAACACGCCGACGCGCCGCGCGATCGCCGCCGCCCCGGCGCCGGCCGCGTTGACCACGACCCGGCTGCGCACGGCGCCCGCCTTCGTCCGCGCCAGGAAGCCGCTCTGCCGTCGCTCCAGGTCGAGGACAGGAGTCGAGAAGGCGAAGCGCGCGCCCGCTCGGCGCGCGGCCTGGATCGCCGCCGCATTGGCGAGCAGCGGGTTCACGCGGCCCTCGAGGCCGCAGAACAGCGCCGCCTCGACCTGCGGCGCGAGATAGGGCGCGAGACTGCGCAAGGCAGGGCCGGTGACGAGGTCCACAGGGATGCCGAGGCGGCGCTGCCTCTCGTGCATCGTGGCGAGGAGATCGGTCCGGTCGGTCATCGCCACCATCAGCCCGCCTTCGCAGCCGAATTCGATGCCGCCACCCAGCTCGTCGTCGAGCCGGCGCCACGCGGCGATCGCCGCCACGTGCAGCGGCGCGGCGTGGTCCACGCCGCGGATGACATGCGGCTCCGTCGCGACGGCGAAGTGCGAGTTGATCTGGACATGCAGGCTTCCGGCGTTCGCGCCCGATGCCCCGCCGCCGATATCGGCGGCGTCCACGACCAGGACATCGTGACCTAATTGCGCGAGG
>VFQR01000341.1_pt1 | contig 74866 bp, 60 predicted proteins | sample 3512321 | NCBI WGS metagenome assembly VFQR01 (sample SAMN10412374, study PRJNA504923) | tailings metagenome | isolation source: Relicate 3 Philex TSF1 revegetated site | place: Philippines: Tuba, Benguet | collected 2017-08-29 | reverse complement strand
GAAGCGAGAAGCGAGAAGCGAGAAGCGAGAAGCGAGAAGCGAGAAGCGAGAAGCGGGGATGCTCATAGGGTGGGCCCTGGCCCACCATGAGCTCCACCCTCGCCCCGGTTGCGCGTCGGCGAAACGACCGCTGCCGCTTTGCTACCACAGCTTCCGCTTCAACAAGGCTCCGGGGACCCGACACTGGGTCGATTCCCCATTCCCGACTCCCTATTCCCGGCCCTCAAGAATCTCGTCCGCCAGATGATCCGCGTCGTATACCTTGCGCAGCGCCTCGATCATCACCGCGCTGTGCACGCTCACCGAACGGTTGATGCGCTGGTCGTACCAGAAGGCACCGCCCAGGCTGTGGATGTTGCCGTCGAACACCAGGCCCACCACCTCGGCCTTGGCATTGATCACCGGGCTGCCGGAGTTGCCGCCGATGATGTCGTTGGTGCTGACGAAGTTCATCGGCAGATCAAGATTGAGCGTGTCCCGCGAGGCTTCCCAGCTCGGCGCCAGCTTGTACGGGTCGGAGCCGGTGGCGCGCTCGTACAGGCCGCGGATCTGGGTCATCGCCGGCACGGTCTCGCCACCCCACTCCCAACCCTGCACGGCGCCGTAGGACAGGCGCAGGCTGAAAGTCGCATCGGGATAGACGCCGGTGCCGAGCTGGGCGAAGCGGGCGCGGGCGATCTTCTCCGCCGCCTGCTGCGTCACCGCCTGCACGTCGCGCTCGTAGCGCGCGCGCAGCTCACGCGACGCGGGGTCAACGGCACGTGCCAAGGCGATCATCGGGTCTTCCGACTTGGCGATCGCATCAACACCGCCTTCCCACAACGCACGGCGTACGGCGACATCGCCCAGCTGGGTGCCGCGGATCACCCGCTCGGCCAGCTGCTGCGGGCTGTCCTTGCCCAGCACCTGACGCACCACCGGATGATCGGCGCCCAGCTCCTCGCGCAGCTTGGACAGACTCCAGCCGAGCTTGACGATCTCGAAGTCGGGATAGAGCGGGCGCTCGGCGAACAGGCCCTGCTCCACGCGCGGCAGGCCGGCCTCGCCGAACTCGCGCAGGCGCTCGGCATTCGGCTTGGCGCGCTCGTCCGCGCCGCGCACCAGGTTGCGGGCCAGGCCGAAGTAGCCGGTGCGGAAGCCGCCGGCACCTTCGAGCATGTTGTAGGCGACCTCGATCTCGCGCGAAACGCGGGTGGCTTCGGCAATCGCCGACCAGGGGTCCCCGATCTCTTCGCTGAGCGTGGGATCAGCGGCCACAAAAGCCTTCAGCGACGCCTCTTCCTTGCGCTTGGCCTCGAACACCGCCGGATCGTTGAGCGTGGTCTGACGGCCACGCAGGGCCTTGAAGCTGTTCTCGACGCCGAACAGGTCGTTCTGCGCCTGCCGCGCCTGCTCCTCGCCCAGCGCGCCGAACTGCAGCAGCAGGCCGCGCATCTCGGCGAGGCTCAGCAGGCGGTCGATCAGCGACTTGTCGCGCAGGGCTTCGAGCTGGGACACGGTCAGCAGGCGCTGGGTCGAGCCCGGGTGGCCGGTGATCATCACCAGCTCGCCCTCGGCGGCACCTTCCGGGTTCAGCGGGAAGAAGTCCTCCAGAGCCACCGGCTTGCCGTCTTCATAGACGCGCAGCAGACCCATGTCGAGGTTGTAGCGCGGGAAGTTGAAGTTGTCGGGGTCGCCACCGAAGAAGCCGGCGGCGAACTCCGGCGCGAAGGCCAGGCGCACGTCCTGGAAGCGGGTGTAGCGGTAGAGGTGCTGCACGCCGCCCTGGTAGAGATCGACCACGTCACAGCGCACGCGGTTGCGGTCCTCACCGGCGCACTCGGACTCGATCGCCGACTGCGCGGCGCGCTTGGCGTTGGCGAAGGCCTCACCCGACAAACCCTTGGTCGCTTCGCTGATGCGACCGCTGACGTCGCTGATCGACTCCAGGCGGTTGATCTCGAAGTTCGGGCACTGGCGCTCCTCGGCGCGGGTCTTGGCGAGGAAGCCGTCCTGCATCAGGTTCTCGTCCGCACTGGAGAGGTCCCCGATGCAGCCGACGATGCAGTGGTGGTTGGTCAGCACCAGACCATCGCCGGAGATGAAGCTGCCCGAGCAGCCACCGGCCAGGCGCACCGAGGAGCGCATCACCTTCTGCACCCAGGCGTCGGTCGGCGTGAAGCCGAACTCGGCCTGCATCTGCGCTTTCGGCAGGTTGTCGAGCGTCCACATGCCTTCGGCGGCAAAGGAGGGCGAGGCGATCGCGAGCGCGATGCTGGCGGCGATTAGGCGCATGGGGGCTCCGCAGCGTGGGGGGTAAGCCCGCGATTGTAGGCCGGCGGAGAAGCCGCGGATGTGCCGGAAGATTCCGGCCGGCGTCGCGAGGAACAGGACCTTCGCCCGACATTGTCACGGCCCCCGCGTGCGCAGGCCTTTTGTAGGAGCGAGCTTGCTCGCGACCCGCAGGTCTGGTTCGAAGCGCAGGCTGCGGTCGCCTGCAAGCAGGCTCCTACAAGGAGCGTAGGCGCACCAACTCCGGGCGCTCGAAGAACACTTTCACGGCGACGCGGGGCAGAGAGGGGCTCATCCCGGGCCAGTCGCCTGGCTCAGCGCGACCCGGCGGAGCGCGGTGCAACCTGCTCTTCGGGCAGCGGCTGCTTCTGCAGGCGGATCAGCGACCAGGCCGCGAGCCCGAGGCACGCCGCCAGACCCGCCCCGGTGAGGAACACCGCCGTCGAGCCCAACATGGCCAGAGCCTTGTGCAGCCAGACGAACGTGAGGTCGCCGGCGCGGTAGATCACCGTATCGACGACCGCCTTGGCCTTGTAGCGCGACTCACGATCAACGCGGGTATAGACCGTCTCGCGCGCGGGCTTGGCCAGCGAGAACTCGCCGGCGCGGGTTGCCACCTGCACGACCGCGACCAGCAGCGGTAGCGGAGCCGCCGCCAGCAGGCAGTAGCCCAGCAGTATCGCGCCGGCGGGAATCAGCAGCAGGGGCGCGATGCCGTAGCGCACGAGCAGGAAGCGGGTCAGGAACACCTGCACCAGGATGGTCGTCAGGTTGATCGCGAGATCCAGGCTGGCGAAGTAGCTGGTGCGGGCTTCCGGGGTGGCGAAATAGGTCCGGGCGATGGCCGCCTGCTCGTTGTACAGCAGGGTGCCGACGCCAACGCCGAAGAACAGCAGGGCCGCCATCGCCCGCAGCACCGGCCGCTCCCAGACCAGGCGCAGGCCGGCGAGGATCGAGCCGCCCATGGCCTCTTCGCCCGAGCGCGTGCCATCCTCGATCTCGCGGCGCCGTGCATAGGGCGCGAGGCGCACGATGCAGTAGAGGCAGAGCCCGATCAGCGCTGCAGACACCAGGAGCAGGTTGGCTACACCGATGTGCTCGGCCAAGCTGCGTGTGATCGCAGGCCCAAGGAATCCGCCGAGCGTGCCACCCGCTCCGATGTAGCCATACAGCCGGCGCGCCTCGATATTGCGGAACACGTCCGCCATGTAGCTCCAGAACACGCTGACGGCGAACAGGTTGAACACCGCCACCCAGATGAAGAACACCGCGTTCTTCCAGGCGTATTCCTGGTTGAACATCCACCAGAAGCCGACCAGGCAGGCGATGAAGAACAGATAGACCACCGGCAGGAACACGCGCCGCGCGTAGCGGCTGACGATCGCGCCGTAGACCGGCTGTAGAAGCAGCATGCAGATGAAGGTGCCGGTGAACAGCAGCTGCAGGTTCTGGGTGCTGCCCATCGCGTCGCGCACCGGCCGCAGGATGTAGTAGCCGGTCAGCAGGAAGAAGAAGTACAGCGCGGCCCAGAGCAGCGGCGGAAAGTCGCGCAGCGCACCGCGCAGGCCGGCAAGCTTGCCGAGGCTGGCGCCGGCGTCGTCGCGAGCGCTCTGGGCGGCGGTTGAGGTGGGCACGGTGGGGTTCAAGCAACTCTCGGCAGACAGACCGCGGCCGCGGCGCGCGAACCTTAGCTGATCATCCGTGCACCTGCGACCTTGGTCGCGCTGGGCGGCTTCCGCGGCGCGGATCGAGTCTTTGCTCTAGGCATGGGGACTAGGGTCCGGGCAGTCTTGGAAAACCCCGCAAACCCGCGCCGCGCCTCGCTGCAGCGCACCATCAGGCTCTCCCATGTACGACTACATCATCGTCGGCGCCGGCTCCGCAGGCTGCGTGCTGGCGAACCGGCTTTCCGCCGATCGCGACTGCAAGGTGCTGCTGATCGAGGCCGGCCCGCGCGACTGGCATCCCTTCATCCACATGCCGGCCGGCATCGCCAAGCTGGTGGGCAAGAAGAACGCCAACTGGGACTACAGCACCGAGCCGGAAGCCCAGCTCGGCGGGCGACGTCTGTGGTGGCCGCGCGGGCGCGTGCTGGGCGGCTCCAGCTCGATCAACGCCATGTGCTACACCCGCGGCGACGCACGCGACTACGACGAATGGGAGCAGCAGGGCGCGCGCGGCTGGAACTGGCAGAGTGCCCTGCCCGCCTTCCGCAAGGCTGAAGGCAATTCGCGCGGCGCCTCGGCCTTCCACGGCGCGGATGGCCCGCTCTGCGTCAGCGACCACATCCACACCAATCCGCTGTCCGAGGTCTTCATCGAGGCGGCCCTGCAGGCGGGCCACGCCCGCACCGACGACTTCAACGGCGCGCAGCAGGACGGCTTCGGCTATTACCAGGTCACCCAGAAGAAGGGCGCGCGCTGCTCGACTGCGGTGGCCTATCTGAACCCGGCGCGCGACCGCCCGAACCTCACGATCGTCACCGGCGCGCAGGCGCAGGGCCTGATCTTCGAGGGCCAGCGCGCGGTCGGCCTGCGCTACCTGCAGGGCTCAAGCCCGCGCGAGGCGCGCGCGCAGCGCGAGGTGATCCTCTGCGGCGGCGCGCTCAATTCACCGCAGCTGCTGATGCTCTCGGGCATCGGCCCGGCCGCGCAGCTGCGCCGGCACGGCATCGAGGTGCGCGTGGATGCGCCCGGCGTGGGCGCCAACCTGCAGGACCACCTCGACATCTGCACGCTGACCCAGGCCAGCAATGACCTGAGCTACGACACGCTCTCGGACCTCTCGGTGGCCTGGCAGTACTACCTGTTCCGCAAAGGCCCCGGCACCAGCAACGTGGCCGAGGCCGGCGGCTTCCTGCGCTCGCGGCTGGCCGAGGATGCGCGGCCCGACATCCAGTTCCACTTCGTGCCGGCCATGCTCGACGACCACGGCCGCAACCGGCTCAAGGGCAGCGGCTACACCGTGCACGCCTGCTTCCTGCGTCCGAAGAGCCGCGGCCACCTCGAACTCGCCTCGACCCATCCGCAGGACAAGATCCGCATCCACGCGAACTACCTGAGCGACGCCGAAGGCTTCGACCTGAAGATGATGGTCGAGTGCGTCAAGCTCTCGCGCGAGATCCTCGCCCAGCCGGCCTTCAAGCCCCACCGCAGACATGAACTGCTGCCCGGCGAGGCGGTGCAGGACGAGGCCGGCATCATCGACTTCATCCGCCGCAAGGCCGAGACCATCTACCACCCGGTCGGCACCTGCCGCATGGGCGAGGATGAGGCCGCCGTCGTCGACTCCGAACTGCGCGTGCGCGGCGTCGACGGACTGCGCGTGGTCGACGCCGCGGTGATGCCGACGCTAGTGGGCGGCAATACCAATGCGCCTACGGTGATGATTGCGGAACGCGCTGCTGCCTTCATCGCTGGGCGATGAAGGCAGCAGCGCGTCGGGAATCGGGAATGGGGAATCGTTGGAGCGGGCTGTCGTGAACGTCAGGGCCTACGGTTTTCGCCGCAGCGCCTGAGCAGCGCGCAGGCTCGACGACTACCACAACCCCATCGATTCCCGATTCCCGATTCCCAATTCCCGATTCCCGGCTCTCAAGCCACCGGCGGCAGCGGACACCTGAGATAGGCACACACCGCGCGCAGCAGCTCGGCCTCTTCGAGGTTCACGCGCTGGTCGTGGGTGATGGCGACGACCAGGGCTTCGACCAGCAGGCGCTTGCCGGGAGGGTCGACGCGATTGAGCACCGGCAGGGCCTGGTCGAGGCGGTGCTGCCAGTCCTGCGGCGGTGAGTACGGTCTGGCCAGCTGCGGCAGCGCCGCGTGCAGGGCCGACAGATAGGCGCGCCGCGCATCGGCTTCGCTGTCGTGGCCATACCAGGCCAGCACGGCCAGCAGATCCGCTGCGGCGTCACCGGCCTCGCTGAGCTTGATCAGACGCTGGCGGGCACGCGCGCGCGGATCGATGCTGTCCTCGATCTGCCGCGCCAGCAGCAGGCCGGTAACGTATTCGAACAGCTCCAGCTCGCCGTCGGCGTGGATGAGTGCGTCGGCAGCATCCACCAGGCGCTGCTGGCCGATCCGACCGAGATGACGCACCGTGCCCAGCGCCAGCAGCAGCACCGGCAGACGCAGCGCCGGATGCAGGCCGATGAGCAGGGCTGACTCGACCTGCACTTCCTCCGCCGCGCCGGCGCCGAGCAGCTCGCGCACCGCATGCAGCTGCTGCGCGCGCAAGCGCTCCTCGCGATCCAGCAGCAGGCCGAGCAGCAGGGCCTGGGCGCGCTCGGGCTGCTGCAGAGCCAGCTCGATGGCCGGCGGAATCGCCGCGCGCAGATCGCCGGCGCGCAGGAAGTCCTGCACGTCGGGCGCACCGATCTGTTCGACCACGCGCTCGCCCTGCAGCTCGATCGCCGCCTCGCGCGCCGGCAGCTCGCCGCGCTGGCGCTGGGCCAGTCCGAGCGCGACGTCCTCGTCCATGCCGCTCGGCGGATTCGCCAGCCACTGCGTTTGCAGGCGCTTCAGCTCGGCCGGGTTGAAGCCCGGCTCCAGCGCCTTGATGCGCTCGTGCAGGGGCGGGTGCGTCGCGAACAGGCCGGCGAAGCCCATGCCCTCGCCGAACAGCATGTGTGCGACCTCCTCGGTCTCGGCCGAGGCCAGCTTCGAGCCCGCAGGCAGGCCGCCGATCTTCTTCAGCGCGCCGGCGATGCCGTGCGTCTGGCGGGTGAACTGCACGGCCGAGGCGTCGGCCAGGAACTCGCGCTGGCGCGACACCGCAGCCTTGATCAGGCGTCCGAAGAACAGGCCGACATAGCCGACGATCATCAGCACCAGGCCAACGGCGACGATCGGCCCCGCGTCGCGGCTGCGGCTGCCGCGGGTGAGCTCAAGCACGCGGCCGCCGATCACGCCCAGCGCCAGCACGCCGAACAGCACGCCCATCAGGCGGATGTTGAGCCGCATGTCGCCGTTCAATACATGACTGAACTCATGCGCGATCACGCCCTGCAGTTCGTCGCGGTTCAAATGCATCAGCGCGCCGCGGCTGACCGCCACCGCGGCATCACTCGGGGCGTAGCCGGCGGCGAAGGCGTTGATGCCGGGCTCGTCCTCCAGCACGAAGATCGCCGGCACCGGCAGCGAAGACGCGATCGCGATCTCCTCGACCACGTTGCGCAGGCGGCGCAGCTCGGGGTCGCGGGTGTCCTCCGAGATCTCCCGTCCGCCCATCGCCCGCGCCACCGTCGCACCGCCACCGCGCAGGCTGGCGATTCGATACAGCGAGGCCGCCGCGATCACCAGGGCGGTGACCGCGGCGGTGAACAGCAGCAGGCCGCTGAACTCGCGCAGCAGGCCCAGCGCGCCGCCCATGCGCTCCAACTCGCGCGCATCGGCACCCATCAGCAGCAGCAGGAAGATGCCGCCGCAGACCGCCGTGACGATGGCGAGCACGGCGCCGACGAACAGCAGCAGCAGCCGCTTGGACTGGCTGCGGGCCTGGGCCTGACGTTCGAAGAAGTTCATGGGCGGGCGCTCGTTCGATGCCTCAGAACTGCACCTTCGGCACCTCGCGCTTGTGCGCCTCTTCCTCGCCGATACCGAGCAGGGCCGCCTGCTGGAAGTTGAAGGTGCCGGCGAGGATGTTGGCGGGAAACACCTCGCGCTGGTTGTTGTAGGCCATCACCGCATCGTTGAAGGCCTGGCGGGCGAAAGCGACGCGGTTCTCGGTCGAGGCCAGCTCTTCGGTCAGCTGCGCCATGTTGGCGCTGGACTTCAGTTCGGGATAGGCCTCGGACAGCGCGAACAGGCGACCCAGCGCGCCACCGAGCGCGCCTTCGGCCTGGGCCAGCTGCTGCATTGCCGCCGGATCGCCGGGATTGCCCTTGGCGGCGTTCAAGCCGCCGATCGCACTGTTGCGCGCGCGGATCACCGCCTCCAGCGTGTCGCGCTCGTGCTGCATATAGGCCTTCACCGTCTCGACCAGGTTCGGGATCAGGTCGTGGCGACGGGTCAGCTGCACGTCGATCTGGGCGAAGGCGTTGCGGTAGCCGTTGCGGCGGGTGACGAGGCCGTTGTAGATGCCGACCGCCCACAGCAGCAGTGCAATGCCGACGCCGAACACCACCAGCAGGAACAGGAACGCGATGGACATGGCTTCTCCTCAGGACGTGAACACGGGATCCGGGTCGCGGGTGTGCGGCCGGGCGCGCGGGCTAGAATGCGTGTGCTTTGACCGCCGCGCCAGCCTGGACCCGCCGTGCCGACTCGACCCCGCCGCAAGCCCCATGTGACATCGCGACTCGCGCTCGGCCTGGGTCTCGCCTTCGCCAGCCTGTCGCCGCTGGCGTCCGCCGAAGTGAGCAGTGCGCCGGTGCGCCAGCCCACGGTCGAGATCACCGCCCAGGCGACCCGCGCCGAGGACACCGCCCGCGAAGTAGAGCGGCTGGCCGAGCGACTGGTGCGCGAGTACGGCGTGGTCGGCATGGCGGTGAGCGTTGTCCACGGTGATCGCGTCCTGCTGGAGCGCGGCTTCGGCCACACCCAGGCGGGGCGCAGCGAAACGGTGGAGGCCGACACGGCCTTTCGACTGGCTTCGCTCTCCAAGGCCTTTGCCGGCACGCTTGCGGCGCTGCTGGTCGAAGAGGGCGCACTGAGCTGGGATACCCGCGTCGCCGACCACCTGCCCGCCTTCGCGCTGGCGCGCGCCGACACCGCGATGGGCACCACCGCCGCCGACCTGTTGAGCCACACGGTCGGCCTCGGCTTCCACACCTTCGATCGCGAGCTGGAAGACGACCAGCCCTACCCTCTGCTTGCGCAGCGACTGGGTGAAGCGCCGATGCTGTGCCCGGACGGGCGCTGCTACGCCTACCAGAACATCGCCTTCAGCCTGATCGGCGATCTCGCGTTCGCGGTGACCGGCGACTTCTTCACCCACCTGGTCGAGAAGAAGATCTTCCATCCGCTCGGCATGTACGGCGCCACCTACGGCCGCGAAGGCCTCGAAGGCAGCCCGAGCTGGGCGCGCCCGCACGTGATGGCCGGTGGACGCTTCGTCGCCCTGCGTCCGAAGGAGAACTACTACCGCGTGCCGCCGGCCGCCGGCGTCAACGCCAGCGCGCGCGACATGTCGCAGTGGTTGATGGCGCAGATGGGCCGCCAGCCCGAGGTGCTTCCGCCGGCGCTGCTGGAGGAGATCCAGAAGCCGCGCGTGGCCACGCCCAGCGAACTGCGTTCGGTGCCGTGGCGACGCGAGCGTCTGCGCGCCGCGCACTACGGCCTGGGCTGGCGCGTCTTCGACTACGCCGATGAGACCCTGGTCTTCCACGGCGGTGCGGTGCAGGGCTACCGCGGCCTGATCGGCTTCCTGCCCGAGCACGGCTTCGGCATCGCCATCCTGGTCAACTGCGAGTGCCGTCTGCACAGCGGCCTGCTGCCCACTGCGCTCGACGGCTTCCTCGGCCTGCCGCGCAAGGACTGGATGGAGCTCGACAAACAGCCTCGCCGCCGCCGTCGCTGAAGCGCTCGCGCGCATCGAGCCCTGGCCACGCCAGCATCCCGCTCGCTGACCGAGTCAGCACCCACCAGTCGGACGGCGTGGCCTCACGCGGTCGGGCGGCCAGGCGAACGCGATGCGCGTACGCCGCGGTCCACCCCGACAAAAAGAAACCCCGGCGCGCAGGACGCACCGGGGTTGATGTTCTGCCGTGAGGGCGGCGTTGAGCGCCGCCTCACCGGCAAGCACGAGGCTCGCGACTTCAGGCAGCAGGTGCAGCCGGCGGCGGCACGAGCGGAGCAGCAGGCTTCTTCTTGGCAGCCGGCTTCTTGGCGGCCGGCTTCTTGGCCGGAGCGGCCTTCTTGGCAGGGGCCTTCTTGGCCGGCGCAGCCTTCTTGGCGGCGACCTTCTTGGCCGGCGCAGCCTTCTTGGCAGCAACCTTCTTGGCCGGAGCCTTCTTCACAGCAGCCTTCTTGACCGGCGCAGCCTTCTTGGCGGCGACCTTCTTGGCCGGAGCCTTCTTCACTGCAGCCTTCTTGGCCGGAGCGGCCTTCTTGGCAACAGCCTTCTTGGCCGGCGCAGCCTTCTTGGCAGCGGCCTTCTTGGCCGGTGCAGCCGCCTTCTTCGCAGCAGCCTTCTTGGCGGGAGCCGCAGCCTTCTTGGCGGCAGCCTTCTTGGCCGGAGCGGCCTTCTTCGCAGCAGGTTTCTTGATAGCCATCGTCGGGTTCCTCGTCAGGGTTGATCGCAACACTTCAAAACACGCGTCCTGCGGCGCGGACATCCGGTTCCGCCACCACTCCACTCCCGGACACCGCGTCCGGTTCCGCGTCTGGACCCACTCCATGGGCGCCCAGCCGATCACGCGCGGCGACATCGAAGCCACCACGCCGGAAACAAAAGGCGAGAGCTGCGGCAGCCGCCGCGAGCTGCGTGATGCGGCCCGGGTTCGGACCGCGGATCCGGCGACGCACCGATGACGGTGACGTTCCGGGCGAGCGTGTTTTCCGAAGAGAACGCGACACCTCCCTTTGCAGGGACTCGCAGAGCACGCTCTGCCAGATGCCGTTTCGATGGCTCGCTATGTTCGATGCCATGTGTTCTGTTCTTGACACGCTGCGCGAAAGCTAATCAGCGCATTTCGCAGTGTCAACAGAGTGCGCGCATCGAACGCGCTGAAAGCGTTCGCACAGGCGGCTTTGCGGGCTCTCCGAAGGCCTTGCGGGACGCCCGATGACCACCTCTTCCGCTTCGCTAAGTACCAGAACCAAACGCGGGAAGGCTTGGCATTGCTCGATTTGCGGAAGAATCGCCGACGAAATCGCGCGAGCGCTTGCGCAGCAAGCCCGCCTCGCCCGGCTCGTGGAGAACGCATGGCTTCGATTCATCCCGCGAACGCGTCGCGATGCCCGGTTTGCGCGAAAGTGCGCAGACTTGCGCGCAGTTCGCGAGCGTCGACACCTGCGTTGATGCGCGCGCGGCGAATCGCGGGAGCGACATCGCGCGCGCTTTGCGAGCGCATGCCGATGTGCGCCGTCGACGCCGACGCGACGCATCCGGGCACGCGCATCCGCCAGCCCAGCACTTCGGAACGACAGCCCGCCGCGGATGCGATGACATCGCGTCCGATCAAGGCGGAAGCGCGTCGAGGTCGAGGGCTTGTGCTCCGCCAAAAAAGGAACGGGGCGCCATGCGCCCCGTTCGTCCACCCCGTCTCCGCCGTTGCGGAGCGATGTGTCGCTTACTCCTGGATCAGCTCTTCGTACTCATCCGGGCCCAGCAGCTCGCCGAGCTCGGCGATATCGGACGGCTGCAGGACGAACAGCCAGCCCTTGCCGTAGGCGTCGCCGTTGATGGTCTCGGGCGCGTCGGCCAGCTCTTCGTTGATCGCGACCACGGTGCCGGAGACCGGCGCGTAGACATCGCTGGCGGCCTTGACCGACTCGACCACCGCCACGCCCTTGCCGGCCTCGACCTCGTCGCCGACGCCGGGCAGCTCGACGTAGACCAGATCACCCAGCGCGGCCTGCGCATGGTCGGAGATGCCGACGGTGATGCGACCGTCATCCTCCAGTCGCGCCCACTCGTGGGACTTCAGGAACTTCAGGTCGCCGGGAATCTCGCTCATGGGTCTGCTCCTTGGCAGGCGGTGGTTCGGTGTGGGGGCGACGCGGTGTGGCGTCGCGGGCGGCGCGAGTTTAGCAGTGGAGTCCGTGGCTTCAGATGCCTTCGCGCGGCTTGCCCTCGCGCACGAAAGGCGCCGTCACCTGGCGCACCGGCACGTCGCGACCGCGGATGTCGACCGCGATGGCGCCGGGTTCGCCGGACGGAACGCGCGCAAACGCGATCGCCTTGCCCAGCGTCGGCGAGAAGGTGCCCGAGAGGATCTCGCCGTCGCCATGGGCGGTGCGCACGGCCTGGCCGTGGCGCAGCACGCCCTTCTCGTCCAGCACCAGGGCGATCAGCTGACGCGGCACGCCGGCGGCCTTCTGCGCTTCCAGCGCGGCGCGGCCGATGAAGTCGCGGCCTTCGTCGAGCGACACGGTCCACGCCAGCGCGGCTTCCCAGGGCGTGGTGTCCTCGTCCATGTCCTGGCCGTAGAGGTTCATGCCGGCTTCGAGACGCAGGGTGTCGCGGGCGCCAAGTCCGCAGGGCTTCACGCCGACGTCGAGCAGGCGGTTCCAAAGATCCACCGCCTCGCCTTCCGGCACGATGATCTCGAAACCGTCCTCGCCGGTGTAGCCGGTGCGGGCGATGAACAGGCCATCGGCCTCGGCGGCAGCGAACTTGCCGACCGGCTCGATCGCCGCGCGACCTTCCGCGCTCAACAGACCCAGCACGCGCTCGCGCGCCTGCGGCCCCTGCACCGCGATCATCGCCAGCTCCGGGCGCTCACGCACCTTGATGCCGAAGGGCGCGGCCTTGGCGGTGATCCAGGCCATGTCCTTGTCGCGGGTGGACGCATTGACCACCAGCCGGAAGTAGTCGTCGGCGAGGAAATAGACGATCAGATCGTCGACCACGCCGCCGCGCTCGTTGAGCATGCAGGAGTAGAGGGCCTTGCCGGGCTTCTTCAGCTTGTCGACCGAGTTGGCCAGCAGCTGGCGCAGGAAGGCGCGCACATCGGCGCCGTGCAGGTCGACCACGGTCATGTGGGAGACGTCGAACATGCCGGCATCGCGGCGCACCTGGTGGTGCTCCTCGATCTGCGAGCCGTAGGCGATCGGCATGTCCCAGCCGCCGAAGTCGACCATGCGGGCGCCGAGTTCACGGTGGCGGGCGTTCAACACGGTCTGCTGGCTCATCGGTGGCTCCGGTGCGGGGTTGTATTCAAGGAACAAGGGGAAGCGGCCGCGCATTATCGAGCTTCGCACGTGCAGGTAAACCCTTCGGCGCCGTAGGGCATCCGGGCACGTATGCTCAGCACCTCCCTGCCACTGCCTGCGATCACGTCCGTGTCCGCAACCGATCCGAACCCGGCCGCTGCGGACACGAATGCGGGCGCGGGCGTGGCGGGCGACGCGCTGGCGCCGCTGGCGCGCCGCGCGGCGGCCGGCGACGTCGGCGCCTTCGAGGCCCTGTACCGCACCGAACACCGGCGCCTGTACGCGGCGATCTGGCGGCTGGTCGGCGGTGTCGACGCACGCGCCGAGGAGCTGACCCAGGACGCCTTCGTGCGCGCCTGGAAGGCGCTGCCGGAGTTCCGCTTCGAAGCCCCGGTCGGCGCCTGGCTGCACCGGCTGGCGGTGAACACCGCGCTGATGGACCTGCGCGCTCGCCGCGAAGCCGAAGACCTGGAGACCGACGACGCCCTGCTCGAGCTGCAGGCGGCACCGCGCCAGACCCAGGAACACCGGCTCGACCTGCAGGCGGCCATTCTCAAGCTGCCGCCGCGCGCACGCGCGGTGCTGGTGCTGCATGACATCGAAGGCCTCACCCATGAGGAGATCGGCGCCGCGCTGTCGATCGCCGCGGGCAGCTGCAAGGCCCATCTGCATCGCGCCCGCCAGCAGCTTCGGCGGGCGCTGGGAGAACACGCATGAATGCCTCACCGACCGAGAATGCCGATCGCCTCGACGACGCCGATCGCGCCTGGCGCGCGCGCCTGCAGGGCGCCGCACCGCAGCCCGCGTTCACCCCCGATCTGTGGCCGGCGATCGCCGCGCGCCTGGAGCCGCGTGCATCGTTGCCACACATCGGCAGCGCGCCGCTCGCCGCCATCGCCGACGCCGCGCGCCGCGGCCGTGCGCGGCGGCGCACTCGCCTGCAGTCGCTGTTGGCGGTCGCCTGCCTGCTGATGCTGGTGGTGCTGGCGGCACCGCTGCGGCCACTGCAGCCCGAGCCCGAAGCCTCGCTGGCGCAGGCCCATCCGCTCGACACCCTGCTGCTGCGCGAGGCCGAGGGGCTGGAACGCGAATACGCCGCCGCCTTCGCCCAGTTCGAAGGCGCACCGCTGCCCGCGGCCTACGCCGCCGGCCTGCAGGCGCTGGACATCGAGGGCCGCCGCATCCACGGCGCGCTTCTGCACAGCCCCGACCAGGCGCAGCTGCTCGACCAGCTGCGCCGCGTGCACGAGCGTCGCCTGCAGCTGCTGCGGCGCAGCCTCGAAGCCACGGCATGAGCCGACCCCAGCACGTCGCGCGCGCAACCTCCGCGCGCAGCTACCCCTCACCTCTGGAGAACCCGACGCCATGAACCGATCCCTTCATCACCTGCCCCTGCGCGCCCTGCTGCTGATGCCGCTGCTGGGCAGCCTGCCGCTGGCGCAGGCGCAGAGCGCACTCGACGAAACCCGCACCCTGGCAGCCGACGCCCGCGTCGCCGTCAGCAACGTCAAGGGCAGCATCCGCATCGTCGGCGGCGACGGCGACACCCTGCGCCTGCGTGGCGAGCTGGGCGCGGACGCGAAGCTCAAGCCGCTGGGCGACGATCCGCGCAGCCTGCGCATTGAAGTGGAGTACCCCAGCAGTTCCGGCTGGGGCTGGGGCGCCTCGCGCGGCGGCGATACCCATCTGGAGGTCGAACTGCCGCGCGGCGTCTCGCTCGATGTGGAGGCCGTCAGCGCGGACATCGAGATCCGCGGCGTCAGCGGCGAGCGGATCAAAGCGGCCTCGGTCAGCGGCGCGATCGAACTGCGCGACAGCGCGCCGCAGCGTCTTGATCTCGAAACCGTGAGCGGTGGCCAGCGCGTCGACAGCGCGGCGCCGGAAATCAGCCTGGAGTCGGTCAGCGGCGCCATCGAGATCGACGCCCGCGGCGCCCGAACGCTGCGCGCCGAAGCGGTGTCAGGGGCTGTCGATGTGCGCCTCTCGCAGCCGATCGGCGAGCTGCGCGCCGAGACCGTGTCCGGCCGGGTGCGGGTGCTCGGCGGGCCCAGCGCGGACGGCAGCCTGCGCATCGAGACCCTGAGCGGCGCGCTGCGGCTGGAGCTGCCCGCCGACACCTCGGCGCGCATCGAAGCGGAGAGCTTCAGCGGCCGCATCCGCAGCCCGGTCGGCGAAGTCGAGCGACCGGAGTTCGGGCCGGGCTCCAGCCTGGATGCGCGACTCGGCGACGGCAGCGCGCGCATCCAGCTGGAGACCTTTTCCGGCGCGCTCGACATCAGTCTGCAGGGCGGCTGATCGCCCTCACCGCGGGCGCGCGCCGCGCGTCCTCAGCGGGCGGCGCTGCGCCTGTGTCGGCAGAGCTGCAGCAGCACCATCGAGCTCGCCGGCCACAGCAGCAGCCAGAACGGCCACCAGCCGATCAGCGGGTCGGCGCCGCGCAGGGCAGGAAAAAGGGCCAGACCGATGGCTCCACAGCACAGCCAGAAATAGAGGATGGGCGCGAGCAGATCGCAGAGCGCGGACTGGGCCGGAACCGCGCGGCGCTCCAGAGGCAAGGCCGCGAGCGCGGCGGGCAGCAGGGTGCGATCACGCAGCAGGGACATGGCGAACTCCGGACGGTGGGTGTCCGGCAGCCTCTCCGTCGTCGGTCTCAGCGGCTGAGAACCGAGAGCCGGTGAGAACCCTCCGCCTACTGCGGCCGCCTTGGGCCGCCCTCGCGAAGACCTCTGGGGTCTTTCACACGCTCCGAGCACATCGCTGCTCGCGGAGACTCGAACACTTGCCAACACGCCGTGTCCGCGGTCGCCCGGCACGGGCCGGCATTCAGCGCTCGCGCCGCCCGGCCTCGAACGCGTCGATCGCGTTGACGGTGCACTGCCGGCCCAGCTCGATCAGCTCGGCGGCGCGCCAGAACTCGTAGAAGGCGCAGCGGTCCCGCGGCATGCGGATCAGCAGGTCCGGCGGATCGAGCGCCAGCTGCATGCGCGCGATCTGTGCCTGCATGGTGTCCAGCGCGCGCCCCATCAGATCGACCAGGCCCGGCTGCGCCTGGGTGACCTCGGGCTCGGGCTTGCGCGCATCGCTGAAGCTGGCGCTCAGACCCTCGATGAAATTCGCGATCCGCGCGCGGTAGCCGAGATCGGCTTCGGTCTGGGGTTCGGGCACGGGGTCCTTCGTCGCGACCGGTGTGCGCGGCAGCCAAGCGGCAGGCGGGCCGTTGACGTCGATCGCGATGACCAGGTCCGCGCGCATCAGCCGGGTGGCGGCGATCGGCACCGGCGCCAGCAGCCCGCCGTCCACCAGGTCGCGGCCGTCGATGCGATGCGGCGTGAACACCATCGGGATCGCGATCGAGGCGCGGATGGCGTCGAACAGCGGCCCCCGGTGCAGCCAGACCTCGCGCTGGGTCTGCAGGTCGGTGGCCACCGCCGTGTAGGGAATCGGCAGCGATTCAATCGAATGCTCGCCAACCAGATCGCGCAGCGCACCGATCACCCGGTCACCGCGGATCAGGCCGGGAAAGCCGAAGGTGAAGTCGAGCAGGCGCAGCACGTTCGAGCGCTCCAGCGCGCAGGCCCACTCCTTGTAGTCGGCGAGACGACCGGCGGCGTGGATGCCGCCGACCAGGGCGCCCATCGAGGAGCCGACGATGCCGACGATTTCGTAGCCGCGCTCCTGCAGCACTTCGACCGCGCCGATGTGGCCGAGCCCGCGCGCGCCGCCGGCGCCCAGCACCAGCGAAACGCGCCTGCGCCGCGCCGACTTCGCGACCTCAGTCGCCATAGGCGGCCGCCGCCAGCTTCAGCAGGATGCGCGCTTCCTGGCGCAGCGGCGGCGGCGCCATGACTTCGGCATCAGGGCCGTACTTGAGGATGTCCATCAGCAGCTCCTTCGGGTTGCTGTAGGGCAGCTTCAGCTCGTAGCTGCCGTCCTCCAGGAAGCGGCCCTCCTGCTTGGAGTGCCAGTGCTCCTCGGCAACCCAGCGCGCGGCGTGCGGCGAGAAGCGGATCGTCGCCACCGCCTTGGGCGTGCCCGAGAAGATGCCGTAGCTGGATGAGAGCTGCTGGTCGAGCTCGGCCTCGGCCATGTCGATGGCGGTGTCCTCCTGCACGCGCGGCGCGCGGATGCGATCCAGCGCGAAGCTGCGCAGGCCTTCGCGCTCGTGGTCGAAGGCATCGAGGTACCAGTGGTTGCGGTAGTGCGTCAGCCGCTGCGGCGACACCTGCCGGCGGGTCGGGGTATCGGTCGAGCGCGCGCGATAGTCGAAGCTCAGGCGCCTGCGCTCGAGCACCGCGCTGGCCACCGCGCGGAAGCTCTGCTGGTCCAGCGGGCGGGTGCCATGGCCGACCACCCGCACTCGCTGCAGCGGCCAGCGCTTGCCGCCGCTCTGCTCGGCCAGCAGGGCATCAATGCGCCCGCGCAGCGGCTCGATCGCCTCGCTGAGCACGCCGGCGCCGGTGCGCTCCAGCAGCTGCTGCGCCGCCAGCAGGGCGTGCAGCTCGTCCGAGGTGAGCCACAGCCCCGGCAGCTCGAAGCGCTCACCCTCGTCGTCGGCATAGCGGAAGCCGGACGGGTCTTCGCTGGACTCGACCGGCGCGCCCAGGCTGTCGCGCAGGAAGGCGATGTCGCGGTAGAGGGTGGCGCGCGAGCACTGCAGCTCGTCCATCAGGCGCTGCGCCGACACCGGATAGCGCGCGACCTTGAGGATGCGGTGGAGGGTGAGGGTGCGTTCGTGACGGTCCATGGGCGGCTATTGTGCCGCAGCGGCCCGCTGCGGCGATGCAGCGCGCGCCCCGCACGCGGCCTCGGTATGCTGCGCGCCCTGCACTTCGTCACGAGCCGGAACAAGCATGCGCATCGCCTCCACCCCCCGACTCCTCGCCGCGATCGCCCTGGGCCTGGATCTCGCCCAGGCGGCATCCGCCGCCACCTTCATCGTCGACTCGGCCGAAGACAGCGGTGAAGGCAGCCTGCGCGAGGCGATCGGCCTCGCCAATGCGGCGCCGGGCCCGCACAGCATCGAGATCCAGCTGCCGGGCAGCAATGTCACCCTGAGCCTCGCCTCCGCCCTGCCGGTGATCACGAGCTCCGCGCTCACCGTCAGCGCCACCGACAGCCCGGGCTTCCGCATCGATGGCCAGACCTTCCACCGGATGTTCGAAACCGGCGCCGGCAACCAGAGCCTGGAGCTGATCGACCTGCATCTGCGCCGCGGCAAGGCCACGCGCGGCGGCTGCGTGCTCGGCCACGCCAACGCGCAGGCCAGCCTGCGCATCGAGCGGGTCCGCTTCGAGGCCTGTACCGCCGAGGGCAGCGCCGGCGAGATCGTCGGCGGCGCGGTGTTCCAGCCGCAGGTCGCGAGCCTGGAAGTGGTCGCCAGCGTGTTCGTCGACAACCTCGCCATGGGTCCCAGCGCCGGCGGCGGCGCCATCGCCACCCAGGCCGCCTCGGTCGACATCCGCGACAGCCGCTTCGAGCGCAATGCTGCGCTCGGCAACGCCGGCAGCCTCAGCGCCGGCGGCGCCCTGGCCCTGAGCGTGCCCGAGTTCGGCAACGCTTTCCTCAAGGGCAACCGCTTCATCGACAACAGCGTCGATGGCGTGCAGGCGGCGATCGGCGGTGCGGTCGCGGGCAGCTGTTCGCAGTGCGTGATCCGCATCGAGCAGGGCTACTTCGGCGGCAACAGCGCCCGCAGCGGCGCCGCGCTGTCGATCCTCTCGCTGGTGGCACAGCCCTTCCCGCCCGCACTGGGCCTGGAGAACCTGACCTTCGAGCGCAACATCGCCAGCATCCGCGGCGGTGCGATCGAGGTCGGCGGCTTCTCGCTGGACGCTCGAAATCTGAGTCTGCAGCGCAATCGCGCGCCCGCCGGCGGCCATCTGGCGGCCACCGGCGCGCTGGTGATCGATCGCTTCACCGGCTCCGTGCTGGCGGCCACCGACGCCAGCGCCAACGGCAGCGCAGCGAGCTGCGACTTCAGCGGTGCATCCGTGGTGGGCGGCGGACTCCTCAACGGCAACCTGTTCGCCGAATCCGCCAGCTGCGGCGCGCTGACGGCCAGCGGCAGCCAGCCCATCGCCGGCAATCAGCTGGGCAGCCTGGATGCGAGCGGCGGCCTGATGCCGGTGCTGGTGTTCGGCCCCGCCAGCGGCGTGATCGACAGCCTGACGAGCTGCCCCGCCGAAGACGCGCGCGCCACCGAGCGCCCCATCGACGGCAACGGCGACGGCGACCCGCAGTGCGACGTCGGCGCCTACGAGCACCCGGGCTCGCCGGAGATCTTCCGCAATGGTTTCGAGGCAACGCCCTGAACGGCAGTTCGAAGACGCTGCAGCTCAGCTGCGGATAACGACGGCTTGCCGGATCCCTAACCCGCCTTTAATGCGCGGGTCACCAGCATGCGCGCTCCTTCACATCCGGCCCACGCATGCCGCGCCTCGCCGACGCCCTGCATCGTGCGCCGAACCCGCCGCCGCGCTCGCGCCTGCAGCGCCCGCTGCCTGACTGGCTGCAGCGGCCGGCAGGGTCCGGCGCGCTCACCCTCGGCGTGCATGCGCTGATGCTGCTGTGGCTGCTTGCGGGCGATCGCCAGAACCTGCCGCCCGCGACGCAAGAAGCCCTGCAGATCGAATGGATCGTACGCAGGCCGGTGGCGTCGCAGATTCCACCGATGCCGGTGGCGCCTGCGCGCCCTGCAGACTCACGGGTGCGCTCGGCGGCGGTGACGCCCGCACGCAGTCCGCAGCCCGCACTTGCAGTGGAGGAAGCGCCCGCACTCGACGCGCCGTCACCGCCCCGACCGGCGCGGCCGCTGTCCGCGCAGATCGGCGCCTTCGTGCGCGAGGGCGCGCCCGCTGCGCAGTACGAACGCGGTCCGCTGGACCGGCCCTCGCAGGTGCTGCCGGGTCGCGGCGAGGCCTTCGTCGACGGCTTCCATGTGCGCGAGGAGCTGAGCCCCTCCGATCGCGTGCAGATGGCGCTGAGCCTGGTCGGTCTCGGCGGCGGCGGTGGCGCCACCTGCGCCGACCTTCGCCGCAAGATGGCCTCCGACATCAGCGACGAGGAGCGCCAGAAACTCATTCATGACGAACGGCGGATCTGCCGACGCGGACAGGCCGGCACCTACCGCTGAAGCCCTGTCTCAACGTTCCAGCCGGTAGTTCACCGAGCCGCGGGTTTCGCGCTGGCTGGCCTCGACCTGCAGGTCCCACTGCTCGGTCAGCAGGTACTTGATGCTGAACACCTGGCCGTCGCCGAACAGGGCCACGCCATAGGCGACGTACAGGCGCGGCGACAGGTACTTGCCGAGCATCAGCGCCGAGCCGCCGAGCGCGGCGGAGTCCTCGACGCTGGCCTGGTCGAAGCCCAGACGTGCGCCCAGGCGCTCGGCGATGAAGTTGCCGCCCGCGCCCAGCGCCGCGGCGGCCGCATTCAGCTGCTGGCCCTCGCCGCTGCGCACCGCGCGCACCGGCCGGCCGAGCATCAGATAGCTGAGCACGTCGGCCTGGTCGAGGCTGGGCTGCGACCACAGCCCGAGCACCGGTGCCGCTGCCGTTCCGGTGACGCGGATGCCGACCGTGACCTCGTCGATGCGTCGTTCGGCGCGGATGTCGAGCCCGGGGTTGTCCAGCGGCGACTGCGCGAAGGACAGCCGGCCGCGGGTGATGTCGAGGTCCTGGCCGTAGGCCTTGTAGCGGCCGCTGACGTTGAGGCTGCCGCTGGCGTTGGTGGTGCGGCCGGGGCGGTCGCGCACGCGCAGCTCGCCGCTGACCCGACCGTTCAGGCCGAAGCCTTCGAGCTCGACGTCTTCGCCGAGCGCGAGCCGCACATCGGCATCGATGCGCTGCGCGGCGGCTACCGCGCGCTCGGGCTGGGCCGGGTCCAGCACCACCACGTCGCTGCTGACCTGCTGGCTGCCCTCGAAGCGGTCAAGCCGCACTTCGGCGCGCGGCACCTGCACGCGCCCGCGCAGACGCAGCAGCTCGCCGCGCTGCTCCAGCTGCAGTTCCGGCGAAGCCACCAGGCGCACCTGCGCGGTGTCCGAGAGCAGCACCTCGCTGCCCTCGATCTCGATCCGCAGCGGCTGCTCGGCCGCGTCCGACCAGTCGAGCCGGCCGCGACCGCGCAGTTCACCTTCGGAACGGAAGGCGAACTCCAGATCCGCCGCGCTGGCCCCATCCAGCCGCAGCTCGACGCGGCCCTCGCTGGGGCGGATGCCCAGCGCCGGCAGTTCGGCGCCGAAGCCACTGAGCAGCGCGCCCCCCTGCAGCACGGGCGCGGCCAGCGGGCCGTTGATGGTGAGCTCAGCGCTGAGCCGGCCGACCGGCGCGATCACCGCTTCCTCGCTGAGCAGTTCCAGCACGCCGAGCTGGTCCAGCAGCAGCGAGAGCTGGCCCTCCAAACGCGCGTTCTCCGCGCCGACCTCCAGCGCCCGCAGTTCGCCCTGCAGCCGACCCTCATCGCCGAAGCGCGCGCCGACCTGCAGCCGCAGCTCGGCCGGATCGCCCTCGACCGAGAGCTCCAGCGCGCTCCACGACAGCAGCGCGCGGCCCTCGCCCTGGCCCATGCGCAGCTCGCCCTGCGGCGAGCCGATGCGGCCATCGATACGCCAGCCGCTCGCGTTCGAGCTGAGCTCCAGTGCGCCGTCCAACGCGCCCTGCCAGCGCGGCCGGCTCGACCCCGCGCGCTCGATGACCAGGCCCATCGGCAGGGCCAGCGGCACCTGGTCCAGCTGCAGGCGCGCGCGCAGATCCTCGGCGCCGGAGCCCTCGGCGGACAGGCACAGGCTGCCCAGCGCTCGGCCATTGCCGGCACCGTTGCGGGCAGGCTCAGCGGTATCGGGATCCGCAGCAGCAGAAGGCGACGCGGCCGCCTCGCCAGCACTCGCTGTCGAACGTCCCCAGCCGCGCTGCCGCCCTTCCAGGCAGAAGTCCTCGACGCGGATCCTCCGCGCGCCGAGCTCGATCGCCACCGCCTCGGCCAGGCTCCAGTCGCCGCCGCTGCCGCGACGGTCCGGCGCGCGCCAGTCGAACTGCTGCAGCCGCCCCAGCCAGCGCTGCTCGTCCTCGCGCCAGCCGCCGGAAAACTCAATGTCGAGACCGCCACCGTCGACCTGCTGGCGCAGGGCCAGCGCATGCGCGCCAACTTCGCCGCGCAGCTGCAACGCGAGTGCGCCCAGCTCGCGCCCGTCGATGCGGGTCTGCGCGGAGTCCAGCTGCAGCTGCAGCGGCGCCTCGGGCCGCAGGCCGACCTCGCCCTGCAGGCGGACCCCGCCGAGTTCGGCGCCGGCCGCCGCCAGCTCGGCCGCACTGAGGTCGATGCCCAGGCGCGGCGCCTGCGGCGTGCCGGACACGCGCAACCGACCGCTGAGCGCACCGGCGAGCCCTTCGGCGAGACCTTCCAGCTGCAGGGGCTGCAGATCGAGCTGCGCGCTCACGCGCTCATCCAGGCTCGCGCTGCCGCGCAGCGCACTCTCACCCCAGCGCAGGTCGAGCTCGGCCTCGCCGGCGGCGACCGGCAGGGCGGCATCGGCGGCGGGCGGCGCGCCGCGCCAACGCGCTGCGAGGCTTCCGCGCAGGCTGCGACCGCGCAGCTCGCCAGCAAGCTCATCGAGCCTGAGCTCGCCCTCGCGCAGCGCCGCCGACTCGGTGCCCGCGCTGCGCAGGCGCGCCGACACGCGGCTGGGCCAGTCCGGCGCCAGCAGGCCGGCATCGAGCTCGGCCAGCTCGGCTTCGATCTTCCAGCGCAGGCCATCGGACCAGTCGAGCTCACCATCGGCGAGCAGTCGGCCGTCGTCGGTGCGCAGCTCCAGCGCCTGCAGCAGCGCCTGCTCACCCTGCAGGCGCAGGCCGCCGCGCAGCGCACCCGCCAGCTCGCCGCGGGCGAGCTCCAGGGCCAGTTCAAGCCCGGCATCGTCGAAGGCACCCTGTCCGCTCAGCCCACCGTCCAGCCGCAGCGGCGGCGCTTCGGCCAGCGGCAGCTCGAAGCGGGTGAAGTCGAGACGTGCCTCGAAGCTCGCCGGCAGCTCCGTCGGCGGCAGCTGCAGCCAGCCCTGCAGCTCGGCCCGACCCTCGCCCTGCAGCAGGCGCAGGGCGTCGATGTGCAGGGTCGAGGACTCGGCGCGCAGCGATGCGGCCTCGAGCACGTAGGTGCGACCGTCGACGCTGAAGCCACCCGCCAGCTCGGCGCGGTCCAGCGCGCCCTCGCCCTGCAGCTGCAGATCGGCAAGCCCAGCGGGCCACAGCGCGAGCAGGGCGGGTGGCGCTGCAGCGGCGCGCAGATCGATGCGCCACTGCGGATTCGGCAGGCCCTCGCGCAGTTCGGCATCGAGCGCGAAGTCCGGCGCATCCGGCAGGCGCAGCTGCAGGCGCAGGGCCTGCAGCGCGCCCTCGATGCCAGCCTCGAAGGCCTGCGGCGCGGCCAGGCCGGCGCGCCATTCACCGGCCAACTGCAGGTCGCTCCGCCAGTCGCGCAGGCTGTCGATCTCGCCCTGCGCGCGCAGATCGAGCAACGGCGCATCCAGCTGCAGCTCGCCCAGACGCAGCTGGCCGCCCTGCAGCTGCAGGGCCGATACCGCGATGCGTTCGGCTTCGAACAACAGTTCGCTTTCCGTCGCTGGCGCTGGCTCGGTTCCAGGCGCGCTGCCCGCATCAGTCGCGGACTCGGGCGCGCGCTCGATGCGCAGCGCGCTCAGTACAGCGGACTCGATCCCGATATCGAGCGGCAGCACCAGGCTGGGCAGCGACTCCGGCAGGCGGATCGCGAAGGTCGGCGCGGGCTCGGGCTCCGCTTGATCTGACGGCAGCAGGACGCGCACGCCCTCGGCCTCCAGCCGCTCGACGCGCAGTCGCGCGGCCAGCGCCTGGCCAAGCACGGCGCGCAGGCGCAGTCGATCGACATCGACGCTCAGGCCGTCCTGCGCATAGCGCAGGCCCTCGAACTCCAGCCCCTGCGCGAGGCTGCCGCGCTGGGCGCGCCATTCCAGGCTGCCGGCCGGCAGCAGGGCCTGTGTGCGTGCGAGCGCAAAGCGCGCGCCCGACTCGCTGGCCAGCAGCCAGACTCCAAGCAGCACCAGCGCGAGCACCAGTCCAACCAGCGCCAGCACCGCCCACAGCAGCCAGCGCCGCGCCCGGCTCACAGCTCCGGCCCCAGGCTGAGGTGGATCTGCAGCGATTCGCGCGGATCATCGAGTCCGCGCGCCAGATCCAGCGCCACCTGGCCCACCGGCGAGCGCCAGCGCAGGCCGAGGCCAGCGCCACGCCGCGCGTCGACGCTGCCGTCGTTGAAGGCGCTGCCGGCGTCCATGAAGACGGCTGCGCCCCAGGTGTCGGTGAACATGCGTTCGTATTCGACGTTCACCACCGCCAGATTGCGCCCACCGATCGGATTGCCGCTCGCGCCCAGCGGGCTGATCTCCTGGTAGCCATAGCCGCGCACGCTGCGGTCGCCGCCGGCGAAGAAGCGCAGCGAGGACGGCAGGCGCAGGAAGTCGCTGGAGAAGGTGCGCCCCAGCTGGCCGCGCAGCAGCACCCGGTTGCGCTCGCCGAAGCCGCGGATGTAGCGGGTCTCCAGCAGCAGCTGGGTGAAGTCGGCGTCCGAACCCAGCGCGCTCAGCCCCTGTTTCAGTTCGCCGGTGAAGCTGAAGCCACGGGTCGAATAGTTGGGGTCGTTGTAGCGCTGCCAGCGCGCGCGCAGGGCCGGGTAGACGAGGGTCGAGATTCCGCTGGTCTCCTGATTGCGCTCGACGCCGATGGCGTAGCGCTCGCGCAGGGCGTGCAGGCCCAGCGCCAGGCTCCAGTCGCCGATGCGGCCGATGCGGCTGGCCGAGAGTTCGGCAATCTCGCTGTCGACCAGCTCGCTCTCGTCCTCGCGGTAGCTGGCGCCGAGCTGGTACCAGCCCTGGATGGGCGCAAAGGCGGGGATGCGGTACAGCGAATTGAGCGCATTGCGGCGCTGGGCGAGATCCAGGCTGGAGCTGAACTTGTGGCCGCGGGTGTTGACCCAGCGGCGGTCCAGGCCGAGCTTGAGGCCGGCGCCGGAGTCGGTGCCGAAGCTCACGCCGGCGGTGTAGATGTTGCGCTTGGCCGGCGCCAGCTCGACCTGCACGGGCACATCGAGCGTGTCGGGCTCGGGTTCGGGGCGGATGTCGATGAAGCCGAAGTAGTCGAGATCGCCCAGCCGCTGGTGCAGCTTGAGCAGGGCGTCCTGGTCGAAGGGCTGGCCGGGCTCGACATCGACCCAGCGTTCGACCAAGCCCGGATCGAGATGGCTGCCGTCGATCGCCAGCGCGCCGAAACGGTAGCGGGCGCCACTTTCCCAGCGCAGGCGGATCTCGGCGCGACTGTCGGCGCGGGTGACTTCGACGCGATTCTCCGCCAGCCGCGCATCGAAGTAGCCGCGCGCCGCCAGCTCGCGGGCAATGGCCGCCTTGCCGCCCTCGTAGCGGCCGTGGTTCAGCAGGTCGCCCAGGCGCGGGCGGAAGCCTTCGATGGCAGCGACCACGCGCGGGTCAGTGCCCGCCTCGCCTTCCACCTGCACCTCGAGCGCACGCACCCGCACCGGCGGGCCGCGCTGCACGTTCAGGCTGACCGCAAGGCCTGCGCTGCTTTCGTCGACCTGCACATCAACATCGACGGCGTAGTAGCCAAAGGGCTCGAGCGCGCGCCGCACTTCGGCCGGCGCCCGTCGCAGCAGCAGCGCCATACGGCCGCGGCCGACGTCCTCGCGGTCGGCCTCGTCAAGCTGGAACAGGCCCACCTGCGCGCGCACGTTGTCGGCCTGGCTGGCGCTCAGTCCGCGCACCCGCACGCTGGCAAGCCGAACCGGCTGGCGCTCGCGGCGCAGTTCGGCAGCGGCGGCCGGCTCCGCAGCTGTCGCCACTGCGGGCCTGCGCGCGCCCTGCGCGGGCGCATCCACGGCGACGGCCCACAGGGGCAGGCAGAGCAGCAGCAGGGGAAGACGGGAACGAGCCAAAGGGCCGGGGACTCCGGTGGCGACAGGGCGGCAGGATAACCAGTCCGGGCCGCGCGCAAGTCAAATCCACATTCAGGCAGGCGAGCCAGCGGTCGGTTCCGGCGCAAGCACTTGGGATGCACGCCCGGCTCGCGGACAATGGCGGCCCCGCGCCCTGCGCCGCCCCCAGAATCCCCGCCCATGAGCCTCAACCCGCGCCTTGCTTCCGAACTCGACGAGATCCGCTCGGCCGGACTGTTCAAGTCCGAACGCATCATCGTCTCCCCGCAGTCGGCCGAGATCGAGCTGGCCGACGGCCGCCGGGTGCTGAACTTCTGCGCCAACAACTACCTGGGCCTGGCGGATGACGCCGGCGTGATCGAAGCGGCAAAGCACGCGCTCGACACCCACGGCCACGGGATGGCCAGCGTGCGCTTCATCTGCGGCACCCAGGACCTGCACAAGCAGCTGGAGGCGAAGATCGCCGAGTTCTTCGGCAAGGACGACGCCATCCTCTACGCCGCCTGCTTCGACGCCAACGGCGGCCTGTTCGAGCCCCTGCTCGGCGAGCAGGACGCAATCATCTCCGACGCGCTCAACCACGCCTCGATCATCGACGGCGTGCGCCTGTGCAAGGCCCGGCGCTACCGCTACGCCAACTGCGACATGGCGGATCTGGAGAAGCAGCTGCAGCAGGCGCGGGCCGACGGCGCGCGCGACATCCTGATCACCACCGACGGCGTGTTCTCGATGGACGGCTTCATCGCCCCGCTGGATCAGATCACCGCGCTGGCTGCCAAGTACGGTGCCGCCGTGCATATCGACGAGTGCCATGCCACCGGGTTCCTGGGGGAGACCGGCCGCGGCTCGGCCGAGGTGAAAGGCGTGCTGGAAAAGATCGATATCATCACCGGCACGCTGGGCAAGGCGCTCGGCGGCGCGCTGGGCGGCTTCACCTGCGGCTCGCGCGAGGTCATCGAGATGCTGCGCCAGCGCTCGCGACCCTACCTGTTCTCGAATGCCCTGCCGCCCTCGGTGGTGGCCTCGGGCCTCGCCGTGTTCGAGCGCATCGTCGCCGCCACCGAGCTGCGCGCGCGCCTGCGCGAGAATACCGCGCGCTTCCGCGCGAAGCTCGCTGCCGCCGGCTTCGATCTGAAGCCCGGTGAACATCCGATCGTGCCGGTGATGCTCTACGACGCCCCGCTGGCGCAGCGCTTCGCGGCCGAGCTGCTGGAGGAAGGCGTGTATGCGATCGGCTTCTTCTTCCCGGTGGTGCCCAAGGGCCAGGCGCGCATCCGCACGCAGATGAGTGCCGCGCACACGCCCGAGCAGGTCGAGCGCGCCGCGGACGCCTTCATCGCGGTCGGCAAGCGGCTGGGCGTGATTCCGGCCTGATTCCGGCCTGATCCCGCGGCGCGATTCCCGCTCAGGGCGCGAGCCTCTTACGGACTGACAAGGACACCATGCGCCCGGTGCTGAAGCGGCTGTTCCTGCTCGCGCTCGCCCACGATGCGCAGGCCGAGCGGCTGCCGGACCAGCGCTAGCGCACGCGCTGCCTGCACTGCCGCGCGCGGCTGGAGTTCAAGCCCGATGGCGAGCCGCTGGGCGCGGGCTCGCTGGAGCACGTGGTGCCGCAGGCCTGGTTCGGCAAGCGCGCGGCACAGGCGCTGTGCGCGCGCGTCGACCATGATCCGAACAATGCCCGCAACCTGGCGCTGGCCTGCGCCAGCTGCAACCAGTCCAAGGGCAAAGGCCCGGACGCGCGCGGGCCGCAGGATGCGCGGGCGCTGCAGGTCACCGGACAGGCGCTGGATCGGCGCCTTACTCGCTGGCGCGCAGCGGAGGATCCAGACACGCCAGACGAGGCATAGGGTGGGCCCTGGCCCACCATAAGCGCGAACACACCGGCCACTTCCATCGAGCCAAGGCCCGAGCCGACCGAAGCCGTGGCCACGCGCATCGCATGGCGACAACATGCACCGAGGCAAGGGTCCAGCTCCGGTGGGCCAAGGCCCACCCCATGAGCCCGGCGCGCTGCATGGAGCGCGTGGTGGGGAGCCACAGCACCCGGGATCTTGCGATTCCCGATTCCCGATTCCCGATTCCCGGCTCTCAGCGATCGTCGCGCGTGTACACCACCCCGCCTTCCAGCCGCACCGGAAACACCGCGATCGGCTCATACGCCGGCGCGCACAGGGCTTCGCCGGTGCGCAGGTCGAAGCGGGCGCCGTGGCGCGGGCATTCGACCACGCAGCCGTGCACCGGCCCACCTGCGAGCTCGGCGCCGTCATGGGTGCAGACATCCTCCACCGCGAACCAGCCCTCGGCAGTCCGGTAGACGGCGATCGCAGTGTCGCCATCCCATACCACCTGGAATTCGCCCTCGGCCATCTGAGCCTCGCCGCAGACCGCGATCCAACCCTGCATTCGCTGTTCTCCCATCACTGATACCCCGCAAAAAAGAACGGCCGGCGCATCGCTGCGCCGGCCGTGCAAGTGTCGCATTCGATGTCGACTACCGGGCCCCGGAGGACCCGGCAGACCGGCGCATCAGAAGCGGTAGCGCAGGGTGACCTGGGCGGCCCACTGCGATTCACCGCGGGCCTGACGGGTCACGAAGTCCTCGACCGTGTTGTTCAGGCTGTAGATATAGCGGCCCTGCGAGTCGATGCCGTTGAAGTTGACGAAGCTGCGGGCCTGCGCGCCGCCGCCCTGGAAGCCGATCTCATCGACGCGGCCCCAATCCTTGTTGATCAGGTTGCCGACATTGAGGATGTCCAGCGCGATCTCGGCCTTGTGGCCTTCCATGAAGCCCGGCAGCTGCTGGGTGATGCGGATGTCGAAGCTGTTGGTCCAGGGCGAGAACTCGCTGTTGCGATCGACCACGGAGCCGGCGAAGCGGTCCAGGCCGTTGTCGCGGACCACCTGCCAGAAGCGGGCTTCTTCGGCCGCGCCGCCGCGGAACACGACGTCGTTGCCGCCCGGGCCGGACGGGATGTACATCAGGTCGTTGCCGCCGACGCCGTCACCGTTCATGTCGTTGTTGAAGGTCCAGCTGTAGGGCTTGCCCTTGCGGCCTTCGTAGAACAGACCGAAGTCGGTGGCGTTGTCGCTGAACAGGAAGGCGCGGTAGCCCAGCGTGGCGACGAAGCGGTCACGCACGACGTAGGGCGAGCGGGCAGCGATTTCCTCGTTCGGGTTGAAGACCGAGCGGCCGTTGAAGTTGGAGTTCGCCACCGACGAGGTGAGCGGGCTGACTTCGGTGGCGTCCGAGTAGTTGTAGGCCACCGACCACGACCACGGATCGTCCTGGCGGGCGCGCGACAGCGACAGTGTCAGGTTCTGGCCCGAGCCCTTGTTGGTGTTCTCGGCCACCAGCACGTTGTTGAACGAAGCGTTGTTCAGCGCTCGCACGCGGACGCCGCAGGTGCCGCCGGTGGTGAAGTTGGCACCGTTCCAGCAGTTCACGTTGTAGCCGCCGGGGGTCCAGAACAGGGCGCGGCCGTCCGGGCCGGTACGCGTTGCCTCACCCAGGTTCAGGTGCCTGTAGTAGATGCCGTGCTCGGTCTGGGTCAGCAGCAGCTCGGCGCTGAACACCGCACCCCAGAACGGGGTTTCGTGGTCGAACGCGAAGCTGGCCTTCCACACCGCCGGCATGCGCAGCTCAGGCGACAGGAAGTCGACGTTCGCGGCCGGGGTCGAGCCGGTGAAGTTCGACACCTGGTTGTTCGGATCGGCGCTGAAGATCGGAGCCGTGGTGCAGGCACCGAAGGCGCCCGTGCCGCAGCCCACGATCTGGGTCGCCAGACCGGTGTTCGAGTAGGGGTTGGACAGCCACACGTTGGCGGCCGAGCCCTCGAACAGGCCGATGCCGGCGCGGAACTGGGTCGCACGCTCGGTATCGAAGGTGTAGTTCACGCCCAGACGCGGCTGGAACAGACGCTTGCCGTCCAGGGTGACGCTGTTGTCCAGACCGAAACCGCCGGTGGCGCGGCCGTTGACGATACCGGCCGGGGCAGCCGCGGCGGCGGCGTTGAACAGCGGGCTGTCCGGCATCTGGGTCTCGTCGACACGGAAACCGAAGACCAGGGTCAGGTTGTAGTTGACCGCCCAGGTGTCCTGCAGGAAGAAGCCGGTGTTGCCCAGCTCCCACTGCGCGACGCCGTCATCCAGCGACAGGCCCGGACGCGCCACCTGCACCTGGTAGGACAGCGGGATGCCCGCTTCCAGGCTCTGGCCGCACTCGCTCGCCTGGATGCAGGCGAAGGTGTAGTTGCCGCGGGTGTTCTGCAGGAAGGCGTTGTAGATGTCGTTGCGGGCCCAGTCGAAGCCGGCCTTGACCTCATGGTCGCCAACGAACCAGTTGCCGGCGAAGAACACTTCGTCAGTGTCGGTGCCCAGCACGTTGAAGTGGCGCGACTGCTCGGTGCCGAAGTTCAGGAAGCGGTTGCCGCCCTGCACGCCGGCCGGCGGGGTGCCGCCAGTGAAGCGCACGGAGATCGCCGGCAGGAAGCTGTTGTTCAGCGGCTCACTGAAGTACTCGCGGCGGCTGACGCGCAGCTCGGTCGAGAAGCTGTCGGTCCAGTCGCCGTACCACTGGGCGACCACGCCCTCGATGGTCTTGTCCTGGGTGTACCAGTGCGAGCTGTAGGACAGCGAGGTGGTGCCGGAGCCCGGGAAGATCGGGTTCGACTCTTCGGTCTTGGTGTAGCGCAGGCTGGCGCGGTGGCTGTCGTTGATGTTCCAGTCGAACTTGACCAGCACGTCTTCGACCGACAGCTCGGACTGGCTGGGCGCATCGACGGTGCCGATATCGACGCCGTAGCGGCTCTGCATCACGTTGCGGACGCTGGCGATCTGCTCCGGCGTGATGAAGACCTGGCTGCCCTGGCCGCCGAGCGGGACGAACTGGGTGCCGACGCGGGTCGACTTGTAGTCTTCGTAGTTGACGAAGAAGAACAGGCGATCCTTCAGGATCGGGCCGCCCAGGGTGAAGCCGACGGTTTCGTCCTCGGACTCCGGCGGGGCGAAGAAGCTGTCGCTGGTGCGGTTGTAGCGGTCGCCCGACAGGCGATCATCGCGCCACACGTAGTAGACGCTGCCGCTGAACTCGTTGGTGCCCGACTTGGTGACGGCGTTGATGTTGGCGCCGGTGTAGCCCTTCTGGGTGACGTCGACGTTGGAGATGTTGACCTGCACCGCGTCGATCGCGTCGATCGAGATCGGCTGCTTCTGGGTCGGCAGGTTGTTGGCTTCGAGACCGAAGGTGTCGGAGATGCTCAGGCCGTCGATGGTGATGCTGTTGAAGCGGCTGTTCTGGCCGGCGACAGAGATCTCGCCACGCTCCTTGTCGCTCTGCGAGACGCGCGGATCGAGGCGCGCGTAGTCCTGCAGGTTGCGCTGGATCGAGGCGAAGCTCTCGATCTGGTCGCGGCTGATCTGGGTGCTGGTGCCCATGCGCTCCGGCGAGAACACCGAGCCGGCCGAGCCGACCACGGTGACGACGTCGAGCTGGGCCGCTTCGGTGGCCAGGTCGACGTTGACCGCGGTCACTTCGTTCAGCTGCAGGAACACGTTCTCGGTGGTCTCGGGCTCGAAGCCCGGACGCAGCACGGTGACGGTGTAGGGGCCGCCGACGCGCAGGCCGCGGGCGGTGTAGCGGCCCTCGGCGTCGGTGGTCGAACGCACGGTGGTGCCGGACGGGGTGTGGACGATCACGACCTCGGCGCCGGCCAGGGCTTCACCCTGCTCGGAGGTCACGCGGCCGGCCATCTGCGCCGAGGTGGTCTGCGCGAACACCGGGGTGGAGGTCGCAAGCACCAGCGCCAGGGCGCCGGCAAGTCGGGTGACCCGCATCTGCTTGTTCATCGTGCTGAGTTCCTGCGTTTGGAAGGGGGGAGCTTGCGTGACCGGCTTCACGTTGCTGCGGCGGATTGTGCGTGGAGCCAGCCGGTGTCGCCCGCTGGGACGACGCGAGGCCGCCCGGAGGCAGCCTCGGAAACCACTGATTTATAAGGATTTTGCGCGCCTGCAACACACCCCGCGGGAATGGAGCGGGACCGCCGCGCTGCGAGCATTAACTCAAGTTTAACCGGACTATATGACAGTTTTGTAGCGCGGTCGCCCAGTGGTCATGTCGGCCCATCGCCGCGCCGCCGGTATGCAAGATCCGTTCATCGCGGGCGCGCGCCAAGGTAGCGCCGCCGCTTGGCCGGCTTGAGGCAGCCCAGGTCGACCCGGATCAGGCCGTCGACGCAGTGACCGAAGGCGGGCGCCAGCCCGATATCAAGGACGGAAAGGCCTGGTACGAAGCTGCGCTCGACGCTGATCATGGCGGCGGACTCTCGCGGGGATGCCCGCATGCTCACCGCTGCGCTTTGCGCGGCGATGACAGGCCGCGTTGGTCTGCCTACTCGCGGCCGGTGACGATGCGCAGGATCGCCGGCACGTCGCTCTCCAGCACGCCGCGGCGCGCACGCGCCAGTTGCAGCCGGTCCGCGAAGTCCTGCGCTGCGCCCGGCAGTGCGCCGACCAGCTGACTGTCGTCGCCGCGCAGCAGCAGCGCGCCCTCGCCGGCTGCGCTGTAAAGATCGATGCGGCTGCGCTGGTCGCCGCGCACGTGCACGACGATCGACGGCGGCTGCGGATCAGGCCGCAGGAAACGCCCCTGATCGCCGCGATGGCAAGCCTCGGCAGCGACCAGCTGCTGCAGCGAGGGCAGCAGGTCGGTCTGCTGGAAGGACTCGCGGATCTCGCCGCGCGGCAGGCCGCTGACGCCGGCCACCAGCATCGGCACCCGCGCCAGCGCGCGCTCGCCGTAGCGCTGGCGCTCCTCGGGCCGCAGCGGGGTCATGCTGCGGTGGTCGCCGAGCACGATCAGCACGCCCTCGTCCAGAAAGCCGCTGGCCTCAAGCGCACGGTAGAACTCGCCGAAGGCACGGTCGGCGCGGCGGAACGCGGCCTCTTCGCTGAGCGCCCCGCTGTCGCGGTCGAGGAAGGGCGGGTGCGCCTCCACGTTCAGCAGGAAGTTGATCCAGGGCTGGGCGGGTGCATCGGGCAGCCACTGCAGCACGCGCCGATACAGCGCAGCGTCGTCGGCCGCATTGAACGGCCCACGCGGCAGGCCGGCATAGAAGGGATGCTCCGCGCCTTCCCAGTAGTCGAACTCCAGCGCCTTGAACCAGCTCGGCTTGTCGAGGAAGCCGAGGTCGCCAGTAGTGAAGAAGCCGCTCCAGTAGCCGTGCTCGCGCAGGGCGCGCGGCAGCGCGGTGGCCGGGTCCTCGAAGCCGGCGAAGGCCTTGAGGCTGGCGTAACGCCCGGGCTGCGGCAGCGGGTAGTCGCCTGCGATCAGCGCAATCAGGCCGTGGTCGGTGGTGAAACCATTGGCGTGGAAGGCGCTGAACCAGGTGTTGGCGCGGGCTGCGGCATCGAACTCCGGCACCCAGCTGTTGCTACCTGCCGCCGTCTCGCGACCGAGCCCGCTGTGGTAGCTCGACAGCGATTCCCAGATCAGCACCAGCACGTTCGGCTGACGCGCCTGCCCGACTTCGCAGTGCAGCGCCGGCGCCTGCACGCGCTGCTCCAGCGCCTCGACAAAGGCAGGGCTGTAGGCCTGCGACACGCCCTGCTCGCGGTGCAGCTGCCACAGGTTCATGAAGGAATCGCCGTTGACGTGGGCCGGCGCCGTGCCGCCAAGCGCCACCCCCAGCCCCAGCATCAGCATGCCGCCAGCGCCCAGGGCCGCGGCCCGCCGCGGATGCCGCGGCTGCGGCCACAGGCTCAGCGCCAGTACGCCCAGGCCGAGCAGGGCCAGCCCCGGCAGCAGCACCGGCTGCTGCTGCAGGATGGCGCGGGCAAAGCGTTCGGTGGCGTCCCACTCGGCGCCGAACTTGAACACATCGAGCAGGTACAGCCGCGTATTGAGCACGCTGATGATCGAGAAGTCGGCCAGCATCAACAGCAGCAGCACGACCGCGAGCAGCATGGCCAGACCGCGCAGCAGGCCGCGCGGCAGCCACAGGCCGAGCGCGACGCTGCCGAGGCCAAGCGCCAGCAGCCAGGCATCGTGACCGAAGGCGGCGCGGCCCATGCAGCCGCCGCAGTTGGCGTTCGGCCCGAACACCGCCTCGACCTTCAGCGCGCGCAGCACCGCCACCAGCACCAGCGACGCAGCCAGCAGGTAGGGCGCCAGCCGATGCAGGGCTTTCAGCAGGCGGCCGAGCGATGAGGCGGTGGATGAGGGCACGTCGGACTCGAAGCCGGAAATCGAAGGCGCGCCATGATGCGTGAAGCCGCCGTCGCCTGCAGCGATGCGGATCATGGCCGTGCGGGCTGGCTACACTGCGGCGATGCGCCGAAGCCTGCCCCCGCTGACCGTCATCGCGATCGCCATCGCACTGGCCCCGCCCGCCGGTGCGCAGACCGTCTACAAGCTGGCCCGGCCCGACGGCACGGTGCACTACACCGATCGCCGGCCCGCGGACGTTGACGGCGTCGAGACGATCCAGGTGCGCGCCGAGGTGCAGCAGATCGCCCGCCTGCGCGTGGAGTCCGACCGCGAGCTGCGCCACGCCGTGGTCGGCAACGTTCTGCACGGGCCGCTGGAGATCCGGCTGCTCGCCGCCGAGGCCAGCAACCTGCAAAGCGAGCCCGCCCTGCCCCTGCGCACCGTGCTCGCCGGCGAGGGCGAACAGCGGGTGGCGGTGTTCGGGCCGCTGGACCCGGCCCAGGGCTGGGGCTTCTCGCTGCAGCTGCAGGCCATGCCGGGCGATCCGCGCGCCGTGCATCAGGACGTCGACTACGCCCTGCCCTTCGAGGGCGATGGCTGGCGCATCGACCAGGGCTGGGGCGGCCGCTTCAGCCATACCTCGGTGGAATCGCGGCATGCCGTGGACTTCAGTGCGCCCGAAGGCACGCCGGTGCTGGCGGCGCGCGAGGGCGTGGTGATGCAGATCGCCGACGACTTCCGCGGCGCCGGCCTCGATCTGGAGAAATACGGCGCGCGCGCCAACTTCGTCCGCGTGCTGCATGCCGACGGCAGCATGGGCCTGTACGCGCACCTCGCCCCGGAGTCGGCGCGGGTGCGGCCGGGCGCACGGGTGCGCGCCGGCCAGGTGATCGGCGCGGTCGGCAGCACCGGCTATTCGACCGGCCCGCATCTGCACTTCGTGGTGCAGGTGAACCGCGGGCTGAAGCTGGAATCGGTGCCCTTCCGCATGCGGGGGCAAGGCGGCGCCCTGCGCATTCCGGGCGCGCCCTGACACGCTAGCGCGGTAGCCGCGCGGGCGGGCCGCGGGCGCTGCGGTAGAATCCGCGCCCCTTTGCTGCCCTGAGCGTCGCTCTCCCGCGACCGCCTGCCCATGATCACCGAAGCCGCGAAAGAGGCGATGCGTCGCCGCACCTTCGCCATCATTTCCCACCCCGACGCCGGCAAGACCACGCTGACCGAAAAGTTGCTGCTGTTCGGCGGCGCGATCCAGATGGCCGGCTCGGTCAAGGGCCGCAAGGCCGCGCGCCATGCGACCTCAGACTGGATGGCGCTGGAGAAGGAGCGCGGCATCTCGGTGACCAGCTCGGTGATGCAGTTTCCCTACGAGGGCCGCATCGTCAACCTGCTGGACACGCCTGGCCACGCCGACTTCGGCGAGGACACCTATCGCGTGCTGACCGCGGTGGACTCCGCGCTGATGGTGATCGACGTCGCCAAGGGCGTCGAGGAACGCACGATCAAGCTGATGGAGGTCTGCCGCCTGCGCGACACGCCGATCATGAGCTTCATCAACAAGCTCGACCGCGAGGGCAAGGACCCGATCGAGCTGCTCGACGAAATCGAGCAGGTGCTGGGCATCGCCTGCGCGCCGATCACCTGGCCGATCGGCATGGGCAAGCGCCTGAAGGGCGTGGTGCATCTGGTCAGCGGCGAAGTGCATGTGTTCGAGTCGGGCCGCAATTTCACCCGCCAGGACTCGACCATCTTCCCCAGCCTGGACGACCCCGGTCTCGCCAAGCTGGTCGGCGCCGAGCTGCTGGACGAGGCCCGCGAACAGCTGGAGCTGGTGCAGGGCGCGGCCCAGCCCTTCAATCTCGACGATTACCTCGCCGGCAAGCAGACCCCGGTGTTCTTCGGTTCGGCGGTGAACAACTTCGGCGTGCAGCTGCTGCTGGACTTCTTCGTCGAACACGCGCCCTCGCCGCGTCCGCGCGCCACCAGCACGCGTGAGGTCGCCCCCGGCGAAGAGCCGCTGACCGGCTTCGTGTTCAAGATCCAGGCCAACATGGACCCGCAGCACCGCGACCGGGTGGCCTTCATGCGCATCTGCTCCGGCCACTTCAGCGCCGGCATGAAGACCTTCCACGTGCGCACCGGCAAGGACATGAAGATCGCCAACGCGCTGACCTTCATGGCCTCGGACCGCGAGATCGCCGTCGAAGCCTGGCCGGGCGATGTGATCGGTATCCACAACCACGGCACCATCTCGATCGGCGACAGCTTCACCGAGGGCGAGCCGCTGTTCTTCACCGGCATCCCCAACTTCGCGCCCGAACTCTTCCGCCGCGCCCGCCTGCGCGACCCGCTCAAGCTGAAGCAGCTGCAGAAGGGCCTGGCCCAGCTCAGCGAGGAAGGCGCCACCCAGTTCTTCAAGCCGCTGATGAGCAATGACCTGATCCTCGGCGCTGTCGGCGTGCTGCAGTTCGACGTGGTCGCGTATCGCCTCAAGGACGAATACAGCGTCGACGCCAGCTTCGAGCAGGTCGGCGTCGCCACCACCCGCTGGATCCGCTGCGACAATGCCAAGAAGCTGGAGGAGTTCCGCGAGCGCAACGCCAACAACCTGGCCATCGACGCGGCGGGACACCTGGTCTATCTGGCGCCCTCGCGGGTCAATCTGCAGCTGACCCAGGAGCGCTGGCCGGACGTGCGTTTCGACGCGACCCGCGAGCATGCGCAGGCGGTGGGGGTGGACTGAGCGCCTGCAAGAACCATCCGCCTACTGCGCCCGCCTCTGGCCGCCCGTGACAGCCGCGGCGGAAGTGCGGACAGCCAGATCGCAGGGCGTGCTCAAACCAACCCGACCAGCTGCAGCGCGATGCCAAGCGCGGCGCAGACGCCGAGCACCGTGAACACGCCGCGCTTGGCGACGAACACCAGCAGGACCGCGAGCGCGGCCAGCGCCAGTGCCGGCGGCTGCAGGCTGCCGATCACCGGCAGCAGCAGATCGACTGGGCCGGCTTCGACGCGCGCGCGCTCGGCGAACAGGGTGTTGAGCGCGAACCACAGGGCGAGATTGGCGATCACGCCGACCACGGCCGCGGTGATCGCCGCCAGCGCAGCGGCGAGCCGCGGCCGCCCGCGCAGGCGTTCGATATAGGGCGCGCCGGCGAAGATCCAGACGAAGCAGGGTAGGAAGGTGACCCAGGTGGTGAGCAGGGCACCGAGCGTGGCGGCGAGAAGGGGATGGAGGCCGGCCGCATCGCGAAAACCGGCGAGGAAGCCCACGAACTGGGTGACCAGGATCAGCGGGCCCGGCGTGGTTTCCGCGAGGCCCAGGCCATCGACCATTTCGCCCGCCTGCAACCAGCCGTAGACCTCGACACCCTGCTGGGCCACATAGGCCAGCACCGCATAGGCACCGCCGAAGCTGACCGCCGCCATCTGCGAGAACAACAGGGCGATGCGGCTGAACACGTGCTCGCCGCCCAGCGCCCACAGCAGGCCGCCGACCGTCAGCAACCAAAGCAGTGCGCACAGTGCGGCGGCGCGCAGGGTGCCCGGGTGCTGCACGTCGCGCAGGGCGTGCGCGTCATCGCCATGACCGACCGGCCGCCAATGCCCAGCACTCAGCAGGCCCAGCAGTCCGGCGCCGAGCACCACCAGCGGAAACGGTGCGTCGAACACGAATAGGGCAATGAACGCGGCGACCGCCACCGCCATCGGCAGAGCCGCGCGCAGGGTGCGCTGGGCCAGTCGGATCAGGGCCTGCAGCACCAGGGCCAGCACCGCCGCCTTCAGGCCGAAGAACAGGCCTTCGACCACCGCGACATCGCCGAGCAGTACGTAGACGAAGGACAGCGCGAGGATCGCCAGCGCACCCGGCAAGATGAACAGCAGGCCGGCGACGAGCCCACCGCGCACACCGTGCAGCAGCCAGCCGACATAGGTCGCGAGCTGCTGGGCCTCGGGGCCGGGCAGCAACATGCAGTAGTTCAGCGCGTGCAGGAAGCGCGACTCGTCGATCCAGCGCTTTTCCTCGACCAGCAGGCGATGCATGAGAGCGATCTGGCCGGCCGGGCCACCGAAGCTCAGCAGGCCGATGCGCCACCAGATGGCCAGGGCTTCGCGGAAGGGCACCTGCGCGGGCTGCATGCTCAGACCGCGCCCGCCGCGCGCCGAAGAGCGTCGACTTCGTCGTCTGCCAGCATTCGCACTGCGCCCTTGGCCAGCTCACCCAGCACCATCGGCCCGATCGCCACCCGCATCAGCCGCAGCACCGGCAGGCCGCCGGCCGCCAGCAGGCGGCGGATGTGGCGGTTGCGACCTTCATCGAGGACAACCTCCAGCCAGGCGTTGCGCGGCCCTTGGCGCATCAACGCAATCGACACCGCGGACAGGCGTTCGCCGGCGTCATCGATGCCCGAACGCAGCCGCCCCAGCAGCTCCGCGTCCGGCTGGCCCTCGACCTGCACGCGATAGGTCTTGTGCAGCGGCGTGCGCGGTTCGGTCAGCGCCGCGTTGAAGGCAGGGTCGTTGCTCAGCACCAGCAGGCCTTCGCTGGCCTGGTCGAGCCGCCCGGCCGGCGCCACCCAGGGCAGGTCGAGGCCATCCAGGCAGCGGTAGACGGTGTCGCGGCCGCGCTCGTCGCGCGCCGTGGTGACCAGGCCGCGCGGCTTGTTCAGGGCCAGATAGACGCGCTCGGCGGCCTGCGCCTGCCCGCCGTCAACGACGATGCGCGGCTCGTCCAGCGCGGTCGGCGATTCCGGATCGGTCACCACACGCCCGCGCACGGTCACGCGGCCGGCGCGCACCCAGCGCTCGGCTTCGGACCGGGAGCACAGGCCGCGCTTTGAGAGCACACGGGCGAGGCCATAGCGGGGCGTTCGGGGGGGTTGGACAGACATCGCGAAGTGGCAGAGCGTTTGCATCCAAGCTGGGCGCCGGACGCGTAGAACCGCGGGTCAGGGGCCGCAAGTGTGCCCCAGCCAGATGCAATCGCGTCGCGATTCACCGCGAAATCACTGCCCACCCCCACAATCGCGCCCATGTCTGAACTGCCTACGCCCGACCCCGCGCATCCGCCGCGCGCCCTGCCCTCCCCGATTGCCGCCGTGCTGCGCTGGTTCGACAGCAGCGTGCAGCCGGCAGACGCAGGCGATCCCGACCGCATCGACTGGCTGCGGGTGGTGCCCTTCATTGGCCTGCACCTCGCCTGCCTGGGCGTGATCTGGGTCGGCGTGTCCTGGTTCGCGGTGGCGGTCGCGGTCGCGCTGTACGCCTTGCGCATGTTCGCAATCACCGGCTTCTACCACCGCTATTTTTCGCACAAGGCCTTCAAGACCTCGCGGCCGATGCAGTTCGTGTTCGCGGTGATCGGTGCGATGAGCGTGCAGCGCGGTCCGCTGTGGTGGGCCGCACATCACCGGCATCATCACCGCAACTCCGACCAGCCCGGCGACCTGCACTCACCCGTGCAGCATGGCTTCTTCCGCTCGCACATGGGCTGGTTCCTGACCCGACGGGCTTTCGGCACCGACACCGCCGCGATCGGCGACCTCGCCAAGTACCCGGAGCTGCGCCTGATCGACCGCTTCGACGTGCTGATTCCGGTCGCGCTGGCGACCGTCCTGTTCCTGCTTGGCGGCTGGCTGGAAACCGCCGCACCCGGGCTTGGGACCAGCGGCCCGCAGCTGCTGATCTGGGGTTTCTTCATCTCCACCGTGGTGCTGTTCCACGCCACCGTGACCATCAATTCGCTGGCCCACCAGATCGGCAGCCGCCGCTATGAGACCCGCGACAACAGCCGCAACAACTGGTGGCTGGCCCTGCTGACCTTCGGCGAGGGCTGGCACAACAACCACCATCATTTCCCGGGATCGGCGCGTCAGGGCTTCCGCTGGTGGGAAATCGACCTCACCTACTACGGCTTGAAGCTAATGACCTGGTTCGGTTTGGTCTGGGACCTCAAGCCCGTGCCCGCGGGCCTGAAGCGCAGCAAGGACTGACATGCGCATCGCAGTGGTGGGATCCGGCATCGCCGGCATGGCGGCGGCCTGGCAGCTCGCGCGCGAGCACTCGGTGGTGCTGTTCGAGGCGGACTCGCGCCTGGGTGGCCACACGCATACGCACACGGTCGAGCGGGAGGGCCGCAGCTTCCAGGTCGACTCGGGCTTCATCGTCCACAACCCCGAGAACTACCCGCTGCTCACCGCGATGTTCCGCGAGCTCGGAGTCGAGACGCAGCCGACCACGATGAGCTTCTCGGTGCACAGCGAGCGCAGCAGGCTCGAATACAACGCCGGCACGCTGAACGGACTGTTCTGCCAGCGCCGCAACCTGCTGCGGCCGCGCTTCTACCGCATGGTCGCCGACATCCTGCGCTTCTACCGCGAGTCGCCGGCCCTGCTGGAGGGCGATGCGCAAGGCCCGGCGCTGGGCGACTACCTGCGCGAGCACCGCTACTCGCCGATGTTCATCGACGAGCACCTGATCCCGATGGCCTCGGCACTGTGGAGCTCGCCGTCCGACCGCGTGCTGCAATTCCCGGCGCGCTACCTCGTGCAGTTCATGGCCAACCACCACATGCTGAGCGCGGGCGCGCGGCCGACCTGGCGGGTGGTCAAGGGCGGCTCCAGCGCTTACATCCGCGCGCTGGAGAGCCGCTGGCGGGTCGAGGCGCGGCTGTCTTCGGCGGTGCAGTCGGTGCGCCGCGTCGACGGCGGCGTCGAGATCACCACTCCGCACTATGCCGAGACCTTCGACCAGGTCGTGCTGGCCTGCCACAGCGACCAGGCACTGAAGCTGCTGGATGCACCCAGCGAGCGCGAGCGCGAGGTGCTGGGCGCGATCCGCTATCAGCCCAATGAGACCGTGCTGCACACCGACGCGCGCCTGCTGCCGAAGAACCCGCGCGCCTGGGCGGCGTGGAACGCCCACATCCCGGCCGAGCCCAGCGCCGACTGCACGGTCAGCTACTGCATGAACCTGCTGCAGGGCCTGACCTCGCGCGAGCCCTTCGTGGTCACGCTGAACCGCAGCGCCGCGATCGACCCGACGAAGGTCATCGCGCGCATGCGCTATGCGCACCCCGAGTACACCCACGCCAGCGTCGCAGCCCAAGCGCGGCGCGGCGAGATCAACGGCGTCGACCGCATCTGGTACGCCGGCGCCTACTGGGGTTGGGGCTTCCACGAGGACGGCATCCGCTCGGCGGTCGACGTGGTGCGTGCGCTGGGCGTGCGCTGGCCGCAATGAAGCCGGACGCCGACCCGCGACCGCTGGCCAGCGCGGTCTACGTCGGCCAGGTGCAGCACCGGCGGCACGCGCCGCATCCGCACGCCTTCCGCTACCCGCTGTTCATGCTCTACCTCGACCTTGCCGAGCTCGACCGCGTCTTCGCCGGACGCTGGCTGTGGTCGGTGGGGCGGCGCAATGTCGCGGCCTTCCATCGCGAGGACTACCTCGGCGATGCATCGCTGCCCTTGGATGAAGCCGTGCGCCGCCGCTATGCCGAAGTCACCGGCCGCCGGCCCGAAGGCCCGATCCGCCTGCTGACCCATCTGCGCTACTTCGGCTACAGCTTCAATCCGGTCAGCTTCTACTACTGCTTCCAGGCCGATGGCGAGACGCTGGACGGCATCGTTGCCGAGATCACCAACACGCCCTGGAAGGAGCGCCACAGCTACGTGCTGCCGCTCGACGGCGCTGAAGCGGGCGCCCACGGCGACATCGAGGCCGCGCTGCCCGCAGGCCAATGGCGCTGGCGTTTTGAAAAGCGCTTCCACGTCTCGCCCTTCATGCCGATGGACCGCGGCTACGACTGGCGCTTCAACAGCCCAGACGAACGCCTGTTCGTGCACATGAACATCGAACGTGCGGATGGCCGTGACTTTGACGCCACGCTCACCCTGCAGAGGCGCCCACTGTCGGCGCGCGTGCTGGCCAGCTGCCTGCTGCGGCATCCCTGGATGACCGCAAAGGTGTTGTTCGCCATCCACTGGCAGGCACTGCGGCTGTGGCTGAAGCGCAATCCGGTCCATGACCACCCCGGCAAAACACATTCGTGATGACGCGCAGTCGACGCAGCGGCGTGCAAGCTGCCCCCCACCCTCGCAGCACCCGCCGAGCGCACGCATGAATTCCCGCACCGAAGCCAGCACCCTGTACGCAGGCGAACCCTTGGACAGTCAGCTCGAAGCCCTGCCCATGGCGGCGCTGAAGGGCCTGGACCGGCGCCTGCGCGCCCAGCTGCTCGGTCGACTTGCAGGCCTGCGCGAGTGCGAGCTGTTGGTCGAGGACGCCGAAGGCCAGGTCAAGCTCGGCACGGCGGTCGAAGGCCGCGAAACCCTGCGCTGCCGCATCCGCATCTTCGACCCGGCCTTCTACCGCATGGTCGCAGCCCAAGGCTCGGTCGGCGCCGGCGAGTCCTACATGGACGGCCACTGGCAGTGCAGCGATCTGGTCACTCTGGTGCGCATCCTCGTCATCAACCGCGACCTGCTCGATGCGATGGAAGGCGGTCTGGCCCGCCTCGGCGGCTGGGCGCTGAAGGCCTGGCATGCCCTGCAGCGGAACACGCGCGCGGGCAGCCGCCGCAACATCGCGGCGCACTACGACCTCGGCAACGCGCTGTTCCAGCTGTTCCTCTGCGACAAGCTGATGTACAGCTCGGCGGTGTTCGCCGACCCCGCCGAGTCGCTGGAGGTCGCCTCCACCCGCAAGCTTGACCGCATCTGCCAGAAGCTGGACTTGAAGCCCGGCGAGCATGTGGTCGAGATCGGCACCGGCTGGGGTGGGTTCGCGATCCACGCGGCCCGCCACTACGGCGTGCGCGTCACGACCACCACGCTTTCGAAGGAGCAGCGCGAGCTGGCTTTGGCGCGGATCGAAGCCGCCGGGCTGTCGGACCGCATCACCGTGCTGCTGTCCGACTACCGCGACCTCAGCGGCACCTACGACAAGCTGGTCTCGATCGAGATGATCGAAGCCATCGGCCACCAGTACCTCGATACCTACTTCGCCAAGGTCCGCAGCCTGCTCAAGGATGACGGCATGGCCCTCATCCAGGCCATCACCATCGAGGACCACCGCTACGAGGTCGCGCTGAAAGCCGTCGACTTCATCAAGCGCTTCATCTTCCCCGGCAGCTTCATCCCCTCGATCCACGCCATGCAGGGTGCGATCGCACGGTCGACCGATCTCAAGCTCTACAACCTCGAGGACATCGGCCCGAGCTATGCGCTGACCCTGCGCCACTGGCGCCAGCGCTTCCTCGCCCGGCTCGATGAAGTGCGCGCGCTGGGCTACCCCGAGCGCTTCATCCGCATGTGGGAGTTCTACCTCTGCTACTGCGAGGGCGGCTTCATCGAGCGCTCGATCGGCGACGTGCAGCTGCTGCTGACCGCGCCGCGCTGCCAGCGCGCCGAATACCTGCCCGACCTGCGCGCCGCCCGCGCGCCGCAGCTGCACGCATGAAGCTGCTGGCCAACATCGTCTGCTTCCAGCTGGTCTGGATGATCACCGTCGGCGGCGCGGCGCAAGGTCTGTGGTGGGCTGGCCCGCTGGCCGTACTGGCATTCGCCGCCTGGCAGGTGCCGCTGTCGCCTGCGCCGCGCGCGGACTTGAAGCTCATGGTCATCGCGGCGGTCGCCGGCTTCGCCATCGACAGCGCGCTGGTGCTGGGTGGCCTGCTGAGCTTCCGCACGCCGGTGCCCTGGGACTCCGCCGCGCCGGTCTGGATAGTCGCCCTGTGGGTGGCCTTCGCGCTGACCCTGAACCACTCGATGGATTCGCTGAAGCGACGTCCCGTGCTGGCCGTGCTGCTGGGCCTGCTGGGTGGTCCGCTCGCCTACTGGGTGGCGGCGCGCGTGTGGAACGCGGTCGACTTGAACGGCAGCGCCCTGATCGGGCTGGCCGTGATCGGTGTGGTCTGGGCGGTGATCACTCCGCTGCTGCTGGCTCTGGCCGAGCGCCTCAAGCACGCGCCGCGAGCTGCCTGAGATGGCCTCACTCGACCCTCAAACCCTTCTGCTCGCCACCGCTGGCGTGGCTGTGCTCGGCATGACCGGCGTGTGGCTGCTGCAGATCCGCACCCGCAATGCCGGCTATGTCGACGTTGCCTGGGCCGCTCTGCTTGCCGTCGCCGCCCTGCTCTACGGCAGCTTCGGCCCCGGCGCGGGTCTACCGCGGCTGTTGATCGCCATGCTCGGCGGCATCTGGGGCGTGCGGCTGGCGCTGCATCTGCTTTCGCGGGTGCTGCACGAAGCCGAGGACGGTCGCTACGCCGCCCTGCGCGAGCACTGGCAGGGACACCAGGGCAAGTTCTTCGGCTTCTTCATGGCCCAGGCCCTGCTGGTGCTGCTGTTCTCGCTGCCCTTCCTGGCGGTGGCCACCAACCCGCACACGGGCCTGAGCCTGTACATGGCGCTGGGCGTGCTGGTCTGGGCCGGCAGTCTTGCAGGCGAGAGCCTGGCCGACATGCAGCTGGCGAAGTTCCGCAGCTGCCCCGGCAACCGCGGCAAGACCTGTCGCATCGGCCTGTGGAACTGGTCGCGGCACCCGAACTACTTCTTCGAGTGGCTGCACTGGTTCGCCTATGTGCTGCTGGCCTGGGGCTCCCCGCTGTGGTGGCTCAGCCTGATCGGGCCGATCGCCATGCTGGTCTCGCTGCTGTGGGTGACGGGCATCCCCTACACCGAGCAGCAGGCCCTGCGCTCGCGCGGCGAGGATTACCGCCGCTACCAGCAGGAAGTGAGCATGTTCTTCCCGTGGCCACCGCGTCGCCCGCGCGACTGACGCCTTTCCCCTTCTTTCCGAGAGCCGACGCCCGATGAGCTTGATCGACCTGTGCGAACGCGGGCTGGTGCCCGATGCCCTGACCCGGCTCGGCATCCGCCGCCTGTGTGCGCAGCGCCTCCGCGAGGAGCACGCTGGCGACGCCGTCGCCGCCTGGGCGCGCTTCCGCGATCTGCTGGACGGCCTGCGCCAAAGCCCCTTGGCGATCGAGACCGAGGCCGCCAACCGTCAGCATTACGAGGTGCCGGCGCGGTTTTTCGAGCTCTGCCTCGGCAAGCGCCTGAAGTACAGCAGCTGCTACTACCCGACCGGCCGCGAGACCCTGGACCAGGCCGAAGAGGCCATGCTCGCCCTGTACGGCGAACGCGCCGAGCTGGCCGACGGCATGCGCATTCTCGAACTCGGCTGCGGCTGGGGCTCGCTGACGCTGTGGATGGCCGAGCGCTTTCCCAACGCGCGGATTCTTGGCGTCTCGAACTCGGCCAGCCAGCGCGAACACATCCTCGGCCAGTGCGCGAAGCGTGGCTTGAACAACGTCGAGATCCTGACCCGCGACGTCAATGTGCTGGACCTCGGCGAGCGCCGATTCGACCGCGTGGTCTCGATCGAGATGTTCGAACACGTGCGCAATTACCGCGTGCTGTTCGAGCGCATCAGCGGCTGGCTGGACCCGGGCGGCAAGCTGTTCTGCCACATCTTCTGCCACCGCGAGCTGATGTACCCCTTCGAGACCGAGGGCGAAGACAACTGGATGGGCCGCTACTTCTTCACCGGCGGCCTGATGCCGGCGGCCGACACCTTCCTGCACTTCCAGGAGCACCTGCGGCTGGAGGAACAGTGGCGGCTGTCAGGCACCCACTACGAGCGCACCAGCAACCACTGGCTGGAGAACCAGGACCGCCATGCCGACGAGATCCTGCGCCTGTTCGAGGACGTGTACGGCAAGGCCGAGGCGAAGATCTGGGCGCAGCGCTGGCGCATGTTCTGGATGGCCTGCGCCGAGCTGTTCGGCTACGCCGGCGGCAACGAGTGGCTGGTGGCGCACTACCGGTTCCAGAAGCGCTGAGGCGATCGGCGGACTGCGCTCGATGTGCTCGTCTCGCTCTGCAGAGCGAGACGTGGCTTGAGGCGGTGTCGTGCTCATGGTGGGCCAGGGCCCACCCTATCCAACGCTTCGAGCGTTGACGGGACACTTCGCGCGTCGACCCGACCCTTCGAGTGTTGATCCGTCCATTCGAGTGTTGACCCGTCCTTTCGAATGTTGATCCGCCTTTTCGCGCGTCGCCCTGTGCTTTCGAGTGCTGATGCGCCAAGCGCTGCGGCCAGCAAGCGTCAAGGAATCGCCCCCTCCGAGAATGCATAGGGTGGGCCCTGGCCCACCATGGCATCCGGAGCTCGCCACGCACTCGAGCGTCCGACCACGCGGGGCGAGCGCCCGGTTTCGCACCACGCCTGCGGTTCGGGATTCCGGGTCAACCCGCATGCCTGCGATTTCCGCCAACCCCACCGCAGCCCGTACCCTGTACGGATGCCTGCCATCGTCCTTGCCACCCTCAACGCTCGCTACGCCCACGCCTCGATGGGCCTGCGCTGCCTGCGCGCCAATCTCGGCGAGCTGCGCGAATACTCCGTCATCCGCGAGTTCGTGATCGGCCAGAAGACCGAGGAGATCGTCGAGAAGCTGCTGGCGGAATCGCCGCGCATCCTCGGCCTCGGCGTCTACATCTGGAACGTCGAGGAAACCACCCGCCTGGTCGCCCAACTGCGCGTGGTCGCACCCGACGTGACTATCGTGCTCGGCGGCCCCGAGGTCAGCCACGAGAGCGACCAGCAGCGCATCTGCGCGCAGGCCGACTACGTCATCACCGGCTGGGGCGACATCAGCTTCGCCGAGCTCGCGCGCGACCTGCTCGCGGGCAGGCCGCCGGCGGCCAAGCTCATCCCCGGCGCGCAGCCGCCGCTGGCCGAGCTCGCCCTGCCCTACGCCGAGTACAGCGACGAGGACCTGCAGCGCCGGCACATCTACGTCGAGGCCTCGCGCGGCTGCCCCTTCAAGTGCGAGTTCTGTCTTTCAGCGCTGGACAAAACCGCCTGGCCCTTCCCGCTGCCGCCCTTCCTCGCCGAGCTGGAGACTCTGCACGCCCGCGGCGCGCGCCAGTTCAAGTTCGTCGACCGAACGTTCAACCTCAAGGTCGACACCTCGCTGGCGATCTTGCAGTTCTTCCTCGACAAGCTCGAAGTCGCCCCGGACGATCCGCTGTTCGTGCACTTCGAGCTGATCCCGGACCACCTGCCCGAGCGCCTGAAGGCGATGATCGCGCGCTTCCCGCCCGGCAGCCTGCAGTTCGAGATCGGCATCCAGAGCTTCAACCCCGAGGTGCAGGCGCGCGTGTCGCGCAAGCAGAACGACGCCGCCGCCGAGGCCAACCTGCGCTGGCTGCGCGAGCACAGCCGCGCCCACCTGCACGTCGACCTGATCGCCGGCCTGCCGGGCGAGGACATGGCCAGCTTCGCCGCCGGCTTCGACCGCCTGGTGCGGCTGGCCCCGCACGAGATCCAGTTCGGCATCCTGAAGCGCCTGCGCGGCGCGCCGATCGCCCGCCACACCGCCGCGTTCGACCTGCGCTTCAACCCCGACCCGCCCTACAACATCCTCTCCACCCGCGAACTCGACTTCGCCACCCTGCAGCGCCTGTCGCGCTTCTCGCGCTACTGGGATCTGGTCGCTAATTCCGGCCGCTTCCCGCGCACGCTCGGCCTGCTGCTGGGCGAATCGCCCTTCGCGCACTTCCTCGCCTTCAGCGACGCGCTGTACGCACGCATCGCCCAGACCCACGCCATCGCCCACGAGCGCCTGGTGCTGCTGCTGCGCGAGCACCTGCAGGCGCGCGGCGACACCCCGACCGACACCATCGACCGCGCCCTAATCGACGACTACCGCGCCGCCGGCGGCCGCTCGCGCTTCGACTTCGAACCCGCCGACAGCCCCGCCCCGCTACCGCGCCAGCGCGACGCGCAGAAGGCAGGGGCCACGCCGAAGCGACAGGCGCGGCATCTGCGGGTGGGGGTGTGAGATCTAATTCGCGGATTGGACTGCTGGCGGCACATCCGCGGAAGCCCGCGAGCCCACGTTTCTGGAGCGTCGCGCCCTTCAGCCCAGCGCCGCGCGACAGGTAAAGAACCCGTTGACCGTCAGCCTTCCCTGCGCCGGATCGGCGCTGAGCAAGTCGGGCCGGGCGATATCGCCGCTGTGGAACAGGTCGCCGCGGTAGACGATCAGGCGGTTGTAGCGCGGCGGCACGGTGGCGATGTGCTCGAACCAGGGGTTGCCTTCGCGCATATAGCCTTGCGCAATGCCGGGATAGCGGGCGTTGAAGTCTTCAGGCGCGAGGCGGGCGGAATCCTGCACCAGGGCCTCGATCTCGGGCATGGGGCGGCGCGGGCGGTAGAAGCGGGTGCCGCCCAGCTCAGGGCGATCGAACAGGTAGAGCACACTGGCCGCGACCACGGTGCCGGGCTCGCTGCTCAGGCGGTCGCGGTGGCAGAAGCGCTGGCAGGGCGCGAGCGTCTCCGGCGCGCGGGTGACGAGGGCGAAGCGGCTGTGCGCACGCAGGGTGCGGCGGGCGCCGAGGGCTGCGCGCGCGTGCTGGGCGAAGAAGTCGCAGAGGCGATCGGTGACCTGCGTCGACAGCGGCAGTTCGGGGCCAGGGTAGGCATTCCAGGCGCCTTCGATGAAGCGCGCGCGGTGGGCGATCGCGGTGTCGATCCAAGCCTGGGGATCGAGCAGCACGTCGTCGAAGACCAGGCAGACGTGGCCGTCGTGCAGCGGAACGATGTGGCGCGTGGGATTGGGGTTGAACATGCGGGGCTGTCGGGAGTGCGGGACGGCGCGTCGGTGTCGCGCTGGGAGGTGGATGGCGAGGGCTTGCGAACACGCGACGCGGTGGCGAGAGTCGCGCGAGAAACGGGCAGCAGCAAGACGATAGTGCGATCGGAAGCGCGAGCAGCGTGAGCCAACAGCGAGCGGCGCGCATCAAGCAGCAATCGGTAGAGGGCGCGACACGCTTGGCGAATTGCGGGTGACGGGTGACGGGTGACGGGTGACGGGTAGCGGGTAGCGGGTAGCGGGTAGCGGGTAGCGGGTAGCGGGTAGCGGGTAGCGGGGCGAGGATGCACGCCATGGTGGGCCATGGCCCCACCCTATTCCGGCGCCAGCAGGAAACGCAGGGGGTCGGCGAGGCGCGCGGCCCAGGCGTGCTCGCTGTGATCGGTCCCGGGGTACTCACGGCTCTGCCACTGCGCAGGCGGAAGCAGCGAGGCATTGAACACGGCGTCGACCTCGCGCTGCAGCGGCGGATACAGCGCGTCCAGGGTTTCGGTGCCGTGGTCCATCCAGATCTTCTGCTCAAGCAGCGCCGGCAGGCGCTCGCGCAGGTAGGCGCGCATCGCTTGCGGGAAGCTGTCGTCCGCGGGGTCGAAGCCGCCGGGCCAGTGGGTGGAGAGTGCGGCGGCACCGCCGAACTGCTGCGGCTGTTCAAGCAGCGCATAGAGGCTGATCAGCCCGCCCATGCTGGAGCCCATCAGGAAGCGATCCTCCGGCTTGCGCGAGACTACATAGCGAGCCTCGATCGCCTCGCGAAGCTCGCCGACCAGAAAGCGCACATAGGTATCGGCGGCGGGCGGGCCTGCGAACAGCGGACGACCGGGCTCGCGCTCGGCGACACGCCAGCGCTGGCGCACGTCTTCGGGCATGGCCTCGAACACACGCTGCGGCAGGTAGTCGCGATAGCGTTGCTCGCCGGCATTCCAGACGCCGACCACGATGAAGGGCCGCAGCGCGCCCGACTCAAGCATCGCCGCGGCCGTACGCTCGACCTCCCAGGCCTGACCGTTCCAGGTCGTGCTGGCGTCGAACAGCATCTGCCCGTCGTGCATGTACAGCGTCGCGTAGGGCGCAGCGTCCGGATAGCCGGGCGGCAGCCAGACATCGACCGTGCGTGCGGCCAACTCTGCGGGTGCGAACTCGATGCGCTCCACCCTGCCCGCTTCCACCAGGGGCAGAACGGGCTCAGGCGCGGGCTCGGCGTGGGTGGCGAAGGGCACAAGCAGACCGCACAGCAGCCACAGGATCAGTCGCATCAAACGCACCTCCCGATTGTTCGCCTTCATGACGCTAACGTCGGTCTAAGGCCCGCAGCGCTAGGCTCCTGCCCACGCAAGTCGCATCCCGAGGATGCGAGCATCGACTCAAGACAGGAGGACAGCGTATGCAGGAACTGATCGCGGCGGGCAGCGGCATCGACTGGTGGGGCATCGCCACCTTCTGGGGCCTGCGGATCGCCGCCGCCCTGCTCATCGTGCTGGTGGGCCTGTGGCTGGCGCGCCGCATCTCGAACTCGCTGCGCAGCCTGCTGGAGCGCACCCGGATGGAAGCCATCCTCGCCAACTTCTTCAGCAATGTGGCGCACGCCGTCGTGCTGGTGCTGGTGCTGGTCACCGCGCTGGACGCCCTGGGCGTGCCGCCGACCTCGCTGCTGGCGGTGATGGGTGCGGCCGGCCTGGCCGTGGGCCTGGCGATGAAGGACTCGCTGTCGAACATCGCCGCCGGCGTGATGCTGATCGTGCTGCGGCCCTTCCGCACTGGCGACGCGGTCGAGATCGCCGGCATCACCGGCGTGGTCGAGCAGGTGCGGCTGTTCCAGACCGTGCTGCGCAGCTTCCAGAACCACGAGATCACCCTGCCCAACGGCCAGATCACGGCCAGCCCGATCATCAACTACACGGCGCGCGCGCAGCGCCGCGTCGACATCCCGGTCGGCGTCGACTACGGCAACGACATCCGCGGCGCGCGCGAAGTGCTGCTGGGCTTCGCCTCGGCTCACCCCAGCGTGCTGGCCGAGCCTGCGCCCGACGTCATCGTCGACGCACTGGCGGACAGCAGCGTCAACCTGGTGCTGCGCGCCTGGGTCAACACGCCGGACTTCGCGCAGACGCGCTCGGACCTGCTGGAGGCCGTGCATCGCGGTCTGCCCGAGGCGGGCTACAGCATTCCCTTCCCGCAGACCGACATGCACCTGCATCTGCCCGAGGCGGTGGCCACGCTGCTGCAGCGCGCGCAGGGCGAGTCGAGCGCGGAGGGGCGCACCGAAGGCAAGGGTTGATCGCTCCGCATGAGAGCTCACTGCGCCGGCTCCGCGGATTGAGCGCTGTGGAGGATCCTTCGACGCAGGCCATCGACCTCGCGCGTCATCGGATAGCGCGCAGGATCGGCCGACGGCGGCGTCGCGAAGTCGAGCCCCTGCAGCAGGGCCTGGGTCGAGCCCAGCACCTCGACCTGTTCGATGAGCGCACCATCGAGCCTTGCCTCGCGGCCGTCCCAGATCAGCTCCCGCTCCGCCGCGCCCAAGTCGATGCCGACGCGCACGCGTCCGCCTTCCGTCTGCAGCAGATCCATCTCGATGCGACGCGCCTGCCGCGGTAAACCCTCGAACCGCCAGCGCTGGCGGTCGGCATCCTGCTCGATCCGCAGGCTCAAGGTTTCGTCTTCGCCAAACGGAATGCGCGCTTTGGTGTCGGTCCACGACGGCGGCAGCGCGGGCACGAAGCGCAGGGTGTTGCGCAGCAGATCAGGGCGAACGCCGAGGTAGTCCTGCCAGGCGTTGCGGGTGAACTCGGCCACGCTCCAGGACTGCGCATAGGTGCCCGAAGGCGCAGGCTTGCCGTCTTCGCCAAGCGCGGCATCAAGCAGTTCGCTCATGCTGCCGCGCGTGCCGTCCTCAAGAACCTGACGCGCCAGCTCGCGCGTCAGTCGCCAGGCCAGTTCCTGTTGGCCGTGGCGGTTGAGTGCGGTGATGGTGAAGCCCGCGTTCCAGCCCCAGACCGTGCCGTTGTGGTAAGCCGCGTCCTTGTGGTGCAGCTCAGGTCGCCCGTGGCGCAGGGACTCGTGGCGGGGATGGAACCACGAGTGTGCGGGCTCCAGTGAAGCGATTCCGTAGGGGAACAGCAGATGCTCGACGCTGTCGCGCAGCAGCTGCGCTTCGGCACCTGCATCGAGGATCGGCGACCAGGGAACGCTGATCAGCATCAGCGCGTTCGGCCGTCGAGCGAGATCGGCGCTGCCGTCGGCGCGCAGGCGATCGGCGATGCGTCCATCGATCACGAAGCGCTTCAGCACAGCCCCGCGGGCACGCCGTGCCTGCGCGCGCCACCCCTGCGCATCGCCGCCCTGCCCGCGCGCCTCGGCGAGCTCGGCGGCACTCTCCAACGCGGTGATCCACAGCGCCTGGATCTCGACCGCACGATCGCCGCGCGGCGACCAGGCGGGGCCGTTTTCGTAGAGGCGCGCATCCATCCAGGTGTCGGCATCGGCATGTCGCAGCAGGCCCAGGCCGTCGAGGTGGCCTTGCGCGCCATCGACATAGAGACGCGCGAGATCGATCAGCCGATCAGCGAACTCGACATCACCGCTGTAGCGCACGTACTCGAGCCCGGCGCGCAGCAGCCAGGGCGTGCCGTCGACGGTGTTGTAGATCGTCGGCTGGTTGGTCGCCACACGGTTCGGCACGCGTCCGTAGTCGGGCGAAGACGGATCGCGCTGCTGGCGCGCGGCGAAGGCATCGAGCACGGCGCGGGCCTCGGCAAACCGCCCCGAGACCAGCAGGGTGCCGGGCAGCGCGATGAAGGTGTCGCGCCCCCAGTTGTCGCGGAACCAGGGCAGGCCAGCCCAGATGCCCGGCCCGTACTGCTCGACCACGAAGCTGTGCGCGCTGGCCTGCGCCCACTGCAGGGCGCGGTTGAACTCGGCATCCGACGTGGTCAGCACAGCGCGACTCAGCCTCCGGTGTTGAAGCTCGACCTGCTGTTGCCAGCTGTCCTGCGCCGCCAGCTCGCGCGCGGATGCGATCGCTTCTTCGCGACTGTCGCCGTAGGCGATGTGCAGGGTGAGGCGCCTGCCGGGCGTAGTCCGATGGAGGTGCATGGACACCGCGTCGCCCTGTGCGGAGGGGCTCACTTCGATGCGCAGCGGTGCATCTGCGCTGAGTGCGATCCAGTCCGGATGGCCGTCCGCGGGTGTGGGTGCCGGCGGCATCAGCAGCAGAACCTCGTCGAGCTGCGCCACGCGATAGCCCGCGAGCGCCGCACTCCAAAGCGGCATCAGCGCAAGCTCGGCGACCTCGTCGCTTTCAAGCCGCAGGCTGAGCGCCGCGCGTCCCGAGTGCAGCAGCAGGCAATCGCGCGCCTGCGCATGTTCGACGCAGTGGCCGTAGGGATACACGGATTCGCTGAGCGCGGCTTCCCTCGGCAGGCGCTGAGCGTCAACGAAGGCCGCGCGGTCCTCGTACAGGCTGAGCTCACCGATGCGATAGCCAAGGCCGCCGCGATAGCCATGCGTCCAGCCCTCGTAATAGCCCGCGCGGTTGTCGCCGGCGACGAACTGGGCGCGCTCGCCGGGCGCGATGCGGATCGCCATGGCTTCGAAGAAACGCGCGGCGTCGACCTGTGCGCTCACTTCAGTCGCATCGCGATCGGCAGCCTGCACATCGCCGTCTGGGGCCGCCGGGCCATCGCCCGTGGGCACGCGCATCGCGCAGCCTGCGCCCACGGCCGCAAGCAGCACAGCGAACAGTGCGAGAGCCCGCCTAGCGCGGCCCGGCGTCGATGGAACCGCAGTCGAAGGCATGCGCAGGCCTCGTGGTGATCGGCCCCTGATGCTAGCTGCGCGGCCGCGACAATCCGTGCTGCAGCTGCGAGGCATACGTATGCAGCTGCAGTTCGACGAATGGCAGGCGCTCACGTTGGGCCGCGCTGCGCTTGGCCCAACCTACGTGGGCACGGCGATCCGGCGTGGCCGCGAGAAGGCCCCCCGGTTGCAGCTTGGGCCAATCGCAGCGCGGCCCAACACAATCCAAGGGCGTCTGTGCGCCGCATACGTATGCAGAGGGCCCCGCCGGGGCTCGACGTCTGGCATGGTCGCGAGCCACTGTTTGAGGGAGCGCCGCAATGCCAGGTTCCTCGAAGCGCGCCCCGTGCGCACGCACGCCGCATGCGCGCCCCTCCGTGTCCAGGCTCGCTGTCCGCCACCTGCTCTACATCGGACTCCTGGCCGGACTTCCGTTGGTAGTACAGGCCGATGACAGCCTGCGCGACGACTGCGATGCGCCGGGCCACTTCCGCGTGCTGGCGCGCTCACAGCTTCCGGCCGAAGCGGCGGCGATCTGGTTGGATGGCAAGCGGCTGCGCTGGCCGCAGGCACCATCAGACGCCGGCATCGTGCTGCTGCATGCCAACCGCGCAATCCGGCTGGACGAGGAGCAGCGGCCCGCTGGCGATGTGGCGCGGCATGCGCTGACGGCGGTAGCCAACGTCGTGCCGCTGGATCAGCAGCAGCGCTTCGCCTGGTTTGGCGGCGGCATGGAGTTCGTGCTGCCGGAAGACAGCGACGTCGGCGTCCTGCTGCGTGGCGATCTGCTGCTGGCCGCACTGGATGCCGAGGGCCGCGTGCAGGCCATGACCCGGGTGCAGCACGCCGCCGCACTCGATGATCGCTACGCGGCGGCACTCGATGTGCCGCTCGGCGCCCTGCCGGATCCCGATGCGACGACCTTCGCGCTGTGGGCGCCGACCGCGCAGTCGGTGGCTGTCTGCGTTTTCGACGATGGCGACAGTCCTGCGCGCTCGGCGCGCAGGCTCGATCGCGACGCGGCCAGCGGCGCGTGGTCGGCGAGTCTGCCGGAGGCTTCGATTGGCAGCTACTACAGCTATCTCGTCGACGTGTTCGTGCCCGGTCTGGGGCTGGTGCGCAACCGCGTCACCGACCCCTATGCCCTGGGCCTGGGCGCCGATGGCCAGCGCGCGATGGTGGTCGATCTCGATGATGCGCGCTTCAAGCCGGACGACTGGGATGCGCACCCGCGGCCGCCCGCGCCGCGGCACAACGTCGACATGGTGCTGTACGAACTGCACGTGCGCGATTTCTCGCGCGACGACACAAGCGTGCCGCCGCAGCACCGCGGCCGCTACCTCGGCTTCGCCCAAGGCGACAGCCTGGGCATGCGCCACCTGCGCGAACTGGCCGAGGCCGGGCTCACCGACGTGCACCTGCTGCCGGTCTACGACATCAGCACGATTCCCGAGACCGGCTGCGTGACGCCGGTGGTGATGGGGCCGCCGGACAGTGAACAGCAGCAGGCCACGATCGCAGCCATCAAGCACGAGGACTGCTTCAACTGGGGCTACGACCCGCAGCACTTCACCGTGCCCGAGGGCAGCTATGCCTCGGACGCGCACGACGGCACGGTACGCATCCGCGAGCTGCGGCGCATGGTGATGGCCCTGCACGCGCTGGGCCTTCGGGTGGGCCTCGACGTCGTCTACAACCACACCAGTCATGCCGGCCAGCATCCGAAGTCGGTGCTCGACCGGATCGTTCCGGGCTACTACCACCGGCTCGATGCCAAGGGCGCGATCGAACGCAGCACCTGCTGCGAGAACACCGCTACCGAGCACGTGATGATGGCGCGGCTGATGATCGATTCGGTCGTGGTGTGGGCGCGCGACTACCGCATCGACGGCTTCCGCTTCGACCTGATGGGCCACCAGCCGAAGGCGGTGATGCTGGACCTGATGCGCGCGGTCGATACGGCGGCCGGCAAACGCATCCCGATCATCGGCGAGGGCTGGAACTTCGGCGAGGTCGCCGATGGCAAGCGCTTCGAGCAGGCCAGCCAGCTGAGCGTGGCCGGCAGCGGCATCGCCACCTTCAGCGACCGCGCGCGTGACGCCCTGCGCGGTGGCGGTGCGGCGACGGCGGGGGCGGAGCTGCGGACGGCGTATGGGTGGTTGAACGGGTGGGTTGAGGGCCGGGAATCGGGAATCGGGAATGGGGAATCGACGGCGCTGGCGGAGCCGACCTCATCTCCCCTCTCCCCTCGTGGGGGAGGGGCGGGGGGAGAGGGGGCAGCGCATCGCGAGAGCTCTCCCCCTCTGCCCAACCTGCCTTCGCTTCGCTCGAGCTCCGGAGAGCGTCGGCTGCCGCAGGCAGCCGACACACGCTCTCCTCCGCTTCCCACAAGTGGAGAGGGGCTTGAAGCTGCCGCGTCAATGACGCTTGCGTCGAGCAGGAACGCAGCGCTACCGAATCCCGAATCCCGAATCCCGAATCCCGGCCCCACAGCCGACCTCGTCCGCGTCGGCCTCGCCGGCACGCTGCGCGACTACCGCATGCGCGGCAGCGACGGGGTGGAGTGGACGCTGGCCGAGTTCGACTACGCCGGCCAGCCGGCCGGCTACGTGGCCTCGCCCAATGAGGTCGTCAACTACGTCGAGAACCACGACAACCAGACGCTGTACGACATCAATGCGCTGCGCCTGCCGCAGGCGACGACGGCCGAGGAGCGTGCGCGGGTGCAGGTGCTGGGCATGGCCTTCAACCTGCTGAGCCAGGGCGTGCCCTACTTCCATGCCGGTGTCGAAGTGCTGCGCAGCAAGTCGCTGGACCGCAACAGCTATGACAGCGGCGACCACTTCAACCGGCTCGACTACAGCGGCGGGGACAACGGCTTCGGTCGCGGCCTGCCGCCGGCCTGGGACAACGCGAAGGACTGGCCGCTGATGCGCGAGCTGCTGGGGGATCCCACGCTGAAGCCCTCGCCCGAGGTCGTGGACTTCACGCGCCGCGCCTTCCTCGACTGGCTGCGACTGCGTGCGCAGACGCCGCTGCTGCGGCTGGGCTCGGCGGAGGAGGTGCAGCGGCGGCTGCGCTTTCTCGATATCGATGCCCGCTCCGGCGTGATCGCAGCGCACTTGGATGGCAAGGACCTGCGCGACAGCCCGCATGCAGCGGTGCTGTACGCGCTGAATGTCAGCGCGGAGGCACAGAGCTTCGACCTGCCCCTCGGTCCGGACGCGCAGGCGCATCTGGCTGGCGAATGGCGGCTGCATCCGGCGCTGGCCGAGGGCGTGGATCTGCGCATCCGCGAGGCGGTCATCGAAGCGGTGTCGCCGAACGCGCTAGGTGCGATCGCGCGGCTGCGCTTCAGCCTGCCCGCGCGCTCGGCCGTTGTCTGGATCCGCCCGCATGCGTCGCTGCAGTGAAGGTCAGCGCCTGCACCCGCTTTGCTGCAAGCGCGCATCGACGCAGCGTGTGCGGCAGAAACACTCAGGGGGAACAACGCGCTGATCCTGCTGCAGTCGAACATGCGACCAAGGTCGAGAGCCGCAGGCCGCTGCACATGAATACGTATGCACGCCGGGCAGTGCCGGAGCACGCGCTGATTAAGCTTGGGGCCAACTTCACATCCCCTCGCCTGCACGCTGTCGCCGCCCAGGCCCCCGAATGCGGAACCCCGAAATGAGCACAGCCCCCTGGTGGCGCGGCGCCGTCATCTACCAGATCTATCCGCGCAGCTTCCAGGACAGCAACGGCGACGGCATCGGCGATCTGCCGGGCATCATCGAGCGCCTCGACTACGTCGCCAGCCTCGGTGTGGATGCGATCTGGATCAGCCCCTTCTTCAAGTCCCCGATGGCGGACTTCGGCTACGACATCGCCGACTACCGCGATGTCGATCCGATGTTCGGCACGCTCGATGATTTCGACCGCCTCGTCGCCAAGGCGCATGCGCTCGGCTTGAAGGTGGTGATCGACCAGGTGCTCAGCCATACCTCCAGCGAACACGCCTGGTTCAAGGAGAGCCGGCAGAGCCGCGACAACCCGAAAGCCGACTGGTACGTCTGGGCGGACCCGAAACCGGACGGTACGCCGCCGAACAACTGGCTGTCCCTGTTCGGCGGCTGCGCCTGGCAGTGGGAGCCGCGGCGCGAGCAGTACTACCTGCACAACTTCCTGGTCAGCCAGCCGGACCTCAATTTCCACCACCCCGAGGTGCAGCAGGCGACGCTGGACAACGTGCGCTTCTGGCTGCAGCGCGGCGTCGACGGGCTGCGGCTGGATGCCATCAACTTCTGCTTCCACGACCGCCAGCTGCGCGACAACCCGGCCAAGCCGGCGGCGCTGCGCACCGGTCGCGGCTTCAGCCCGGACAACCCCTACGCCTACCAGTACCACTGGTACAACAACACCCAGCCCGAGAACATCGAGTTCCTGCGCAGGCTGCGCGCGCTGATGGACGAGTTCCGCGAGGTCGCGGCGCTGGGCGAAATCTCGTCCGAGGATTCGCTGCAGACCATGGCCGAGTACACCGGCCCGGATCGCCTGCACATGGGCTACAGCTTCGAGCTGCTGACGCCGGACTTCAGCGTCGAGCACGTGCGTCGCACGGTGAACGATCTCGAAGCGAAGATGACTGAGGGTTGGCCCTGCTGGTCGATCAGCAACCACGATTCGCAGCGCGTGGTGACGCGCTGGGGCGGCGCACAACCGCCGTCGCACATGGCCGCAATGCTGAGCGCCATGGCCTGCAGCCTGCGCGGCTCGATCTGCGTCTACCAGGGCGAGGAACTGGGCCTGCCCGAAGCCGAGATTCCCTTCGAGCAGCTGCAGGACCCCTACGGCATCGCGTTCTGGCCGAACTTCAAGGGCCGCGACGGTTGCCGTACCCCCATGCCCTGGCGCGGCGTCGAGCGTGGCGGGTTCAGCGCGGCCACGCCTTGGCTGCCGGTTCCCTCAGAGCATCTTCCGCTCAGCGTCGAAGCGCAGCAGGCCGACGGCGACTCGGCGCTGACTCGCTTCCGCAGCTTCATGGCGTTCCGCCGTGGGCTGCCGACGCTGCGCTGGGGCGCGGTGCGCATGCTGGCGACGCAGGAGCCGGTGCTGGCCTTCGAGCGTGAGCTCGATGGCGAACGCCTGCTGTGCGTCTTCAACCTGAGTGCCGAGCCGCAGACGCTGGCGCTGGACGAGGCGAAGAGCGCGCAGCTGCTCGATGGACACGGTCTGGTCGGCGGCGTGCTGCGCGACGGCAGCGTGGAGCTGCCCGGCTATGGGGCGGTGTTTGCGCGCGTGTGAGGGCCTGGCTCAAGGCATGAGGCGCGACGCTGCGTGCAGGAGCTCACCGCCTCGACTGTGACGAGATGGGATTGGATGAGAGCGAAGCTCGCGCACACCAATCAGCGCGTCGCTCCGAACTGCCCCTCTGCAACCCCTTGCCTTCGCTTCGCTCGGGCTCCCGGGGGCATCGGCTGCCACTGGCAGCCGATCAACGCCCCCGAACCGCTCCGCAGGGAGAGGGGCTTAAAGAAGGCCCACGCAAAGGGGCAAGCCCAATTCTCGCCAAGCGCTCTCTGCGAATCCCCAATCCCGAATCCCGAATCCCGGCTCTTCACCCATACCGCTCGGTCGCAGCCACCAGCGCATCGACATTGGCGGGCTCGAAGGCCGAATGCCCGGCGTCGGCGGTGATCACCAGCTCGGCTTCCGGGAATGCGCGCTTCAGGTCCCAGGCGTTCTGGATCGGGCAGACGACGTCGTAGCGGCCATGAACGATCGTGGTCGGGATGTGGCGGATGCGGTCGACGTCGCGCAGCAGCTGGTCCTCGACTTCGAAGAAGCCGCCGTTGACGAAGTAATGGCTCTCGATGCGCGCGAAGGCGAGCGCGAAATCGTCGGCCTCGTGCGATGCGATGAAGTCCGGATCCTGGTGCAGGAAGCTGGTGGCGGCCTCCCACACTGACCAGGCGCGCGCGGCAGCCACGCGCACCGCGGCGTCGCTGGAGGTAAGGCGACGGTGGTAGGCACTGATCAGATCGGCGCGCTCGACCTCGGGAATCGGCTTCAGGTAGTGCTCCCAGGCGTCCGGGAACAGGCGCGAGGCGCCCTCCTGGTAGAACCACTCCAGCTCCCAGCGCCGCAGCATGAAGATGCCGCGCAGCACCAGCTCGGTGACGCGTTCGGGATGGGTTTCGGCATAGGCCAGCGCCAGCGTCGAGCCCCAGCTGCCGCCGAACACCTGCCAGCGCTCGATGCCGAGGTGCTCGCGCAGGCGCTCGATGTCGGCGACCAGATCCCAGGTGGTGTTGTCGACCAGATCGGCATGCGGGCGCGAACGCCCTGCCCCGCGCTGGTCGAACAGCACGATGCGGTACTTCGCAGGATCATGGAACTGCCGCATCTTCGGGCTGCAGCCACCGCCCGGACCGCCGTGCAGCATCACCACCGGCTTGCCCTTGGGGTTGCCGCACTCTTCGAAATAGAGGGTGTGTCGCTCGGACACCGCCAACTCGCCGCTGGCAAAGGGTTCGATCGAAGGGAAGAGTGTGCGCATCGCTCAGGCTCGCTCTGTTGAGAAAGCTCGCGAGTGTAGCGGCTTGCTCTCGATCGGGCCCGGGCACGGCGGAAACAGAAGACGTGCGCAGCCGTGGCAGGCGCCGATAGCGCTGCGGCTTTCCGCTGGAGGAGTCTGTAGCAAGAGGTGGATCGGATGGTCGGGGCGGCCGGATTTGAACCGACGACCCTTTGCCCCCCAGGCAAATGCGCTACCAGGCTGCGCTACGCCCCGACGCGATTCCGATCAGTGCTGCGATCTGGGCGTGGGCATCAAGGCCGCGGCCGCACAGAGCGCGCAAGTATAGACGAGGTTTGTGGGCTTGTCTCGACTGCGTGGCGGTGTTCGCGGCGCAGCCCTGTACCTCAGGACCTCAGCAGCTCAAGCACCGCTTCAAGCTCCATGCGCACTTCGCGCAGGATCTGCAGCGAGCTGTCATTCGCCAAAGGGCTGGGACGCTGCCCGTCGGCCTCCAGACGCTGGCGCGCCCCGGTGATCGTAAAGCCCTCTTCGTACAGCAGGGCGCGGATCTGGCGGATGGTCAGCACGTCCTGGCGCTGGTAGTAGCGGCGGTTGCCGCGCCGCTTGACCGGCTTCAGGCTGGGAAACTCGGTTTCCCAGTAGCGAAGCACGTGCGGCTTCACGCGGCACAGCTCGCTGACCTCACCGATGGTGAAGTAGCGCTTGGCCGGGATCGGCGGAAGTTCGGCGTTACTGCCCGGATCCAGCATAGGCCTCCACGCGCTCCTTCAACTTCTGACCCGGACGGAAGGTGACCACGGTACGCGCGGAGATCGGAATCTCCTCGCCGGTCTTGGGATTGCGGCCAGGCCGCTGGTTCTTCTTGCGCAGGTCGAAGTTACCGAAACCCGACAGCTTCACCTGGTGACCCGTCTCCAGCGCGTCCCGCAGCACATCGAAGAAGGCATCGACGAATTCCTTGGCCTCACGTTTGTTGAGGCCGACTTCGTCGAACAGCTTTTCGGCCATTTCGGCCTTGGTCAGTGCCATGTCACCCCCTGAGCGTGGCGCCGAACGTCCTGGACAGCGCCGCCACCGCATCGGCGATGGCCTGATCCGCATCCTGATCCGTGAGGGTGCGTGAAACGTCCTGCAAAATCAAGCCTATAGCCAGACTGCGGAAGCCCGGCTCGATGCCCTTGCCCTGGTACTGATCGAACAGCTGGATGGCCTGTACGCGGCCTTCCAGCGCGCTCTGCAGGCATGCGTGAAGGGCTGACCACGGGTGCTGCTCGGCGACGAGCACGGCGATATCCCGACGAACGGACGGAAAGCGCGAGACCGGCTGCGCACGCGGCAGCGCCCGCTCCAGCACGGGTGCCAGCTCGACCTCGAACACCACCACCTCCTCGTCGAGGTCGAGCGCCTTGGCCAGGGCCGGGTGCAGGTGGCCGATCCAGCCGATGCAGCGGCCCGCCAGCCACACATCAGCGGCACGACCCGGGTGCAGGAAGCCGGCCGTGGTCGGACGGAACTCGACCCGCGCCGGATCACCGGACAGGGCCAGCAGCGACTCCAGGTCCGCCTTGACGTCGAAGAAATCGAGTGCGCGTGCCGGCAGGCCCCACTGCTCGGCCTCGGCGCGACCGCAGGCGGCAGCAGCGAAGCGCAGGGTCTCGACCGGGCCGGACTCGCCCTGGTGGAACACGCGTCCGAGCTCGAACAGGCGCGGCCGCGCCTCCTGGCGGTCGCGGTTGTGCGCCAGCGCCTGCACCAGGCCCGGCAGCAGGCCGGTGCGCATCACCGCGAGTTCGGCGCTGAGCGGATTGGCCAGCGCGATCGAGCCCGTTGCGAGCCCCCAGCGCTCGAGCAGGGCCTGCTCGACGAAGGCGAAGCAGATCGCCTCGCGGTAGCCGCGTCCCGCCAGCGCGCGGCGCAGCTCGCCCTCGCCCAGCCGAGTTTCGCTGGGCATGGCCAGCGGGATCGCACCGGTCGGCGTGCTGGTCGGGATGGCCTCGTAGCCGTGGATGCGCACGACCTCTTCGATCAGGTCCTCCTCGATGGCGATATCGAAACGCCGCGAGGGCGGCGTGACCCACCAGCCGCCAGCGATGTGCGAGCCGCGCAGGGCGTCGACGGGTTCATCGGCCGCACCGTCGAAGGCTTCGACCTGCATGCCGAGCGCGCGCAGGATGCGCTCGACCTCGGCGTCGTCGATGTGCACGCCGAGCACGCGCGCCAGCCGCGCGCGGCGCAGGCGCACGGCCTTGGGCAGGGCCAGATGTTCAGGCAGCGACGCTTCCGTCACCGGACCGGCGCGGCCGCCGGCATGCGCCAGGATCAGCTGGGTCGCGCGCTCCAGCGCCAGCCGCGGCAGCTCGGGATCGACGCCGCGCTCGAAGCGGTGCGAGGCATCGGTGTGCATGCCGAGCTTGCGGGCGCGGCCGATGATGGCCTCGGGCGCGAAGTGCGCGCTCTCGAGGAACACGCTGCGGCTGTCGGTGGTGACGCGGGTGTCCCAGCCGCCCATGACGCCGGCCAGCGCGACCGCGCGGTCGGCGTCGGTGATGACCAGGAAGCCCTCGTCAAGCGTGACCTCGCGCTCGTCGAGCAGCTTCAGCGTCTCGCCGGCGCGGGCCTGGCGCACGCCGACCGGGCCCTTGAGCGTGGCGCGGTCGAAGGCGTGCATGGGCTGGCCCAGCTCCAGCATGACGTACTGGGTGACGTCGACCAGCAGGCTGATCGGACGGATGCCGGAGCGGCGCAGGCGCTCGGCCATCCACAGCGGCGTGGGGGCCGCAGCATCAACGCCTTCGATGACGCGGCCGCAGTAGCGCGGGGCGGCTGCGCCGGCATTCAACTCAACCGTGAGCGCATCGGCGCTTTCGACCGCAGCGGTCGGAACATCCAGCGGAGTGACGTTCGCCCCCAGAACGGCAGCCACGTCGTAGGCAATGCCGCGCACGCCGAAGCAGTCGGCGCGGTTCGGGGTCAGCTTGATCTCGATGCTGGCGTCCGGCAGGCCGAGGTAGTCGGCGAAGGCCGCGCCCACCGGGGCATCGGCCGGCAGCTCCATCAGGCCCGAAGCATCGGCGTCGACGCCGAGTTCCTTGGCCGAGCAGAGCATGCCGAAGCTTTCGACGCCGCGCAGCTTGGCCGGCTTGATCCTGAGCCCGCCCGGCAGCTCGGCGCCGACGGTGGCCAGCGGCGCCTTTAGCCCCGGCCGCGCATTCGGCGCGCCGCAGACGATCTGCACGGTGCCGCTGCCGGTGTCGACCGTGCAGACCTGCAGGCGGTCGGCCTCGGGATGGCGCGCGCAGTCCACGATCTGCGCCACCACCACGCCGGCCAGGCCCTCACCGAGCGCAGTGATTTCTTCGACCTCCAGCCCGATCGCGGTCAGCTTGGCCGCGAGTTCGTCGCGCGAGGCCTCGACGGTGACGTGTTCGCGCAGCCAGTTCTCGGAAAACTTCATTGCCTGTGTCCATCAGAGGCCGCGGCGAGCCTGACCCGCCGCGGCTTACAAATCCCGAATCCCCAATCCCGAATCCCGCAGTTCGCCTCAGGCGAACTGGGCGAGAAAGCGCGTGTCGTTCTCGAAGAAGCTGCGCAGGTCACCGACCCCATAGCGCAGCATGGCGAAGCGCTCGATGCCGATGCCGAAGGCGAAGCCGGTGTAGCGCTCGGGGTCGATGCCGCAGGCGCGCAGCACGTTCGGATGCACCATGCCGCAGCCCAGCACCTCCAGCCAGCGCTCGCTGCCGTCCTCGCGATCCCAGCGGATGTCGACTTCGGCCGAGGGCTCGGTGAAGGGGAAATAGCTGGGGCGGAAGCGCATCGCGAAGTCGCGCTCGAAGAAGGCGTCGACGAACTGCTTCAGCGTGCCCTTGAGATCGGCGAAGGTGCTGGTCTCGTCGATCAGCAGCCCCTCCATCTGGTGGAACATCGGCGAGTGGGTCTGATCGGAATCCGAACGGTAGACCTTGCCGATGGCGATCATGCGGAAGGGCGGCTGGCGCTCGCGCATGTAGCGCACCTGCACCGGCGAGGTGTGCGTTCGCAGCAGACGGCCATCCGGGAAGTAGAAGGTGTCGTGCATGGCCCGCGCCGGATGGTGCGGCGGGAAATTCAGCGCCTCGAAGTTGTGCCAGTCGTCCTCGATCTCCGGGCCGTCGGCGAGCTCATAGCCCATGCGCGCGAAGATGCCGGCGATGCGCTCGGCGGCGCGCGCTACCGGATGCAGGCTGCCGGCGCGGGCGCCGCGGCCGGGCAGGCTGACGTCGATGCGTTCGGAGGCAAGACGCGCATCCAGTGCAGCCTTCTCCAGCAGCGCACGGCGCGCGCCGATGGCATCGGTCAGCGCCTGCTTGATGCGATTGACCTCGGCACCCGCAGCCTTGCGCGCCTCCGGATCCAGCGCGCCCAGGCGCTTCAACTGTTCGGTGATCAGGCCCGCCTTGCCCAGCAGGCGCACGCGGATGGCTTCCAGCGCGTCGATACTGTCGGCCTGTTCGATCTCGTTCGCAGCGCTTAGCGCCTGCGCTTCCAACTCGCTCATGCTCATCGCTCGTGACGGCGCCCGCGCTCGCGGGCCTGGCCCGGGCGCGAGGCCCGGGGCGTGGGTCGGCAAGCCTGCCTCGGGCGGCGCTGCGCGCCAAGCCCCCGGCAAACCCCGTCCCCGAAAACGCCTGTGGGGAAGAGCATGCCCTTCCCCACAGGAGATCCGCGATGCGAACACCGCGGCATGTCGAACGCTCAGGCCTTAGGCCAGGGCGCCCTTGGCCTTCTCGGCCAGCGCACCAAACGCCGGCAGATCGTGCACGGCCAGGTCGGCCAGAACCTTGCGGTCGAGGCTGATGCTGGCCTTCTTCAGGCCGTTCATCAGGCGGCTGTAGGACAGACCGAACTGGCGGGCCGCCGCATTGATGCGGACGATCCACAGGGCGCGGAACTGGCGCTTGCGCTGCTTGCGGCCGATGTAGGCGTACTGGCCGGCCTTGGTGACGGCCTGCTTGGCAACGCGGAACACCTTGCGACGGGCGTTGTAATAACCCTTCGCGCGCGCGAGAACGGACTTGTGACGACGACGGGCGGTAACGCCACGCTTGACTCGTGCCATGGTTGCGATCCTCCCTTAGAGGTACGGGAGCATGCGCTGGACGCGACCCGCGTCCTCCGCACGAACGTGGTTGGTGGCGCGCAGACCACGCTTACGCTTGGTCGACTTCTTGGTCAGGATGTGGCTCTTGAACGCGTGGCCACACTTGAACTTGCCGGAGGCGGTCTTGCGGAAACGCTTCGCGGCAGCCCGATTGGTCTTGATCTTGGGCATGGGAAACTCCTTTACGTGCAGCGGCGAACCGCTGCGATCTTGGATACCCGGAATGCGCGGATGAGGTCTGCGACCGCATCGCTTGTGGAGCACATCCCGCGCTTGTAGCCCGCATCGCGGCAGCACCGTGACCCGGGCGGAAGGCCAGCGCGAGTGCATCGCTGCACCGCGAAGGCGCCGATCGCCAAACCGCCGCGACCGGCAAAGACCCCGGCGAACCGGGTACGACAGCCGCGGGCTCCTGCCCGCCCTGCGCGCGCTCCGGGACTGCATGGCCCCGGCCCGCTCCCGCCGCCTCCTGCGCGGGGATCCTAATCAAGCGCAAGGCCCCGGCCGGTAGCGGCCGGGGCCTGTGCGGTCTTGCTCGAAGACGCTTACTGCTTCTTCTTGGGCGCGATCATCATCACCATCTGGCGGCCTTCGAGGCGCGGACGCTGCTCGATGACCACTTCGTCGCCCAGATCGGCCTCGATCTTGGCAGCCATCGCCAGACCGAGCTCCTGATGGGCCATTTCACGACCCTTGAAGCGGATGTTGATCTTGACCTTGTCGCCTTCCTCAAGAAAGCGCCGGATATTGCGAAGCTTGATGGCGTAATCGCCGACATCGGTGGTGGGGCGGAACTTCAGTTCCTTCAGCTCCACCTGCTTCTGCTTCTTCTTGGCGGCGCTCGCCTTCTTCTGCTGCTCAAAGCGGAACTTGCCGAAATCCATGATGCGGCAGACCGGCGGGTCGACGTTGGGCTGGATCTCGACCAGGTCGAGCTCCAGCTCCAGCGCCATGCGAAGGGCATCGTCGCGGCTCAGAACGCCGATGTTCTCACCTTCGGCACCGATGACGCGCACGCGCGGCACCCGGATTTCGTGGTTCTTGCGGTTCAGCTTTTCGGTATTGATTCGCGTGTCTCCGTGCTGGGCTGCTGGTCCGCAACGACGCGCAAGATATTGATCCTGCAGGGGATCATGCCTTGTCGCGAGCGGTGGGTCCGTTCTCCGCGCGCAGCCGATCGATCAGTTCGGACAGCTTCAGGCTGCCCAGGTCTTCGCCGGAACGCGCGCGCACTGCAATGAGCCCTTCCTCTTTTTCGCGGTCGCCCACGACCAGGAGGTAGGGAATCTTCTGCAGGGTATGCTCGCGAATCTTATAACCGATCTTTTCGTTTCTCAAGTCGGACTGAACCCGGAAGCCTTGCTGGACAAGGGCTTGGGTCACCTCGCGGACATAGTCGGCCTGGGCATCGGTGATATTCATCACCACCGCCTGCACCGGCGCCAGCCACAGCGGGAACAGGCCGGCGTGGTGCTCGATGAGGATGCCAATGAAGCGCTCCATCGAGCCGACGATGGCCCGGTGCAGCATCACCGGGTGCCGACGCGTGCTGGTCTCGTCCACGTATTCCGCACCCAGGCGGCCGGGCATCATGAAGTCGACCTGCATGGTGCCGACCTGCCAGCCGCGGCCGATCGAGTCGCGCATGTGGTACTCGATCTTCGGCCCGTAGAAGGCGCCCTCCCCCGGCAGCTCCTCCCACTGCACGCCGCAGCTGCCGAGTGCGGCGCGCAGCGCGTTTTCGGCCTTGTCCCAGGTGGCATCGTCACCCAGACGTGAGTCGGGGCGCAGCGCGATCTTCAGCGAGATGTCCTCGAATCCGAAGTCGCGGTAGACCGCCATCGCCTGCTGGTGGAAGGCGGTGACCTCGGCCTCGATCTGGTCTTCGGTGCAGAAGACATGGCCGTCGTCCTGGGTGAAGGCACGCACGCGCATGATGCCGTGCAGGGCGCCGGAGGGCTCGTTGCGATGGCAGCCGCCGAACTCGCCGTAGCGGATCGGCAGGTCGCGGTAGCTGTGCAGGCCGGAATTGAAGATCTGCACATGGCCCGGGCAGTTCATGGGCTTCACCGCATAGGTCCGCTTCTCGGACTCGGTGAAGAACATGTTTTCCTTGTAGTTGTCCCAGTGGCCGGACTTCTTCCACAGCGAGACGTCGAGGATCTGCGGGCAGCGTACTTCCTGGTAACCCGAGTCCTTGTACACGCCGCGCATGTACTGCTCGACCGTCTGCCACAGGGCCCAGCCGCGCGGATGCCAGAACACCATGCCCGGCGCCTCTTCCTGCTGGTGGAAGAGGTCGAGCTGCTTGGCGATGCGGCGGTGGTCGCGCTTCTCGGCTTCCTCCAGCTGGTGCAGGTAGGCCTTGAGGTCCTTGTCGTTCAACCAGGCCGTGCCGTAGATGCGCGAGAGCATCTGGTTGTTGGAATCGCCGCGCCAGTAGGCGCCGGCTACCTTCATCAGTTTGAAGGCGCGCAGCTTGTCGGTACCCGGCACGTGCGGGCCGCGGCAAAGGTCGGTGAACTCGCCCTGCGAGTACAGCGAAAGGTCCTCGTTGGCGGGGATCGACTCGATGATCTCGGCCTTGAAGTGCTCGCCCATGTCGCGGAAGAAGGTGATCGCCTCGTCGCGCGACTTGACCGTGCGACTCACGGCGAGCTTCTCGGCCACGATCTTCTGCATCTCGGCTTCGATCTTCGGCAGATCGTCCGGAGTGAAGGGGCGCTCGTAGGCGAAGTCATAGTAGAAGCCGTTGTCGATCACCGGGCCGATCGTCACCTGCGCACCCGGATACAGGCGCTGTACGGCCTGGGCCAGCAGATGCGCGGTCGAGTGGCGCAGGATCTCCAGTGCATCGGGGTGCTTGTCGGTGACGATCTCCAGCGAGGCATCGGACGCGATGCGATGGCTGGTGTCGACCAGCTTGCCGTCGACCTTGCCGGCCAGCGCCGCCTTGGCGAGGCCAGCGCCGATGCTGGCGGCGACCTCGCCCACGGACACCGGGCCTTCGAATTCACGGCGGCTGCCGTCGGGGAGCGTGATGTGGAGCATGGGTATTCACTCGTGCAGCGCCTGCGCGGAGCGCTTCGGATCCAGCGGCAGGCAACAAAAAAGGGCGCAAGCGCCCTCGGAACGGGTGCCAGCGCGGTCTGGGGATGTCAGTCGACGGTAGTGGACATGTCGCACGCTAGACCGGCGTTGCCGCCTGGCCACCTCGGGGGTATCGGTTTCGGAAAACGGACTGCGGGAAGGCTTCACCGCAGTGCGGCAAAGCTAGACCCGCCCGCCGCGCGCTGTCAAATCGCGCGGCGGGCAGATGGGCCCTCGTCAGCGCGACTCGATCAGCTCGACGCCGTCCATGCCCTGGGCCAGCGAGTGCACGTCGCCGCCCTGGGCCAGCTTGATCTTCAAGCGCACCTCGTTGGTCGAGTCGGCATGGCGCAGCGCATCTTCGTAGCTGATCTCACCGGCCTGGTAGAGCTCGAACAGGGCCTGGTCGAAGGTCTTCATGCCGAGGTTGGTCGACTCCTTCATCACTTCCTTGAGCTTGTGGATCTCGCCCTCGCGGATGTAGTCCTGCACCAGCGGCGTGCCAAGCAGGACTTCCAGCGCCACGCGGCGGCCCTTGCCGTCAGGCGTCGGGATCAGCTGCTGCGCGACCACGCCCTTCAGGTTCAGCGACAGATCCATCAGCAGCTGGCCGCGACGGTCTTCCGGGAAGAAGTTGATGATGCGGTCCATCGCCTGGTTGGCGTTGTTCGCATGCAGGGTGCACAGGACCAGGTGACCGGTTTCGGCGAAGGCGATGGCGTGGTCCATGCCCTCGCGGGTGCGCACCTCGCCGATCATGATGACGTCGGGCGCCTGGCGCAGGGTGTTCTTCAGCGCGTTCTCCCAGCTGTCCGTGTCGATGCCGACTTCGCGCTGGGTGATGATGCAGCCCTCGTGCTTGTGCACGTACTCGATCGGGTCCTCGATGGTGATGATGTGGCCCGAGGAGTTCTGGTTGCGGTAGCCGAGCATGGCTGCCAGCGTGGTCGACTTGCCGGTGCCGGTGGCGCCAACCAGGATCACGATGCCGCGCTTGGTCATCGACAGGGTCTTGATGACCGGCGGCAGGTTCAGCTCATCGCAGGTCGGGATGCGCGTCTCGATGCGACGCAGGACCATGCCGACCTGGTTGCGCTGGTAGAAGCAGCTGACGCGGAACCGGCCGACGCCGGACACGCCGATCGCGAAGTTGCACTCGTGGGTCTTTTCGAACTCCTCGCGCTGGCTGGGCGTCATCACGTTCAGCACCAGATCGCGCGACTGCTGCGGCGTCAGCGGCGTCTGGGTGATCGGCTGCAGGCGCCCGTGCACCTTGATCGTCGGCGGCATGCCGGACGTGATGAACAGGTCCGAGGCCTTCTTGTGCGACATCAGCTTGAGGTAGCTGGTGAAGTCGATGGTGCTCATGTGCTCCTCCGGAGCGGGAATCGAGAATCGGGAGTCGGGAATCGAGAGAGCGGCGGATCCGGCGGGGCGTAGATGGCGCGGCTGCGCTCAACGATTCCCCATTCCCGATTCCCCATTCCCGGTCTCATTCAAACAACCGCTTGTCCTTCGCATACTCTTTCGCCGCCTGACGCGTGACCAGGCCGCGCTTCACGAGATCCTGCAGGCACTGGTCGAGGGTCTGCATGCCGTAGTTCTGGCCGGTCTGGATGGCCGAGTACATCTGCGCGACCTTGTCCTCGCGGATCAGGTTACGGATCGCCGGGATGCCGACCATGATCTCGTGCGCGGCGACGCGGCCGCCACCGACCTTCTTCAGCAGCGACTGCGAGATCACCGCGCGCAGCGATTCGGACAGCATCGAGCGCACCATCGGCTTCTCACCGGCGGGGAAGACGTCGATGATGCGGTCGATGGTCTTGGCGGCCGAGCTGGTGTGCAGGGTGCCGAACACCAGGTGGCCGGTTTCCGCGGCAGTCAGGGCCAGACGGATGGTTTCGAGGTCACGCAGCTCGCCGACCAGGATGTAGTCGGGGTCTTCGCGCAGGGCCGAGCGCAGGGCCTCGTTGAAGCCGTGGGTGTCGCGGTGCACCTCGCGCTGGTTGATCAGGCACTTGTTCGAGGTGTGCACGAACTCGATCGGGTCCTCGACGGTGAGGATGTGCCCGTACTCGTTCTTGTTGACGTGGTCGATCATCGCCGCCAGCGTGGTCGACTTGCCCGAGCCGGTCGGACCGGTCACCAGGATCAGGCCCTGCGGCTGCTCGATCAGCTCGCGGAAGATCTTCGGCGCGGCGAGGTCCTCCAGCGTCAGCACCTCGGAGGGAATGGTACGGAACACCGCACCGGCGCCGCGGTTCTGGTTGAAGGCATTGACGCGGAAGCGGGCGAGGCCGGGGATCTCGAAGGAGAAATCGACCTCGTAGAACTCTTCGTAGTCGCGGCGCTGCTTGTCCGACATGATGTCGTAGATCAGCGCGTGCACCTGCTTGTGGTCGAGCGCCGGGATGTTGATGCGGCGGACGTCGCCGTCCACCCGGATCATCGGCGGCAGGCCGGCGGACAGGTGCAGGTCCGAGGCCTTGTTCTTGACCGAGAACGCCAGAAGTTCAGCGATATCCATGAGTCGCACATCCCCGCTTGATGAGTGTCGGCGCGCGCCGCCATGAGGCGGGCGAAGCGCCGCTAGACTGTGCCACAGCTCCGCGAGCCGCGCCCCCGGGCGACGGCAGAATCATGCCGGAGTATAGCCCCGAAGCTTGACCAGACCATGCCGATGCAATCCCAGCACGAGACGCCCGCCGCCGCCCGCCTGTCCGCCCTGCGCGACCGCATCGATGCAGCCGCGCGCGGCCGCCCGGTCGAACTGCTGGCGGTCAGCAAGACCCAGCCGGCGGAGGCCGTCGCCGCGCTCGCCGCCTGCGGCCAACAGGCCTTCGGCGAGAACTACGTGCAGGAAGCCGCCGCCAAGATCGAGGCCCTGCGCCGGCTGGACCTGCGCTGGCACCTGATTGGCCATCTGCAGTCGAACAAGGCCGCGCAGGCGGCGCCGCTGTTCGACTGCATCGAGAGCGTCGACCGCGCCAAGCTGCTGCCCCTGCTCGACGCCGCCCGCGCGGCCAGCGGACGTGGGCCGCTCGACATCCTGCTGCAGGTCAACATCGACGACGAAGCCAGCAAGTCCGGCTGCGCGCCTGCCGATCTGCCCTCGCTCGCCGAGGCCGCCGCCCGCTATCCGAACCTGCGCCTGCGCGGGCTGATGAGCATCCCCGCCCCTGTCCCCGATCTGGAAGCGCGCCGCCGCAGCTTCGCCGCCCTGCGGGGCCTGTTTGAGGATCTGCGGGCGCGCTACCCACAGATCGACACCCTTTCCATGGGCATGAGCGAAGACTTCGAACTCGCGATCGCCGAGGGCGCATCGCGGGTGCGGGTAGGCAGCGCCCTGTTCGGCCCACGAGGCGCCGGAAATCGGGAATCGGGAATCGGGAATGGAGAATCGGTAGAAGCAGCTGCCGGCAAAGCTATCCTTGCCGCCCCGGTGCAAGCGCATCGCCGCGTCCGCCACGCTCACCTCCGCCCATGACGACTCCCGATTCCCCATTCCCGATTCCCGGCCTCACCGCCTTCATCGGCGGCGGCAACATGGCGCGATCGCTGGTCGCGGGCCTGCGTCGGCAGGGGCTGACAGCAGATCGCATCGTCGTCGCCGAACCGCAGGAAGCGCTGCGGGTCGGTCTGCAGACCGAGTTCGGCGTGCGGGTCTGCGCCGAAGGGCGTGACGCGGTCGCGGGCGCTTCGCTCGTTGTGCTGGCGGTCAAGCCGCAGGTCATGCAGGCGGTCTGCGAGGGCCTGCGGGGAGCGCTGGGCGATGCCGTGGTGGTCTCGATTGCTGCCGGCCTGACCTGTGCACGGCTCAGCGCATGGCTGGGCAGTGCGCGCGTGGTGCGCGCCATGCCGAACACCCCTGCCCTGCTGGGTGCCGGCGCCACCGGCCTGTTCGCCCCGCCGGAGGTCGATGCTGCTGCGCGCGCGCAGGCCGAGGCTGTGCTGGCCAGCGCCGGCCTGACCCGCTGGATCGAAGACGAAACCCTGATGGACGTGGTCACTGCGCTGTCCGGCAGCGGCCCGGCCTACTTCTTCCTGCTGGTGGAATCCCTGGTCGCGGCCGCCGTTGCCCAGGGCCTTCCGCGCGAGACGGCCGAGGCGCTGGCAGGGCAGACCGCGCTGGGCGCGGCACGCATGCTCGCCGAGTCGGGCGAGGCCGCCGAAGAACTGCGGCGTCGCGTGACCTCGCCGGGCGGCACCACCCAGGCCGCCGTCGAATGCTTCCAGGCCGGCGGTTTCGAGCCTCTGGTCGACGCTGCCGTGGACGCCGCGGTCAAGCGCGGCCGCGCGCTGGCGGCGGGCTGAAGGCGATGTCGCGGGTGCGCCATCCGCAGCCGAGCGCGGGGATGCACACCTCGTCCTGCGCGGGCTTGTGGCTGGCTCGCGCGCCCAAACCTCTGCCAAGGCCGGCCTGCACACCCAGATGCCCTGTTGATACGAGCACCTGCGCGCACGCCCTTTCCTCGCCCCCTGTCCACCGGAACCCGCGTCCATGAGCTACTTCGCCCAAGCCGGCGTGATCCTGATCGAGGTGCTGTTCGGCCTGTTCGCCACGCTGTTCGTGCTGCGGGTGGCCCTGCCGCTGGCACGCGCCAACTTCTACAACCCGATCTGCCAGTTCGTGTATCGCGCCACCCATCCGGTGGTGACGCCGCTGCGCCGCGTGCTGCCGCCGATCGGTCGCTTCGAGACCTCGGCAGCGCTGATCGCCTGGCTGATCGTGACGATCAAGGTATGGGCGGTGTACGCCCTGCTGGGCCGCGGCCTCGGCCTTGGTGCCTCACTGGTCGTAGCCCTGGCGGAGACGCTCGGGCTGGTGCTGTGGATCGCCTTCGCCCTGATCCTGGTGCGGGTGATCCTGAGCTTCATCCAGCCGGCGGGGCATTCGCCGGCCCTGCCGATCATCCTGCAGCTCACCGAACCCCTGCTGGCGCCGCTGCGCCGCCTGCTGCCGAACCTCGGCGGCCTCGACTTCTCTCCGCTGCTGGCGATGCTGCTGATCTCGCTCGCCCGGGTATTGGTCATCGCGCCGATCACCGACTTCGGCCTGGCGCTGGCGCGCTGACGCCGCCTGCGCGTGCGCCCGGCGTAGGCTCATGTGCTCCCCCTGGAACCGAGGAATCGCCATGTCACCGCTCCGCCTGCTGCTCGGCCTCGCGCTGTTCCTGCTGCCGTTTGTCGCTTCCGCGCAAAGCAGCACCAACCGCGGCCCCTACACCATCCACTACAGCGCCCTGCCCTCCACCCTCATCACGCCCGAGGTGGCGCGCAACAGCGGCCTGACCCGCTCGGCCAGCCGCGGCCTGCTGAACATCGCGGTGATCAAGAAGGACGGCGACCGCGAGTTCGCGGTCACCGCGGTGATCGAGGCGGCCGCCACCAATGCCGCCGGCCAGCGCCAGGGCCTGCGCATGCGCGAGGTGCGCGAGGGCGAGGCGATCTACTACCTCGGCGAACCGCGCATCAGCGAGGGCGAGCGCCTTGATTTCGATGTGCGCATCACCCCCGAGGGCGCCGGCGAGCCCGTGCTGCTGCGCTTCACCCAGACCTTTCACCCCTGAGACGGAGACCGCGTGAGCCTGATCGCGATCCGCCACGGCCAGGCCTCGTACGCCGCCGCCGACTACGACCAGCTGTCCGAGGCCGGCTACGAGCAGTCACGCCGACTGGGCCGCTGGCTGCTGCAGCATGCGCCGGTGCCCGAGCGCGTGGTGATCGGCGCCATGCGTCGCCATCGCCAGACCTGGGAAGCGCTCAGCGAAGCCTTCGCCGAGGCCGGAATCGAATTACCCGCGCCTGAGATCGACGCTGACCTCAACGAGTTCGACCATCGGGCCGTGCTGGACGGCTATGCGCGCGAGCACAGCGAGGCCGCGTCGCTGTTCCGGGTCGAGCCGGAAGCCAAGGTCGACCCGCGCCGGGTGCTGCAGCAGCTGATGGCCGCGCTGACGGCCTGGACCGAGGACCGCATCGAAGGCGTGCCCGAGCGCTGGTCCGAGTTCCAGGCCCGCACCCGCGCCGGCGCCGAACGCTTGCATCCGAACGCCGGAACCGTGCTGGCGGTGTCCTCCGGCGGCGTGCTCTCGCAGTTCGCCCAGGCCGCACTCGAAACCAGCAACGCCCGCGCGATCGAATTGAACCTGAGCCTGCGCAACAGCGCGCTCTGCGAGTTCCACCACCGCACCGGCGCGATGCGCCTATCGAGCTGGAACAGCGTCCCGCACCTGGCGGAGGCGCGGGAGCTTTGGACGTATTTCTGAAGAGCTGGGAATCGGGAATGGAGAATCGGGAATCGCTTGGAGCGAAGCTGCGGTCAGCTTCTTACGATTCCCGATTCCCGATTCCCGATTCCCGATTCCCGATTCCCGATTCCCGATTC
>VFQR01000340.1_pt1 | contig 74870 bp, 68 predicted proteins | sample 3512321 | NCBI WGS metagenome assembly VFQR01 (sample SAMN10412374, study PRJNA504923) | tailings metagenome | isolation source: Relicate 3 Philex TSF1 revegetated site | place: Philippines: Tuba, Benguet | collected 2017-08-29 | reverse complement strand
AACCGCCGACATCCTCGGTGTAAACGAGGCGCTCTACCAACTGAGCTAATCGCCCTTGCGCCTGAAGCGGCAAGTCAATGGCGCCCTGATTAGGGTGCCGGCCCCTGCCCGTCAACAGGCAATTGCGGGGAATGAAAACGGCCCCGGCGGAATACGCGCGGGGCCGATTGCCGAACACGGCCGGGAGGCAATCTTAGTTGATCGCGTCCTTGAGGCCCTTGCCGGGCTTGAACTTGGCCTGGTTCGAAGCCGGAATCTGAATTTCGGCGCCGGTGGCAGGGTTGCGACCGGTGGAAGCCTTGCGCTGGGAGACGGCAAAGGTGCCGAAACCGACCAGACGCACTTCGTCACCGCCCTTGAGAGCAGCGGTAATGGCTTCGAACACTGCGTCAACCGCTTCGGCGGCCTGTGCCTTGGTGATCGTCGCCTTGTCGGCAACGACGCCAACCAGATCGTTTTTGTTCATAGCGTTTCCTCACAGTGAATGCCCGCCGTCTCTGGCGAACGAAAACGCGGACAACCTTTGGCGATTCTGCGTAGAACGCAAGGAAATCCGGGGGTTTTCGAAGGCCCGGCGGTGCAAAGCTGTTAATGGACCGGAAAATTCACCCCTGCAAGCCCGGATAAGCCCAAATCCCCGGTTTGCCGGGGATAGTCCCCTTTTTGCTATGCCGGTTCGGTCGAGGCCTCGGAAACAGGCCGTCGAAGGCCCATCATCAGCGGCAGTGCCAACAAATAGATGCAAATGGCCACCAGCCAGATCGCACCCGGCCAACTCGGTCGAAGGCCGTTGTAGACAAAGCTGAAGAAGAGCGGTCCGAACACGGAGGCAAGGCTGACGAGACTTGCCAGCACGCCCTGCAACTGTCCCTGGCGGTTGGAATCCACCTGCCTGGTCGTCAGCGATTGCAGCGCCGGCATGCCGATGCCGCCCAAGGCAAAGATTGGCGCCATGGCAAAGAGAATCCAGCCTTGCGTGGCAAAGACCAGTGTCAGCATGGCGCCGGTTTCAAAGGCCATGCCCACGATCAGGGCCCAGCGTTCGCCCAGGCGGGCCACGGCCGGCCCGGTGAGGAAGGCCTGAGCCAGGGCATGGAAGACCCCGAAGGCCCCCAGCGACAGGCCGATCATCATGCCGTTCCAGGCAAACACGTCCTCACTATAGATCGCCCAGGTCGTGCCATAGACGGTACCGACCAGGTTCATGATGAAATAGATCGCCATCAGCGGTATCAGCGCCTTGAAGGTGAGGGCCCATGCCAGCGGCTTGAAGGGGTTGAGCGTGTCCCAGGTGAAACGGGCTTCCCGCTTGCCGGGGCGCGACTCGGGCAGCACGAAGAGCGCCAGCGCGAAATTGGCGGCGTTGAGGAGAGCCGCCACCAGAAACGGCGACCGCAGCCAGATGTCACCCAAGATGCCGCCGATGACCGGGCCGATGATGAAGCCGATGCCGAACATGGCATGCAGCAGGCCAAACCGCTTCGCGCACTGTTCTTCGCTCGAGATGTCCGTGAGGTAGGCCGTCGCCACCGCCATGTTGGCGCTGGTAATGCCGGCTATGGCGCGGCCGATGACCAGCAGCCAGAGTTCAGGCGCAAAGGCCATGACGACGTAGTCGATAGCCGCGCCGGCGAGGGAGACGAGAAGCACCGGCCGGCGTCCGAAACGGTCGCTGAGCACACCGAGCACAGGCGAGAACAGGAACTGACAGGCCGAATAGAGCGCCAGCATCACGCCCAGAATGGTCGCAATGTCGGTCGTGTGCCCGACTTCACGCAGGAGCGCGGGAAGAATGGGAAAGATCAGTCCGATGCCCACGGCATCGAGCATGACGGCCGCGAGGATGACAACCAGTGCCTTGTTCATGGGTCCGCTCCTGATGAAGATGCCGCGACGGGCGGAGTGCCAGGGGCTCACCCGGACCCACGATGACGGCCTGATGTAGGGTTGGGCTGCGTCTTCGACAAGCGCCCGATACGGACTATCAGACCCCGCCTCGGCGTCAGCTTGTGGCAGGAGCGGCAGGCGTTGAGCTGTCCAGCGCATGTAGGACAGCTGGCAGGAGCCCCGGCAGGTCTTCGCTGATCATGCCAGGTCCGCCAAATCGGTTGGCGGCTTCGGCGTGAAGCCACACGCCGGCGCAGGCGGCCTCGAAGCCTGCCATCCCCTGCCCCATGAGCCCGGCAACAATGCCGGCGAGCACGTCACCCGAACCGGCCGTGCCCAGCCAGGGCGGCGCATTGACGTTGATCGCGGCTTGGCCATCCGGGGCGGCAATCACAGTATCGCTGCCCTTGAGGATCACGAAGGCGCCGGAGCGCCGCGCAGCCGTGCGGGCACGGGAAAGCTTGTCTCCGGCAAGATCGCCGAACAGACGCGCGAACTCGCCTTCATGCGGCGTGAGAACGACGGGGGCGTGGCGGGCGCCGATGGCGTCCCAGAGCTGTGCGGGATGGTCGGCAAAACTGGTCAGGGCATCTGCGTCGAGCACGAGCGCAGCGCACGAGTGCAGCAGCGCGTCCACATTGTGCCGCGTCGCCTCCCCGATTCCGGCGGCCGGGCCGATCACCGCCGCCGCGATCCGCTTGTCCTCCAGCAGTCTGGCGAAATCCTCAGGGGATTGAACGGGCCGCAACATAATGGCCGTGACATGGGCCGCGTGAACCCGCAAGGCGGCTTCGTCTCCCAGCAGGGTCACCAGGCCCGCACCAATGCGGAAAGCACCGAGAGCGGCCAGTCGTGCCGCACCCGTCCAGAATTCACCGCCTGACGCGACCACGACATGGCCCCTGTCGAACTTGTGCTGGTCGCCAATCGTTCGTGGAAGCGCCCAGAGTCCGGGGCCATTGGCCCAGGTCACCGGATTGATCGAAGTTAGCACATCGTCCGGTATGCCGATCTGGGCCAGATGCCGGGTACCGCAATGCGCTCGTCCAGGAAGCAGAAGATGGCCGGGCTTGTACCGGAAGAAGGTCACCGTCTCGCTCGCCCTGATCGCAACGCCGCGGACCGCCCCGGTGGTGCCGTCAATGCCACTGGGGACATCCACGCTGACAACGGGCAGGCCCGACGCATTGATGGCCTCGATCGCGGCAGCAAGCCCCCCGACAAGATCCCGATCCAGCCCCGCCCCGAGGATGGCGTCGACGACGAGGCTCATGCCGGAAAGGTCGGGGAGTGACCCTACCTCGACGGGGCCGTGCCAGCGCTCCGCCATGGCGGCCGCATCGCCCCTGAGCGCCGCCGGTTCCGTCGACAGCCAGAGCCGGACGGGCCAGCCGGCCTCGTTGAGCAGCCGGGCGACGACGAAGCCGTCGCCGCCATTGTTCCCGGGCCCGCAGGCCACCAGGACGGTGCCCTTCGCGTAACCTGCCCGTATCCGCTCGGCGACTGCCTGGCCGGCAGCCTCCATCAGGGTCAACGAAGGCACGCCGGCGGCGATAGCCAGCCGGTCGGCCTCAGCCATTTGCGCCGGCGTCAGGAGAACGTTTTGCGGCGCTGGGGACATGGCAATTCGATTCAAATCTGCGATTGGGAAAATTGCGAGGCTTCGGATTAGCGACAAATTTACGACAGGCCCCGCATGGGAACAAGGATTGGGAGAACTCCTTAAGGACTCGCCCATAGAGTTTGCACCGGTGCTGGCAATCTGGGAGGGGAGACCCATGTCGCTATCCGCCGCTCTGGTAGACGAAAGTCTCCGGGCGCCCTCAAGCTTGAACGATGTCCGATTTATCGGGGCGCTGGCGGGCCGCTATGCGCTTCCCGACCGCCGCAGCACGCCCGATGAGAAACTGCCGGTCTATGCCTGCCGCCTCTGCTCCATTTCCACGCGCATGCTCGTCGCGGTCGGACCGGTCGTGGGCAAGGAAGGCGAAACCGTCGCCTCGCATTTCAACGAATTTGGCATCCTGCGTGGCCGCATCACCCGCCGCCTGGCCTCCGGCTTTGTGGCCGACATCCAGCTGACCGACTGCGAACGTGAAAAGCTGGCCGCCAAGATCGACTGGCAGAAGCGGCACGTGCATGCCCAGGTGCCGGACAAGCGCGAGCATCGGCGCATCCTGCCGCGCGATCCGCGCAGCACCATCTTCCTTGCCGATGGGCAGCAGGTGCCCTGCTTCATCATCGATGTCTCCCGGTCCGGCGCCGCCGTATCGGCGCATTTCTGGCCCGATCTGGGCATGCCCATGGCCCTGGGCCGCGTGGTCGGGCGGGTGGTGCGGCACCTCGAGGTCGGCTTTGCGCTCCAATTTATCCAGCCGCAGGAATTCGAGGTCCTCGAATCGGTGATTAAACCCCCGGTCGACTGATCGTCCGCGACTGAAATTGCATCAGTTTTCGCGTTCCCTAAAATGCGATCCATTCCCACAAGACTGCGTTGATGGGCTGTTGGCATCCTGCCGGGATCACCCAAGGGAGGTCGGCTGTGTCCGAAGTTCTGGAACGTCCCACGATCGCGTTGCACGGCATTGCCACCGTGGCTGGACGCTATGTCATCGGCGCGCAGCCCACGCATCCGGGCATCAACCTGTTTGCCTGCCGCCTGCGCATGATCGGCAGCGACAGCCTGCGGGTGACTGCCCCCGTCATTCCGCAGATCGCAGAACCGGTCTCGGCCAGCTTCACCTCGTTCGGCACGCTCTATGGCACGGTGTCGCGCCAGTACGAGGATGGGTTCGAGATGCAGTTCGAGCAGGACGAGGCCGCTCGCGAAGCGCTCAATGCCCGGATCACCAGCTTCAGTGAAAAGCTCTGGACCGCCAATACGGACCGCCGCACAGCGCAACGCGTCATGCCGAGCAATCCGCGTACCGTCATCGCCCGCCCCGACAACTGGTCCCAGCCTTGCCTGATCGTCGACTATTCGATTTCCGGCGCGGCCGTGTCGGCGGCATTCCAGCCCTCGGTGGGCGAGATCGTCACGGTGGGCAAGGTGACCGGCGAAGTCGTCCGTCTCTTCGATTTCGGCTTTGCCGTCCGCTTCTTCGAGCCACAGAGCGCCGACCATATCGAGGGCCTGCTCGAGGCGCCGGACGAGTGGCGCGAGGTCATGCGCCGCACCTTCAAGGCCGTGTAGCCATCACCGACCAGTAATCTGATCTTGCGTGGCTCGCTCCTGACCGGGGCGGGCCGCCTTGTTTTGCAGGCCCACGCGCGGGCTAAAAGAAAAGGGGCCCCGAAAGGCCCCTTCCCCATTCAAACCAGAACCGCCTCAGGCGGAGTAGTACATTTCGTACTCGACCGGGTGCGGGGTGTGCTCGAACTTGATCACTTCCTGCATCTTCAGCTCGATGTAGCTGTCGATGAAGTCGTCGTCCATGACGCCACCGGTCTTGAGGAAGTCGCGGCCCTTGTCGAGGGCTTCGAGGGCCTCGCGGAGCGAACCGGAGACGGTCGGGATTTCCTTGAGCTCTTCCTTGGGCAGCTCGTACAGATCCTTGTCCATCGGATCGCCCGGATGGATCTTGTTCTTGATGCCATCGAGGCCGGCCATCAGCAGCGCGGTGAAGGCCAGGTACGGGTTGGCCAGCGGATCGGGGAAACGCACTTCGACGCGCTTGGACTTGGGTGACTGGCCGAAGGGAATGCGGCAGGAAGCCGAACGGTTGCGGGCCGAGTAGGCCAGCAGCACGGGGGCTTCGAAGCCCGGCACCAGACGCTTGTAGGAGTTGGTGGTCGGATTGGTGAAGGCGTTGATGGCCTTGGCGTGCTTGATGACGCCGCCGATGTAGTAGAGGCACTCCATCGAGAGACCGGCATACTGGTCACCGGCGAAGAGCGGCTTGCCGTCCTTCCAGATCGACTGGTGGCAGTGCATGCCCGAACCATTGTCGCCGTAGACCGGCTTGGGCATGAAGGTCGCGGTCTTGCCATAGGCATTGGCGACCTGCTGGACGGCATACTTGTAGATCAGCACGTCGTCGGCCGACTGGATCATCGGCTTGAACTTGAGGCCGAGCTCATGCTGGGCCGAGGCCACTTCGTGGTGGTGCTTCTCGATGATGACACCCATCGAGCCCATGGCTTCGAGCATCTCGCCGCGCATGTCCTGGGCGCTGTCCAGCGGCGGAACCGGGAAGTAGCCCTTCTTGAGGCCGATATGGTGGCCGTTATTGCCGCCTTCGTATTCGGCGTCGTTGTTGGTCGGCAGTTCCGAATGGTCGACCGAGAAGCCCACCTTGTAGGTGGTGTTGGAATACTTCACGTCGTCGAAGATGAAGAATTCGGGTTCGGGGCCGAACACGACCGAGTCACCGATACCGGAGGACTTGACCAGGGCTTCGGCCTTCTTGGCGATCGAGCGCGGATCGCGGTTGTAGGGCTGGTAGGTGTTGGGCTCAAGAATGTCGCAGTTGATGGCGAGGGTCGAGGCCGCAAAGAACGGGTCGATATAGGCCGAGTTCGGATCGGGCATCAGCACCATGTCGGACTCGTTGATGGCCTTCCAGCCGGCGATCGAGGAGCCGTCGAACATGACGCCATCTTCGAACATGTCGGCATCGACGACCGACGCGTCCATGGTGACGTGCTGCAGCTTGCCGCGGAGGTCGGTGAAACGCACGTCGAGATACTTGATGTTCTCGTCCTTCATGCGCTGGATAATGTCGGCTGCGGTGGTCATCAGGTCTTCCCCTGTCTAACGAAATGCTTGTTGCTGGTTGTGGCGAGTGGCTGTCGGCTGCCGAGGAAAACCCTCAGAGCGCGTCGTCGCCGAATTCGCCGGTACGGATACGGATGGCCTGCTCGATGGAGTAGACGAAGATCTTGCCGTCGCCGATGCGACCGGTTTGCGCAGCAGCGCGGATCGCCTCGATCGCCTTTTCGGCCAGATCGTCGGGGCAAACGACTTCGACTTTTACCTTGGGCAGGAAATCCACCACATATTCAGCGCCACGATAGAGCTCGGTATGGCCCTTCTGGCGCCCGAAACCCTTGGCCTCGGTCACGGTGATGCCTTGCAGGCCAACTTCCTGCAGTGCTTCTTTGACTTCGTCGAGCTTGAATGGCTTTACGATAGCCTCGATCTTTTTCACGCTAGCCTCCGCTGGCCGTTTTCGGCAGTTACCGCCCTAACCGTATGCATGGCCTGTGCCAGCTCTGCCCAGGACCGAAAAGACGTGCTACTACAGAGACTTGAAGGCAGAAGGCGCGTAACTGCGCCCGAAGGAAAATCAGACGAATGATGCAAAAATGTGCAACTTGCCCACTTTTTGCCCACACCCTGGCCTTTAACGAGGCGCAAGGATGCAAGAAATGACCAAAATGACGCCAGTCGAATGCGTGCAGGCCCAGCTCGACGCCTACAATGCAAGAAATCTGGAGCAATTCCTGATCCCGTTCTCGGAAACAGTCCGGGCCTATCGCCTGCCCGACATGACGCTCATGCTCGATGGCAAGGCGGCCTTTGCTGCGCACTACGCCAACAACCGCTTCGTGCATGAGGGTCTGCGCGCCGACCTGCTCGATCGCATCGTGGTGGGCAACAAGGTGATCGATCACGAACTGATCCATGGCCTGGGTCCCGAGCCGATGGAGACGGCGGTGATCTTCGAGATCGTGGATGGCCTTATCGAAAAGGTCTTCTTCATTCCCGCCAAATCGCCAAGCTAGGCTTTGACTGCCCACCGCTCTTCATATAGATGCAACGCCAACCCGGCCGACGGGGACCCTTGCGGGTGTGGCGGAATTGGTAGACGCACTGGATTTAGGTTCCAGCGCCGCAAGGCGTGGAGGTTCGAGTCCTCTCACCCGCACCATAGCGGCCTCGGCCGAATGTGATTGAATCAAGACGGGATCAACCCCAATGCAGGTAACCGAAACCCTCAACGAAGGCCTCAAGCGCAAGCTGAGCGTCACCATTCCGGCCGCGGACCTCAATTCGCGCCTCGACGCCAAGCTCGAAGAGATCAAGGGCCAGGCCAATATCAAGGGCTTCCGCCCCGGCAAGGTGCCGACCGCGCACCTCAAGAAGGTCTATGGCCGTTCGGCCATGTCCGAAGTCATGACCGATGCGATCAACGCGACCGTGTCCGACACGCTGGACAAGCGCGAAGAGCGCGCCGCCGCCCAGCCCAAAGTTGACCTGCCGCAGGACCAGGGCGTCATCAATGACGTGCTGGACGGCAAGGCCGACCTGGCCTTCGAAGTCGAATACGAAATCCTTCCGGCCGTCACCCTGATGGACATCAAGGGCGTCAAGCTCTCCAAGCCCGTCGTCGAAGTGACCGACGCGGAAGTCGAGAAGGAAGTCAACCGCGTCTTCTCCCAGAACCGCGGCTACACCAACAAGGGCGACGATGCCGTCGTCGAGAATGGCGACTACCTCGGCCTGTCCTTCGTGGGCAAGATCGACGGCAAGGAATTCGATGGCGGCTCGTCCGACCATGCGCACCTGACGATCGGCTCGGGCGAGTTCATCCCCGGCTTCGAAGAGCAGCTGATCGGCGCCAAGAAGGGCGAGACCCGCGAAGTCAAGGTGACCTTCCCCAAGGATTACCAGAACGCCGAGCTGGCCGGTAAGAAGGCCGTGTTCGACGTCACGGTCCTGCATGTCGATGGCCCCAATGCCGGCGAGCTGGAAGACGACTTCGCCAAGAAGCTCGGCCTCGAGGACGTTGCAGCCCTGCGCAAGGCCGTCCGCGACCAGATGGAAAACGCCCTCGCCTCGATGGGCCGCCAGCACATGAAGCGTCAGGTTCTGGACGCCCTGGACGATGGCCACAAGTTCGACGTTCCGGCCCAGTTGGTTGACGCCGAGTTCAACACCATCTGGCAGCGCGTCGTGCACGAGATCGAGCATCACGGCCGGTCCTTCGAAGACGAAGGCACAACCGAAGAAGCCGCCAAGGAACAGTACAAGCGTATTGCCGAGCGCCGCGTGCGCCTCGGTCTGGTCGTCGCCGAGATCGGCAACCAGAATGAAGTGCAGGTGACCGACGAAGAGCACCAGCAGGCGCTGATCGCCGAGGTCCGCCGCTTCCCCGGCCAGGAACAGCAGGTCTACGACTACTACCGCAAGAACCCGCAGGCCCTCGCCAGCCTCCGCGCCCCGATCTTCGAGAACAAGGTCGTCGATCACATCATCGAGCTGGGCAAGGTCACCGACAAGAAGATGACCCGCGAGGAACTCGCCAAGCTGATCCAGGCCGACGAGGACGAAGTGCCCGAAGAGCACCACCACTAAGGGGTGCCATCACCCGAATTGAAAAGGCCGCCTCCGGGCGGCCTTTCTTGTTTCCGGCAGGAAATTGATTGGAACGGTCCCGCTGTCCGTGAACCATTTGGGCAGCAAGGCGATTTCCTCTCCACAACGGAGGAATGCCATGACCCAATATACATCGGACTCGCCCTACCAGCCCAAGGGTGATCATAATCGGAGGCTTTCGCTCGGCCTTGACCCCGACCAGTTCGCGGCCGAAGCCGGGATCACCACCGATGAGCTGCGTGACTATGAGCGCACCGCGCCCGATCATGACTATGACCCTAGCATCGCCCTCAGGATCGCCCTTGCCCTCGACCGGCTCGAGCGGACCCGACCCAACCTGCAGACCGGCCGCGACAATATTGCGGGCCATGTCAATCCGACCCTCGACCATTCCCGCCATCTGCGGCTGACCGAGCATGAGCTGGTCCCGGACGTGCTGGAAGGCGCCACGGTCTACGGCCTGGACAATCAGGAAATCGGCAAGGTGTCACACCTGCACGGCAGCGGACCGAGCGCGCAGGTGATCATTGATGTCGGCGGATTCCTGGGCCTTGGCGCGAAGCCGGTGTCAGTCGGCTTGGCCAGCCTTGATTTCATGCGCGATGAAGCTGGAAACGTCCACGCCACAACTTTGTGGACCCGCCATGACCTCGAGGTCATGCCGGAGCACCACCACCACTGATGTTGGGGGCGCCAAAAGGCGCCCCACCCCTTCACCCCGCCATCTGTGCCAGGAACCCGTTCGGCCCGTCCACTTCGACCAGCCTCTTGCGATCGATCAGCAAGAAGCGCGTGCCTATGGCCCGCAGGAAGGCGCGGTCATGGGTGACGAGAATGGTCGTGGCCCCCTGCTCCCTGATGTCGTCTTCCAGCTGCTCCTGTCCCGGGATATCGAGGTGGTTGGTCGGCTCGTCGAGAAGGTAGAAGTTCGGTCGCTCCAGACGCAGTGCCAGGAGGGCCAGGCGTGCCCGTTGGCCCAGGGACATGGAGCGGATCGGCTTGGCCTGCCGGTCCGGCGGGAACCCCGCCCCTGCCAGCAGCGCGATCGTGCGGCGGTCACCCTCGTCGAAGCGATGCAGGATGTAGTCGAGCGGCGACGGATCCAGCGGCAACCAGGCAAGGGCCTGGTCGAGATAGCCCGGCGCCAGTTGAGGCGAAATGCGTAACCCGTTGGGCACGCTTCCCGCCAGCGCTTCGGTCACGACCCGCATGAACTGGGACTTTCCGGTGCCATTGCGGCCGAGCAGGACGATGCGGTCGCCTTGGAAGATGTGCAGTTTCTCAACGGTGAAGAGCGGGCGCCCATCTGGCGTGGCGACGGGCACGTTCTCGAAGGCCATCAACACCTTGGCTTCGGCGCCGCTGTTGCCCAGCTTGACCAGACCAGTGCGGTCGCGATGTACCTCTTGAACCTGCGTTTCGATCTTTTCGGCGCGGTCGCGCAGCTGCTTGGACTTGACCGTAAGGAGATCGCTGCCCGAATTGATGCCGATATTGGTCAGCTTGGCGGCCTGCTTGCGCAATTGCGCCGCCTGTTTGAGATCGCGCTCCCGCTGGGCTTCGGCGGCCGCGTCGATCTGGTCCAGCTCCGCGCGGGCCTCCGAATAGGGCAACGGCAGGTAAACCTGCTCGCTGGGCCGCAGGAACAGGGTGCGGTTGGTCGTGGCGTCGAGGAAGGCGCGGTCGTGACTGGCGATCACGACAGGCAGGCTGCGCGCTGCGTAGCCGAGCCATTCCTCCAGCATCAGGATGCGGCCCAGGTCGAGGTGATTGGTCGGTTCGTCCATCAGCAAAGCATCGGGCTGGGTCACCCAGCAGCGCGCAAGGAGGGCCATGCGCTGCCAGCCGCCACTCAGCTCGGACAGAGGCCTGTCGCGGAATTCTTCCGGAATGGACATTTCCGCGAGCACCACGTCCACGCGCCAGCCTTCTCCATCAAGGGTCGAGGCATCGAGCGCTGAGCCCACAAACCTGGTCAGCGTCTGGCCGAGCGCTCCGTCCGGGACTTCCTGCGGCACATAGCCGATAGTGAGGCCGCGGGAGCGGGTGATGTCTCCCTCGCTCAGCTCGAGCTGGCCGGCCATGGCCCTGAGGAGCGTGGACTTGCCGCGGCCGTTGGGCGCGACGAGACCGACATGGTCGCCTTCGCCGATGACGAGGTTGAGGTTGGAGAAGAGAAGCTCGCCTGCGCGGTGGCCGGCATTCTTGAGGCTGATCGTGCCCATTGTATTCGCTCGCTGGATCGACGCCGCAGGTTGCAGGGCGCCATTGCCATCAGATCGGTGCCCTGGCATCGGCCAGGTCACCATGAAGGGCAAACCAGAGGATCGGAAACGAAGGGGTTACGTCCGGACCAGGCTGGTCAGCCCTGCAGCAGAAGCCACAGGGCCGGGACGGGTCCACGGGAACGATGCGTCTGAAAAACAGTCATGCAGCCCTCCCCTGTTCGTGTGGACCGGCTATGAATGCAAAAATACCTAACCGCGCTGCCGGGGCAACGCAAGTCAGGTCAGGCGAAATAGAAGAGCAGGCTGACGCCGATAAGCGCGCCCAGCCGCGACACGCGGAGACTGGCCAGCCGGTACGCAATACTACCAAATCCGGCTGCCGGCCAATATCCGAGAGACGCCGAACCGAACGGGGCCGATCGATACGCAATACCCGGCTGTTCGGTTCGCATACGGCAACTCCAGACAAAAACCGTATGTCCAGATTTCTATCAGGACGCATTTAAGAAAGTGCTCCCAAGAAGGAAACGAGCGGTAAACCGGCCGCCCTATCTTGGGACGAACCTGTCTCCATCTGGTCCGCAAGCCGGGATCGATGCGGGCCGAAACGCGTGTTCGACATCCGTTCATCTTGACGGTCCACGACCGCGAGAGGCTGTGGGAATTGCCACGGCGGCCGGACCCTCGGAAATGCTTGCGATATGCTAGAGATTGGACCTGCCCGATTCGGGCCGAACCTATGGAACGTGCATGTCAGATCTCTTCGGAAGCCCTGCCCCCGAGCCTGAAAAGCCCAAGAAGGCAGAGCCGATTGCGCCCAAACTGTCGCCGGCCCAGCCGGTGACGCAAGCCTATGGCGCAGCGGAAATCGAGATTCTGGAAGGACTTGAGCCGGTCCGCCGTCGCCCCGGCATGTACATTGGCGGCACTGACATCAATGCCTATCACCACCTCTTCGCCGAGGTGATCGACAATTCCATGGACGAGGCCATAGCCGGCCATGCCACCCGCATCGAGGTCCATCTGGGCGCCGATGGATACATTACCGTTACCGATAATGGTCGCGGCATTCCGGTCGAGAAACACCCCAAATTCCCCAACCGCTCGACCCTCGAAATCGTCCACACCGTGCTCCATGCCGGCGGCAAGTTCGACAGCAAAGCCTATGAAACTTCAGGCGGTTTGCACGGCGTCGGCGTCTCGGTGGTAAATGCCCTTTCCGACGACATGGTCGTCGAAGTCGCCCGCGACCAGCAGCTTTATCGCATCCAATTTTCGCGCGGCCACGTGGTCGAGGACGTGGTCAATGTGGGCCGGGTGCAGAACCGGCGCGGCACCACGACCCGCTTCCATCCCGATCCGCAAATCTTCGGGCCGACCGCGCATTTCTCCGCCGGCCGCATCTTCCGCATGACCCGGGCCAAGGCCTACCTCTTCGGCGGCGTCGAGCTGCGCTGGAGCTGCGACGAGAGCCTCGCCAACGAGGAAGTGCCCGCCAAGGCCGTGTTCCACTACCCCGATGGCCTCAAGGACTACATGACCGCCCGCATTGAGGGCGAGACGCGCATTACCGACGAAATCTTCTCGGGTCGCAGTGGCCGGCCCGGAAGTCACGGTTCGGTGGAATGGGCCATTGCCTGGACCATTGGCGACGGCGGCGTGCAGTCCTACTGCAATACGGTGCCAACGCCCGATGGCGGAACGCATGAGGCGGGTCTGCGCATGGCTTTGCTGCGGGGCCTCAAGAACTACGCCGAGTTGACCAAGAACAAGAGCGCAGCCAACCTCACCGCCGAGGACGTGCTGACCAGTTGTGCGGCAATGCTGTCGGTCTTCGTGCGCGAACCCGAATTTGTCGGCCAGACCAAGGACAAGCTGGCGTCGGGCGAAGCTACGCGCATTGTCGACACGGCCCTCCGCGATGCCTTCGATCACTGGCTGGCGGCATCACCGCAGCAGGCGGGCAAGCTGCTCGACTGGGCCATTGACCGCGCGGAGGAGCGCCTGCGCCGCCGCAAGGAAAAGGAAATCGACCGCGCCAGCGCCACCCGCAAACTGCGCCTGCCGGGCAAACTCGCCGATTGTACGCAGAACGCAGCGCAGGGGGCCGAGCTCTTCATCGTCGAAGGCGACTCGGCCGGAGGCTCAGCCAAGCAGGCACGCAACCGCGCCAATCAGGCGGTGCTGCCGCTGCGCGGCAAGATCCTCAACGTCGCCGGTGCAAGCCGCGACAAACTGGCGGCAAACCAGCTCATTGCCGACCTGATCCAGGCCCTCGGCTGCGGCACGCGGGACCGGTACATCGAAGAAGATCTGCGCTACGACAAGATCATCATCATGACCGATGCCGACGTCGATGGCGCCCATATCGCTTCGCTGCTCATCACCTTCTTCTTCCAGGAGATGCCGCGGCTGATCGAGAACGGGCATCTCTACCTCGCCCTGCCTCCCCTGTACCGCATCAGCCAGGGCGGCAAGACGCTCTATGCGCGCGACGACGCGCACAAGAATGAACTGATGGAGACCGAATTCACCGGCAAGGGCAAGGTGGACATCACGCGCTTCAAAGGCCTTGGCGAAATGCCCTTCGCGCATCTGCGCGAAACGACCATGTCGCCCAAGACGCGTACCCTGTTGCAGGTCAAAATTCTCGACGACCGCGATGCGACCCGTCATACCGTCGACCGCCTGATGGGGAACAAGCCTGAGGCGCGGTTCGAGTTCATCCAGGAGAACGCAGCCTTCGTGACCGATCTGGATATCTAGCCCTTCACGCCGGGGATTTTCGCTGCGCCATCGCGGATATCCCTTGCGTCCGGGGCGTCGACATGGCGATAGCGCGCTTCGATGAAGCTGTAGAGGCCGAAGGCGACGAGGCCGACCGCGGCCGCCGCATAGAGCACGGGCCCAAAGGGAAGCGAGCGGAGCCAATCGAGCGCCTGCGCCGTGCCGCCCGCCTGTTCCGGACTGACAGTAATTGCGGCATAGATAATGAAGCCTCCGGTGACGGCAAGGAGCAGGCCGCGTGCCGCGAGACCGGCGCCGCAGACAGGCTTGAGCAGTGCCTCGTGGTTCTGGGGAAGCCTGACACGCTTGCGATAGCTGCCGGACAGACCGCGCCAGACCTGGAGCACTCCGGCAACGATGAGGGCCAAGCCGCCCAGGCCCAGCAGCACGTTGCCGAGGGGCAGCCCCAGCACCGTGGCCACGATGCCCTGCTGTCCGCCCGAACCTGCACTGGCGCCCGCTCCTGAGACCGCCATAGCCACTGCACCGAAGGCAAGGGCGCCGTTCGCCAGAGCGCTGCCGAAATTACCCACCCGGATGGCAATGCCTTTCACGTCTTTGCCATGGTGATCGGCGTTCAGAAACGCCTGGGCGAGGCGCCATAGGACATGGCCGACGAGGCCCAGGGCGACAGCGCCAAGCAGCACCCTCCCCAGAGGCTGGGCCAGGAGCGTTGAGAACGCTCCTTCCGGCGTTGCCTCGGCCCCGGCACCCAGAAGAGCAATGCCGCCCAATATGGCATAGACGGCGCCACGAGCAGCGTATCCCAACCTCGCGAGGCGTTCGAAATTGTTGCGCAATTGACCCTCCAAATCACTTGAGGGGGCAACGTCGCGCCTGCTTGGCCGTTCCGCCCGCGGCCCACATTTACCGCTTTTGTCGGTCAGAGCGCCAAGACCGTTGACTCACAAGGGGTTTGCGCTATGGTCCGCGCCGCTGGCGTATCCCAATGGCGGGCGGCATTGAACCGTCTGCTTTCTCTTGGGAAACCAGCGGGACATTGGTGCCTTGCCACACGTGGCGACTGTTCCGGTGTCCATCTGCGGATGCTTGCAGTATCTCCTTTTCCATCCGCAGTCTGGCAAGGGCCGCTCGCCCCGAGGACGGAACTTGCAGATCTCCAATAACCGAAGCACCGGCCCGAATACTTCGGTCCGGCCAGGCATCGGGCAGCACCGTTGAGTGGAACGACCGACTTGACCGAAGACTTTTCCGGACTGGGCCTATCCAGCAAGGTTACCGATGCGGTAGCCGCGGCGGGTTACAACAAGCCAACCGAAATTCAGGCGCAGGCCATTCCGCACCTTCTGCAGAAGAAGGATTTGATCGGCATTGCGCAGACCGGCACGGGCAAGACGGCCAGCTTCGTCCTGCCCATGTTGACCCTGCTCGAAAACGGCCGCGCCCGCGCCCGCATGCCGCGCACGCTCATCCTTGAGCCGACGCGCGAACTCGCGGCGCAGGTCTCGGAAAACTTTGAAAAATATGGCAAGAACCATCGCCTGACGATGGCCCTGATCATCGGCGGGGTGTCGTTCGAGGATCAGAACAAGAAGCTCGATCGCGGCGTTGACGTGCTGATCGCCACCCCCGGCCGCCTGCTCGACCAATTCGATCGCGGCAAGATCCTGCTGACAGGCGTCGAAATCCTCGTCATCGACGAAGCCGATCGCATGCTCGACATGGGCTTCATCGACGACATCGAAAAGATCGTCAATCGCCTGCCCCCGCGGCGCCAGACCATGCTGTTCTCGGCGACCATGGACTCCCAGATCGAGAGGCTGACCAAGAAGTTTCTCAAGGATCCGGTGCATGTGCAGGTATCGCGCGCTGCCTCGACCGCCGACACCATCGACCAGAAACTGGTCAAGGTGTCGTCCAAGCCGGACGAAAAGCGTGCGGCGCTGCGCGAGCGCATCGACGCCTCGGTGGCCCTGACCAACGCCATCATCTTCTGCAACCGCAAGCGTGACGTGGCGACCCTCGCCAATTCACTCAAGCGGCACGGCTACAGTGTCGGCGCCCTCCACGGCGACATGGACCAAAAGAGCCGCATGGAAACGCTCGATGCGTTCAAGACCAACAAGCTGACCTTGCTTGTGGCCAGCGACGTGGCGGCCCGCGGGCTCGACATCCCGGCTGTGAGCCATGTCTTCAATTTCGACGTGCCCGTCCATGCCGAAGACTATGTGCATCGCATCGGCCGTACCGGCCGCGCGGGACGCTCGGGCGTTGCCTATACCCTTGTTGCGCCCGCCGATGGCAAGCATCTCGACGCGATCCTCAAGTTGATCCAGAAGCCGATCGACTGGCTGGAGGACAATCGGGAAGCAAAATCGTCCAGTGGAACCGAGACGCCGGCGGAAATGGAAGCAAAGCCGAAACGTGGACGTAGAGGCCGTGCAGAAAGAGCGCCGGCAGAGGCGGCCGAAGCGCCAGCAGCTGTTGTGCCGGCGGCAAAAGAGGCTCCCGCCCAGCCCCGCACGAACCGCCGGCAGCGTCCGGCCCAAAAGACCGAGGTCCAGGATGCAGATTCTCCGTTCGGTGATGCCGGGCCGGTTCCTGCATTCTTGTTGCGTCCTGCCAGGCTCGCTGAGTAATACGACACCATTATTGGCCAAAACCGGATAGAATCTTGTGAAGTGCCGGTTGAGTTTGTGGTGGGCAGGGCTGTATCAAGAGACCACGACTCGTTTAACGTGAATCGACCCGGTAAGGGCGCAACGGGGCGCGGGGTGGGCAGTGTCGGACCAGGAATTCCAGCGGACCTTGGGTTACGCCAATGCGGCGTTCGACCTGCTGAAGCGCAGCAGTATCCCCCCCTATCCGCAATTTTATGAACTCCTCTACACCTACGCGACCGGTGTAAACCCGTCGCTGAACAATCGCATCAACGCGATTTTCCGCAGCGGCACGGTGCCGACGTCGGACTTGGCTGAAACCCTCTACAACGAGTTCCTCAAATCCGACGTCAATGACCGGATGTCGAGCGTGTCCGAACGCATGCATGCCCGTATCGAGGCCGTGCACGAAGCCATCGACAGCGCCATGACGACGGCCAATGCCTATTCCGGCTCGCTGCAGTCCGCCAGCGGCGATCTTGAACGCGATCTCTCGGGCGAGGACATGAAGGTGCTGGCGACCCGCCTGCTGGCCGAAACGCGCCGCATGCAGGAAACCAACCGCCAGCTTGAAACCAAGCTGGAGGCGTCGCGCGAGGACATTGCCGCGCTGCAGCGCGACCTGGACGATGTTCGGCGCGAGTCCATGCTCGATCCGCTGACCAAGATTGCCAATCGCAAGAGCTTTGACGAAGGCTTGGACGAGGCCATCCAAGAGGCTGCGAAGTCCGGCCAGCCCCTCTCTCTGCTCCTTGTCGATATCGATCACTTCAAGACCTTCAACGACACCTACGGCCACCAGACCGGCGACCAGGTGCTGCGCCTGGTGGCGATGACTTTGAAGTCCAACATCAAGGGCAAGGATCTGGCTGCGCGCTATGGCGGCGAGGAGTTCGTGGCCATCCTCCCCTGGACCGATCTCGAGGGTGGCCTGATCGTTGCAGAGAATATCCGCAAGGCCATCCAGGCCAAGGAACTCCTGAAGCGCTCCACCAATGAGAAGCTGGGGCGCATCACTGCCTCTTTCGGTGTCGCCTCGTTCCGCCCCACCGACAATGCTATGTCGCTGATCGAGCGGGCCGATCGCTGCCTCTATGCAGCCAAGCGGGCCGGCCGCAATCGCGTTGTCAGCGAATCCGAACTGATCGAGATCGAGGAAGCGCCGGCGCAAGGCGCGTCGGCCGCCTGATCAGGTCGTCGGCGTCAGCTCGACGCCGAGTCCTCGCAGCATGTCCCAATAGTCCGGATAGGTCTTGCCGGTGCAGGCGGGGTCAAGGATCACGATATTGGGCAGCTTGAGCCCGGCAAGGGCAAAGCTCATCGCGATCCGGTGGTCGTGATAGGTCTCGATCTTGGCTCGAGCGTTCCGGCTGACAAGCTTCGAGGCCAGTTGCGGGTCCGAAGCAACGAGGAGATCGTCTCCCTCTTCCCTGGCCAGGCCCGGATGGATCCGGTTGAGCTCATTGGCCACGGCGCGGATGCGGTCGGTTTCCTTGACCCGAAGGTTGGCAATGCCGACGAAGCGCACGGGACGATTGTTGAAAGCCGCGACCACGGCAATGGTCGGCACTGCATCCTGCATCTGCGAGCCGTCGATGACGTCGGGCATGTTTGGAAACTGCGCGATAACCGCTTGGGCCGCCGCATCGGGCTGGGTGAAGGCGTCCGTGGGCACGCCCAGGTCGATCTTGCCGCCGGTCAGCGCCTCGATGCCCCAGAGATAGGTCGCGGCAGACGCGTCGGGCTCGATGTGGAAGTCGGTTGCCTTGTAGCCGGTCGGCTGCACCAGCCATGAGCCGTCGTCGCGGCTCTCAACCTCGGCACCGAAGGCGCGCATGGCAGCCAGGGTCAGGTCGACATAACCGCGGGCACCGATATCCTTGCCGGCCAGGGCCACTTCTATTGGTCCGTCCCCGAAGGGTGCGGCCATGAGCAGCGCGGAAACATACTGGCTCGACAGCGAAGCATCGATTTCGACGCGGCCCGAGCCAAAGCGGCCGGTACCGTGGATGGTGACTGGCGGACAGCCAGTGGGGCATTGCGCATCGATGCCCAGGGCGTTCAAGGCCTCCACCAGCGGGCGAATAGGCCGCAGGCGCATGTCCTCGTCACCGTCGACCACCACCGTGCCCTTGATGGTCGCCACAGCGGCGGTCAGGAAGCGGGTGGCGGTGCCGGCATTGCCGAGGAACAGCGGCGCATTGGGCGGCGCAAGGCGTCCTGTGCTGATAACGAGAAAGCTTGTCGCATCCGGCTCTTCCACCGTCACGCCCATCTCGCGGAGGGCGCGTGCCATCAGCACAGTGTCCTTGCTCTTGAGGGCGCCGGTCAACCGGCTCGTGCCTTTGGCCAGCGCCGCCAGAAGCAGGGCGCGATTGGTGATCGATTTGCTGCCGGGCGGCGAAACGCGGCCGGAAAGCGGACGATTGGGCGGAGTGATCGCGTAGGCGGGAGGAAGGGCATCGGACATGATGCCGTGGTGTTAGGCGAAACCGATTGCCGACGCAATCGCGTCGTGAAGGTCAGACGTTCGCCCGCGCTTCTGCCAATGCCTTCAAGTCCGCGGGCGCCAATGTTACGCTCTCGCCGCAGCCGCAGGCACCGATCTGGTTGGGGTTCTTGAAGGTGAAGCTCGATCCCATCTTGGAGGCTTCGAAATCCATCACCGTGCCCAGCAGGTACATGGTGGCCTTGGGGTCAACCCAGACGTTGACCCCGTGATCTTCCACGTGGTCGTCGCCGGGGACTGGAGCCTCGACATAGTCCATCGTGTAGGAAACGCCGGCACAGCCCGCATTCTTGATGCCGACACGCAGGCCGATGACCGGCTTGTCGGAATCCTCAATGATCTCGTTGATGCGCTCGGCGGCAGCATCGGTCAGAGACATGATCTTGAAGGGCATGGGCAGGCGACCTTTATCGGCGTTTCACGATATATAAGACGAAACGCCTGCGATTACCACCAGTTCAACGCGACTTGCGCTTCCTCGCTCATGCGCGAGGCGTCCCAGGGCGGGTCGAAGACCATGTTGACCGTCACATCCTGAATGCCTTCGACGCCGCGGGCAGCATTCTCGACCCAACCGGGCATTTCGCCAGCCACCGGACAGCCAGGTGCGGTCAGGGTCATGTCGATAGTCAGATTCCGGTTCTCATCAAGATCGACCTTGTAGATCAGACCCAGTTCGTAGATGTCGACAGGGATTTCCGGGTCATAGACCGTCTTGAGGGCGCCGATCAGGTCCGTGGTGATGCGCTCGACCTCGGCATCGGGCAGGCCCGTGGGCATGGTGGGGGCAATACGCACATCGCTTGCGGCGGCTTCTTCGGTTTTGGCTAGTTCGCTCATCAGGCGGCCTTTCTCAGGCAAAAAACTTGCGGGCGCGCTCAATGCCGTCCACGAGCGCATCCACGTCATCCTTGCCGTTATATAGGGCGAAGGAGGCGCGGCAGGTAGAGGTGACACCAAATCGCTTCAGCAATGGTTGGGCGCAATGCGTGCCGGCACGCACGGCGATGCCATAGCGATCAAGGATCGTCGCGGCATCATGGGCATGGGCGCCGGCGATCTCGAAGGAGAAGATGCCGCCCTTGCCCGGAGCAGCCCCGATCAGGCGCAGCGAATTGATCCGGCTCAGCTTTTCATGGGCATAGGCGGCGACCTCGTGCTCATGCTCGGCAATGGCGTCGCGCCCGAGGTCCTGCATGTAGTCCAACGCTGCGCCCAGGCCCATGGCCTGCACGATGGGTGGCGTGCCGGCCTCGAAACGATGCGGCGGCTCGTTGTAGCTGACGCCGTCGAGCGTGACCGTATCGATCATCTCGCCGCCGCCCTGATAGGGTTGCATTTCGGCCAGCAGGTCGTATTTGCCGTAGAGGACGCCGATGCCGGTAGGTCCGTAAAGCTTGTGGCCGGTCATGACATAGAAATCGACGCCCAGATCCTGCACGTCGACAGTGGTGTGAACGGCGCCCTGCGAGCCATCCACCAGCACCGGAATGCCGCGTGCATGAGCGATCTCGACGATGCGCTTGATCGGATTCACCGTCCCCAGAACATTGGACATATGCGTAACCGCGACGATACGGGTGCGTTCGGTCAGCGATGCCTCGAAGCCCTCCATGTCCAGCACACCGTCATCGGACACATCGATCCACTTGATCACCGCACCCTTGCGTTCACGATGAAAGTGCCAGGGCACGATATTGGAATGGTGCTCCATGACCGTGGTGACGATCTCGTCCCCTGCCCCGATGCGCGGCGCGGCAAACGAGGACGCGACGAGGTTGATCGCCTCGGTGGCCGATTTGGTGAAGATGATTTCTTCGATCCGCCCGGCATTGAGGAAGCGACGGACGCTTTCGCGGCCGGCCTCGTAGCCCTCGGTGGCGCGGTTGGCGAGCGTGTGTAGGCCCCGGTGCACATTGGCATATTCGTGCCGGAAGGCATGATCCATGCGGTCGAGGACCTGCACCGGCTTCTGCGCGGACGCGCCGGAGTCCAGATAGACCAAGCGGTGGCCGTGGATCTGTTCCGACAGAATCGGGAAGTCCGAGCGGATGCTTTCGAGATCGAAGGTCATTGTCGCATTGCCTCTGCTTCGAGCTACTTTCCGCCCATCAGCCAGCCGTCGACGATGCCTTGCAGGGCCTCGTTCAGCTCGGAATCCTCAATCGGATCAAGCAGTTCGGCAATGAAGCCACGGACCAACATGGTCTCGGCCTCGGCCTTGGGAATGCCACGACTGAGGAGATAGAACAGGCTATCCTCGTCGAGCTTGCCGCAGGTCGAGCCATGGCCGCAGACCACGTCGTCGGCATAGATTTCGAGCTCGGGCTTGGAGAGGATTTCCGCGTCGTCCGACAGCATCAGGCCCTGATGCATGAACTTGGCGTCGGTCTTCTGGGCGTCGCGGGCAACCACCAATTTGCCCTGCACCACGGCCTTCGACTTGCCGCGGCTGATCGACTTGAACAGCGGCTGGGACGAGGTATGCGGCACAGCGTGCAGCGTTTCCATCGTGATATCAGCATGTTGGCCGTCGGAGACGAGGTTGAGGCCGGTAATGTCGGCGTGGGCGCCGGGGCCATCCATGCGTGGGAACACATTGGTGCGGGCGAGGCCCGAGCCGAGGTGGATGATCAGCGTGCGCAGTTTCGCACCATCGGCGAGATGGTACTCGTTGGTGGCAAAATGCGAGGAGGCACGGGCACTTAGGTCCACGGTGATGTGCGTCACCTCGGCATTCCTGCCGAGCGCCATATAGGTGGCGTGATTGCCGACGTGAGCCGCGTCAGAGCCGGAGAAGGTCTCGATGATGGTCGCCGTGGCGCCATCCGCGACGAAAACCTTAAGGGCATCAGCCACATGGGCGGCTTCACCCTCGATGCGGCGTTCGATCTGGACCACTGGATCGACCGAGCTCTCAAGCGTCAGCGAGAGGGCCTTATTTGCCAGCGCATTGTTAACGTGAACCAGCACGTCGTCACGCAAAGTCAGGACGCCGCCGTTTGCCTCCCCGACGATGACCCCCGCGGGCGCCGTCGAGGCGTTCTGGACGACGCCATTGGCGATCATCAGGTTGTAGGCGCCAGGGATTCGCAACGCCGGAGCGCTGGCCTCGTTGGCGGCGGTGCCCAGCGGCGGGATGGCCCGCAGCAGGGTCTTCAAATCGGTATAGTGATAGCTCTCGACGCGCCGGGTCGGCAGGCCGACCATGGTAACGCGGTCGGCGGCCTGGTCGGCGCCGGCAGCCTTCAATTGGGCGATGAGGGTTTCCTCGGCCGGACCGAGGCGAACGGGAAAATTGGCGCGCATCGGTTATGCAGCCTCCCCGCCATAGCTCGCATAGCCTTCGGCTTCGAGCTTGAGCGCCAAGTCCTTGTCGCCGCTCTCGACGATCTTGCCGTCGGCGAAGACGTGCACCACGTCCGGAACGATGTGGTTCAGGAGGCGCTGGTAGTGGGTGATGACCAGCATGGAGCGCTGGCCGTCGCGCAGGGCATTGACGCCCTTGGACACGACCTGCAGGGCGTCGATGTCGAGACCGGAATCGGTCTCGTCGAGCACGGCCAGCGAGGGCTTCAAAAGCGCCATCTGCATGATCTCGGCGCGCTTCTTCTCGCCGCCGGAGAAGCCGACATTGAGCGGGCGCTTGAGCATTTCCGAGTCAACGTTGAGCTGGGCGCCGGCTTCCTTGACCATGCGCATGAAGTCGGGAGTCTTCAGTTCCTCTTCGCCGCGGGCCTTGCGCTGGGCATTGAGGGCCGTCTTGAGGAAGGTCATGGTGGCGACGCCCGGGATCTCGATCGGGTACTGGAAGGCCAGGAACAGGCCGGCCACGGCGCGCTCATTCGGTTCCATCTCGAGGATGTTCTCGCCGTTGAGCAGGATCTCGCCCTCGGTGATTTCGTAGTCTTCCTTGCCGGCCAGCACATAGCTCAGCGTCGACTTGCCCGAGCCGTTGCGACCCATGATGGCATGGACCTCGCCGGGGGGAATGACGAGGTTCACTCCCTTGAGGATTTCACGTTCCTCGATGCGGGCATGCAGGTTGCGGATTTCAAGAACGGGCGTGGTCATCTGTTTCTCCAATTTCGGCGGGTGGCAAGCGGCGTCAAGCGCCGGGCTCGCCGTCCCAGTAATCAAGATGGTTCTGGCCTTCGCGGCCGCAGTGGCGGAGGCGACGATTGGCCGAGGAGCGGCTCGTCACCTGGAATTTGCCCGAGTCCGGGTATTCGCAGACTTCGGTATCGGCATTGTTGGCGATGCCCAGATATTTGAGCGTCACCGACCCGGTATTGAGGATCTGGTGCGCCGTTTCCGGGCCGCCGGTCGGCGCGCCAAGCACGTCACCGGCCTTGAACGAATAGCGCTCGGCGCCGAAGCGATAGGTCCCCTCGCCTTCCAGCACGATGAAGAGCTCTTCCTCGACGTGATGGTTGTGGAAGGGGCAGCTGGACTTGCCTGGCGGCACTTCGTTGTAGCTGATACCCAGAGCGCGCAGACCTAGCAGCTTGCCGAAGGAGGTATCGGCAGACTTGTAGAGCGTCCCCTGCTCCCAGGCGTCGAGCGCCAAAGAGGCGAGCGAAATTACTGGGCTGATAGTCTGCGCCGTAGCTGTGGACATGCTTATTCCGCGGGTTCGGTCAATTCGAGACGGCGCTCGATGCGATCGAGGCGGACTTTGATTTCTGCCATCTCCTCAACGAGGTGATCGATGCGGAGCGTGTTGGCACGCAATTCAAGGCGCATCGCGGCCTGCTCGGACTGCAGGGCTCGCATGTCGGACTTGATCAGAGCAATGTCGGCCCGAATTGCCCGTAGATGCTCGATTACCAGACTTTCGGTCTCAGCGGTCATCCCACACTTCCCTCCAAGGAAATGGAAATCAGCTTCTGGGTTTCGACCATGAACTCCATAGGCAGATGCTGCAAGACGTCGCGCACGAAGCCGTTGACGATCAGCGCTACGGCTTCCTCTTCGGAAAGGCCGCGCTGCATGCAGTAGAACATCTGGTCGTCGGAAATCTTGGACGTGGTCGCTTCGTGCTCGAAGACGGCGGTGCCGTTACGGCTCTCGATATAGGGAACCGTGTGGGCGCCGCACTTGTCGCCGATCAGCAGAGAGTCGCACTGGGTGAAGTTGCGGGCATTCTTGGCCTTGGCGTGGGCCGAGACCTGGCCGCGATAGGTATTGTCCGAGAAGCCGGCGGCAATGCCCTTGGAAATGATGCGGCTGGACGTGTTCTTGCCCAGATGCAGCATCTTGGTGCCGCTATCGACCTGCTGATAGCCGTTGGAAATGGCGATCGAGTAGAATTCGCCGCGCGAACCGTCGCCGCGCAGGATGCAGCTGGGATACTTCCAGGTGATGGCCGAGCCGGTTTCCACCTGGGTCCAGGAAATGTGCGAGTTAACGCCACGGCAGTCGCCGCGCTTGGTGACGAAATTGTAGATGCCGCCCTTGCCGTTCTTGTCGCCCGGATACCAGTTCTGCACCGTGGAATACTTGATCTCGGCATTGTCGAGGGCGACCAGTTCCACCACGGCGGCGTGCAGCTGGTGCTCGTCGCGCATCGGAGCAGTGCAGCCTTCGAGGTAGGAGACGTAGCTGTCATCGTCGGCGATGATCAACGTGCGCTCGAACTGGCCGGTCTTCTTCTCGTTGATGCGGAAATAGGTCGACAGTTCCATCGGGCAGCGGACGCCCTTGGGAATGTAGACGAAGGACCCATCGGTGAAGACGGCGCAGTTGAGCGTGGCGTAGTAGTTGTCCGAGACGGGCACCACGGAGCCAAGGTATTTCTGCACGAGTTCAGGGTGCTCGCGGATGGCTTCGGAAATCGAGCAGAAGATGATGCCCTGCTTGGCCAGCTCTTCGCGGAAGGTGGTGACCACGGAAACCGAGTCGAAGACGGCGTCCACGGCAACATTGCCCGAGAAGGGCGTGCCGGTGGGTTCGCCCGCATTCTGGACGCCGGCGAGAATGGCCTGTTCCTTCAAAGGAATGCCGAGCTTGGCATAAGTCTTCAGGAGTTCGGGATCGACCTCATCAAGGCTCTTCGGGCCCTTGAAGCTCTTGGGCGCCGCGTAATAGCTGATGCCCTGGAAGTCGATCTTGGGATAGTGGACCTTGGCCCAATTGGGCTCGTCCATGGTCTGCCAGCGGCGGAAAGCCTCGAGACGCCAGTCCAGCATCCATTCGGGCTCGTCCTTCTTGGCCGAGATGAAGCGGATCGTATCTTCTGTCAGTCCGGGCGGGGCGACATCGGACTCGATATCGGTTTCGAAGCCGTACTTGTACTTGTCGACGTCAAGCGCCAGCACCTGCTCGACGGTCTCCCGGTCGATTTCTTCCTTGAGCGTCGGAATATCGTAGTCCGCCATACGGCTTCTCCTTTGTGTCCCTCGGCGGTTCAAGGCCGCCGCGAACGAAGTCAAACTTTACGGCCGTCAAGCGGCCTTGCCGCCGCGCTTCTGGCGCGACAGCAGTGTCTCAAAGCCGGCCAGAAACGCGTCGGCGTCGGCCATTGTGGAATTCCAGCCAAAGCTGACGCGCAGGGCGGAACCGGCGAGGTCTTTCGGCACGCCCATGGCTGCCAGGACGTGGCTGGCGCCCACCTTGCCCGACGAACAGGCCGAACCCGACGAAACCGACAGACCCATCAGGTCCAGGGCCATCATGGCCGTGGCATTGCCAAGCCCCGGCACGGCGAAATTGGTCACATTGCCGATACGGTTCGCGCCATGGCCAAAGATCACGGTTTCGGGTGCGAAAGCCTGAAGGCCGCGTTCAACATGCGCCGTCAGTGCCGTCATGGCGTCCCGATCGTAGGCCGATGCCTCGGCAACCGCGCCAAAGGCCGCAATCAGCGCCGCCGCTTCGGTGCCGCCGCGTCGGCCCTGCTCCTGGCCACCGCCGGGAATGAGGCGGACGGTGTCTGCATGGGCTTTGACGAGGAGCGCTCCGATGCCGGCCGGGCCGCCGATCTTGTGGCCGCTAATGGCCATCATGTCGGGTGCGGAAGCGGCAAATTCCAGTGGCAGCTTGCCGAATGCCTGCACGGCATCGACGAACAGGGTGTGTCGGGTCGGGCCAACCATGGCGTTGATGCGTTCCACAGGCTGGATCACGCCGGTTTCGTTGTTGACCCAGTGCACGGCGACCAACAGGGTGACGTTTTCGGCGTCGGCGCGGGCGAGGACCGCTGCCAGTTGATCGAGATCAATGCGCCCCTCTGCATCCAGGCCGAATGTCCAGACCGGCAGGCCCGTTGCCTCCGCTGCTTTTTGTACTGCGGCGTGCTCCCCCGCACTCAGGGCAACGGCGCCTGTCGGGAACGCCTTGGCACCACCGACAATGGCCTGGGTGATGGCTTCGGTGGCCGAGCCGGTAAAAACGACCTGCCTGGGCTCGGCCCCGGCAAGACCCGCCACCTGCTGGCGGCCGGTTTCGATCAGGTTGCGCAAGGCACGTCCATGGCCGTGAACTGAGGACGGATTGCCGGTCAAATCGAGCGCAGCAATGAGCGCTGCCCGCGCTTCGGGACGAAGCGGGGACGCAGCATTGTGATCGAGATAGACCGCCTCTTTCGCCATTGCGCCTTTCGGACCTATGCGTGTCCGACAGTGTTGCCATGCCTGCCGCAGGACGCTCTCACGACCCTGCACTCAAACACTTCTTGAATTTTGACGCCCAACTTCATTACAAGGGGCGCTCCAAAGGGCCGCAGCGCGGCCCAAAACCAAGTTTCGAATAATTCTAAACTGGTATTTCGGACCCATGTTTTAGGGAGCGGACCACGCTTAGTCAAGCCGTGAGCCCCTTTCGGATGGCCCTCGAAACACCAAACGGACAGAGCCAGAAAAGGCCGGAACAAACTTATGCCAGAAGTGATCTTCAACGGCCCGGAAGGGCGTCTGGAAGGCCGGTACCAGCCGGGCAAGGAGCCCAACGCTCCCATCGCCATCGTCCTGCACCCGCATCCGCAGTTCGGCGGGACGATGAACAACCAGATCGTATACAATCTCTTCTACATGTTTGCCGAGCGCGGATTCTCCGTGCTGCGCTTCAACTCGCGCGGTGTCGGCCGCAGCCAGGGCGTGTTCGACCACGGCATTGGCGAGCTTTCGGATGCCGCCGCGGCACTGGACTGGCTGCAGATCATCAACCGTGAATCGCGCGGCTGCTGGATCGCCGGCTTCTCCTTCGGCGCCTGGATCGGCATGCAATTGCTGATGCGCCGCCCGGAAGTGGAGGGCTTCATTTCGGTGTCGCCGCCGGAAAACCTCTACGACTTCTCGTTCCTGGCCCCCTGCCCGTCCTCGGGCCTGATCATCCATGGCGACAAGGACCGCGTGGCGCCACCCTCGTCCGTCCAGAAGCTGGTGGACAAGCTCAAGACGCAGAAGGGCATCACCATCGAGCAGCAGATCGTGGAAGGGGCCAACCACTTCTACGAAGGCAAGATCGACGAACTGACGACGCGCTGTGCCGAGTATCTCGACCGTCGCCGTCAGGAGATCGCGGACGGCGGCGGGCGCTAACTAGAAGGCGCAATTGAGACGGTCATTCGGAGGAACCTCATCCTGAGCGCGTCGAGGGATGGGGTTCCGAGTGTACCGACCTTGTGGTTCGACAAGCTCACCACGAGGTCTCACGAGGCTTCAGTGGTTGAAAATGACCAAGTTCAAATCCGACTTCCTCCGCACGCTCGACGAGCGCGGCTTCATTCAACAGATCTCCGATCCCGAAGGGCTCGACAAGCTGGCAAGCGAGGGCCAGATCACCGCCTATATCGGTTACGATCCGACCGCGGCGAGCCTGCATGTCGGTCATCTCACCCAGATCATGATGCTACATTGGCTGGAGGCTACCGGCCATCGCGCCATTGCCCTGATGGGCGGCGGCACCGGCATGATCGGCGATCCCAGCTTCAAGGATGAAGCGCGCAAGCTGCTGGGCGTCGAAGGCATCAAGGCCAATATCGAGGGCATCAAGTCCAAGTTCGCCAATTTCCTCAAGTTCGAGGAAGCGGGCGGCAGGGCCATCATGGCCAATAATGCGGACTGGCTGCTCGGCCTCAACTACGTGGAATTCCTGCGGGATGTGGGCCAGCATTTCTCGGTCAACCGGATGCTCAGCTTCGACTCGGTGAAGCTGAGGATCGAACGCGAGCAATCGCTGAGTTTCCTCGAATTCAACTACATGATCCTGCAGGCCTACGATTTCGTGGAGCTCAACAAGCGGTACGACTGCGTGCTGCAGATGGGCGGCTCGGACCAGTGGGGAAATATCGTCAATGGTATCGACCTGGGCCATCGCATGCTGGGCAAGCAACTCTACGCGCTGACTTCGCCGCTGCTGACGACGGCCTCGGGCCAGAAGATGGGCAAGTCGCTCGGTGGCGCCATGTGGCTCAATGCCGACATGATGAGCGTCTATGACTTCTGGCAGTACTGGCGCAATACCGAGGACGCGGATGTCGCGCGCTTCATGAAGCTCTTCACCACGCTGCCCATCGACGAGATCGAGCGCCTGGCGGCGGGCGATATCAACGAGGCCAAGAAGCGGCTGGCCACGGAAGTGACCGCCATGGTGCATGGCCGGGCGGAAGCGGAAGCGGCGGCGGAAACGGCGCGGGCGACCTTCGAGACCGGCAAGCTCGACCTCTCGCTTCCGACCGCCGAGGTGACCCATGCCGAACTGGCCAATGGCATTGGCGTGCTCAATGCCCTGGTCAAGGCGGGCCTCGCCGCCTCCAACGGAGAAGCGCGGCGGCACGTGGCATCTGGCGCAGTGCGGGTGAATGACGCGGTCATCGACGATGAAAAGCTCATGCTGGGCGACAATGCCCTCCTCGACGAGGGCGTTATTAAGCTCTCGGTCGGCAAGAAGCGGCATGCTCTGATCAAGCCGGTCTGACGGAAAATGCAATCGACAAAGGGGGCGCTCCAGCAGCGCCCCTTTTCTATCGCGCCGGCGCCGGCGGCAATTCGCGGGAGCGGAACTCGAAGATCTCGCGCAGGAAGCCGGGCGCCAGGATCGAGAGCGGATTGACGAGGAATTGCGGTTGATCGAGCGGACCGCGCACGGCGAAGGTGACGCCGACCAGGCCTTCGCCTTCACGTCCACCCAGCAGCGGACCCAGCAGTGGCAATTGCTGGAAGATGTTGTTGAGCCCGAACAGCGGGACGTAGGTGCCGCTGAGGTCATAGCGCCGCTGGTCGGTATAGATGAAGCCGCGGATGGTGCCGCCCACCGTATCCCCCGCCAGCACGCCATCAAGCACTTCGACCCGATCGCTGCGGCGAACGAAGTCGAGCTGTGCCGCCCGGAAATCGAGGCGGTTGGACGCAGCGATGGCGGCGCGGGAGTCCGAGTGATTGCCCAGGATCTGGACGACGTTCTCCTCCTCGACAATGGAGAAGTTGCGCAGGATCAATTGCCCTGCCTCGGCATCCACGGTGCGGTCGGTGGTCATCACCAGGCTGCCTGCACCGCCGGCGAGCTGGGAATAGATGCCGAGCAGGCGCAGGATGGTGCCCGCATCGTTGAAGGCCATGGAAAGCGTCCGGCCGTTGGGTGCGGGATTGGTGGTGATCGAGAGCGCATTGCCCTCGTCGAACTGCGCGGTGAGGTTGACCCGGGTCAGGTTCATGCCGCGCAGGGCCATGTCGAGATCGAGGTTGAAGGCGGTCGTCGCGTAATAGCCGATGGCGCGGTCGAGCTCGATATCGAGGGAAAGAGCCTGGTCGAACTGAGTCGACTGTACGCCGCCGCTGCCCTGGTTGAGGCTGAAGAAGCGACTGAGCACCGGTTTCAGATCGAGCTGTGCGCCGCGAACGCGCACGGCAAACCCGCCATTTGTGGGCGTCAGGCTCACGGTGGCGCTGTCGCCCCGGCTGAGGGCAAAGTTGCTGAAATTGGCGGCCACCAGTCCGTCGGTGGCGTGATAGTCAATTTGACCGGCAAGCCGCACCGTACCGAAGGACAGCGCAATGTCCTCGAGATGGGTAACATTGCCGTCGGGTCGCACGATGGCTGTGAGAAGGCCCGGCGTTCCGGCACTCTTGGTGATCCCCAGATCGCGGATATCGAGCGAGGCGCCCTCCAGGTCCACGGTCATGTGGAGGGCACCCTCAGCCAAGGGCTGGGCGACGAACTTGACCTGACCGCTGAGGAATTCCGACGCGTCGAAGCCCATTTCGGCCAGGTCCGCTACGGCAATGGTCGATTGCAGCCGGAATACCGGATCGGCGCCCGCAGCGCCCTGGACAGAGATACCGGCCTCCATCCCGTCGATCGTGGCTTTGCCGCCAAGCTGGTAGCCGTCCTGATTGGCCGAGAAGGAGAGCTGACCATTGCCGATGGCGCGGCCCTGAATGGGCTCGGCACTGGCAAAGTCGCTCACCGTGCCGTTGACGACATAGTCGATGTCCATTTCCCGGCCGGTTTCCTCATCGCCCAGGGCGATCGTTGCCACGAGGCCGAGATCGACCGAACCGGTAATGCTGTCCAGGTCCAGGGGCAGGTCGGCATTGGCGAGGGCTTCTGGCTGCTGCTGCTCGATGAGTGCAAGAAGGGCCGGAATCGGAGCGTTGAGGTCGCCCGATATCTCGACGATGCTCTCCCCAGGCACGGAATTGTCCATGACCAGGGCGGGGCTCGACACGCTGATCGTACCGCCCTCGGTATCGAGGGTGCCGCCGCCGCCCGCAATCGAGACGTTCTCGTCATCGACACGCAGGCGGGTGTCGCCGACAATCATGATAGGTGACATTTCGGCAGTCGGCTTGATGGCCACACCCTCGCCGACGATCTCGATCTGCATGGAATTGTCAGGAATGGGCTTGTCCTCGCCGCCAATGGCGAAGCTGCCGACGGGGAAGTTGAAGCGCATGCGGGCGCTCTTGACCCTGCCCTCGGTGACATTGGCAACGAACCAGTCCCGGCTCTCACCGCCCATGATATAGGGCCAGAGGCGCTTGAAATCGTCGGCCGTGACCCCCTGCCCGGCTATGCTCATGTCAAGCCCGATGCCCGATTGCAGCATGTCGATGCGTCCAGCGGTCTCCACCACGGCCTCGCCACGCCGTGCTGTCAGGCGGTCGATCCCCAGGGCGCCGTAGAGCGGTGTAGACCAGCCCGTGAACTCGACCTCTTCGAACGGGGCTTCGGGCGCCGCCATGTCATCGGGGTGGATGGCCACGTCGCGGGCCGACAGTGACATGCCGATGGTGGGACCATAGGTGGTATCGAGCCCAAACACGAAGACGCCGGACACGAGCGCGCTGCTCTGGCCGATGCGCAAGGCGCCCTCTTGCATCGTGAACTGACCCAATTGGGGGTTCCAGGTCACGTCGAGAATGGAACTGGCCACGGGGAAATGGTCGGTGCCGAGGCGCAGGTCGAGCCCGGTGAGGTCAATCTTGAAGTCGCCGCCGACCACCTTGCCCTCGTCAGGGGTGAAGGTGACATCTATGGAAAGGGCCCCCGCACCAGGCATGGCCGCGATACTGGTCCGATCATCGATGAAGGGGACAAAGGCGGAAAAATCGAGATTGGTGACGTCCGCCTGGAGGCGGCGAGTACCATCCTCGTCCAGGGTTCGCTCGATTGTGCCGAAAACTGTCTGAGCGCCGATCCTGGCGCTGAATTCGCCGGTCACCCGGGGTTCACCCCGCACGGTGCCGATTTCGAGCGACACGTCCTCGAACTGCCGGAAGAGCCCGTAGAGTGGATCGGCCATGTCGATATGCCCGTCACGCACGACCAGTCGCGAAAACCGCCCCTGCGCGGTCTGCTCCACCAGGTCGGCGATGGCCAGTTCGCTGGCCTCGAGATTATAGATCAGCCAGTCATTGTCCGAGCGCATGGGGGGAACGATGCCCTCGTCAAAGGAAATCCCCTCGGAAGAAATGGCGACGGAGGGATAGGCATCGGCCCCCTCCAGCACGCGCACCGTGGGCGGGCCACCTTCTGGATCTTCGATGACTTCAAGCGTTCCGGGGCGCGGTCCATAGAGGTCCTGGATGATCTGCACATGCGGGCCGACAATGGTGACCGTCGTGCCGGGCTGCCCGAACAGTGCACGCGCAGGCGAGAACCCCACTTCGAGCGCTTCCATCCTGATGTGGGCTCCCGACTTGCTGTCGGTAAAATCAACCGGGGAAAAGCGTATGACGGGCCAGACGCCATTCTCCAGGGCCAGGGCCATGTCGCCCATCTGCAGATCCGCCGTCTCGGGGACGAAGTTCTGGATGAAACTGCGGATGGCCTGCCCGGTAAACGGAATGCGGATGGGCGTGAACAGCATGATCCCGTAGAGGACCAGGAGGACAAGGCAGGGAATGCCGATGATCCAGGTCGCTATCCGACCAAGGCGGCGCGTCCGCGAAGGACGCGCTGGCTGCGGGATCGGTGCTGACGTTGATTCTGTTGTTGTCGCTTCGTCCACTGCCGCCACGCCGATGACGGGCAGGTGTATCATCTCCCGCCCTAATCAGAATCATCCGCCCAAGGCGGTGCATTGGCGGATGATATCGACTGGAATGTGGCGCTGACACCCTCTATTCAAGCGCGAACAACAGGAACAGACATGACCCACCTGAAGATCGGCGACGCCGCCCCGGATTTTGTTCTTCATCGCGATGATGGTTCGCTGGTCAAGACGTCAGAGCTGATTGGGAAGCCCGTTGTCTTGTTCTTCTATCCCGAGGACGATTCCGGCGGCTGCGTCGATGAAAACCAGGAATTCTCCGAGCTGGCAGGCGCGTTTGCCGACCGAGGGGCGTTCCTCGCCGGCGTGTCACCCGACCCCGTCGAGAGCCACCAGAAATTTCGCGGCAAGTATGGTCTGAAGGTGCCCCTGGCCGCCGATCCGGATCGCGTCGTCATCGAGGCCTTTGGCCTCTGGCAGATGAAGAAACTCTATGGGCGGGAGTTCATGGGGCTGGTGCGCACCAGCTTCATCATCGATGCCGAAGGGCGGATTGCTAGGATCATCAGGGCCACACGCATCAAGGGCCATGCCGAAAAAGTGCTGGCGGCGCTAGACGAAGTTCTGGCAGGCCGGTGATCTTTTCGGCTTCTTAACCAAACAAGTCCACACTCCGATAACCATAGTTCGCGTGTTTCGGGGGTCATGGCGTGCGTCAGTCAACCAGATCGGACCATGACAGGCATAAGTCCAAGGGCCGCGGCATCCACCCTGCCCTGTTCTACGGCATGTTCGCCCTCCTCCTGACCGGCAATGCCTTCTCGGCCACGGCCTTTCTCATGGCGCCCGATATTGCCCGGCTGTTGGGCGGACAAAATGAATTGGTGCTGTCGGCATACGAAGACCGCCTTGCCCAGATGCGGATCGAAATCGACCGGCTGCATTCGCGCAATTATGCGCAGGCCGGCGACATGAACCTGCAGTTGCAGGAACTCTCGGCCCAGCAGGAAGTGCTGCTCGAACAGCATCAGCTCGTGCGGGCCCTGGTCAACAAAGCCGACCAGCTGGGGATTGCGGCCGCACCGGCGCCCACCCCCATGCCCACGGAACTTTCCATAGTGACCACGCGGAGCGGCAATCCCGATGTCGCTGCGACGGCGGCGAGCGTGGCGCAGATGATGGACGAGACCCAGCAGGCAATGACCGGCATTGCCGTGGCGGCCACCACGCGCACCGAGGGTATCGTCGCGGAATTGGGCAAGCTGGGCATAGAGCTCGACTTGCCGGACACCCAGTTCGACGGCATGGGCGGTCCCTTGCTGGCCGCCAGCGAGGGCACAGCGGCCTCCTCGCCCATGATCGAGGATGCCAATGCGGTCATGGATGCCCTTCTCGCCTACAAGGCGGCCCGCGACAGCCTCGACCTGGCTCCGGTGCATATGCCGATTACAGGAAATTACCGCCAGAGTTCGGGCTATGGCAATCGCAAGGACCCGTTCACGGGCAATCGCGCCTTCCATTCGGGCCTCGATTTTGCGGCGCCGTCCGGCACCTCGGTGCTGAGTGCGGCCGACGGCGTGGTGAGCTTTGTTGGCCAAAGGTCCGGGTATGGCAATGTGGTCGAGGTGGACCACGGCAATGGCCTGATGACACGTTACGCACATTTGAGCACCTTCATCGCCCGCGAGGGACAGAAAGTGCAAACCGGCACGCCCATCGCCAGGGTTGGCTCCACGGGGCGCTCTACGGGGCCGCACCTGCATTTCGAGGTGCATCGCGCCGACCGGAGCCTTGATCCCAAGCCGTTCCTTGATACCGGCAAGCGCATCCTTGCCCTGCTGGGGTGACCACGATGCCCTCGCCACAGCAAAGACCCCGGGCACAGCCCGGGGTCTCTATTTTTTGACGATCTGAGATCAGGCGTCGGCCGCTACGTCCGTCGCAACGCCGACACGCTGCGCCAGCGCCGCTTCCATGAACTCGTCCAGATCGCCGTCCAGCACGACGGAGGGCTGGCCGCTCTCGACGCCGGTCCTGAGGTCCTTGACCATCTGGTAGGGCTGCAGGACATAGGAACGGATCTGGTGGCCCCAGCCGATATCGGTCTTGCTGGCGGCCTGGGCATTGGCCGCCTCTTCGCGCTTCTGCAATTCCATCTCGTAGAGACGGGATTTCAGCATGGCCATGGCCGTGGCCCGGTTCTTGTGCTGACTGCGTTCCTGCTGGCACGCCACGATGATGCCGGAAGGCACGTGGGTGATGCGGATGGCCGAGTCGGTGGTGTTGACGTGCTGTCCACCAGCACCCGAAGCGCGATAGGTGTCGACCTTGAGGTCGGCTTCGCGGATTTCGATTTCGATGCTGTCATCGATCACCGGATAGACCCAGACGCTGGAAAAGCTGGTATGGCGCCGCGCGGCCGAGTCATAGGGGCTGATGCGCACGAGGCGATGCACGCCGCTTTCGGTCTTGAGCCAGCCATAGGCATTGTGACCCTTGATCTGGATGGTCGCCGATTTGATGCCGGCTTCTTCGCCGTCATGCATTTCGAGCACTTCCACCTTCATCTTCCGGCGCTCTGCCCAGCGGGTGTACATGCGCAGAAGCATATTGGCCCAATCCTGGCTTTCGGTGCCGCCGGCGCCGGAGTGGATTTCGACGTAGCAGTCATTGGCATCGACTTCGCCGGACAACAGCGTTTCGATCTGCGTACGGCGGGCGGTCGCCTTGAGGTCGATCAGGGCCTGCTCGGCATCGCGCACGATGTCCTCGTCGCCCTCGGCCTCACCCAGTTCGATCAGTTCGACATTGTCGGCAATGCCGGTCTCCAGCTCGCGGACCGTTTTGACGGCCACGTCGAGTTCGTCACGCTCGCGCATGGTGACGCGGGCCTTCTCGGGGTCGTTCCAGAAGTCGGGTGATTCAGTTTGCGCGTTCAGCGCATCGAGACGGAGTTGAGCTGTATCCCAGTCAAAGATGCCTCCTCAGCAGGGTCAGAACCTGCTCGATTTCGGCGACGGTCTTTTCGATTTCCGTACGCATTTTTGTTCCTTGGTTTCAGGCGCCTCGTTTAACGGACCAGACCCGTGGGATCAACCCATGCGGCGCCCGAGCTTGGTGAAGCGCTTGATGGCGGCATCGCGCTTGAGCCGCGAGAGGCGCGTGAGGAAGAATACGCCTTTGACCTGGTCGATCTCGTGCTGGGCCACGCGGGCGGCAAAGCCGGAGAGTTCGAGCTCTACGGAGTGCCCAGTCTCGTCATCGAAAGCAATGCGCGCATTTTCGGGGCGGATGACATCGACTTCGATACCGGGCATGGAGACCGAACCTTCCTTGCCGGCCACATTGGGGCCGCTGGTTGCGACAATGCGCGGATTGTAGAGCAGCCGGTAGTTCCGGGTGGAGGGATCGGCGAGGCTGACCACGGCGACCGGCTCGACCAGTCCAATATGGGCTGCAGCAAGACCGTAGGCCGAAACCTCCTCGGCTGCACGCAGCAGGGCCGCTCCAACGGCAAGCAGATCATCGTCCACCACCCGCGTCGCTGCAGCGGCAGCCAGGCGGGGATCTGGATAGAGGATGAAGGGGCTCACATCCTCGTTCATCTGGGGCATTCTTCATTCATGACGGCATTTTTCTTGTTCATCTTGCAACTCCCGGCCCCTGCTGGTACGTCGGTTCCGGCTGGTCCCGTAGCTCAGCAGGATAGAGCACAGGATTCCTAATCCTGGGGTCGTGGGTTCGAATCCCGCCGGGATCACCAGCTTTCCAGCCCCGCCATGGCGACCGCAATCGCCTCCACCGTCAGCGGACCATTGAAGGTGACCTTGTGTCGCGCCAGGGCAAAACCCAAGTCTGCGGCCTTGAGAGGCTGCATGAGGTTTCTCGCATAGGCCCATAGGAAACCGCCACAAAAGGTGTCGCCCGCACCGTTGGGATCCAGGGCGGTGAAACCCGCCGCGGGCGGTCGGGCGGGCAGCGACTGCGTGGAAAATCCCCTGACGCCGGCTGCATAGAGCGTGGCGCCGGCATGGCTGCGTGCCACGATCAGCCAGCCGGGCGCCAGGTTGGCACCCACTGTCGCAACGGCATCAGCACCGCCCAACACGGCAAACTCCTCGGCATTGAGATGCAGGATGCGGGTTTGGCGCAAAAGCGCCGCAAGCCCCTCTACACCCGGCGCGATCCAGGCCATGCCCGGATCGAGCGAGGCCACCAGCGATGGGTTCGAAGCCCTTGCTGCAGCAAGGATTTCGGCGATGAGGCCGGGCGTGGCCGGATCAAGGAAGGAGGTGACGTGGACAATGTCGCAGCGGGCGATTGCCGTAACCAGTTCGTTGCGGTTTTCCGCCAGCCAATCGGCGATCGCGGCATTTGCGCCATTCGCAGTGAGAAGCGTGCGGCCCGCCGACTCGACCATGGCCAGGCAGGTTGCCGGAGGCAGCGGGGAGACAGAAACGCCGTCCGTTGTCACGGACCAGCTGCCGAGGGCAGCAAGGTGGGGCTGGGTACCGTCGACGGAGCCGGCAATGCCGAAGAATGCGAGGTCCAATGCGGCGTCCCGGTTGAGCAGCGCGACGATGCGGGCCACGTTGAAGGCTGAACCGCCCAGCCAGGTCGAGGCGCCCATGCGGGAAAAATGGTGGGTGCCCCGCTGGGCGACCTCGTCAGAAACGGGGGTCTCCACGAGCGGCGGCGCATCCAGGCCCAGCGCAGGCAAGAGGGTTGCAGCGCGCTGATGCACGACCACATCGCGATTCATCGCCCCCAGAAATCCTATCCTCGCCATGGGGCGCTGGTAGCGTGGGTCAGAGGCGGAGGCAAGCCGGGATCATTGCCGGGTGGGGTGCCCCGAGACAGCCAGAGCCAACTCTGCCTCGAACCGGGTTCCCCCGTCGGAGGTGAAGGAGTACGTGCCGCCCATCTGTGCGACAACACCGCGGACGAGGCGCAGGCCCATGCTGGTCGGCGCGTCCGGAACGGGCCCCATGCCGACCCCATTGTCTGCCACGATCAGGAGGCAGCGACCGCCCCCCCTGTCGCGGAGGGCGACCGAAATCGTCCCTTCCCGGCCGTCGGCAAAGGCATATTTGAGCGCATTGGTGACCAGCTCGCTCAACAGGAGGGACAGCGGCGTTGCATGGTCGCGGTCAACCGGCACGTGGTCGAGGTCATATTCGATGGAGACATTGGCCCCATAGGCGTGGGCAACCTCGTCGACGACGACTTGGACGAGGTCGTGAGCGTCGATGTCTTCATAGCGGTCGTGCCGGTAGATGTGTTCGTGCATTGCCGCCATGGCGCTCAACCGGCTCTGGAGATCCACCTTGGCACCGGCTGGCATGTCCTGCATGCGCACGAGCGACTGCACAGACTGGAGGTTGTTCTTTACCCGGTGGTGGATTTCGCGGAACAACATGACATTGGTTTCGTTGGCGGCCTCAAGTTCGGCCCGACGACGCGCGTCGCGCCGCAGCAACCGGTTGATCCAGATGCCGCCGCCAACAAGGCCCAGCAGGATCGGCGCCGCGATGATCATGACGGTGATGATGGCGGTGCGCAGACCTTCCCAGGTCTGGTTCGTGGCTATCGACGCCAGCGCCAGAATCTCCGTGCCGGGCACGGTGCGATAGCTCACCACACGCGAAATGCCGTCGACAGGCGATTCCCCGGAGAAGTAGGTTCCCGCTTCGGCCTGGGGCAAGTGCTGAGTGATCAGCGGGTGGGCGGAGAGGTCCAACGGCTCGCTGACGCTCGGATAGCGGGCCATCAACAGGCCGTCCCGCCGAACAAGACTGACAGTAGAGCCTTCGTCCAGGTCCAGATAGGACCAGAACGATTGCATGAGCGCGTCGGTGAACGACACCATGATCGCGCCGGCGAACTCGCCGTTTCGCGTGATCCGCTTGGAGAAGACGAAGATGTTCTCACCTGTCAGGCGACTGACCAGCAACCCTGACGTATAGTAGGGCGCGCCTGCGCGCAGAGTGGTAAAGTATTCCCTGTCGGCGACGCTCACGGATTCCGCACCGGGAACGGTCGCAAACAGCGTATTGGCTTGGGCGTCGATGATGTAGACGTCGATATCGCCGGGCAGCCCATTAACAGCCGCCTCCAGGATCGTGCGGTCAGACGTCAGAGACGGCCCAAGCACCGCATCGATGCGACGCAGTGTCTGGTTGGCGACCTGCGCCACCCAGCCGGCATTGGTCGCCACCACCTGAGCGGCGACCTGCGACCGCTCCTCCAGACGCAAGCGGGTCTGGCCGATCGCCTGGAAGACAAAATAGGCAAAGATGCCAGCAAAAACTGCGATGCAGAGCGCCACGAAGGCAACCGCGACCGAGGCGGCCCGCACTTCGCGCGAACGAACTTCCCTACCAACAGACAGTATCGCCTCCCCCACAATGCTGCCCCTTTTTGCAGGCTTTTGTTGCCGCGCAAAGCCTCACCGTGGCGAGCTAACGCGCGAGGGTCAATTTGGCTGCACGGTGAAGTGACTAGCGCATCGCAATGCCCGTTAATATGGCGGAAGGTGGCGCGTGGTATGCCCTCCCTCCCGCTGCCCCGAAAGGACCGACATGATCAGACCTCAATCCTTGCTGACGGCCGTCTCGCTTGCCCTGGTGCTGGCAGGATGCTCATCGTTCGGCGGTCCGAGCTCTCCTGGCGCCCTTTCGTCCGGCCTCACGGCCCGCATGGACCAGCCCAATGCAACGCTCGACAGCCGGCAAGCCATCGATCTCATCAATGCCTATCGAGCGACCCGCAGCATGCCGCCACTGACGGCCGATGGCGGCCTCAACGGCACTGCGCAAGCCCTTGCCAATCAATATGCCCAGACGGGCTCGGCGCCCAGCAAGCCCCAGAATCTGGTGCAAATGAAGCTCAGTGCCGGCTATGCAACATTTGCCGAGACATTCTCGGGCTGGCGCAACAATGCCGCTGACGCGGTTGGACTGGCGGCGCCAGCGACCAAGGCCGGTGTCGCGGCTGCCTACAATCCCGGATCAAGCTACGGCATCTACTGGGTGCTGGTCCTTGGCAACTGACCCCAACACGATCGATGCAAGGGGGCTAAGATGCCCCCTGCCCGTGTTGAAGCTCGAGAAGCGCCTGGCCCAGGTGACAGCCGGCACCGAGATCATCGTGCTCGCCACCGATGCCATGGCCAAGATCGACATTCCGCTCCATTGCCGTCAGAACGGTCACGCCTGTGAACAGACCGAGGCCGAAGGCGCATTTCGTTTTATCGTGACGAAAGCAGCCCCCGTCTCGGCCCAGCTCGCGGTCACACCCTAGAGATCTGCAGGGCGCGGGCGCGGCAGGTCGATATTGAGCCCGCCCATTGGAATGCCCGGGCGAAGCACGTCAGTGATTGCTGCGCTTTCGACCGGTTCAGGAGCAGAGAACACAGGCACATGTGCAGGACGTGGCCGGGGCATGGCGATGCCCGTCCGCATGCGTCCAAGGTCAATTGCAACGTGTTCGGTGGGAACAATCCCGGCCGTGAGGAAACTCGGCTGGCCGTCCAAACCCATCGGAAAGGCAGCCTCCTGGGCAGCGACATAGGCCTTGGCGTCCTTGCCGCAGATCAGGGGCCGCATATCGACGGGCGCAGTGCCAACAGCATTGGGCAGCGTCAACACGGTCTGTCCGGTGGGTGAGAGACGGCCATTGAAGCCATCGAGGAACAGGCCGGCAGCGCGCTCATTGCGCTCGCGTGCCGACGAGCCGCCAAGCACGACGGCCAGCAGGCGTCGCCCATTGCGGTCGGCAGTGGCCACGATGTTGAGGCCCGAAGCGCAGACATAGCCGGTCTTCATGCCATTGGCGCCGGCGAAACCTTCCAAGAGGCCATTGTTGGATTCCAGTCGCGCGTTGCCCAACTTCACCACGCCGGTCGCGAACATGGGCATGAACTGCGGAAATGACTGCTCAATATAAAGCGCGATGATAGCCAGATCGCGAGCGCTGGTCACCTGGGCCGGACTGTGCAGGCCATGTGGATTGACGAAATGAGTGGCCGTCAGTCCCATGCGCTGTGCGGCACTATTCATCATGGAGACGAATTCAGCTTCGCTGCCGCCAACCGTTTCGGCAATGGCGACGGCAATGTCGTTGGCCGACTTGACGATCAAAATGTAAAGCGCGTCCCTCAGGCTCACGGAGCTGTCTACCTTCAGTCCCGACTTGCTGGGAGCCTGATTGAACGCATTTCTGGAGATGGTGACCGGCATGTCCAGCGTTGCCGTACCTTTGGCCAGCTCTTCGAAGACGACATAGGCCGTCATCAGCTTGGTCAACGACGCCGGGTGCCACGGCTTGCCGGCGTCCTGGGCGTACAGCACTTCGAGGGTGGATCGATCGACGACGAGAAGCGGATTGGCCCAGGCTGGCACCAGGCAGGCAAGCGTCAGGATCAGGACAGCAACGAGACGGCGAACGAACGGCAAGAGGCAGCGACTCCGGGTCGGATCGGGCGGGAACGGGCCCCTCTTAGCAGCCGCACCCTTCAATCTCAAGAAAGCGGGACCGGCCTGACGGGCATGTGAAGGTGCTGACAGGAGCTGTCAGCGTGCAAAGGCAAGCTGCAATTCCCGACGAAGGAGACAAAACAATGACCACCTTGGTAACAATCCTGACCCCCGGCTTCGCCGATTGGGAACTTGCCCTGCTCAATGCCGGAGCCCGCGACTATTATGGACTGGAAACGCGGTTTGCCACGCCTGGCGGGGAGCCTGTGATCTCCGCGGGCGGCCTCAAAGTGCTCCCGCACCTGGCGGTCGAGGACATCGAAATAGACCGGGTGGACGCCATTCTGGTCAATGGCGGGAATGCCTGGTCAACCGAGGATTATCCGGATCTTTCCGAACTGCTGCGGGCCGCCAACGCGGCTGGAAAGACCGTCGGCGGAATTTGTGACGGGGTGATGGCATTGGCCCGCGCGGGGCTGCTCGACAGTGTTCGCCATACGGCTAATGGACCGGAAAGCCTTCCTGGCACGGGCTACAGCGGGGCCGCGCATTATGTAGGCTCGCCCCGTGCGATACTGGATCGGCGCATCGTGACAGCGCCGGGCACCGCACCGGTCAGTTTCATGGGCGCGGTGCTGGAATCGCTGGGCCTGCGCAATGGCGACCTCGATTTCTACCTCGGTCTTTATGCGGCCGAGCATCAGGCCGCATAAATTGTCCAATCAGACGGACAGCATCAGTGTTGTTGTCCGGCTGACAGAGGCCGAAAGGGGGAGATCCGCCGAAGACTGACCGACGCGGATGGTAAAGCTACCCGCCTCGACGAGCCAATGGCGAGCGGCCTCGCGATACCAGGCGAAGCCGCGGGCATCGAGCGCAAGCATCACCGTGCGAGACTCGCCCGGCGCCAGGTGGACCTTTTCGAAGGCCTTCAATTCCTTGGCTGGACGCGGTTCGGTCGACTTGTCGTCGCTGACATAGAGCTGGACCACGGTGGAGCCTGTCCGCTCCCCGGTATTGGTGGCGGTCACCGAGACCAAGAGCTTGCCGTCGCTCTCGAAGTTTGAGTCGTCGACGACGAGATCGGATAGCGCGAAGCTGGTGTAGCCCAAGCCAAAGCCGAAGGGGTAAAGCGGCGTCATACCGACCCTGTCATAGTGCCGGTAGCCGACAAAAATACCTTCCTCGTAGCGCACCTTGCCTTCGAGGCCTGGATAGACTTCGCGGTCCTGGCTGTGGGCCGGATTGTCGGCCCAGCGAACCGGGAAGGTCTGCGGCAGGCGGCCACCGGGCTCGGCGGCGCCGGTGAGAACGTCAGCAATGGCATTGCCGGCCTCCTGGCCCGGATACCAGGCCTGAAGAATTGCCGCGACCTTGCTGGCCCACGGCATTTCGACGGGGCCTCCGGTCTGGAGCACGACAATGGTGCGGGGATTGGCCGCCGCTACCGCCTCGACCAGCTCGTTCTGGCGACCGGGCAGGATGATGCCTTCAAGGTCGCTGCCCTCGGTATCCCATTCGCCATTGCGACCGATGAAAACGACCGCGGTATCGGCGGCGCGGGCGGCAGCGACGGCGTCGGCAATCGCCTCGTCGCCCAAAGGACGGCCGATGCCACAGGCAAAGGCGGCCAGACCCAGGGTAGCGAAGGCCTTGGTGGCGAACTCGATCACCACGTCATGGGCTCGGCCAGCTTCCAATTCCACGGCGCCGACCACCTCGTCGCAGCCTTCCTCGAAAAAGGTGCGCCCCTTGGTCCAGTTGGTCCAGGCATCGGCGACCAGCTTGCCGTCGACGAAGACCTTGGCAAAACCGGCCGAATAGATGCCGACGCGATGCGTGCCCGACGCTTCCGGCGTGAAAGTCCCGGTCAACCGGGCCGAAAAATGCAGGGGATCGACTTTGCCCTGGGCGATCCGGCCGATCCAGAAGGCCTGGGCCTCGTCCTGACCGTCCACAAGCACCGGCTCACCGCTAAGCTTGTCATTGTCGAAGTACTCGACCGTGAACCCGCCGCGGATCACCGGCTCGAAGCGGTGGTTGGTGCAGCCGGGGGCATAGTTCAGACGCTCCTCTCCAAGCGCCGACACCAGTCCCGCCCAGGGCGAAATGCGGTAGTGCGCATTGAGCTGGGCCGAGCCGCCGCCCATAATCTGGGCGGTCTTGGTATTGGGTCCGATCACGGCAATGGTGCCATCGACCCTGAGCGGCAGCACGCCGCTGTTCTTGAGCATCACCGTGCCCGCGGCGCCCGCGCGACGGATGAGGGCGCGATGTTCCGGCCGATCATCGGCGCGTTCGTGGAACTCGCGATGATCGTCGAGCGAGCCGACACGCTCCATCAGCCGCAGCATGGCGCGGACGCGCCTGTCCAGCGTTTCCGTGCTGACTTCGCCCGCGTTAACCGCATCGATCAGCTTCTGCCCACGATCACGGGGCGGGCCGGGCATTTCGAGGTCGAGGCCGGCATTGACGGTGGGAGCGGTGGAGTGCGAGCCGAACCAGTCGGACATGACGATGCCGTCATAGCCCCATTCGTCGCGCAGGACGGTGTCGAGGAGCCAGTTATGTTCGGAGGTATAGGTGCCGTTGAGGCGGTTGTAGGAGCTCATGACGCCCCAGGTTCCGGCCTTCTTGACCGCATATTCGAACGGGATCAGGTAGATCTCCCGCAGGGCACGCTCGCCGATCTCGCTGGATATGGTCGTGCGTTCGATCTCCGACTCATTGCCGGCGAAATGTTTGATAGTGGCGCCGATCCCCTGCCCCTGGAGCCCGCTGATATAACCGACCGCCAGTTCGGCGGAGAGGATGGGATCCTCCGAATAGCATTCGAAGTTGCGGCCATTGGTGACCGAGCGGTGGATATTGACCGTGGGAGCGAGCAGCATGTGGGCTCCCTTGGACTTGACCTCGTCGGCGAGGGCTGCACCGATTTCAGTCACGAGTGGCACATCCCACGTCGCGCCAAGGGCGATGCCGACGGGGAAACTGGCGGATTTGACGCCCCCGATCAGCGATCCGCCACCACGCGCGCCATTGGGGCCATCCGTTACCCGCAGCTTGCCAATGCGCAGGCGCTCGATCGCCGGAACGGACCAGAAATCCTCACCGGAAAGGATGGAGACCTTTTCTTCCAGCGTCATCTCGGACAGCAGTTGGTCGATGCGGCTCATGTGAGTCTCCTCCGGCAGGGTCGCCGGAGGAAGACAACGCCGGACGAACTCTGTCAACCGTTATACGCGAGCTCAGCGTGCAGATATCGGCGTCTTGCGGGTACGGCCCCAGACGACAAAGAGTGACAGTGCAAGCAGAACGACATTCATGGGCAGAACCGCCAACTCACCGCGGCTGATATGGACGCCCATTGCCAGAACCTGGATGACCGAAAAGCCGAGAGCGGCAAGCGGGGTAAGGCCCGGCAGGATGCGGGTGGCCGCCGGCAGGATGATGCCGATGGCACCGAGCAGTTCCATGGTCCCGATGAACCGCGTCAGGAGCTCGGGAAAGTCACCGGCATAGGACATGCCCGAAGCGACCAAGGCCTCGATCGGCTGTGACAGTTTCATGGAGCCTGCCATGGCATATAAGGCGGCCAGCAAAGCCTGGACCACCCACAGCCCGATATTCCACACTTTTGGAGAGCTCGCGCCGCCCGTCCCAACCGCATTCACTTGGCTCATGTCACACTTTCTCCCTGTGATGACCTGTCACACTGGTATATTCCAGTAACTGCGTTTATATTTGTGCCTCAGTTACGACCACAAGGAGGCACATGAATGTCACTGACCGATACATCGCAGCACGCAAACTGCTCGGCCATGTCGGATGTGCTCAACCGCATCGGCGACAAGTGGAGCGTGATGGTAGTTGGTATGCTTGGCCGCAATGGCACACTGCGCTTCAACGAACTCAAACGCATGATCAACGGCGTGTCCCAGCGCATGCTGACCCTGACGCTGCGCAACCTGGAACGGGACGGTCTTGTGACCCGGACAATCTATCCAGAAGTGCCGCCAAGGGTGGAGTACAGCCTGACCGAATTAGGCAAGACGCTGCAGGTGCCGATCAGTGCCCTGTGGGACTGGTCGGCAGAGAATCATCAGGCCATCGTCGAGGCACGGGCGATTTACGACTCGCGGGAACTTGCGGCGACCGTAGACACGACCCGCAAGGTCGCCTACGCGCGCGGCTAAGGCGCCATCACGGTTCCGAGTTCGCCATGTGAGCGAAGCGATTGACGTCGTGGGCAGGGCTCGAGAGCACTTCGCGGCGGGCCTCCGCCCGCTGGCTGGCGGGCAGGTTCAGCGCATTGACCAAGGCCCGGTATTCCTGCCTAGCGCTCATGTGCGACATGGATGGCACGCCGCCCAGGAGGTCGTCGTCGAGGGGATCGAACACCGTCATGCCGGTGGAAAACAGCGACCGGAAGATGACACGTTCGGCAATGCCATCGGCGACGCGGCAGCCCAGCCGCATGGCAATGCGCTCGAGCATGGTCTGCACTTGGCGCATGTTGCGGGACGACAGCATGGAGATGCGGTTGCGCACCAGCACCCAGTCGATGTTCCGGCCATCAATGGAAAGGCGCTCCGACCGAGCGCGCTGCACCAGCCTGGCATAATGACTCAATTCGCGCGGCTCGCCGGTAACAGGGTCAACCTGTGCCATGACGCTGAGGTCGATCAGGCTGTCATTGACCGGCGTGACCAGGGTATCGGCCAGGGAATGAGCCAAGCGGGCCAGATTGGTGTCGAAGCCCGGCGTGTCGATGATGATGAAGTCGGACCGCCCCTCCACCTCGCCAACGGCCTGCCGGAAAAGATCAAACTCGATACGATGATTTTCCCGCGCCGAGTCGCCGCGCGCCAGCGGCAGGTGATAGTGCGTAGTGTGGGGAAGGCTGAGACCTTTCGCCCGCGCCCAGTCTCGCCGGTTGCGCACATAGTGGGTAAGCGTCTGCTGGCGGCTGTCGACATCGATCGAAGCAACCTTATGACCCTGATAGAGAAGATAAATGGCCAGATGGAAGGCCGTCGTCGATTTGCCCGACCCGCCCTTCTCATTCCCAACCACAATGACATGCGCGCCTTGCCGCACTGTCGACTCCCCAAATCAGTTCGCCGGAGTGTGTTGATTTGGGACGCTCCGCACAAGGGGAAACATGGTGCCCAAATGGTAAAGACGGGCTCGACACGGTCAGAGTGCCAGCAAACGGGCGACAACCGAGACCGAAACACCGTGACAGCAAAAGGATCCATGCAGCCAACGCATGTGGCGGTTGTCCCCTGGGGTCTAGCGGCAGGGTACGAAGCAGCCCATCCTTGGGCTGCCTAGTAAACCTCGCAAGGGATACTGCCCATGTTTATACGTGCTGTCTGGCGTTTGAAGCGCCTCGTGGACATCAAGCAGACGTTGCGGGAAATGGACGTTCCCTCGACGCGACATGCCGACATTCTGGGGATTTCGGGGCCAGATTTCTCGAAGATGACGCGGTCGTTGTTCGATCGCTAACCCAATCCACCCCTGCCCGACACTGCGTGGCCGCCGCGATGCCCTCCGGCGGCCACAATGCTGTCCTGGATATGAATGATGAATGAATGAGCACTGCCCAAGCCTTGCACAGGGCGCATGGCAAGTTTGACCATTCTCTATCTGCTCGCTGGAGTTAGCCCGGACTATATCTCTCCTTGCGAACGAAAAGGAGACTTCCAGATGGACATCCGCAAGACTTTCAAGAAGTGGGCCGCTTACCAGCAGACCGTTCGTGAGCTCGCCGCTCTCGACAACCGTCAGCTCAACGATCTGGGCATTTCGCGCACCGACATCAGCCGCGTTGCTCGTGATCATGCCAACTCGCTCTAAGATCGATAGCGACACCACGACCAACCGAACGCCCGCCTCTCACTGAGATGCGGGCGTTTTGATTCTGGAGGCCGGCGCGACGCAAACGCCGATTGCTCCGGACAAGCGGGCTTGGTATCTGCCTGCCCATGTCAAACGAACCCATTCACATCATCGGCGGGGGCCTGGCCGGCTCTGAAGCCGCCTGGCAGGCCGCCGAAGCCGGCGCCAAGGTCATCCTGCACGAAATGCGTGGCATCAAGCGCACCGACGCGCATGAGACCGATGCCTTCGCAGAGCTCGTCTGCTCCAATTCATTCCGATCTGACGACCATGAGCAGAATGCCGTCGGGCTGCTGCATGAGGAAATGCGGCGCTGCAATTCGCTGATCATGCGCGCCGCCGACCAGCACAAACTGCCTGCGGGCGGTGCCTTGGCGGTGGACCGGCACGGTTTCTCAGGCGCCGTCACCGAAGCCATCAGCAATCACCCCAATATCACGGTGATCCGCGAGGAAATTGCAGGGTGGCCGCCAGTGGACTGGAAACACGTCATCATCGCGACGGGTCCACTTACGTCCCCGGCTCTGGCCGAGGCGGTGCTGGAAAAGACGGGCGAAGATTCGCTGGCCTTTTTCGACGCCATTGCGCCGATCGTCCACTATGACAGCATCAACCACGACATTGCCTGGAAGCAGTCGCGCTATGACAAGGCCGGCCCCGGCGGCACAGGCGCGGACTATCTTAACCTGCCGATGGACAAGGATCAGTACTTCGCCTTCGTCGAAGCGCTGAAGACAGCGCCGTTGCATGAGTTCAAGGACTGGGAGAAAGTCCCCTATTTCGATGGATGCCTGCCCATCGAAGTGATGGCGGAACGCGGAGTGGAAACCCTGCGCCATGGCCCCATGAAGCCGGTGGGTCTCACCAACCCACGCAATCCGACCGTAAAGCCCTATGCCATCGTGCAATTGCGGCAGGACAATGCGCTTGGCACGCTGTGGAACATGGTCGGGTTCCAGACCAAGATGCGATACGGGGTGCAGACGGAAATCTTCCGGATGATCCCGGGCCTCGAAAACGCGCAATTCGCGCGGCTGGGCGGATTGCATCGCAACACGTTCATCAATTCGCCCAAGGTACTGGCGCCGGACCTTAAGCTGAAGGTTGACCCGCGCATCCGCTTTGCCGGTCAGGTGACGGGCGTTGAAGGCTATGTGGAAAGCGCCGCCGTGGGCCTCATCACGGGCCGCATGACCGCAGCCGAGGTGCTGGGCGGGCCATTGGCGACACCACCAGTCACAACGGCATTGGGTGCACTGATCGGGCACATCACCGGTGGGCATATCGAGGCCGAGGGCTATAGCGGAGCGCGCAGCTTCCAGCCCATGAATGTCAATTTCGGCCTCTTCCCGGAAGTTACAATCACCAAGCCCGAAGGCGTGAAGCGCTGGCGGGGTCCGGAGAAGACCATTGCCAAGCGCCGGGCGATCACCAGCCGGGCGCTCGAAGACCTCAAGGCCTGGGCATGACCCCGGACGCGCTGGCAGACTATCTCCACAAGCATATCCCGCTCTCGCGGGCCATGGATGTGTCGGTGGTCAATGCCAGTGCAGACGAGGTCGCGTTCGATGCGCCGCTCGGCCCGAATATCAATGTGCATGGCACCATGTTCGGAGGCAGCGCCGCAGTGCTGGGCCTATTGGCGGCATGGTCCGTGCTGCATCTGCGGCTCGAAGCCGAGGGCATTGCCAACCAGTTGGTGATCCATCGCACCGAGATGGAATACCTCAAGCCCATTGCCGGCACGGTGCGGGCGGTTGCCCGGCTCAATGGTGGTGCCGATCTGGCGGGTTTTCTCAACACGCTGGAGCGGCGCGGCAAGGCGCGGCTCAAGGTGGCTGCGGAGCTTTGGTTCGGGGGCGAGATCGTGGCGCGGCTGATCGGGGAATTCGTGGCGGTCGCTGAGCGCTAGCGGTTTCGCCAAGTCCACCAGGCAAGACGGACGATCTTGCGCCAATCCGGGTCGTCCGTCGGCGTCGTGAAGGGCCCGGCAGAGTTGACCTTCCAGGCCGCGAGTTGGGCGCCCAGAACGGCAATTGCCGCAAAAGCCGGTCGCAGATGTGAAGGCAGCGCGGCAATCGCCGTCCGGGCCTTGTGGAGGTGGGTCTGCGCCAATTCAGCGATCTGGCCCAAAGCCGCGTGCAGGCCCTCACCGTCCTGACCGGCGAAAATTTCGGCTTCCCGAACGCCATTGGCTTCGAGGATCGACCAGGGCAACATGATGCGGCCCTGAGCGGACACGTGGCCGAATGCGCGCAGATGGCCGATCATGGCTTGGGCAACCCCAAGATGACCGGCAGCATCGCCGGGTTCCACCGGTTGGCCGCCGTTGAGCACCATGGCCGAGAGCTGGAACAGCGTGGAAGCGGTCTCGCCCGCATAGCCCTCGAAGGATTCGAGATCAGGCATGGGATCGTCGTAGAGGTCGAAACGACGGGCACCTATCAGGCGCTGGAACGTGCCGACGGGTAGGCCGTAGCGCTCGATTGTGTCGAGCAAGGCATCGGCGAGCGGGTTCTGTCGGATGGCGCCGTGCCCCTCACCGGTGAGGGCATCGTTCCACCATTGCAGGCGTATTTCGCCGGGCTGGGGGCCGGAGACGCGCTCGCGAATCGCAGCGACGTCGGCATTGAAGGCATAGAGGGCGGTGATGGCGGAACGATGTTCGGCTGAGAGAACCAGCGTTGCGAGGTACCGATCGCGGTCTGACGTGCGCAGGGCTTCAGCCGCGAAAAGAAAACTCTCCGCAGCCATCAGCGGGCATTCTGGACGGCAATGAGGGCTGCGCCGACCGCGCGTTCCTCGGCCAGGAGAACGTTGTAGGTGCGCACGGCGCCACCGGTCTGAGTGGCCTCGATGATGATCTTGCGATCGCGAAAGGCCTGCCGGATAGCGGGATCGATGGCAGTGATGTCGGAGCCAAGTCCGATGAGCAGCACATCGAGCTTTTCAGCCTGGTCGAGGACAGGCTGCAGGCTTTCGAGCGTTAGCTCGGCCCACGAATTGACGCTCCAGCCGGTCATGCCGGACGGCAGGCAGAGGAGCGATCCCTTGTGCGACATTTCGGCAAAGCGGAAACCGCCATTGCCATAGGCATCGATGCCGACCTGCTGCGGGAAACGTCCGCCCGCAGCAGGGATGTCTGCGTCAGACGGCTGCGCCATCGGCGGCCTTGTCCTTTGCCTCGACGTCGGTTTCCGGGCGCTCCTTGAGGCCCAGATTGACCAGGATCGGCGCGGCGATGAAGATCGAGGAATAGGTACCGATCACAACGCCGAAGATCATGGAAAGCACGAAGCTCTGGATAACCTCGCCGCCGAATATGGCCAGGGCCAACAGGGCGAAGAGTGTCGTCGGACCGGTGAGCACCGTGCGCGACAGGGTCGAATTGATGGCCTTGTCGAGCAGGTCCACCAGCGGCAGCTTGCGGAACTTGCGCTGGAACTCGCGCACACGGTCATAGACCACGACCGTATCGTTGAGCGAATAGCCCACGATGGTGAGGATGGCCGCGATGCTGGACTGGTTGAACTCGATGCCGGTCAGCGAGAAGAAGCCGAGGGTCAGGATGACGTCGTGCAGCGTCGAGACGACAGCGCCCACGGCGAACTGCCATTCGAAGCGGAACCAGAGATAGATGAGGATGCCCAAAACCGCGAGGGAGAGGCCAATGGTGCTCGACAGGGCCAGTTCGCTCGACACCGTACCACTCACGGCCTCAGTCCGGCGCAGCTCGTAGTTTTCCGCGGCCAAAGTGGTCACGACCTGGTCGACTGCCGCCTGCTGCGCCTCGGCGCCGCCGTCCTGCAATTCGATGCGGATCAGCACATCCTCGGGGGTACCAAAACCCTGGACCTGCACATCACCCAGGCCGAGGGGCGTCAGCTGTTCGCGAATATGGCCGACATCGGCGGGTCCGCCCTGATGCTGGACCTCGATGGCGGTGCCGCCCTTGAAGTCAATACCCAGGTTCAAGCCGTGGAAGAAGAATAGCCCCACTGAACCCAGGCTGAGCACCATGGAAAAGATGATGGCCGCTCGGCGCCAGCTCATGAACGGCACCTTGGTGTCGTCCGGTACGACGCGTAGCAGCTGGATCCTGAGCTTCTTGGGGCGACGCCAGCGGTACCAGCCAAAGACGATCATCATGGTGATGAAGTAGGCGGTAAAAAGCGTCGTGATGATGCCGATGGCAAGTGTCACGGCAAAGCCTTGGACCGGGCCCGAGCCAAGGAAGAACAGGACCACGGCCGCAATAAAGGTGGTGACGTTGGAGTCCAGGATGGCGCTCATGGCGTTCTCGAAACCGGCCTGGATGGATTGCACCACCCCCCTGCCTGCGGCTTGCTCCTCCCGGATGCGCTCGAAGATCAGCACATTGGCGTCCACGGCCATGCCCATGGTCAGCACGATGCCGGCGATGCCGGGCAGCGTCAGGGTCGCACCCAGTGCCGACAGCGCACCGATAACGAGGCCGATATTGAGCAAGAGCGCGATATTGGCGAAGGCTCCGAAGGTACCATAGGCGATGAGCATGAAAAGCACGGTGGAGATGCCACCAATGATGCCGGCGATGACGCCTCCGCGCACCGAGTCGGCGCCCAGGCTGGGGCCAACCGAACGCTCTTCCACCACATCGAGGCTGGCCGGCAGAGCACCAGCGCGCAGCAGCACGGCGAGGTCATTAGCCGAAGCGGTCGTGAAGCTGCCGCTGATCTGGCCCGAGCCGCCGGTGATCGGCTGCTGAATGACCGGAGCGGTGATCACCGTGTTGTCGAGCACTATGGCAAAACGCTGGCCGACATTGGCGGAGGTGATTTCGCCGAAGGTGATGGCGCCACGGGTGTCGAAGCGGAAGGTGACGACCGGGATGCCGCGCTGCTGGTCGAAGCTGGGCTGAGCATCGCTCAGCGACTCGCCGCCGAGGGAAATTTCTTCATAGAGCAGCTCGCGCGAACCATCCTGGCTGGGCAGGATCATGGTGCCCGGCGGCAACCCCTGGGCCTCGGCCTGGTCCGGCGTCATGCCCGGATAGACCATGTGGAAGGTGAGGCGCGCCGTCTGCGAGATGATGTTCTTGAGCCGCTCGCTGTCCCCGAAACCCGGGACCTGGACCAGGAGGCGGGTGTCGCCCTGGCGCTGGATGGTGGGTTCGGTGGTGCCCAGTTCGTCGATACGGCTGCGGATCACTTCCACCGACTGGGCGACTAGGGCGCTCATGCGCTGGTTGATGCCATCGGGGGTCAGCGAGACGGTCAGCTTGCCATCGGCGGTTTCGCCAAACTGCAGCTCATTGGTGCCGACACCGGCGAAAAGAGCGTTGGTCAGCGTGTTCTGCAGCGTCTGAACGGCGGTCTGGGCAGCGGCCTTCTGCGTGGGATCAGTCAGCTCAATGGCGATGGTGTTGGTCGCAACGTCCGTCGTGATAATATTGCCGATGCCATTCTCGTTGGCGAGAAGATTGCGCGCATCGCGGCGCAGGTCAGCAAGGCGCTCGGTGACGATGCTTTCGCGGTTAACCTCGAGCAGAAGGTGCGAGCCGCCCTGGAGGTCAAGGCCGAGGACCATGGCCTGCTTGGGCAGCCAACCCGGCAATGCGTCAACGATGTCCTTGGACAGGAAATTGGGCACGGCAAAGAGCAGGCCAATGATCGCAACAAAGAGAATGACGGCTGTGCGGATGGGCGAAGACTGCATCGGGGTATCCTAAAAGCAGAACCGGAGCCCGTGGGCTCCGGCAGGCAATCGTGAAGAACCTATCAGGCCGGCTTGTTGTCGTTGACCGGTTCGGACTTGGAGCGCACGTCGGCAACCATGCCGCGCACCAGCTTGACCTTGACGCCGGTAGCAATCTCGACTTCGAGATCTTCGCCGTCCACAGCCTTGGTGACCTTGCCGACGATGCCGCCGGTGGTGACGACGGTGTCGCCGCGCCGGATAGCGGAGAGCATGGCCTGCTGCGCCTTGAGACGCTTCTGCTGCGGGCGGAAGATCAGGAGCCAGAAGATCAGCACCAGAAGGGCGATCGGCATGAGCTGGATGAATATGTCAGCCATGCCACCAGGGGCCCCAACCGCATCCTGCGCATAGGCGGGCGTTACAAACATCAAGCGAACTCCTTATCGATTCTTTTTCATGAGCTGGAGATGGGGCGACCGTTCCCGTGAGTGCACGGCGGTGGACGCTATCGGGCTTGCCTGCACTTGCGCCCCGGTCAAAATCGCGCGGACTATACATTTGGGGTTCGCTTTATGCAAAGCCAATAAGGGCGCGCAGATTGCCGCGCCAGAAGTGAAGGACGGACGGGTGAAAACCAAGGACTATCTGGGCAGGATTGCCGATGCGCTCGAGACTATAGCAAGCGTCATGACCCAGGATGACGACCGCCGGTTCGTGCTGGGTGAGGCTAATGCCTATCATTGGCAGGGCGAGGACGGCACCATGCTGCCTGTCCCGAAGGTTTCCCGCGTGCCGCTCGACATGCTCAAGGGGATCGACCATGTTCGTGACCTGCTGCTGGCCAATTCCGAGCAGTTTGCGCGGGGCCATGGCGCCAACAATGCCCTGCTCTGGGGCGCGCGCGGCATGGGCAAGAGTTCGCTGGTAAAGGCAATCCACGCCGATATCACGACGCGGGATGGCTTCGAGCGGCTGGTGCTGGTGGAGATTGCCCGCGAGGACCTGGAAACGCTGCCGCAGCTGATGCGCGCCATATCGGGGCAGCCGGCGCGGTTCATCGTCTTCTGCGACGACCTGAGCTTCGACAGCGGGGAGACCAGCTACAAGTCCTTGAAGACCATCCTCGATGGCGGGCTCGAGGGGCGGCCGGACAATGTGCTGTTCTATGCAACATCAAATCGCCGGCACCTGATGCCGCGCGACATGATCGAGAATGAGCGCTCGACGGCCATCAACCCCAGCGAGGCAGTGGAGGAAAAGGTGTCGCTGTCGGATCGATTCGGCCTGTGGCTGGGCTTTCACAATTCCGACCAGGAGACGTATCTGGCCATGGTCTCCGGCTATGCGGCGTTCTATGAACTGGCTATCGATGCGGAGACGCTCCGCGCGCGGGCGATCGAATGGGCTGCAACGCGCGGGGCGCGGTCGGGCCGTGTGGCCATTCAGCTCGTGCGCACGCTGGCGGGCGAGGAAGGCAAGGCGGTGTAGGCAGATGAAGGCCCCCTCACCCGCGCTTCGCGCGACCTCCTCCCCAATGGAGAGGTGAAAAAGCAAAAAGGCCGGAGCACCACTTCCGGCCTTCTCGATGCTGGAGGTCGACGAAGGCTTAGCTGGCGAGCAGCGGGACCGGATCGACCGGGGTCGCACCCTTGCGCAGTTCGAAGTGGAGCTGCGGGCGGGAAACCGAGCCGGTCTGGCCGACAGTGCCGAGCGCATCGCCGCGGTTGACCACTGCGCCCTTGGCAACGCTCATGTCCTTGAGGTGGGCGTAGGCCGAGACATAGCCATTGGGATGGCGAACGAGGATGAGGTTGCCGTAGCCCTCGACGCCTGAACCGACATAGATGACGGTGCCGTTCTCAGCCGCCTTGACCGTCGAGCCTTCCGGGACGTCGATATTGATGCCGGTGCCGCGCGAGGCGGCAAAGTCGGTGATGATACGACCCGAAACCGGCCAGCGGAACTTGTCGTTGCCGGAGGCGACGGGCTCAGCCGCGGGAACCGCAGCCACTTGAGTGGGCGCAGGGGCCGGCGTGGCCTGGACAGGGGCAGCCGCTGGGGTGGTGGCAGCGGGCGCCGGGGCAGCGGCAGTCTGCAACACGTTGGGGGCCGCCAGATTGGTGGGACGGGCCGCCGGGAGGACCGCTGCCGCAGCCTGCGGCGAGGCGCTGGCGACCTGTACGTTAGCGCTATTCACCAGATCCGAGCGACCCGGAATGATGACCTTCTGGCCAACGACGATCCTGTCCGGCGAGCTCAGGCCATTCGCATGGACGATGGCCTGAGTGGTCACATCGTATTTGCGGGCAATGGTATAGAGCGACTCGCCGGCGGCGATCGTGTGCGTATAGGCGTTGGCATTGGCGACGGCCTGGACCGGAACGCTGGAATTGACCGGCAGGGCGGCGCTGGACGGAGTGCCCATGGCAACGGCAGCAGGAGCAGCCGGCAGAGGGGCAAGGGTTTGCTGAGCGGGCATGGCTTGCGTGGTTCCCATAGATGACGACGAACTCAATGCAGGAAGAGCCTGGGTCTGCACCGTGGAGGCCGTGGCCCCAATCGGCGAAGTCATTCCGGAGGCCTGGCCGAAGCCCGTACCTACCGGCGCCGGAGGCAGCGTGTTGCCACCGGTCCAGGATGCGCCGACATTGGCCGGCGGCAAGAATTCCATGCTGGCGACCTGCACCGGTTGCGGCGCACCAAGGCTCGGCGGCATGGGTTGATTGAGGGTTGTCGGGGCCGACTGCGCGACCGAGCCGGTGACGGTCTTGTCGCTGAAACTGCGACTCCCGAGGCTCGAACAGCCGGACAATCCAACAGCAGCGATCATCAGGCCCGACAGGGCGATCGCACTTCTATGGGTCCGCGGAAAAACGCGATTACTCATCGGCTTACTCGTACGCAGGTACTCAACAACTGAGTTTGACGCTACGCCGGTAAGGTAAAGACGAGTTTAAAGCCGATGCGATTTGAGCGAATTCGTGCCGGGCGGATTCAGAGGGCGGTAAGGTTAAGACGCACTCCAGGACCCATCTCATGAGCGACGCCTGAACAAGGCGTGCTTACCGGGCCTTGAGGGTGATGCCGCTCAGGCGCTTGAGGGCATCCTGATGGGTCTGCTGGAGGGCAAAGGGCGTGACGGTGATGGCATTGCCGCGCCGGAGCACTTCGAAGTCGGCCTGCGGGTCGAGCGGCTTGGGCGTTTCGGGAATGGCCATGAAGAACTTGCCGACATTGTCGCTGGGATAGTGCCGAATGGGCGAGCGCGAAAAGCGCTGATGCGGCACCGCGGCAAGTCCCGTCACTTCCGAGGCGGCGCAGAACGGGAAATTGACGTTGTAGAACACATCCTCGGCGCCGTGGGCCGCCAGGAGCGCGGAAACTACCTCGGCACCAAAGCGGCGGGCATTGGTCCAATCAGGATTGTGGCTGACCTCGTAGTCCATGGACTGGCTCATGGCGATGCCGATAGCGCCCTGCAACACGCCTTCGCGGGCACCAGCAGCGGTGCCGGAGCAGTTGACGATGTCGCCGAGATTCTGGCCCGCGTTGACGCCCGACAGGACGAGGTCCGCGGGTTTGTCGCCCAGGAGATGGGTCATGCCGGTGACGACGCAATCGGCCGGGGAGCCGCCGGTGACGGCAAAGCGCCGCGGCCCCAACTCTTCAAGCATCAATTCACGACCGAAGGTGAAACGGTGCCCTGCCCCGGACTGGTTGCCATCCGGGGCGACGATCCAGACATCGTCCGAGATCGCAGAAGCGATCTCGGCCATGACCTTGATGCCCGGCGCATCGACGCCGTCATCATTGGTAATGAGGATGCGCAGGCTCATCCCCTGCCGCCGATGGACGTCAGGCCGCCCATATAGGGCCGGAGGACTTCGGGGACGAGCACCGAGCCATCTTCCTGCTGGTAGTTTTCCATGACGGCGATGAGGCAGCGGCCCACGGCGGTGCCGGAGCCGTTAAGGGTGTGGACATAACGCGGCGCCTGCTTTTCACCGGAGGGGCGATAGCGCGCCTCCATACGGCGGGCCTGGAAATCACCGCAGACCGAGACCGAGGAAATCTCGCGATAGGTGTCCTGGCCGGGGAGCCATACCTCCATGTCATAGGTGCGGCGGGCACCAAAGCCCATGTCGCCGGTGCAGAGCTTTACGACGCGATAGTGCAGACCGAGCTTCTGCAGCACGGTTTCGGCGGCGACCAGCATGCGCTCATGCTCGTTGTCGGATTCTTCAGGCGTGGTGACGGCGACCAGCTCGACCTTGTTGAACTGGTGCTGGCGGAGCATGCCGCGCGTGTCGCGACCCGCCGAACCGGCCTCGGAACGGAAGCACGACGTCAGCGCGGTGTAGCGCAGGGGCAGGTCTTCCTCGGCGATTATGGCTTCGCGCACGAAGTTGGTCATCGGCACTTCGGCCGTCGGAATGAGGGCCAGTCGGCTCTCGCCATGGGGCGTGAAGAACAGGTCTTCCTCGAATTTGGGCAGTTGGCCGGTGCCGAAGAGCGCGTCGTCGCGGACCAGGACCGGAGGCTGGACTTCGAGATAGCCGTGCTCGGTCGTGTGCAGATCGAGCATGAACTGGCCGAGGGCGCGTTCGAGGCGCGCGAGCTGGCCCTTGAGGACGACGAAGCGGCTGCCGGAGAGTTTTGCCGCGATTTCAAAGTCCATGTTCTTTTCGGCCACGCCGATTTCGAAGTGTTCCTTGGGCGCGAAGGTAAAGGAGGGTTTGGGCGCGCGGGCCTTTGCGGCCGTTTCCGCCGAGCCGTTGAGGCCAAAATATTCGACATTGTCGGCCTCGTCCTCGCCATAGGGCACGTCGTCGAGCGCCATGTTGGGGAGGGACGCGAGGATGTCGCGCAGTTCCTTTTCGACGGCGCGTTCTTCGGCCTCGCCGGCGGGGATGACCTCCTTGAGGCGGGCAACTTCCGCCATCAGTTCGGCGGCCCTGGCCTCGTCCTTCTGGGCCTTGGCCTGGCCAATCTGCTTGGAGAGCGTGTTGCGCTTTTCCTGTGCCTCGTTGAGGCGGACGATGACCGCGCGGCGGCGCTCGTCGATGGCGATGAGATCGGCGGAGCGGACGGAGACATTCTTGCGCAGCGACATGGCTTTGTCGAAGGCTTCGGGATTGTCTCTGATCCACTTGATATCAAACATCGCTTCTTACGGGTCCCTGCCCGCCTCTCTTGGTGACCGGGCCTGTTTACGGAGGAGCCGATGGGGGTGCAAGGGGAAAGGCGGCAACTTCGGCCACACCACCGCATGCCTAGCAGGTGGGCAGCGCCGACACCCCCTCCCCATCTCCGCTAGACCTCCGGCCAAGCTTCGATACCCTCCCCTCAAGGGGGAGGGTGAGCAGACCACGTGACGCGGGGAAGGGTCAGGTCTTGTTGGCTTCTTCCTCGGCGGCCAGCGCGGCCTTGCGGCGCTTTTCGACCAGGCGTACCGAGAGGATTGCGAGTTCGTAGAGCCCATACATGGGCAGCGCGAGGCCGATCTGGGAGATCGGATCGGGCGGGGTTATGAAGGCTGCGGCGGCGATAATGCCGACGATGGCGTAGCGGCGCCCCTTCTTGAGCTGCTCGACATTGATCAGGTCGATCTGGGCCAGCAGCGTCAGAACCACCGGCAACTGGAAGCAGATGCCGAAGGCCAGGATCAGGGTCATGGCGAGGCCGAGATATTCGGAAACCTTGGCCAGGAGCTTGATTTCCTCGGTCTGCATGCCGGCAAAAAAGCCGAGCGCCATGGGCAGGACGATGAAATACACCATGGCCGCGCCGAGCAGGAAGAAGACTGGCGTGGCGACCAGGTAGGGCACGAGAGCCTTGCGCTCGTGCTTATAGAGCCCCGGCGCGACAAAGCCATAGATCTGGGTCGCCAGATAGGGGAAGCCGAGGAAGATCGCGCCGAAGAAGGCCAGGTTGAGCTGGGTGAAGAAGAATTCCTGTGGCGCCGTATAGATCAGTTCCATCTCGCCCGGATCGCTGTAGAGCGACCGGTAGGGATTGAGCAGGATATCGAAAATCTGGCCTGCAAAGATGAAGCAGACGACCAGCAGGAGGACGATGGCGATCGAGCTGTGAATGAGCCGCTTGCGCAGTTCGGTCAGGTGTTCGATCAGCGGCGCTTCGCTCCCCGCCAGTTCATCTTCCGGCTCGGCCTTCGACTTGTCTTCGATCTGCTGCGGCTTGATGTCGGCCATTATTCGCTCTTTCCGGCCGTCTCAGCGAGCTTCTTGCGCGGCGCGCGGGGCTTGGCGGCAGGCTTGGGTGCAGCCTTGTCAGACGGCTTGGCTGCCTTGGACGTGGCAGGCTTGCGCACGGCTTTCGCTGCCGGCTTGGCCACCTCTGCCCTGGCAGGTTCTGCGGCCGCCGCGGTTTTTGCAGATGCGGCCTTCGGCTTGGCCGGGGCGGGCCTGGCTGCGGGGGCAGCGACCTTCGCAGTCGTCCGCGCTGCCTTTACCGGCCCGGTCTTGGCAGGTTCAGTCTTGGCGGGCTCAGTCTTGGCAGTCTCGGCCTTGGGGGCCCCAGCCGCCTTGAAGCCATAACCGGCGGCCAGTTCGTCATTTGACTTCTTGGCCGGAGCCATGCCCGCCTGTTGCTGGATGGCTTCGACCACGCTTTCCGTATTGGGATCGGTAGGCTTGAGCGCGCCGGTGGGCTGCTCCTTGCCGTCCTTACCAATGGCGTTGAAATCCTTGCGAATCTCGTCGGCCGTCTTCTTGAGGGGCGAGGTGATGGAGGTACGCAGGTTGCGCACTTCATCCAGGCCAGTGCTCTTGTTGATCTCGCGCTGGAATTCGCGACCCAGACGCTGAACCTGACCAATCACCTTGCCGATGCGCCCCATGACCACAGGCAGGTCCTTGGGGCCGATGAAGATCAGCGCGACGACGCCGATCACCAGCATCTCTGTCCAGCCTAGGCCGAGCATGGATTTATTCTCCGAACGGCGGCAAGCCGCCCATAGTGGTGAGAGAAGTCAGGCCGCCTCAGGCGTCCTTGCTCTTGTCCACTTCGCGGGCTTCGACTTCCGAGGCCGACTGGATGCGCTCTGCCGGCTTATCATCGTCCTTCATGCCCTTCTGAAAGGCTTTGATGCCGGAGGCGACTTCACCCATCATGCCGGAAATCTTCCCCCGGCCGAACAGCAGGATGACGACAACAGCGACAACGAGGATGCCCCAGATAGACGGCGCGTGCATAGTATTCTCCCTAGACGTCCAGATACGCGTTACACGCGATAGATAGACCGAGAAATAGGTTTAATCGCGCCCAAACACAAGAACGTGTTCCCCGGGTGCGACCGCAGAGCTCAAGTTTCCGCATCGTCCGGGTCGGAATCGCCCAGGTCGGCGGCGTCGAGCGGGTCCTCATCCTCGCGCAACGCTCCGTCGAAAGGCAGGGGTATCTGCAGGTCCGGCGGCAGGCGGCCCGAGAGCAGTCCGGCGCCCTTCAATTCGTCGAGACCGGGCAGATCGGTCAGCGATTCAAGGCCAAAATGGTCAAGGAAGGCGTCGGTGGTGCCGTAGGTGACGGGACGGCCGGGGGTGCGGCGGCGACCGCGCATCCTGACCCAGCCGGCCTCCATGAGAAGATCCAGCGTGCCCTTGCCGGTGGCCACGCCGCGCACTTCCTCGATTTCAGCGCGTGTTGCCGGCTGGTGATAGGCGATGATCGAAAGCGTCTCCAGGGCCGCGCGCGAAAGCGGCCGGGTTTCGTGTTCCTCGCGGCGCAGGAGGAAGCCCAGATCCTCGGCAGTCCGGAAAGCCCAGCCATCGCCGCGCCGAACCAGGTTGACACCCCTGCCCTCATACTGGGCCTGAAGCTGCAGCAGCAGGCCGTCGACATTGACCCCCTCGCCAAGGTAGGGCGCCATGTCCACGGCCCGCAGCGGTGTGTCCGAAGCGAAGAGCAGCGCCTCGAGAATGCGCAGGTGCCGGCGCAGCACCTCGCCCGGTGCGTCGTCTTCGTTCATCACGGCGTCTGTTTCCTGCGGCGCATGAAGAGCGGCCCAAACGTCTCTGTCTGGCGGATGTCGATTTCACCCTGGCGCACCAGTTCCAGACTAGAGGCGAAGGTGGAGGCCCGGACGGTGGCGCGCTCCGATGGCTTGGCGAGGTAGTCGGCCAGATAGGCATCGAGCGACACCCATTCCTGACTCTCCCCAATCAGACGCTGGAGGATGTCGCGCGCATCCTGCAAGGACCAGACGGTACGCTGGCGCGGCGCATAGTCGGTGGCAATGCCGCGCTCCCTCTGGCTGGAGTAGGCCTTGAGAAGATCGTAGAGGCTGGCCTCCCATATCGAGCGGCGGGCGATCTCGATGGGCTCGGGCGCGCCGCGCGCATAGACCTGGAATCCGAGGCGCGGCCGGTTCATCAGGCGATTTGCCGCGTTGCGCATCGCCTCGAGGCGCTTCAAGCGGAATTGCAGCATGGCGGCGAGCATTTCGCCGCTCGGCTCCTCGTCCCCGGGCGCCTGAGGCACCATGAGACGGCTCTTGAGGTAGGCGAGCCAGGCAGCCATCACGAGGTAGTCGGCTGCCACCTCGATGCGGCGCTCGCGGATCGTGTCGATGAAGGCGAGGTATTGCTCGGCGAGAGCGAGGACGGAAATGCCGGAGAGATCCACCTTTTGCCGACGCGCCAGGTCGAGCAGCAGATCCAGCGGCCCCTCATAGCCGCCGACGTCGACGCGCAGAACCTCGTCCGCAGGAGGCGGCGCTGGCGTGTCGAACCAGTTGGTTTCTGCGCTGGTCATGTTGCTGCCGGTGACGTGCCCCTCATGGCCCATCCTTGGCCGCTGGCGGCGCCAGCGTCAAGCGAGGGCGCAGGTGGACTAGAGCAGCAGACAGTCGCCACCGGCCGCCTTGACATTGGCGCAGATATTGGCTGCGGCGTCACGCGAGGCGGCGGGAACCAGAACCCGGTAGAAGATGCCGCGTTCGCCCAGGTCCACCTGACGAATCTCGGGCGAGGCGCCACCGAACAGCACTCCGTAGCGGGTGTTGATGGCCTGCACCGTCTGCTGCGCCTCGGCTTCGCTGCGCTGGGAGGCGAGCTGGACATAGGCCGCGGCAGAACCGGCAGTGCTCGTCGCTACGGCGGCCTGCTGGGCAGGCGCTGCCGCTTGCGTGGCCGGCGCCGTTACGGCCACGGTTGGTGCTGCATTTGCGGCGGCGATGGCGGAGGCGGCGATCGCTGAGAAATCGGACGGGCGCTGCATGGGCACGGTCACCGTGCGGCCGGCCACCGGCGCGCCTGATGCGTCGACAACGGCGATTGTCGAACCCGGCTCGGCAACCGGGCCTGTCGGCGTCTGTGTCGGCGCGACCGCGACTGCGGTGCTGGCCTGTGCAGTCGCATCGGTTTCAGCAATGGCGCTGGCGATGAGATCGGGCGTGGAAGTGTCGGCCCCGGGCACTTCGGGCACATTGGGCCGATCGACCGGCAGGATGGCCGAACCGGCCAGGCTGTCGTCGCCGCTCACGATAGTGCCATCGGGACGGACGGTGACGGTGCGCACCTTGCGGTTGACGAGGCCATCCTGATTGGGATCGACGGTAGCGCCAGAAGTATCGGCCAGGACGCCGGAGCTGGAGAGCGCGGTATTTGCGGCGACAACGGCCTCGGTATCGGCCTGATCGCGGGAGACGATCTGCTCCTCGGCAGGCGTCCGGGCCCCGGACATTTCGTCGAACACCACGGACTGGGCCGTAGTGGCCGGGGCCTGAGGTTCCGGAACTTCCTTGGTGGGCGTGCTGTCAGCCACCAGCAAGGGAGCGGGACCGGTCGTACCGCCGCCCTGGCCCAGCACCCAGTAGAGCCCGAACCCCGCTATTGCGAGCAAGCCGACGGCCACCAGCGGCCCTGCAACGGCGCGATTGAGACCAAAACCGGCGCGGCGCGGCGGGGGCAATGTATCTGCTTCGTCAACAGCAACCCCTTCGGGTTCGGAGGCACCGGCATTGACCCATTCCACATGGGCACCGGTGGCGGCTGCCGCGGCCAGGATGGCCTCATCGACGGAACTCACCTCGACGGCCGGTTCGGGTCGCTTGATTTGCGGGCTGGGCTCGCGAACCGGCTCAGGTGCCGGGGCGACAGGCGTCGCAAGGCTGCGAAGCGCCGGTGCCGGAGAGGGGGATGCCGCCTGCATGCGGACGGCCGGGCCGACCAGACGTTCAATTTCGTCGAGCGGGTCAGGAGACGGCGCTTGCCGGGGCGGCGATGACCCCGCGGGTTCGTCAGCCGCCGGTTCGGGCGACCGTGCAGCCGCGGACGACACGGCAACGGGCTGGGATGAGCCGAGACCGAATACGGGCGGGATGGCGAAACTGTCCGGACCGGGCGAAGCGGATTGAGGCTCCGAAGCGGGTTTTGGGTCTTCACGGGCCGGCAGATCGGCGCCCATATCGGCGGCCAGTTCGGCCGCAATAAGGTCGGCGAGGCTATCGTGGTCGAGCGGCGCGACCGGTTCTGGCTCCGGCTCGCGCGGGGCGGCACGGGCAAAGGCAGGCGGCATGGGCGCCGCTGCGGGCTGCGTGACGGGGGCGGAGGCCGCTGCGACTGGGGCAGACTTCAACGCAGGACCGAAGTCAAAATCGAACGCAAACGGTTCGGAAGCGGTCGTCGATGCCGGTTCGGCGCCGGGGATGCGGACCGGCGAGGACGGCGCCTTGGCGGAGGCCAGACCGGCGGATGCGGAAAAATCAAAGCGCGGCACGGGAGCAGCGGCATTGTCGCCAGGTATCCGCACCGGAGCGGTGGACTCTTTGGCAGCAGGCTGATTGTCGCGGGCATCGTCGGCCATCAGGCGCGCCAATTCGGCAATGAGATCGTCCGGTGCGTCGGTTTGTGCGGCCATCGGTTGCGGTTTCGCTGACGTCATCTTCGCAGCGCCCCTAGAATGCGGATAATCCAATCAAGGACTTGGCCGCGAGTGTTCACATCAATGCGCCCGAATTATGAAAGCTCCTCAGGCGCAGAGACCCCCAAAATGCCCAGACCGTTCCGAATGACCTGACGAACGGCGTCGACGAGTGCGAGTCGCGCTAGCGTCAACTTCGGATCGGAATGGTTAACAAATCGTAACTGAGGGTCATCCTTGCCCTTTGCCCAGAAGCCATGCAAGGCCCCCGCCAGTTCATGCACATAGAAGGCAATGCGATGCGGCTCGTGCGCGAGGGCGGCCGCGGCCACCGTGCGCGGCCAGGCGCCAAGCAGGCGGATCAGATCGATATCGGCGGCAGTGCCGAGCAATTCCACCTCCGCGGCCGCAAGCGCAGCGGGCAACGTATCGAGACCAGGCATATCGCGCTCGGCCGTGCGGAAAATCGAGCAGGCGCGGGCGTGGGCATACTGGACGTAGAAGACCGGGTTGTCCCGCGTCTGTTCCTTGACCAGGGCGAAATCGAAATCCATGGAGGCATCGTTGCGCCGGAACAGCAGCATGAAGCGGGTGGCGTCGGCCCCCACTTCCTCGACCACGTCAGACAGTGTCACCAGGTCACCGGAGCGCTTGGACATCTTGAACGGCTCACCGTTCTTGAGAAGCCGCACGAGCTGGCAGATGCGCACGTCGATATCGGCTTCGCCATGCGAAACGGCCTTAACCGCCGCCTGCAGGCGTTTCACATAGCCCGAATGGTCGGCGCCCAGAACATTGACCATGTGCCTGAAGCCGCGGAGATACTTGTTGCGGTGATAGGCGATGTCGGCGGCGAAATAGGTGTAGGAGCCGTCTGACTTGATCAGCGCACGATCGGTATCGTCGCCATAGTCCTTGGCGCGGAACAGGGTCTGTTCGCGATCTTCCCAGTCTTCCGGCGTCTTGCCCTTGGGTGCGTCCAGCCGGCCCTCATAGACCATGCCCTCCTCGCGCAGCCAGTCGAGCGTTGTCTGGATGTCTCCGCCCTGACCATGCAGGGTCCGTTCCGAGAAGAAGACGTCGTGGTGGATGTTGAGCTGGGCAAGGTCGGCCTTTATGAGCTCCATCATGGCGGCGAGCGCAGCTTCGCGCGCGATCAGCGTGGCCTCATGCTCGGGCATTTCGAGCAGGGACCGGCCGTATTCGGCCGCCAGCGCCTTGCCGACAGGGATGAGGTATTCGCCCGGATAGAAGCCAGACGGAATCTCGATGCTTTCGCCCAAGGCCTCGCGATAGCGCAGGAGCGCCGATTGGCCGAGAATGATGGTCTGGCCGCCGGTGTCGTTGATGTAATACTCGCGCGTGACGTCATAGCCGGACCAGGCCATCAGCGAGGCCAACGCATCGCCGAAGACAGCGCCGCGGGTATGGCCAACATGCATTGGGCCGGTCGGATTGGCCGAAACATATTCGACATTGACCCGCTCGCCCTTGCCAAGGTCGGAACGGCCATAGTTCGCGCCCTGGGCGCCGACGGCCTTGAGCACCTGATGCCAGATGGCGTCGGAGAGGCGGAAATTAATGAAGCCCGGGCCGGCGACCTCGACCGAAGTCACATCCGGCGCGGACTTGAAGCGCTCGACCAGTGCGGCGGCGACTTCGCGCGGATTCTTGCCGAGGGGCTTGGCGACCACCATCGCCGCATTGGTGGAAAGGTCGCCATGGGCGGGATCGCGCGGCGGCTCCACCACGACGCGCGCAAGCAGCTCGGAATCGAGCGCGGGGTAGTCGGCACGCAGGGCCTCGGTGACCCGAGTGGTGAAAAGGGCGAAGATATCCATGGCTTGTAACCAGTGTGTCCTGTTTGGGCAGGCCTCAACGGTCCCACAACCACGTTTCCGCCCTCGGGCTTGACCCGAGGGCCAGCCGCCGCACCTGCGGGGTTGAGAGTGGTCCCCGGGTCAAGCCCGAGGACGGACCTGAGGAAGGATGTGAGCGACGTGCGCCTCACCGATATCTGGTCCGGTTAACGGAAATCCGGGCGAGCGTCAAACAGGCGCTGGTATTCGTCGAGCGCATAAGGGTCGGTCATGCCGGCAATGAAGTCGGCCACGATGCGGGCCCGCGCGGGACCTTCGGCTGCCCTGCCCGCTTCGCCCCAGCGACCGGGCATGTCGGGATTGGACATGTAGGCAGCAAAGAGCCGTTCCACTACGCCCTCGCTTTCGCGCACGGGCACCATGACGGTCTCGTGGCGATAGACGCGGGCAAAGAGGAAGGCCTTCAAACCCTTTTCAGCCTCAGCCGTCTCGACCGAAAAGGTAACGAGAGGCTGACCGGCGAGACGCACATCCTCGGCGCTCATGACCCCGGAGGCGGCGATCCTGGCAGCGCTGGTGCCGATAACGTCCTCGACCGTCCGCGTGATCATCCGGCGCTGGACCTCGTGCGCCTTGCGTTTGTCGGCTATTGCGGGATAGAGCGCCTGGACTTCAGCGACGATGGGCCCTGCCATCGGCACACCGACGAAATCATCGAGTGAAACAAGGCCGGCCCGGAGGGCATCGTCGATGTCATGCGCGTTGTAGGCAATGTCGTCAGCCACAGCAGCGACCTGAGCCTCGAGACTGGCGAATGTATCGAGACGAAGATCGGCCGGGACCGGGATAACGTCGATGCCGGAGGGCAGACCTTGCTCGGCATACCGGCCAACGGGGCTGCCGCTGCCGTCGACAAGCGGGCCATTGTGCTTGAGAATTCCCTCCAGCGTCTCCCAGGTCAGATTGAGACCATCATGCTCGGCATAGCGGTTTTCGAGCAGGGTCACGACCCGCAGGGCCTGGATGTTGTGATCGAACCCACCGTAGGGTTCCATGGCGCGATGCAGGGCCCGCTCGCCGGCATGGCCAAAGGGCGTGTGGCCGAGATCGTGGCTCAGGGCCAGGGCCTCGGCCAGGTCTTCATCGAGGCCCAGCGCTCGGGCAATGGACCGGGCAATCTGGCTGACTTCAAGCGTATGGGTCAGCCGGTTGCGGAAGTGCCGGCCCTCATGGGCGAGAAATACTTGGGTCTTGTGCTGAAGACGCCGGAATGCGGTGGAATGGATAATGCGATCGCGGTCGCGTTGAAACTCGGAGCGCGTGGGACTGGGCCCGGTGCCAAAGAGCCGCCCCAACGAGTGGGCGGACTTGGTGGCGTAGGGGGCAGTCTCGCTCATCTGTGGTCCGGGCCTTTGCATCGACGCCTAGAGCGCCTATCTTAGCGACAGCGTTATGACATTACGACCGCTCCGGGATACCCATGACCGACGCCGCCATTGCCGACACACCTGCCGTAACCCTTTCGGATCGCGCCGCCAAGCGCGTCTCACGCATCCTCAGCAAGGAAGCGCCGGGCACGGTGCTGCGCGTTTCGGTTGCGGGGGGCGGCTGCTCAGGTTTTCAGTATGAGTTCAACCTCGTACAGGAAGAGCCCAATGCGGACGACCTGGTGCTGCAGAAGGGTGATGCGACAGTGCTGATCGATTCGCTCAGCCTCGAATTCATGGGCGGCGCCGAGATCGACTTCGTCGATGACCTGATCGGACAATCGTTCCAGATCAAGAACCCCAATGCCGTCGCATCCTGTGGGTGCGGAACGAGTTTCGCGGTCTGAACGCACCACTTCCCGATTGATTAGTTAAGACCTTCCCGGCACATAGGGGCCATGGGAGGAACAATCATGGACAATTTCAAAGCCATCGACGCCGTGATCGACAGGGGTCTCTCCGACAAGGGGTTTGTCGGGGCCGTGGTCATGGTCGCCAAGGGCGACGAGATCGTCTACCGGCGTGCGGCGGGGCTGGCCGACCGGGAGGCCGGCACCCCGATGGCGGAGGACACGATCTTCCGCGCCGCGTCCCTGACCAAGCCGCTGGTGGCGGCTACTGTGTTGGCGATGTCGGACCGCGGGCTGCTGCGCATCGAGGATCCAGTCACCGCCTATCTGCCCTATTTCCGGCCGCGCCTCGCGGATGGGTCGGAGCCGGTCATTACGCTTCGGCACCTGCTGACCCACACCGCCGGGCTCACCTACGACTATCCCAACGATCCGCGCATCAGCGCCGGCCTCACCAATACCGAACTGGGGCTGGACGAGGTCTTGCAGCTGGTGGCCGAACAGCCGCTGGCCTATCGACCCGGGGAGTCCTGGCTCTATTCGATGGCCATCGATGTGCTCGGCGGGGTGGTGGCAAAGGTCCATGACGGCAAGCTGTCGGATGCCGTGGCGCAGTATGTGACCGGTCCGCTGGGCATGAAGGATGCAGGGTTTGGCGTCACGGACCGACAGCGCCTGGCCACGCTCTATGCCGATGGCGAAACCGAGCCGGTGCGCATGTCCGATCCGCACCCCGCTCCCAATCCATGGGGTGGCGTCACCACCTTCTCACCCAGCCGCATATTCAACGAAGATGCCTTCCAGTCCGGTGGCGGGGGCATGGCCATGACGGCGCCAGACTTCATGCGCTTCCTGATAGCCATGATCGACGATGGCGGCCCGATCCTGAAGCCGGAGACGGCGCGCATGGCTCTCCAGAACCAGATGAGCTTCGAGCGCGAACCGGGACAGGGATTCAGCTTCCTGGGCAGCTATGTCGTGGACCCGGTGCGGGCGAACCTGACCCTGCCGGCCGGTGCCAACAACTGGGGCGGCATCTATGGTCACGTGTGGTCGATTGATCCGGCGACCGGGATTTGCTCGGTTTCCTTGAGCAATACGGCATTCTATGGTGGCGAACTGGCCTATCCGCGCGCCTTGCGGCAGGCCGTCCATGCCGACCCAGCCTGAGGATTAGCCCATGGCCTTGCGCATCGCCACCTGGAATATCAACGGCATCAAGGCCCGGCTGGAGCTGCTCGTGCGCTGGCTCGAGGAAGAGAAGCCGGACATTGTGGGCCTGCAGGAAATCAAGACGGTCGACGAGGGGTTTCCGCGGGCCGAGATCGAGGCGCTGGGCTACAATGTCGAGACCCATGGCCAGAAGAGCTGGAACGGGGTCGCACTGCTCTCCAAGCTCCCTTTCGACGAGGTGCATCGTGGCCTGCCGGGGAATGTGGAGGACGAACAGTCGCGGCTGATCGAGGGAGTCTTCTCGGTCGAGGCCGGCGTGGTGAGGGTGTGCAATATCTACCTGCCCAATGGGAACCCGGTGGATACGGAGAAATTCCCCTACAAGCTGGCCTGGATGGACCGGCTGAACGCCTTTGTGGAAGAGCGGCTGGCGCTGGAAGAGCCGTTCGTGCTGATGGGCGATTTCAACCTGATCCCGGCGCCGATCGACGCCCATGATCCCGACGCCTGGTGGGGCGACGCGCTCTATCGTCCGGAAAGCCTCGAGAAATTCCGCATCCTCAGGAACCTGGGCATGACCGATGCCTTGCGCGCGATCACTTCGGAAGAGGCCTATACGTTCTGGGACTTCCAGGCGGGTGCGTGGCGGCGCAATGCCGGCATCCGCATTGACCACCTGATGCTCTCACCGCAGGCGGCCGACCGGCTCGACGACGTGGTCGTGCACAAGGATGTGCGCGGTTGGGACAAGCCGAGCGACCACGTGCCGGTGGAAGGGGCGTTCAGCTTCTAGCTCAAGCCAGCGGAGCAAACCCGAAGCTAGAACTCGGCGCCGATGACCACGCCCGAGGTGGCCAATTCCATGGCCGAGGCACGCATTTCCGGAGTGGCGACGGACATTGCGCTATTGAGCAGTCCGGCGGCCACGGCGACGTCGCTCGTGCCCAGGCAGGTCGTCTGGGCGAAGTTGAGCCACATCAGGCCTTCCGCCGGACGCGGCTCGTAGCTCGCCATGCCATTGAACAGCAGGTTGCCGAGCTGCGCCTGGGCCAGGCAGTGCCCCTTGTGGGCGGCCGATTGCAGCCAGCGCGCGCTGAGCATGGGGCTCACGCCCAGATCCGCGTCAGACTGATAGAGCATGCCGATGCGATACTGGGCCTCGGCATCGCCAAAATAGGTCGCGGCATGCATCAGCATGCGGTGGTATTCGGCCGGGTTCTGGCTGACCCCGGCTTCGGGCACGCCGATCCGGAAATAGTCCCCGAGCTTGACAAAGGAACTGGCGACAATGTCGGCCTCGAGCCCACGTGGAGCGGTATCGGCATGCTGGTTGGCGATCTGGGCGAAGTAGCCAAACGCCTTGACCGGGTCCTTGTCGACACCTTCGCCGTTCTCATACATGGTTCCGAGCTGCCAGAGCGCCAGCGGCCGGCCGGCGGCTGCGTCGCTTTCGAGGGCTGACAGATAGGTGTCGCTGGACACGATGGATCCTGAACCGTCGAGGGTCCGGGCAAAATCAAGCGCGGCATCGGCCGCCGTCTGGGCATGAGCCGGCACGGCCCATGCAAGAGCCAAAACCAGTCCGGACGCAGCGCAGGCAAGGGAATCGTCCCCACAAATGCGCATGTTACTCCTTTCGCCCACGGGGCCGTGGGCGGGTATTCCGATCGATGCCGGGAGAACCGGCCTTGTCGGTGTGGCCGGTGACCGGCCCTTGTTCACCAGTGATATTGCCCGGATGAGGCAGCCGGACAAAGTAAAGTCTGAAGACTTCGTAAACGCGCTTTGTGACCGCATTCAGCCCAACTCATCACAAGGACGTGCCGACATCGCGCCACTCAAAGTGGCCCAAGCCGGAACAAGAGCAATCGTGATCGGCAGAAGAGCGCTCATCATCACCGTTTTCAGGCAGTTCGCACCACCAAAGTCCGTCTCGCATCGGGGAACGGGATAGGCCCGATTGCCCACACCAGCGGTGGACAGTCCTGCGGCCCGACATCCGCCCCCGAATGTCATGCAACCTGCTTTAGGGTCAGATTGTGGCGGGAAACATCGCCAAAACGTTGATGGCGGTCCCGGCCGAATGGAATCGAATCCTTTGTTGCGGAATCGTCACATAGACCGTGTTGCCTTGGACTGGTCCGGCACGCATAGTCCCGGGGCAACCCAAATCGGGAGTTCGAAATGAAAGCCTTTCTGTCCGCTGTGAAGTCCCCTTCCCTCCATCAGGACAGACTGGTTCATGTCTCTTCATGCTTCCACGCAGGAGCAGCGCGCCAAACGCCCTAGCCTCCTCTCCAGACTTTTCTTTCGCACGCGATCCAACGACGCCGACGCACGCGCCATGACGCGGGCCAGAGCCCGCCGGTTTATCGGATATTACCGGCCGCATCTGGCACTGCTTGCAGCCGTGCTGGCGTCCGCCGTCCTCGTGGCGGGCACAGCCGTCGCGCTGCCGCTCCTGGCCAATCACATCATCGGGCGGCTGCCCGAATTGCGGACATCTCCGGACGCGATGGAACAGCTTCTGACCCTTGGCGCGGTGATGGTCGGCGTGTTCGTCCTCCAGGCACTGGCGACCTATTTCGTCGACTACCAGGGGCACGCCATGGGGGCCAGGATCGAGGCCCAGGTGCGGCAGGAACTGTTCGACCACTGCCAGACACTCAGCTTTGGCTACTACGACCGGCATCGCACCGGCCAATTGATGAGCCGGATCACTCACGACTCGCTGTGGCTGGGTGAGTTGTTCCACCATGGGCCGGAGGACCTCGCCATCAGCCTGCTCAAGTTCGGTGGAGCCATGGCGGTGCTCGCCTACATTGATCCGATAATCGCGCTCGTGATCGCGCTTCTTGTCCCGTTTGCGGTTGGTTACGCGTTGTATTTCAACAAGCGCATGAATGTGGCGTTGCGCAGCGCGAAGGAGCGGATCGCGGCGATCAACGAGCGAGTCGAAGACGCGCTGGGCGGCATACGCGTGGTGAAATCCTTCGCCAATGAGGCCGACGAGATGCGCCGCTTTGCCCGGGAGAACCGCCGCTTCCTTGACAGCCGCAAGGATGGCTACCGCAGTGAAGCACTGCTCTGGAGCGGCATGGAGGGCTTCGGGCAGTTGATCACGATCGTGGTGATCGTTGGAGGTGCCATCCGCATTCTCAACGGCGACCTGACGGCACCCGACATGCTGACGCTGCTGCTCTGCGTGGGCGTGCTGCTCGACCCGATCAAGCGCTTCGACAATTTCATCCGCCTCTGGCAGGAGGGCTCCACAGGCTTTGTCCGCGCCATGGAACTGCTGGAGGAGAAGCCGGAAATAGTCGATCGACCAGGGGCAAGGCCACTGGCCGGCATACGTGGCGCCATCGCCTTCAAGAACGTCAGTTTCCGCTATGAGGCCGAGGGCCCAAGGGTGTTGGACAAGGTATCCTTCGCCATTGCGCCGGGCGAGTTCGTGGCGCTGGTGGGGCCATCCGGAGTGGGCAAGAGCACGCTGAGCAGCCTGATCCCGCGCTTCTACGATGTGCTGGACGGATCGGTCGAGATCGACGGACGGGACGTGCGCGATGTCACCCTGGCTTCGCTGCGGCGCAATATTGGTGTGGTGCAGCAGGACATCTACCTGTTCAGCGGGACAGTGCGGGAGAACCTGCTCTATGGGCGTCCGGATTCCACCGAAGCGGAGGTGATCGCGGCGGCCAGAGCGGCCAATGCACATGGCTTCATCGCCGCCCTACCCCAAGGTTACGACACCGATATCGGGCAACGCGGCGTCAAACTCTCCGGCGGACAAAAGCAGCGGCTGACGATTGCCCGCGCCTTCCTCAAGAACCCCCCGATCCTCATTTTTGACGAGGCGACCAGTGCACTCGACAATGAGAGCGAACGGGCCGTGCAACATGCGCTGCTGAGCCTGTCGCAGGGGCGCACCACACTGGTCATCGCCCATCGGTTATCGACCGTGCGCCACGCCGACCGCATCCTGGTCCTGACGGCAGACGGCATTGCCGAGGAAGGCACGCATGACCAGTTGATGGCGAGAAATCGCGTCTATGCCGGGCTGCATTGCGTGCAGGCGAGTATCTGAGCGCAGGCGGCGGCGCTAGAGCCAGCGCCGCCGCCGCATGAGCCAGAGCGCAGCCAATCCCAGGGCAATTACCACGCCACACACCACCCAGAAGGCGGCCGCGCTTTCGGCGAATGGGATGCCCGAGACATTCATGCCCAGAAGACCGGTGAGAAGGGTCAATGGGGAGAAAATGACCGTGACGGCGGCCAGAACCAGCATGGCCTTGTTCATCTGCTCGGCGCGGTCGTCGATGATCTCTTCGTGCACGAGCACGGCGCGCTCGGAAAGCGCCTGAAGCTCATCGCCGATGCGGGCCGTGCGCATGGCCGCTTCGCGCAGGCGCAGACGGTCTCGATCGGAGAAGAAGGACAGGTCCTCCACTTCGAGGGTGGAGAGGGCGTCGCGCTGTGGCCAGACCAGGCGCCTGAAGCTGATCAGGGTGCGCCGAAGCTGTTCGAGATTGTCCTGTGCCTTCTCGGTCTTCTGGGTAATGAGGCTTTCCTCGATCTCGTCGAGCCGGTCGCCAAGCATTTCGATCAATGGCTCAAGTCGATCGGTGGCCCGCAGGGCAAGGCGGGCGATGAGATCGGCGGGCGTGGTGGGCGCATGCTCGGCCTGCTCGACCTTGGCAAGGCCGAGAAAGTCCAGAATATTGAGTTCGGACGCGATGATGACGCGGCTCTTCTCGATCCAGACGGTGAGGAACTGCCGGCCGACATCATGCGGCTCCGCGCTAGGCCGGACGACCCGGAGGATGACCAGGGCCCTGTCATCAAGAACACTGCAGCGGCTGCGAGAGGTGGGTGCGGTCACCAAACCCGCGTTGAACTCACCGAGCTCGGCCTTGAGCCAGAGCTTGAATTCAGGCCCTCTAGAATTGCCGACGACAAGCTTGAAGCCACCACGCGGTATGACAATGTGCTCTTCTCCGGGCTCGTGGCGCTTCATGCCACCCTTGCCGTTGAAGACCAGAACCGCCCCGCCGCCGACGAGGCCATTGCTGACGGCACGTTCACTGGGGGGCTTAGCGGTGTCGCTCATCGCAATCAGCTCAGGCGCTTGAGGGCTTCGACGATCTTCTCCCGGCGTTCCACGGCAACCTCGCGGCGGGACTTCTGTTCCTCGATCACCTCTTCGGGCGCCTTGGAGACGAATTGATCATTGCCCAGCTTCTTGTCGACCTGGGCAATTTCGCCGTCTAGCTTGCCGACTTCCTTCTCGAGGCGGGACTTTTCGGCGGCGATGTCGATCACGCCGGCCAAGGGCAAGGCGAAGGTGGCATCGCCGACGACGAACTGGGCGGATTCGCCCGGCACGTCGTTCCGCGGCGAGATCGCTTCGAGGCGTGCCAGGCGCGAAATCAACGAGGTGCCGGCAACGAGGCGGCGCAGGGTTTCTTCCCCTGCCCCGGTGACCACCAGTTGCAGTTTGGCGCTCGCGGGCACGTTCATTTCGGCGCGCACCGAACGGACGTTGGAAATGACATCGATGAGCCAAGCCAGTTCGGCATCGGCAGCGGCGTCTTCCAGACCCGAAAGGTCCGGCCATTCGGTGGTGATGAGCAGGCTCTCACGGGCCGGACCGAATTTACCCGTCTCGGCCCAGAGCTCTTCGGTGACGAAGGGCATCATGGGGTGCAGCATGAACAGGATCTGATCAAGCGCCCAGGCGGCGGTGGCGCGGGTCTCGGCCTTGGCGGCCTCGTCCTCGCCCATGAACACGGGCTTGGCAAATTCCACATACCAGTCGCAGAAGGTGCCCCAGACGAAGTCATAGGCGCTGTTGGCGGCTTCGTTGAACTTGTAGTCCTCGATACCGGTGCGAACCGAAGCCAGGGCGCGGGCCGTGGCGCCGACGATCCAGCGATTGAGCGGCAGCGTGTTCGCCTTGGGATCATAACCCTCGACGCGGCGGCATTCGTTCATTTCGAGGAAGCGCGCCGCGTTCCAGAGCTTGGTGACGAAGTTGCGATAGCCCTCGACGCGCGAAATGGCGAGCTTGAGGTCGCGGCCCTGCGCGGCCATGGCGGCAAGCGTGAAGCGGGTGGCGTCGGCGCCGTATTCGTCGACGAGCTTCAGTGGGTCGATGACGTTACCCTTGGTCTTGCTCATCTTCTGGCCCTTCTCGTCGCGGACCAGGGCATGCATGTAGACCGTGTGGAAGGGTTCCTTGTCGAGGAATTCGAGGCCCATCATCATCATGCGGGCGACCCAGAAGAAGATGATGTCGAAGCCGGTGA